>Ga0247820_10000001_pt1 | contig 180580 bp, 213 predicted proteins | sample 13C_Glucose_Day1_2_FD_192480 | JGI IMG/M metagenome (GOLD analysis project Ga0247820, IMG submission 192480) | Soil microbial communities from agricultural site in Penn Yan, New York, United States - 13C_Glucose_Day14 | ecosystem: Environmental > Terrestrial > Soil > Agricultural land...
AGTCGAAGTCTGGTTTCCCGATGGTGGCGGTAGAAGCTGGTGTGAAGCCTTCTGGTCCTTTTGCAGATACGCTGGAGCGTTCCCTGCTCAACCCTGAAGAAGAAACCTGCTTCTCCATCCGTGCGGCGGTAACGCCTGTCATGGAAGGTGGTCGCGAGTCTCGTTACATTGAAGACATCGTGACCTGGGACTATGTGAACGAAGGCGGCATCGCCATCGCTCGCAAGTATTACTCCATGGCACTGGAAGAAATGGGCGGTGCTGTAGCCGACATCGGCGAAAGCAACCTGATCGTGACTCCGGCTATGCTGGTTCACGCCAAGGAAGCCTCCATCCGCAACATGGGTCTGGAGTCGTACGAGACTCAGTACCTGACCGACCTGCAACATCGCTTGGGTTGGGCAGTGCCTGAGAAGAAGATCATCTCCACCCCTCGCTACCTGAACTGGCGGTAACATACTCCCCTGCCTTTTTGGGGCAGGGGAACTATGCCGTTTGAACAATATTTGAAAACTAAATTATCATTGTGAGACTAGGTAATCTGGTTTCAATAATCTTCCCCCAAAGAGGATGTCCCCTATGCCAGAAATGATCATAAGGAGAACTCAGGAGCGAGTTGGAAACCGGTACCTAGGAGCTTCATCGCAGGTCTACGTTTTTAGCAAGCGCAAGAATACCTTCGTGTTTACCTCACTCTGGAACTTCCAAGTTAGCGGGCGCAAATCCGTTCCTCAGGAAGTTGAAGAGATGAATGGTAATGCAGTCACGTTGGCGGCAATAACTCCATACGGGCGACATGACGACCCTGTGGAGCAAATTAATCTAAAACACTGGGGAGTAAAGTAATGACCAACACAGGAATCCACAGCTATTCCAATCGTCAGATTCGTAAAGAAGATGGCAGTCGATTGAATCGCTTCGTGGGGGTCCTGGGCGAGATGGTTGGATCAGGCGCTCGCAAGAGCGCCGTTTCCAAGACCACCTCTGTCCTGGACAAAGCTGGGAGCAAACGTGTGTTCAGTCGTTTGGTATTGTGCCATCCGACCAAGGGAGTTACTCGACGTGGATTCATTTTCAAACCTCAACAAGCAACGCCGTGCTGGGGATAACCTCTTCGTCTACAGCATGACTATCGGACGCAGCGAGGGCGGCGAGGTAGAACCAAGGTGGTCTGAAAAGACTTTCTCCTTTGGCTACCAGCAATCCGAACAACACCATGTCTACACCGACGGGCGGGAGCGCATCTACGGCGATCCACCTGATTGGGTTAAAGGAGCGGTCGATGTCAAACAAGGAACTAGAACCACTGAATTCTGACATCACCTTCACCAGTGCTCAGTGTAATTTGGGTGATGGGTGGGCGCAGAGCTTTCTGTCTACTGTAGTGCACGATCCTGGGCCACCCGCCTCGATTCGTGCAAATGCAACTGGCAAGAGCATCAAGGATGGTAGTGACTACAACACCGTCAACCAGGTGACCTTGCACTGGCCTAAGCTTCGTCAGAGGTTCAAGGTGTTCGGTGCAGAAACTCAGCGGGCTCGATTGATGACTCCCGAACGTAAGTACGGCGAGTACATCGCGCGAGTATCCGATGGCCTGTCTCTCAATTTGGGCAGCGGTGTTACGTTGCACGATTTGTGAGGGGCTCATGAGAAAGCTTGAGTACAACGTCCAGCAATTTCGCAGCGATAGCGGATTCATCTACCAAAGCCATCAGACATTGGTGTGGGAAGATGATTCCAACGACAACCATGCTCGCCATGCGATGTTCATACAGAACACTGTAAACGGCATGAGTGGTCGGCACTACGAGGACCGGTTCCCTAAACCTGGTCGGTTCTGTCGCCATACGAAATAACCAGATCTCACCCCTAAACTATCATTGTGAATCGCTATCCAAAGCTTTTCACTTTTACCATTTCCCGTGTTCATGGCCTGAGCACGGGTCTACCTATTCTTGAAGGAAACGAAACAATGGCAATCCAAAAGAAGCTGTCCAAAGGCACCGCTCACCTGCTGGCTCAACTGCAGAACGAGGTGAAGGAAACCGTACTGGTCGGCGACGCCAAGATGCCTGGCGACCTGGAAGTCACCCTGAGCAACACCAAGCTCGCCGAGTGGCAGAAAGATTACCGCGTGACCACCACCCTCGGTGAGCGTGGCGTATCGGTTGACGACATCGAGGCAGTTGGCCTGTGGCGTCGTGACCTGCAGAACGCCACCCGCATGTTCGGCGGCGACAACGGCGTCGAGTACCTGGAAGAGCACGCTGACGCCGACAGCTTCCGCATCACCGTCAACACCGAAGACAACGCTCTCTCCGTGCAGGCGGCGTTCTACCGTCCGGGCAAGGAAGAGCAAGGCAACACCAACTTCATCAGCATCACCGACCAGTGGGCCGGCAGCGATGAAGATAAGGCAATCGAGAACCACCTGAAAGGCCTGACCAAGCGTCTGGCGAGCGGTAAGAAGTAAATCCAACGTTGACCGGCCGCCAGGGATGGCATGGCCGGTCCTTTTTATGCTGCATTTATTTTTTGCTGGGGCACTATGGAAATTAGGAAAACAGTCATGACCAAGCGTGGGCTGTATGCTGGTGTTCCGATTGCCCACACGATTTCATGGGAAGACGTTAAGGAACCTGGGCAAGTAAAGGTCTCCAGGATGACTACCCACAAGCATCGCCGAAATGAATTCCAACGATTCATCTTGGCGGATAACAAAACCATCTTTATCGACTTGCCTTTCTAGGAGGGATTCTTGTGTTCGGGTTCAATGAGAAAGAAATGCAGGAAGCGGAAAAGCTTGCTGACCTGTACGACCGCATGCGCAAGTATGCACGGGAATTGGATATCCGCGTGGTCACCGCTACGGCAGGAATTCAGTCTGCGCCGGATGTCACCGACATGACGATCACCTGGGACGACTCTCAGCGTCCAAAGGTCCTCGACTACATCTCCTTGATGCGCACCAAAGAGCGTCCCGTAGCGGTGAAGCTGCGTCTGGCTGACAATGCGTGGGACTTCACCATGCCGATTGGTTACAGTCCGCTACGCGATGGTGTTCGTCAGGAGTTCAATGGCAAAGACGATACCCCAACCAAAGACAGCTGGCTCGTGTTACCGCAAGGTGAGGGGGAGGTGGTTGAATCGTTGGAGTCGCTTCTTGCTAGGCAGGAAGAGATCGACTCCATCACACCGGTCGAAGAAATGTCCCCAAACCCAACTCGGAAGGTTGCCGTACTGGGTGGTCGCATGACTGGGCGTACTGCATTGCTTCTGGCCTCATTAGGTGTTGCTGCTGCAGAAGGTGCTTTCGCCGAACGGGTGGAAAAGATCTCTGGACTTGATGCAGACTTCGATGGCCGGGTCGACAATCAAGGACTGGTCCGTTACAAGACCAAGCGCCCAATGAGCTTTGGCTTTGGCTTCGGTGGTCAAGCGGCTGACACTGCAGTCTCTGGTGCCGAGAAGCGTCAGTGGTCCGACCGTAAGCCCAACGGCAAAAGGAAGAAGTCATGGGAGAGGTAAGAAAGGTTTCCTTCTCAGTAAAGAAATCCTGCGTGCGCCTCAGACGCATCCGTGATCGCTTTGCTGAGATTGTCAGGGAGTTCTATGCCAAGGCCGAAGAGATCAATCGCGAGGTCAGGCTGAAAGAAGTCAATCGTCCTACCCACGGTCGCAACGGAAAGCCGTTGAAGCGGTGGGAGCGATGAGAGGGGCAGGTGAGCGCTTTAAGGAGGCGCGGCTCGCGGCAAACATGACGCAGGAAGAAGTCGCCATCAAGGCCGGTTGTCGCAGGGCCACCGTGTCCGACTTCGAACGCGGTGTTTACCCAGGTGCCAGGGTGGTAACAGTAAGTAAGCTTTGCGAGGTGATTGGTGCCGACCACGCCTATATTGTCAATGGCTGGCGATGCAGTGACCAATTGGGCATCCCCGACATAGGTCACTTGTCTCAAGCTGACCGCATCGAATACAAGTTGGATGTTCTGCTGGCCAGAACCAAGCATCTGGAGCTATGACATGATCAAGGGCATGTGGTGTAGCAACAAGCAAGAAGTCAACTTCCTACCAGACGACGTGGTTGACATCCATACGCATCACGAGCGCCTGTCGTATGTTGGCGGCTCCAGTACAGCTATCCAGGTAACCCACAGCGACTGCCAAAGCTTTCGCAAAGATACCGGTAGCTTCTACAATCAATGGCATGTAAATGCAGACGAGAAGGTTGTTGACTTCTCTCGCAGGACTTCCCGAAGCGCTGTGTTCGCAAGCACTGGGCTTTCGGTTCAATTGAGAAACAAGGATTAATTATGCGTACTCTGGAAAACTTCTTCAAGAATGGTCTGACCAACAACCTGACCAACCGCGTATTCAAAATGGTTTACGGCAAACTGTACGAGGAGACCCCAGCCGTTGGTGGTCCTCGTAAGTCGTTCCATGAGCTGATGAACACCCCGCACGTCAATCAAGCGGCGCGTGACAACATGCTGCACCTGATGCCGGAGGAAGGCAAAGGCCTCTTCGGCAAGCCCGTGGTTGAACGCAGCCCTAATGAAGGCGTGGGGCGCTTTGATACTCGTTTCCGTCAAGCAGTGGAAGCGCAAGGCGGGGCAGTGCCGGAGAAGACCTTCCCAACCCTGCACGTTTGCCTGGAGGAAACTCCAGAGGAAATCCAGGAGAAGGTTGAGCGCATCGCAGGCCACTCCTTCCAATCTATTGGCCGCAGTATGCGCAGTGCCGAGCTGCGCCCTCAGGACATCTTTGACATCCGCCGCCCTAACGAAGATGACCTGGAGAAACACCGCGGCTTACTCGGCAGCGACTCCATCATCGTCGATGCCCGCACTCGTCTGCGTCCAGGCGATGCATTCACTGCCGGTAACGACATGGCACAGAGCTGGAACACAGGCGGGGTTGTTGTCACCGCCACCGCCGCTCGCAAGTGGCTGTATGGCGAGTACATGGAGCCGCAATTGCGTGAGGTGTACCGTGATGCCCTCTGGTACCTGGCTCAAACCGATGCTTCGGCCAATATGTTCATTACCGTCCACCTGAATCGTCTGCACCTCATCCGTGGCTCCGACATGGCCAACGTGCCAAAAATCCAGAACATGGAACCCGACGTGTTTGAGCGCTATGTCAAGGGATTGCGCCCAACCCTCATCGCGTCCTCGTCCATCTGCACCGCGATGCGTGCCGTGCGCTCGATGCTGCCTGAGGCCAAGTACGTTTGGTTCGACGGCGACCTGCGCTGGTGGTACATGGATTCGAGCATGGTCAACTTGGTCTGGCCAGAGAACAGCAGTGTTCCTGTATCCGTGTTGGAAGACGCGGTTCTCGAAGCAGCTGACCGCGGCCTGATGAATCAGCCCCTGTGCCCTGACCTCGCTTAATCGTCCACTACTCGTCTGTATACTTTGCAGACACCCACAAAGGAGATGTACCCGTGAAACTCGTTATCAATGATGCAAACCTGCTGGCGGCGTTCCAGAAGGTAGAAGGTAAAGAAGGCGTGGTGCAGGCCGTTGTTCTGGCGGGCGGTACCTTCGAGAAAGTTCGCCTGCAGGCGCTGGGCGGCGCCACCATCGAATTGCCTATCGAAGGCCTGCAGAAGCCCCAGGTCATCGAAGCCGGTCAGACCCTGCAGTTTACCGCCAATGGCTGGGTTGATGGTTTCGACTTCAAGGACATCAAGCTGTTCGGCAAGGCACCTGAAAAGGCCGCCGAGCGCGTGCACTCCGGCGGCAGCTCGCCTCTGGCAGCGCCTGAGAAGTCCAACCGCTACGCGTGATCGGCCAGCGCCTCTCTCTGCGGGGAGAGGCGCCTATGCTCAAGGATAGGAAATGACTACCATCGTTTATCATCGTGGTGAGTTAGCCACCGATAGCCGGATCATTCGTCACCAAGACACCATCGAACTTGAACAGTCGTCTTGGGGCGAGAAAGTTTACACCAGTCCCTGTGGTCGTCTGCTGCTGGCTAAGGCTGGCATGGGTTGGACTGAAGCGTTCATGGATGGGTTGGTAGAACACCTCATCGGTGAACTTGCACGTAAACGCGAGAACCCTGGTCACAAGATCGTTGTCCACAAGGATGCGATGGACTGGGCAGATTCTCTGCTCATCGTTACCAGCGATGGCGCGCACTGGGTCGATAAGATCCGTTCGCGCACTGTGGACGACGTTGACATCGTCACCATGGGTACGGGTGCCCATTTCGCCAGAGCCGCTGTAAACATCGGTAAGAGCGTTACAGAGGCTGTTGAGATCGCCATTCGTCATGACAAGATGAGCGGCGGTAAGATTCACCATTACAAGGCCTCTGATCTTAAGCCTTTGATCGAGGAGAAGGGCGATGAACATAGTCCTGTATAAGGGCGAGCGTATCCGCTTCTGCTGCAACATCGGGGGCGATAAGCACGAACCTATCTTCGCCACCATGGATGATTGGTTTACTCCTAAGGGGTTGCTCATCCCACTAAGCCGTGGTGCTGTCGAAATGCGTGAGATCCTGCGCGATCCCACCTACCAGCCTGACCGGGTGTGGGAGGACACGGTGTGCTCGATGCTCTTGGATACCAAGGGGCTAATCTTCAACATCGAGTTCCTCTGGGATCACGACAACGCGCGACTGCGCACCGTATCCATTCTATCCAACACCGGACCTAGCGCCGTATGGGCGAACTCCTACTCGCGCCGCCTTCATGAGGCGGCTACAGTGATGCTTCACTTCTACGAAGACATGAGTGATGTGGTCACTGAACTGAACCAGATCGTACCTATGATGGTAGAAGGTTACGAGGAGTGGGATCATGCAGCGCTTACCAAACATGTCCGGGAAGAAGTCGAACGACGCTACCCTGCCAATCCCGCAACAGAGCCTGGAGGGTGAGCTTCTACCGTTCACCCCTCCGCCAGCTGTCCAAAGCCACAAGGCCGAGGACATCTATCGCTTTGAAGAATTGCTTGATGTAATCAAGCACCTGGAGGACGTCGTTAAGACCGTCCCTGTACGCTTGGAGATCGGTCAAGACTCTGAGCAATAACCGCTAGAGCCCCACAAGGGGTAAGGAACCGCCACATGGCACTTTCGATTGAACAACAAGTAATGGCCTACCTGATTCAGTGCGCCATTGAACGCCGTACTACCACTTACGAAGAAGTGGCTGAACGGTTTGATCTCCCCACCACATGGCCTCGTCTGAGCCAAACGGTGAGCCCGATCCTGTATCGCATCTATGACTGGTGCGAGAAGAAACGCTTGCCCAAACTTACCGTACTGGTCGTGCGTAAGTCTGGTGCAGATATGGCCCTGCCTGGACGGGGTTTCTGGGCCGTGAGCAATCTACCTCACATTGGCCGGCATGAGAAAGTTCTCTTGACCGAGATGTGGGTCGCGGACGTTTACAACTACTTCACGGTACCCAACATTGCAGTGGATGCACATCACCGCGCGGACATGGGTTTCAAGCCCCTTAAGCAAGAGAACGCTTATCGAGCCTGCCTTGAGTTGTGGACCAGTATGGGTAACAACATTGGTGCGTACACCAACGCTCAGGTTGAACAGATCTTCAATGATCAGGCTGCGGGCATGTACGGTCCGAGCGTTATTCGGGCGACGATCGTTGAGAAGGAAGTGGTATTCGAGTTCTTTGACGGTATTCGTTGGGAACGTCTGCGGATGGACCTGCCGCTAATCCGGGAGGCGCTCGGACATGGCAATTGAAGATGAGTACGAGCTGACCTTCACAAACCGACAGGTGCGTGAAGAAGATGGTTGGCGGATGAACCACATGCAGGTCAGGAACATCGATGAAGATAGCTTCTACATCGTTGATCGCCAAATGACCACCCCTGCACCACGGTCGACGACCATCACCGACACCTGGACACCCAACAGCATGGGTGTTTACGCGGACGATTATAACTACGACACGCGATTCAGGAGGTTCCGCCATGCACCACTTTCCTGAAGAGGAAGACCTCAACCTGATCTGTGGAATGGAGGACGAGATGCTCAAGCGTCAACACCTCTACATCTACAACAAGCAGACGCGTACCCAATGTGGCAACAGTCACGTTGAGCACGTAATGCGTGGCGGTGCCAGCGACGATGTTAGGGCTTACTGCTATACTCACAGCGATGAGTTCGGGCAATTGCGTGAGCAACACCTTGCCAACGTACCAACCGGGCTCTGTCATTATTCGCCTCACTTTGAGGCGTGGGTAAGGCCAAAGATTCGGTTGTTGTTCCTGCCGGATGTTCCACCGAGCATTGGGATATGATCAAACTCAGGTACATCGTTGACCAAAAGCATGGTGACCTGCGCTGGCCATTCGACAGAGCGTGCATGACCACAATCATGGATGAAGAAGGTCGGCGTGTGGTCTCCAGTGGTCCAGACGAATACGGTGGGCAGTACCAGCGCTCCACTGCGTACGCTCGCGGTGGCTCGCCTCAGTATTCCTACCCGCTAAGTGTAAGGAGAAAGATGTGATCGAAGGAAAGCTTGTAGCCATTTCCCACAGCACAGAACGCTGGGGAAGTGGTGACGTGCAGCATACTACCACCGAACACTTGGACAACCACACTCATCGGCTGACCAAGGCATGGCTAAAGCCGGATGGTCGGATGGCTGGCTACTCCATGTTCGGCGATGGTCGTAACGGTGCCGACTGGGGTTACCAATGGGGTAATCCATTTGATCAAATGTCCGACACCTGAATAAGCTATCCTCCCTCTCCCTTCGGGGAGGGGGAGGCTATGCCCTCACTTCTTTTTTTTTGTTTTACGGCATAAATGCCCAGCCCGAAGGCTGGGCACTGGCTTACGCCTGGAGGCCGACTTGATTCGAACCAGCTTCCTCGATCGACTTCTTGTAACCGCGGTTGGCGGCTTCAACGTTCGCGTGGATGCTATCGAATGCAGCAGGACGGTTGTTCGGCGATACGCCGGTCAGGGAGATGCTGTTCAGCACTTCCTGGGCGAACTCGAACACGGCGGCAGTGGACTCGGTCACGGAGGTGAACTCCATGGACAGGGTCAGCGCTTGGTCGCCGTCTGGCAGGTTGCGGACCATTTCGCGAGGGATACCGGACGAAGGCATCATGTTGCTGAGCAGGGCAGCCTCCACCACATAGCGGTGGGTTGGGTCTGGCTCGATGAAGAGCATGCTCATGGACATGAAGTTTTCCAGGATTTCCTCTGGCATGTCCGAGATGGCCATGTGGAGGATTTCCGGGAACTTCGTCTCCGGGTTCATCATCGCAGTGCGCTGCCAGTAGGTGAAGAAACGGGTAATGACTTTCCCGTACTTCTCCTGGTAGCTGAACGAAGGCGTGGATTCCGCCTGGGTCATGTTCTGGATGATGCGCAACTTCTGACCGCCACCGCCGACCGGAGTCTCGGCAAAGTCAGGAGTGATGGTGAGGTTGATACCCTCGATGGAGAGCGGGTGCTCTTCGACCAGGACCTTGAGGGTCTCGATCATCAGCTGGCCGCCGTCGATGTAATCCATGAACAGCGGATGCTGAACAAGGATCGGAATCATCGACTTCCGGGTGTAAGGGGTGTTGCTGGGCAGTTCGCGGAAGTTGGGCATGAAGCCCATTTGCTGACCCATCCGCGGGTCCACTACAGGCGAGTAAGCGCCCTTCGCGAAGGACTCTTTACCCAGCATGCGATTAACGAAATCGTTTGCCATGGTCATGCATCCTCAAATGGCCCGCCCCTTTCGGGGCGAGCAGGGGGTTAAGCGGCTTGAGCGGTCTCGGTGCCGTTCAGGGCGTCCAGACGGTCGGTGAGAACGGTGAACGAACCCACGGTGCGCATGGTGCCCATGTACAGGGTCACATTGCAGGACCAGGAGAAGCCACGCGAGCTGTCCGCCGGGGTGAAGTAGGTGTCCGGCACAACGGTAACACGACCGTCGTACTTGCCAGCTACCGCCTTGGCGATCTTGTCGTTGGACTTCTGGATGAACTGCGCTTCGGTCAGGCCCTTGATGCCGACCAGCTCGGTCCACACAGCACGGCACACTTTGATGACGTCGACTGCCACGATCATGTTGAACGCGGAGTTGAGCACCGAGGTGTCGTCCTCGTAGACAGTCTGGTACGCCGGGACGAACTGATCGCGACGGTCCTTGTACTGAGCCCAGCAGATGCCGTTGGCCCAGAAGTTGTCGATCATGGCTTCGGACTTCGAACGCGCGTTGATCTCGGTGTAATCCTTGACCACGTTGTTCTTCGGATCGTCCGGCTGCTTCTCGGCCACCCAGATGCCATCGCCAGCGCCCATGTAGGCCGCACAGTCTTTGGCAAACTTGTAGGTGAGAGGAACGACCGACTTGACCTTCGCCTTCGGCATTTCGCCAGCATGGCCCAGGATGATCGCGCGGCAGCACTGAGTGCCGTGCAGCACGGATTCTGGGTAGCCCAGCAGAGCGTTCTTCAGGGAGACGCCGATCGAGTAGTCCTCGGCCTCGCTGTTCATCGGCTGGCCCCACACCTGGGTCGACATGACCAGGTAGATGTCATCGCGGTTGGCGAGCATCTGTGGGAACTTCAGCTTGGTTTCCAGCGAGAAGCCCGAGTCGTACATGCAGGACATCGGCACACGCCAGCGGTCCCACAGACGGTTCTCGTTGTTCATGAAGTTGTCGAGCCAGTCGCCGCAAGCCTTGTCGTAGGCTTCGTCGGAGATGTCACCGTCGTCACCGCCCTCAGCGAAGTGGGTGGTGGTGTCGGTGAACAGCAGGCCACCGTTGGCTGGGGTCTCGACCTGGATCGAGTAGTACGGGTAGCCCAGGTACGACTGACCGGTCAGGAAGTTGACCATGTGGAAGTCTTCAACGTCATCGCCAGCAGTGCCGAATTCGATCTCGGCTGCGTGGATGGCCTTGAGGAACAGCTCCAGGTTCTTCTCGTAGACGTGGTAGCCGCTGAAGGTACCGAAGGTGTGCGGACCGCCATCGGTGGAGCGAGCGTTGTACGCCTGCACCAGGGTGTCGTCGATGCCGTATTCAGCGTTGGTCAGACGGTCATAGACGTCTGGCTTGAACGTGAACTCGACATACTGCTCGCCGGAGATGGTCTGCTTGGTCAGCGCGGACGAACGAGCATCCTTACGCTCTACTGCCTGGAAGCGGTACAGGAATGCACGCTGGTCTTCGATCAGGCCTTCACGGGTACCACCAGCCGACTTGATGGTCGGAGCCATCAGACGGAAGCCGCCACGATCGCCAGCAGCGCCCTTGTGAGGACGGATGATGTCGAACAGTGGGACCTTGGTGGACGACTTGCCGTCCTTGTTGGAGATCAGGTCACCGGTGGCCTGTTCTTGCTGACCCAGGGTGTTGTCCTTGAGCGGCGAGGAGGTGATACGGATGCGGGTACCGCCGGTGATCTTCGGACGGGTAGTGCTCACGACCTTTTGGCCTTGGGCATTAACCTTATGAGAGCCGTCGGAATTACGCTCGTAGTTCACGATGTCGTCGACAACCCACTCACCCCAGATGGTCTTACCGGCACGCTTGGCACCAGTGCCAGTGATGCGGCAAATCATCTGTTGGTTGGCAGCCTCATTCACAGCCTGCGAGAGCAGGGACTGGTGGCTGAAGTACGGCGAGCGACGATCGTAGATGTCAGCGCCGAAGGTGTTGAACAAACGGTCGCCGGAGACGATCTCGTCCGACTCGGGGCCCCAGGAAGTGCGGAGCAGGAACAGGGGCAGGTGCGTCGGGATCTGCAGAGGGTCGATGACGTTGTCCCGAGGACTGATGTCATTCAAACCATCGAACAGAAAGCGCGGAGCCCCATTTTTTACAGTGGCCATTTAAACGCTCCTTTAAAGGATGGTGTTCTTTCTTTGCAAAGAGGTTGCCTACCGGTCAACGCTCCCTTAGGGCCATGGTCCCCCTCGGAAGAGGCAGGCCTTGCTATAGGCCAATTTGACTTAGCCATAAGATAATACTTTATCTTTCAACCGATCATTCATATATCCAACACGCCGAGGCCAACATGATCATTGACCCCTACGAAACAACCCTCGCTCGCCCTTACCAGTCGGACAAGATCCGTAGTCAGGTAACTCAGGCAGCGATCTCTGACGGTGTCTATGACCTCGTCTTTCGAATCCGGGAAGATCACCGTGAAGTAAGCTCCTTCACGCAACCTATCCTGTTCGAAACCCCTGGCAACAAGGGTCTGCGTGTTGCGGTTGACAGTCGCCAGTACAAAGGCTCCAACTCGTTCGTTACCGAACAGCTGGACCTGCTCGAACTGCGTGCAGCGTTGACCCTGTACGGGGCGCGGGAAGGCAACCTCACCTCTTTCTATCACCCGGTGGCTTCCACTGCCTTTGCCAACTTGATCGCTGGGATCATCTCCCAGCGCTTTGGCATTGACCCGAAGCTCAAGGCGTATGTCACTGTAGTGGCAGCTGCACACTACTACAACATTACCCACCAGCTCGATGCCGGTTATGGCGACCAGGACATTCCTCTGATCATGCAGGCCATCATGCGTGACCTGCGTCTGCCTGCCGATATCGTGGAAGCAGCGCTGGACAAGTGCGAATACGGCGACACCATGGAATCGCTGTGCGAGAACATTCGTCGGGTCGATGGCACCGAGCGCACCACCTCGCTGGTGCCTGGCTTGATCATCAACTCCTCGGGTGGCCTGTGGTACGGCATCAACGCCGCTGAAACCGTAGGTATTTCTTACGAGCATGCGCCCACCTTCTGCGCCCTGTTGTTCAATGCACTGGGTGACGGTAGCTACAGCCGTGGCGAGATGGCCAAGCGCCTGAAATACATTGGCTCTGTGCGTCAGAAGGCGGAGAACTTCCGCAAATCGATGCGCACCATTCAATCGGAGATCACAAATGCCTAGTAAGTACCTTATCGAGCATGCACGAGCAAACGTCTGGTGCACGCCCGAACAGGACTTCCAGGTGGTTATCGCTCCAATGCGCATTAGCGAAGATCGCGGTGTGCGCAGATCCATGCGCGTGGAGATGGGTCAGGACATTTCGATGCCTGATATCGACGCCAAATTCCACGTGTGGCAGATCGGTAACCTGCACCCTGGCCTGATCGGGCTGTTCCCACGAGCTGGGCACTGGGTACGCGCGACAGACCACATGAACGTGCAAGGCATGATGATCAACGTCTATAACAAGATGGGTGAACAGGTGCCTCGCTTTGAAGTGTGGTTTGTGGTGCTACCTGACCGCAACCTGCTCATGGCCATTGAAGAACATGACGACCGTTACGACTTCATTGGCCAGCAAACCTTTGTGCGCTTTTACTCCAACGCCTTCTACGAGTCGGTGCGTAGCCAAGGTCTGCCACAGATTCCTTCTGGCACCTACATCGAGAACCCGATCAACGATTGGGCCAACTTGGGTGGGCTGCGTGCATCTGGTACTTCTGGCGATGTGTTGATTGAGGGTAAACGCTCCAAGACCCGCAATGACATCATGGTCATGCAGAACCGCTACACCCAGCTCAAGGCGCTGAACGTCGGCCAGGTCACCTGCTTCTATAACGGGCGACTGGTGCCAGACTTCGACGGCACCTTCTACACCGCTGCTGTCTGGGCAGCAGGTGATTGGTGTGAAATCGTGGTCGATGCTTCGATGACAGAGATCGTGCAGTTTAAGGTCAATGGCCTGGACACGTACGACTCTACCCTCGACAGTGTGCGCAAGTACCTGTTGCATCGGCTGAACGACAAGCTCAGCGTGATCCAGTTCAAGGACGATCTGGACATCTACCTGACTCGCCCCATTGGGACGGATGGTCGCTTCGAGGGACGGTACTACTACCAGAACACGAAGAAGGCTGTGCGTCAGGTCACTCACCAAGACTGGTCGATGCCTGTGGCCTTCGTGGCTGGCTTCAAGGACGCCGCGTTCACCAATCCACAAGAATGGACGATCCGCGTTTACACCCGTAAGTCTGGCTACGACCGTAAGTTGGTTAACGAGGCCGCCCGCATTCAAGAGCTGTATCGCTTGTCTGCCGCTCAACGGCGCCGAGCCATGCTGGGCCTTGATTCCACCATGTCGTACTGGCGGGCCCCAAATCTGGAAGCAAACATGTACGCTTTCATGATGCAGGACTTCCAGGGCAATTTCACGGTTGAACAAGTGCAGGAAGGCTACGGGTACAATGCGATCAGTAAGCTGGTGGCAGACAGTCCAATCGCCGTGACCAACCAGAACGGCAACAAGGTGGTGGTATTGCCGGCTGGCCTGCAGACTCGTGCGACCATCTACGAGTACGATGTGAACGGCTTGCTGCTGGGCTACTACCAGACTTCGGGCACCATCCACTACAGTTGCCGCAATGCCAGCTGTGCGTTCGTAGAGGGGCGTGTGGGTACTGGTGGTCCTAACCTCACCACGGTCTTTGGTGTCAAGCCATTTAACATCAACCCTGACTGGGACTACTTCTGCTTGAAGGCTCAGGTCTGGAATGGGACGATCTCGGGTGGCTGGTTGCCGGCTGAACTGGATAAGGACTACGTGATTCGCGATGGGCAGATCCGCTGGAACTTGGACGGCACGGCATGGGTATGCGCGATTCGTAACAACGAGTTCTTCCTCTCTTACGACATTGAACTCGATGCCCGTGATGGGTTGATGATCTTCAGTGTGCAGTCGGAGGAGGCCAATGACTTCGAGCCTGCCAACCGCGTGGAACCTGTTCCTTACGGGAAGCTGGACATCTGGCTGAATCGTCGACCACTGATCGAGAACATCGACTACGTGGTCAAGTGGCCTCAGGTGGTGATCTGCAACAAAGAGTTCATCCGTTTGGCGGACACTCAGGCAGTCACGGTTCGTTGCACTGGGTTGCCGATGCTGAACGCAGATGGCGAGTTCTACCGTCAGCTGCCACTGGACTACGGTTTTGTGCAGTATGGTCAACTGTCGCGTAACAATCGTTACAACGTTCGCATGGACAAAGTGCAGCGTGTGGTTGTGCGTGGCAAGGTGATGACGCCGTCTCAAGTCAAGTACCCAGAGGAAGGCACCGCCATCTCCTCGGCTGCTGTCAAGAACGGTGACCCATACGCGATCGAGGAGGTCATTGTTCCTATCGGGTTGTTCACAACCACCGGCACTTATCCACTGCGGGCAGCTGCAATGGAGCGGGACCGTCAGGTTGAGGACTACATGACTCGGTTCATCAAGGACCCTGTCCCTGCCAACTACAACCCGGTAGAAGATCTCTACGACTTGTTCAGCCCGTTCCTGGCCAAGGTTATCCGAGACCTGCAACACGGGTATCTGGTGATCGATCCTACCCAAGTTCCGCTGACCAACGCCCAAGTGCGCGAGCTGCTCAAGGACTACACCTACCTGCTGGACTACGATCCGACTCGTTTGGATCTGCCGACAGACTACGTGACCATCCACGCACACGACAGCTACGACATGATCACGCTGGGGGTTTACCATTTCTACCTGTTGGAGATGGCGGTCAAGCTGTTCATGCCAGGACTGATCGATGTCAGCCGCTGGGTTCAAATTGACTCTCAGTGGGCACCCATTCAAATTTAGCGAGAGCTGACAGATGGCAACTATCAATACCAATCCGTCCATGATCGTCGACCCCAAACGGGCGTGGACATCGTGGAACATCAATCAGATCTTCGTGCCGGGTGGTGCCGGGGGTCTGAACGTTCCAAACATTGACGACCAGATCATCCAGTGGGGTAGTGACCGCTACTTCGTCTACCGTTGCTCTGACGTTGACTACACCACCGGTAAGTCCACGCTCCAACTGATGCACGAGTCGCCTTACGTGCAAGCGGAAGGTGTGGAAGACGTGATCCTGTCGTCGGGCCCTGGTACCCCGATCGAGTCGTTCCGCGCATATGTGGACAAGAGCGTCAAGCCTGCCACTATCTCGATCGACCGTCAGTTCTTCTTCCTGGGCACCGATGCTCGCTACGTCAAGATCTACAAAGGTACCGACACTTCTCCGCAAGGGCAAGTCGTCTCGGCCATGTACGATCAAGGCAATGAGCTGATCGGCGAGAACATCCCGCTCAAGCAGGTGGCCACCGCCCGCATTCCATCGGCCGGCCTGGTGACTGCAATCGACTCTGCTGTGAAGATTGTCGAGACCGGTTACCTGACCACTGACCTCGTGGATAACGAAGTCATCACCGTGGTGGCATTCGGCGATGCTGGCAACATTGTGCAGCAACGTGCGGTCACCGTGTACAACACTTCGTTTGCACGACAGGTAGATAGCGAGCGTCGTTACGTGCTGGACGTCGAGCTTGATACCCAGTTCCTGTCCGAGGGCGATGACAACGTTATTGTCATTCCGCGGAACATGACACTTGAGTCTGTGCTGACCATGTGTAAGGTTCTCTACTCCGACGGCAGTCCAAAGCGCGTACCCATCGACGGCACTAAGGCGGCACTGCATGGGATGTACTCCAGCCGCTACATTGCCAACTCTGACGGTGTGCGTGCCAAGGTCGTTCTGATGTATCGCCTGGATGAGAACGAGTGGCTGTACGGTGCTCAGGTGGGTGAGTTCCCTCACAAGTCCCGTGCGTACTCGGTGGAATCTGCGCCGTTCGAGAAGGCATTCGCCTGCCGTATTTGGGCCCTCCCGCAATGGGTGGACGCCAACAATGGCTATCGTATGCGCTATTACCTCACGACCTTGCGTCGCGATACGATCTATGACATCACCGACAAGGTGCGTTTCAGCCCCTCGTCGCCGTCGTTCAACCCATTGGCATATGGCCAGCTGCAGAACCTGATTCTGCAAGTGGACATGAACAAAGTGGATAGCAGCTTCAAGGCTTGGAAGTATGTACAGCCGACGGGGATCACCCTGTTTGCTCCTGCTTCCGAAGGCCCGGCTACTGCCTACACGGTGAACTACGAGCCTACTCAAGGCACGGTGCATGGACTTGGCTTGCAGGTCAAGGGTGATTACCGCTCGGCAGGTTTCTGGCTGTTCGATATCTCGATGGCGGCGGGTAGTCTGGCCGCGTGGTTGGAGAAGATGTTCTACACGGCTTTGCCGATCTACAACCCGACGTCCGAAACACGTGCTCCGGCACCTACCCATTTCAACATGATCTGTGCTGGCGTTAGCAAAGAGTTCGCAGTCGCAAGCTGGAAGAACTCGCTGCAAATGTCCATCACCCCTGGACCAGGCGAGCAAGTCCGCTTTGAGTGGATTCTGCGCGATGGCACTGGCGATCACCTGCTGGGCGTTACCTCCGCACCAATGTTCCAAGTGGACTGATAAAACGCTTCCTCTCCCTCCGGGGAGAGGAAGCACATGGAGTAACGACTATGATTTTACACGATCGCGATATTGACCACTATGCAGGGGCGATCTATGACCTGCAGACCAGCAACAAAAGCTTCATCCGTTATGTAGCCCTGCTGCGCAAGATGGGTGTCAAGAACGCCTACTTCTGCTTGGCCCTGCTTCACCCAGAATTGCAGGGGGTCGATCCACACGACCCTAACCTGGATGAGATGACCAAGGTCCTCATCTGGGAGGAGTGTAAGGAAAACCCGTGGTACTTCATCCGGGAAGTGATCCGCATTAAAGCGGGTGACATGATTCCTTACATCGCCAACCGTGGCAACATGGCTTTGATGTGGCTGTTCCTGAACCACATCGACATGTTCCTGATTCAACCCCGTCAGACCGGTAAGTCGGTGGGGGCTGACTGTTTGATGTTGTGGTTGATTTACTTTGGCTGTTATAACGTCGACATACAGCTAATCACAAAAGACGCCAAGCTACGAACGGACAACATCCTCCGTTTGAAAGCGATGCGAGACGGGATGCCCCAGTGGCTGATTGTCACAGACAAGTCCGACCCGGATAACACCGAGGAGATCGGATACGCCACCAAGAAGATGCGCTACATTGCCAAGGTACCGCGTGCTTCTGCAACGGACGCTGAGAAAGTAGGTCGGGGTGCCACCTCTCCGATTCTGCAGTTCGACGAAGCCCCCTTCATCAACCACATCGGTATTACGTTGCCGTCGGCTATGGGTTCCTCTACTCGGGCCCGTGAGAACGCCAAGCGCCTTGGGGCGCCGTATGGGGTACTCTACACAACCACTGCGGGTAAGATCGACTCCCGTGATGGTCGCTTCGTATACGACATGTTGGCAGGTGCTGCAACGTGGAGTGAGCGTTACCTGGATGCTGGTTCTCAGGCAGCGCTGGAACAGATGATGCTCGACAACTCGACGGGCGATGTTCCACTGATGAACTGTACGTTCTCTCACCGTCAGTTGGGTTACACCGACGAATGGTTGTGGGAAACCATGGCCCGAAACAAAGCGTACGGGGAAATCGCAGAGCGCGACTACATGAACCGCTGGACCAACGGTACCGGCAGTAACCCGATCAACGTGAAGATTCTTGAACGTATCGCTGGGTCTGAGCGTGAGCCGGATGACGTGCAGCTGTTCAAAGAAGGCTACATGGTTCGCTGGTACATCCCAGAGGACAAGATCGAAAGCTTCATGGAAAGCCGTCGCTTCATCATGGGTCTGGATACCTCGGACGCCATCGGTCGAGACGGTATCGACATGGTGGTTATCGACACGCGTTCTCGTGCTGTGGTTGCAACTGGTACCTACAACCGGACCAACATCTGGCGGTGGATCAGTTTCTTGGGTGCGTTCATGCTCAAGTACCCAAACATTACGCTCATCCCAGAACGCAAGTCGTCGGCTCAGTCGATCATCGATGGTCTCATTCAGATTCTGGATGCGGCAGGCGTCGATCCATTCAAACGGATCTTCAACCACATCGTCGACAACAAAGAGCGCTACTCGGACGAGTTCACCAACACCGGCAACTCGATGCTGCGTCGTCGTATGTTCGAAACCCACAAGCAATACTTCGGGTTCAACACCACAGGCGAGTCCCGTACTCACCTGTACGTCAACGTACTCAACGACTCGCTAGATGAAGCCGCTGGTAAGATCTTCGACAAGAAACTGTCGGGTGAATTCCGTGGCTTGGTGGTTAAGAACGGTCGTATCGACCACCAGACTGGTGGACACGACGACTCGATCATTGCGTACCTCATGGCCAACTGGATGCTCACTCACGCGAAGAACCTGCAGCACTATGGCATCACGCAGAAAGATGTCCGTACTGAAGTGATTCGTGGTCAAGACAAGATCTCTGTCCAAGACATGATCCGTCAAGACCGTGCGCGTAAGTTGCGTGACCAACTCGAAGATCTGTTTGTCCGTCTGAACGAGGCTGACAGTGAAGTCGAGGCAATCCGTCATGAGCACGAGATTCGCCACCTGATGTCGATGTCTATGGACATTGGTGAATCGGCAGAATCCATCCAGGAACTTATCGATACCGCAGCAGTGCGGCGTCGTGAGCGGATGCGTAATGCCCGCATGTCTGGACCTGTGCACTCCATGGGCTTCAACGGAATGTACAGTCGTCAACCATCGCAATGGACCCCTCCTCCAATGTCGTGCTGACAACATACGCCCCCTCCCCACCTGGGGAGGGGGCTATGCCGTTACCCTTTCATTTTGGAAATGTCGCTACGAACAGCTTCGACACTCTTTTTCAGCTTGGCCTTAATGGCCGGGTCCAGATCGTCATGCGACAGCATCTTGGCAGTGTGTTCGTAGAGTTCCTTGTAAGCCACGGTCATGTCCTGGGCGAAACGCTTAAAGCCCATGGTCATTTCCCGCATCTCCAAGTCGGCCGCAACCATCAGGTTGTTGATGACGCGCAGCATGCCTTCGAAGTCTCTGGCCTTCTTACGAATGTGCTCCATGACGTCTTTCGGTACGTCTGTAGCGTCGTCCAGTTTCTTCTGAGCCTCTGCCACAGACTTTTGGGCCTTGGCCAGCTTTTCGTCAATCTGCCCAACAAACCCAAGCCAACCTAAAGCAACCTGCAACTCAACGCCCAGGTAGGTGGAGGAAGGTGGCGATGCGTCCTTGTAGAATTTGGCCAGCGGAGAACTACCCTTCAGGTCGTCTGGGGTCACCTTCATGCGGATGACAGATTCATAGCTTTCGAGATAAGCGTTGAATTCCTCGATGGTGGCACCACGCTTGTTGAGTTTCTTCTCCCAGTCGACCGTACAATACATCGACTTCGCATCAAGGTTGGCTTTGATGTTATCGTACGTGAAGGCTTCCCTACCGCTGAAGGAAGGTAAGTCGCGCAGCGTAAGTTTATCGACGTTACCCTTGGAGATAAGGTCAATGTCGCCGCCAACGTTATCGGCAAAGAACTTATCAAGGTACGACACCATCCTGCAATTGTCGGCACTCAACTTGCTGGCAGCGTCCAGCGCAGGCATTGCCGCCCAGGCCATCAACTCACCACGAGTGACACCCTCCTCAACCAATTGCTCCATGCGCTTCTGTACGGCTTCCTGAATCTTCTCGCGCATGGCCGGGTCGTTCTGATCGAACACCGTCTGGTAGACAGTGACGCATCGCTTGGTCATTTCCTGTTGCTTAGCGGCTTTATCGCCACGGGACATCATCTTGGTGATGAGGAAACCAATGGCACCGATGGCAGCGACCGCGCCAACCACAGCAGCGACCTTAACAGCCGTCTTGAGAGACTCGGTGGCCACGGCGTAGTTGGTGTGCGTAACTTGACTGGTGAAGGATTCCAGCACTACCTGAGACGGCAGGATGCCTTTGAACTGGGTGGCGTGGGCAATGGACACACCGCCTGCCATTTCCAAAGATTCCAGCTGCATCTGGAACTCCTTGCCCTGGGAGTCTGCCAAGTCGCGCAGTTCTTCCAACTGCTCCAACGTCATGCCTGCCATCTCTTCAGGCGTGATGTCGGTAATTCCGGGAATGTTCATAGAGGTTCCTTAAATCCTGGGCAGAGACTTGATGGACTCGCGGATACCTTCGCGGATCTTCTCGTCGGTGTTCGGGTCGTTGATGATGTATTCCAGCGCAATCTTGATACCCTTGACTTCCATCACGTTGATGGCGGTCACCGCTTGAGCGACGTGGGTATAGGTTGCGATTTCCAAGTTGATCAGGTCGATCAGTTTGTCCACGTACTTGACCGAGTCGCGGATGTCCTCGATCAGTGCAGTCAAACCTTTCTTGAAGTCTGGTGGAAGGTCAGCGTCAACACCTTCCAGACGCTTCTCCTGCTTGGGCAGGTCTTGGGCGATCTTGGAGATGTCGTTGAGCATCTTGTACTGCTCAGCCAACTTGGTCGGCGACTTGACTTCTTTGTTGGGTTGCTTGTTCATGCGGTCGAAGACAACACGGGTCATCTCGACGCTGAAACCGTTGTCGCCACGGGCCCAGGACATGAAGGTTTCGAAGTCGATCTTCTTGCCCAACATGGTGTTGGTACCCACGCTACCGTAGTGCAGTTCTTTGAACTGCTCGGCGCACCAGTGATCAAGCTTAGCCGTCTCTGTGTGGTCAACACGACCGATGGTGGCATGGGCTTTCATGAAGCCTGGGGTGATTAGGCCATTTGGGTTCTTGGCGAACTTGATGATCTCATCGATGGCGGGTACCAGCTTCTCGTGGTAGTCCTTGTAGGTGTTGATGTTGGCTCGTTCAATCAGCTGGGTGAGCGAGGCGCCGATCTTCACATCTTTGTAGAAGAGCTGCTCCAAATAACGCATGGTGTAGGCGTTGGGCTTGGAAGCAACGAAGCGCTGGATACCTTGTTCACGACTGTCTGCACGAGCCTTCTCGGCGTCACGCGCAGCCTGGGCCTCGTTGGCACGCATCTTGGCCATGTTGCTTTCCCAAGCTACACGAGCTTCACGTGCCTTCTTCTCATCCTCGGCCGTCTTGGCATTGAGGGTGGCAGTCTTCTTGTTCGCGGTCTTCAGTGCCCAGTACAGCAGCGAACCAAACACCGCAACGACAGCAACACCTACCAGCACCTTGGCAGTGGTGGACAGGGATTCTTCCACCATCCAGTAGCCGTTGTAGCTTGGGCGGTCAGTGAAGCCTTCCATCGCCATGGTAGGTGGCAGGAGTTCACGCATTTGCATGGCGACGTCTTTGGAGATGCCGCCCACTTCCTGCATGTTCTCCATGTACATGATGACCTTGCCATGGTCACGATCGATATCCCGACGCAGGACTTCAATGCCCCGCTCATCCAACGTGAGCAAATGCTCCAGTGTTACGTGCTTGTATTTTTCTCGCAGATCCATGGCGGGATGCTCCGGGCCTATTTGTAGTAGTTCATGGTGAGTGCGCGGACCACGATATAAAGTTCCAACGCGGTGCGCAGCGATGCGATTTGTGAATCGGACTTGGACAGCTTGGACTTCTTGACGATGTCTTCCGCATAACCGCGGGCCTTGATCAGGCCTTGGTCTTTCATACGGGAGGCACCGTAGAGGTCTTTGAGCTTGCTTACGAGCAGAGCCATGTTGTCCACAGACTTGATGTCAATGCGGTTAACTTGGATGTACTCGATGGCGTGCAGCACCAGCTCTTCAGACAGCTCGTTGGTGGGGACTTTGGTGCGACCCTTGTGTGCCTCGCACACCCACTTCAAAAGATCCCACAGGAGCTTCTCTGAGGCCGTAGAGACCAACTCTCGTACCAGCGTCACGACCTCATCACGAATGAACGTGTTAGGGTCGTTCATCACCGACTGGATGTAGGTGACATAACGCTTGTTGTTGTCGAGGTTAGACTTAACCATCAGCTCGCCGTCAATGACGAGAGTAGAAGTCACGGTGCGAATACGCCCACCATTGCGACGAATGTCCATGTGGACTTGGAAGATCTTCTTGACCACTTCACGCAGACGGTCCTGAGGCTCGGTTACCGCGTAGGTTACACGGCTGTCGGGAGCAAAGTGCGTCACCACGCGTGCGTGAATGGCGTTGGGTTGCAGGAAGTTCTCAGCACGGGTCGTGAACCATGCGTCCCAGCTACCAGCCTGCTTGATACCCCACTTCAAATCGAGGGAGGCATAAGTGGCTTTGGCCTCTTCGATGGAGGCAGGCTTGTCGTACCAATGCGACAGGAGCGACGTGAACAGCTTAACCTGCAGCATGTAGAACGCATCGATCTTACCCTGTTCCTTGGCCTTGATAGAAAGCTTAGAGGAGGTATGAATACGATGGATCAGGTACAGGGCCGCGGTGTTGTACGGGTCGGACAGACGAGCGAAGTCAGATTCGATCAACGGCGTCTGGATAATGCGTTGGCGAGCATCGTGTTCGCTGATACCCAAGACGTCTTCAAAGAACACGTCACGGTCAATCTTGGTGTGGCGCACGATTTCCACACCAAGCAGGTTACCACCAAAGAACGCAATGTGGTCTTCGTTCTTGTTGATGAAACCCAGCTTGTAGCGGCGGATGCGGTCGATCAAATAGTTGTCGACAGTCAGGTCTTCACACAGTTCGTCGTAGACCCGCTTGATTGCATCGCCAGTGGCACCCAGTGCTTCGAGCGCCATTTGTGGTTCAAGGTTAAGACGGTGTGAGGCGTCCCATTCTTGGTCGAAGATAAACGTCGACGTTTGTTCCGAAAACATAGTGGGTATCCCCGGTTAAGGTGGCTATACGATAGGAGGCGATTTAACCAAATCTCAGACCTATAATACCTACTTGAATGACGAGAATAATCTTTGTCATTTCATTATTTTCCCAAGTCCTAAGGAGGACTAATCATGCAAGAAGCTAACCTCACTTTCACTGAATCCGTTGAAGGCGCCCTGATGTTCAGCCATGAGGGTCGCAACTTCCTTTACGCTGGTCGTAAGGATGGGTTCGTGTACGGCGTCCGCACTGATGCCAATGGCAGGTGGCAGGCGTTGGTTGGCGACGCCGCCAACCGTGAGTACGAGCTGGTGGGCACCAAGGCCACTCAGGAGGGCATGGACTTTATCGTGTTCGATCTGGCCCACATCAAGATCGATACGCTGGTGGAGGTCCAAGACCTGGTGAAGCAGCGGGATGAGCTGGATGACCTGGCTATCTCAACCATCAGCAAATCCGATTGCCGCAAACCAGACGGCATCAGCATCGGGTTGATCGATGGCATGCTGGCCATGGCTCGGGTTCTGCGTAAGAGCGACCTGTCCGCCAAAGAGGTGCAGGAAGCTTTGAAGGACCTGCAGGCCGATGAGGATATGAAGTTCCTCATGTACTCGGCTACTCTGGTACCGATGGCCCAGTGCGACACCGACTGGGAGTTCGGTGAGGAGGAGAAGGTTCTCGTCCCTGCGGATGAGCCTGTGCTGATCGCCCCAGCTGCGGTGGCCTTAGCCAAGGCTCCCGAGCCACCGAAGGACGGCTCGTACAAGGTGGTGTTTGCTCAGAAGACCTGGCCATGCGGCTGGGATCAAGAGGACTCCACTACCGAGTTCCCGGATCGGGATGCCCTGAACGCCTGGCTGCTGGGGAAGATCGAGTGGTGCAAGTACGAGGATAACGGTTTCCGTTGCCGGGTCTACCGGTACGATAACAACTTCCCGTACTCGGTCGGCAAAGCCGAGTGGACTGACAAACAGTTCACCGACGTTGGCCTCAGCTGGAAGCCTACCGTTGAAATCCTTTCCGACATGGAATGGATGAAGTAATACCCGCAACACCCTAGCCTGCCAATGGTGGTGGGCTAGGTCAATTTCAAGTTCTAGGAGAACACTGCAATGGCTATGAAAGATTTCGATACTAAAGAACTGATCGTCGGCTTCACTGCAATTGCCCTGCTGGCAGTTGGCTGCGTCTGGGTGACTCTGGGCATCTACAAGTGGGTCGGTCAATCGGCAACAAACATCCTCTGCCTGATGAGCATTGTAATGATCGTGTATACCGAGTGGCGGATGCGCAAGAATCCGATGGAGCTGCGCAAGTATCTACACGACCTGCACAAATCCCTGTGGGCTCATAAGCACGCTTATCGGATTCGTGCTTTCATGTGCCTGATGAACATCTCGGCACTGTTCTCGCTGGCGCTGCTTGGCTGGTGGTTCGCGTTCTTCACTGGCCTGTGTCTGTCTGTTGTGCTGATCAAACGTATCCGTGAAGCACAGATGGTTCACTGGCGCGAAGGCACTACCGCTTAATCCACCTTTCCTCCGGGGCCTCCATGAGGGGGCTCCAACTTATGCCCGCATTAGGAGATACATCATGATGAACGCAATCTTCGGCAACAACCACAACAACTGGAACCACAACGTAGATGCGGTTCTGGAAGCCCTGCAGGCCTGCGACTATCAGGCTCGTATCGAGCGCGAAGGTGCCTCCAACAAGAAGCATCAGCTGCTGGGCGTCGGCCTGCTGTTTGTCGACAGCGCCGAGCAGTATGTGGTGCCATGCTTCAACGACATGGAGTTCGAGCTGACTCCAATCGTTCTGCGTGAAGGCAAGCTGGTGGTGACCATGAAAGCTGTCGGCAAGGCCAAATCGATTGGCCACCAGTGGTTCGAGTCGGTGGTCACCGAAGGTAATGGTCACCTGGCCATGTTCATGACCACTCAGGACAAGGTCAACGAAGCTGTGCGCACCGAACCTCCAATCTACGAGCCGCCGGTGGTGTTGGTACCGAAAGACGAGGCAGCGGCAGCGGTCTCTACTGCGGCTGAAGCTGCAGTGAACCAGACTGCTCCAGCCGGCACTGCACCAGCGGCAGCCGCGTAACACCCAGGGCCTTCTAACGAGGGCCCACTCTTATGCACATTCATGGGGAGTGTGTATAAAAGTTTGATACCCACGTCCTAGGGAGGACTTATGAAAGATCTGGAAAAGCAATTCGAACCACAAGACATCGAGTCGGCCAAAGCCTGGGTTCGCAATGAATGCGGTCCCATGAGCGAAGAGGGCTTCGCCAAGGCAGTTAAGCAGGTGCTTGAACTGCGTAGGGCTCCGCGTGTCATCGAGCTTAAGGGAGGCGTACCGCTGAACATGCACACCCCGCCAGCGGACTACAAACCTTTCCCCGAAGAGGTGCTCAACCAAGTACCTAAGCGGTACAACGAAAAGCAGGTCACCGAGGCCAAGGCTTACATCAGTGAGAACTTCGATACTCGCGCACTATCTGGCGGTGATTACGACAAGCTCCTGGGCCAGGTGCTGCAGGTGCTCAACCCGACTGGCCTCCCATGGGATGTCAGCGAACTGAATGCGGATATATTCGCCAAGCCTGTCCAGCATTCCTACGTGACGGGGGAACTCCTGCAAAGGGCGGAAGAAGAGCCTCTACTGAATCTGGATAACGTCCGTCGGATGCCAGAGATGCAGAAGCCTGCGCCGACCTTCGAAGACAAGGTTACCAATCGCCTGATGCTGGCACTGGCCCGTGGTGAGATCAAGCTGGAGCTGGATGGCACTCCAGAGGGGAAGGCTCGCGATGCCAAGGTGGTCAAGGAGTACCTGACCCGCAATGCCGGCTACTACCCCTACGAGACTCGTGACCAATGGCTGCAAGAGACTGGTGGGGTTTCGGTTAATCCGCGTGGTGGTGTGGACTTCGAGTATCCAGACAGCGACGGCATCTGCATGTTCGACATCAACCCACCTCGTCCAACCGATACCCATGCCAGCGGCCTGTTGGAGAAAGTGCAGTTGGGTCGTAACCCAGAACTGCGTACTAATCGACTCGTCCTCGTCACCCCAATCAGTGACAAAGACGAATGAACCGCGAGGTAAAGGAAGCTCGGTTCATCATCTTTGATGGTATTCAAACCGGAATGCTCAGACTGCGCAGCCTCGACGACGATCTCGAACACAATGCTCGATTGGCCAAGGCCTTCGTTGCAGTGTGGCGTGCCAAGCATCGGACCTGCGTAGCCAGGACCCAGATCAAGTCCATGGAGATGTATGCATTGGTTGAGCGATTGCCAACCGGTGCCGACGTATCTGTTGAGGAGGCGTTCCTTGAGCAGGAACGCCTTTATCAGCTGGAGTTTCCACAACCATTCAGGCCATACGGGATTATTGAAATCCATTGGCTTTATGAATTATCCAAAAAGCTAGTAATTCCCAGATCCTAAGGAGGATCAGATGTCCAAAGCAAAACGCGCAATGATTGAATCCATGACGCCAGAGAACCGCAACATTCTGTTGCTGTTGCAAATGCGCACGGGGACTTACATGGATGGCGAGACCACCGTCTGTAAACGGGTGAGCGTCATTCGTCATCGCGGGGCAGAGTACATCTGTCCTGTTACCAACCCAGGCATCGACATGGACATGCGGCCGCTCATTCTCAATCCGAATGGCGACATCGTCCGGTCTGTGGTTGGCGTCAAGTTGGACCAGTCGTCCGAATACGTCGGCATGCTGGACATCATGGTGGGTAGCACAGAGCTGCTCGAAGGCATGCGCCGTGCTTCGGTAGAGCGTCGTCGTGGGCCAGTCACCCCACTAACGGGTGGCCGTCGTATCACTGACCCTGCTTACGCCAGCCAACCCAAGCACTCCCAAACGGGGATGGGTCGCATTAGCCCAGCACGCATGCACGGTGAGACCGAGTACAACTCCAACTACCCGCTGGAGGCACTCACGCTCAGCCCGGAGGCGTTGGCAACCATTGGGGCTCACGCCAACCAAGAGTCGATCAGTGCGACAAAGGCCTTGATCATGAACAAGGCTCCGTTGAAGGATTCCGAATACTTCCACACCAAGATTCGGATGCCTGGCTATGTACCTCGCAAGGTCAGCTTCTGGGCCCGCATGGGTTACCGTTGCGAAGTCCTCATGGAACGCGTGGCAGAAAGCCGCGTAGGTCGTTTCTTCAAATCGCTGTTCAATCGTTAATTATACCCACGTCCTAAGGAGGACACGCTGTGAAGAATTTTGCTATCCTGGCTTTCGGTATTGTTGTTGGCATGACTGTTGTTTTGAACTCCTCGCTGATGCAGGAGCCTAAAGCACAAGCACAAGAGGAAGTGGCTACTGGTCATCGTATTACCCCCATGGGTCAGTCGATGATCACCTACGCCGGTGCTCGTGCTCAAGTCGTCGCCTTCTAACCATACCCGCAGGAGAAATACCATGGATCTGTTTGACGTAATGATTAGCCTGTCTTCCACCCGCAAAATGGAACACCAGGATCACTGGTTCACTCCAACGGGGGGCTGGAAAGGCTTGATCAATGACCAGATCGAACACACTCAATCGGGCGACGTGATCTACACACTCGCCCCATCGGGTAGCCGCATGATCGTCATCGTGACGCCATTCGGCAATGTCTTACTGGAAGAGGTTGATCGCTCAGCACGCACGGTTATCCTGCGTACCACCCCCATGCTCGAAAGACTGTGGGGCAAAGGGAATGTTCCTGAAGACCAGTTGGAATGTCTACTGGGTCTTTGGGGCAATGACAATGTCGGGCACACCCTGCAGAAACTTGCACAGGCGCCTTTAACAGCTGGATAGCCATGGAGGCTACAATGCGATTCTTATTGTCTAAGGCAAGCCTGATCTTCTTCGCCACTGTGCTCATGCTCGGTGGCCCGCGCACGATCCTCATCCTGATCGCTGCGTCTGTAGTTACCATCGTAGCTGGTGTAGTATCCCAGCTACTGTTCAAAGTAAACATCCATGAGACCGGAGGTTGACATGGTAAACCCAAGCCAAGCAATTGTTTTCATCAAGAACGACGATCCCAAAGCCACTATGCGTCACATCCCTGTGGATGATGATCCGAAGTGGCTGGCCAAGCTCAAGTACGTGCTGGACTACGGTTCGAAGTACGCGGACTTGGTGGGGCCGCTGCTGGTATCTCACACGCTCCACGGGCCGAATGGGGAGGACAAACTCATGTTCTACCCACTACCCTACCTCTTCCGCACAGAGCGCGAGCGCAAGCAAGCAGCGGAACGCCTCGGCAAGCAAGCGCCACCCGATGCATGGGTGCGCCGCAAGCTGAAGGTCCTGGCCAATCTCTGTGGCCGTGAAGAAGCACAAGTCGCCTAAATCTTAAGGCGACCATATTCCCATGTCCTAAGGAGGACGAAGAAATGGAATCAGCTACTGAAAACGTGATCGTAGATGGTCATGCCTGCACCACTGGTCTTCTGGGTATGGCTCGTAGCTGGCATGCAGATGTCAGTCAAAACGGGCCTGTCGTAGAGAAAGAGCATGAGGGGCTGATGTACTACCTCGCCATGCTGCTCACCCAGGAAGATCACCCCGCTGCCGATGCGGTTATTCACCTGCTCGATGCTGCCGAGTTCCATGCAGCTTACGAGCGTGACACCCATCGCGTCACCCTGGCTTGCAATGGCCTTTCGTTTACTCGTGTCATCGATCCCGACACCGCGTGTGCGTACCTGATGGCCAACCCCCACATCGAAACCCACTAACCCAATGAGGAGGACGTATGAAGAAACACATCGAAACTGCGTCCTCCGTCATTGCCAACCACTATGGCCTTAAATGGAATGGACGCTCACTGACTCTCAAGCGTTGGGAGTCAGTGGGTTGTCTGTCCAGTTTATTTTTTGTTTCAATTCATCTGGATTCCAGCACACACCTCTACTTGGTTGACCGTAAGGACATCGACGTAGAGGAAGAAGGGATGCGGTTGAAGCTACCATGCTTCCACTTCAGCCCGCAGATGGTTGACACGCTGAATGCTGATCGCCATCAAGTGTGGTACATGGTGGTTGAGGGTGAACTCATCCTCATCCGAGATCACAATGTGGAAAGGTTGTTCAAGCGATTGCGCATTGCCTCAGTAGGTCCAGACCGTCACCGATTCGAACAAGACGTGATTGGTCTGGATATTGATATCCGCCAAGACTACATCCCGGGCAGGGGCAAGGTCAGGCGAGACTACTGGAAGAATCATCTCAATCGGAAAAGACCCGTGTTAGAGCCCGCATAACCTCCCCTCCCGTTTGGGAGAGGAGGATCGTATGCTGTTTTTTTTTGTTGCGTGGTGGCTCATTGATGCCAGTTTTACATGGGTTAACTTATGAAGTACCTCGTCAACCCCTTATGTACGGAGTTTGGCCATGGCATTGGCATTGGTTGAACGTATCGAGTCCTCGACTCAGTCTCGCTACGTGTTGGATGGCAGGGGCCCAGCCTGCGCTTCCTACTGGCAGGACTTTCGTGGCCTCGAAGCTATGCTGTCGGAAAAGCATAGCACCGCGCTGTACATGGCGCAGTTAGCTAAGGAAAGGGGCGACCTTTGCCGTAAGTTCGAAACCGACATTCCCCAATCTGTTTTGGACAAATATGTTGCGCAAGCGCCGTCTATCCTTAGGAAGTTGGATAGAGATATCCAGTCCATCATTCAACAAGGAGGAAGTTCAGATATAGTGTACCTAAATACACTATCCACGGTTAGGGCTGCGATGACCGACACCATCACACACCTTGTCCGCATCGTAGGGCGTTAATCATGGGCTTACTTGTCGCTTATCAAAGTCTCTTTGCTCAAAGCTTTCAAGCCACCGTCGTAACCGTAAACTGTGAAGGCTTCATGGGCAAGGGCGTCGCTGAAGTTTGCAAGCGTTTGTATCCGAATGTTTACATCGATTACTTCCGGCGTTGCAAGAGCGGCAAGTTGAAACCTGGTCACATCAGTAACGAGGACTGTTACCAACTGTCAGATGGGCGATACATCATCCTGTTCCCCACCAAAGACCGCTGGCGACGTAATAGTGAGTTTGATTGGATCGAGTCAGGCCTTAAGGATCTGCTCGCCCATTGTCATCGACTGTGTTTGGATGATATTGGCCTTCCCCCTCCAGGCTGCGGAAACGGTGGGTTGGACCTAAAGGATGTGCAGCCACTGATTGAGTCTATATTCAGCGAGGAAGATGTGGAAGTAACCTTATGTATATAGACGCGTTGCTGCGGCTAGATCCTTACCCTGAGGAGTCGACTTGTGACCTGGGATGCCAGGCCTTGTTGGCAAGATGGGTGCGGCGGTGGATTTTTAAATGTCCTTTTAGCCACCGCAAGTTGTGCGATGCCTGCCGTCCCCTGTGGACCGCTGGGTTGTGCAGCCTACAGAACGTTGGGCTCCGCCCTTGCCCTGCCGCTTAGCGTTCTGTGGGGTGACTCCCCATCGTGTACCGGTATTCGGGTCAGCCTTCGGGCTGACCCTTATGCCGCCAGATGCTATGCAGGATAAACCTGTATACAGGAGACACGACATGGTCATCGACCGCACACTGAGTGGGCCAGAAGTTCTGGTCGCCCTCATCAATAGCCGTAACCCCGGCAAGAATCTCACTGTGGACCAGGTGACCTTTGGCACCCCCACACCAATCCAGGACCACCCAAGTGAGGAGAACACCTCCATCCTCGTTTACCCAGTGACTGGCAAAGGCTACGGTGGCGATCCCGAGGAGTTCTATTACTCCCGCATGATTGGCAATCAGGTCAAGCAAAACCCGCCTGCATTCATCGTGATCGAAAACGGTGAAGACGGGGTGTCCATCCGTAATAAGGTGGCCGTGGCCTTCAATGTCAACCCAGACGAGATGCTCATCTCTGATGCCATGTTGACCGACATCGCCGATTCCCAGTACCGTCCAAGTGGTCAGGGCACCACTACCTGCGTACTCAGTGGTAAGCCTGGCAGCCTGCTGTACCTTGATTTCAACTCTGGGTATCAGTTGGTTGACTTGGTAACGCCAGAGTACCCAGGCGCCCAGTGATAATAGTATGCGATACCCTGTCGCATTCCTACCCCAAGGAGATGTTCCATGCAAATCAATGTGGCTAAAACCGCACAGGAAAACCTGATCGACTTGATCATCGACGCCAACCCTGGTAAGTCGCTGGCAGCCAATCAGTTCACCGCCGCAGCCCCTGCAGCCATCACTCCGGTAGGCGAGCTGAACTCCAGCATCGTTCTGTCGGCTGTCGTTGGCCAGGGCTACGGCGCTGGCGACGTGACCTTCCGCTACACCCGTCTGGCCCTGACCAGCGGCAAAGCTGTACCGGTCACTTCCGTTCAAGTTGCCGAAGGCGACGACCAAGCTGCCTCCCTGGCCAAGGTCATCACCGCCCTGGGCATCCTGGCTTCCGAAGTCGATGCCAGCGACTACGCTGCCCCGACCGACGACACCACCCCAGGTATGATCACCCTGACTCCGAAGGCCAGCTCCGTGCTGTACGTCGGTGATGAAGTGGTCATCGAGCTGACCCTGCCGGCTGAAGCAGAGCCTACCCTGGCTGAAACCTTCACCGTGACCGACCTGAACGGCTTCGATGCTGCTCAGTAAGTGACAACATAAGCCCCCGGCCTCCACGTAGGGCCGGGGGCTTATGCTCATGCAGGGGTAAACCCATTGAGGTCAGTGTTGGTAAACGCCTCTGCCAAAGACAGAAGTGGCACCGCCTCGAAGCCATTGAGGTCAGTATTAGTGAACTCGCTGGCCAGAGTTGGCATGGATCCGAAGGTTACCGTGCCTGGGTAGAACAGGTAGCTATCTGGATTAGATACCAGCATCAGTGTGGTTGCAGTCAACTTCGATTTGGTCATGTCGAAATCAGATGCGTCCACCAGCAGACTACGGCTACGCAGGTCAGCAATTACATCTGCCAGACTGGAGTAGTTTGCAGCATTGAGCTTAAGCGTTGCCAGCGCGCCGATGGAACGACGCCCGTAGGTCAGTGTGTGGCTAACTCTGGTTGGTGCATCGAAGCCTGGGGTCAGGTCCAACTGAGTCTTACCTGTCTCGTTGACCTTGCGGGGCTTGGACAACGAGTACAGCTGCCACGGGATGGTGGCGCTGGCTTTCGACTGAATCAATTTCTTGACGCCGTCGATTGGAGTAATATCCAACGGTAGGGTGATCGACCCATCGGACATCTGGATGACCATCATGCGCAGGCCAGCCAACTCTACCTGTGCAGGTGTCTTTTGGATGACCGATGCACTGAGGCGACTGACCTCGGTGGAACCAGGCGCCTTTTCAATCACGATACCTTGCAGCGAGAACAGGTCAACCGCTGGGAGTTCCTTCTCCACAACGACGCCCTGAAGGCTAAAGAGATCAGTTTCCATGTTGTGTAACCTCGTCTAGAAACTTAGCGATCCGCGACCTTCAGGGAGATCTCCAGACCATCCATTGCAGTGGCTGCAGTCTGCTCAGCTGCCGAACGCGAACTGACCCCCATGAGAAGGTTTGGCAGCACTGGCAGCACCGGTGGCTGGATGGCCGTCACTTCCTTGGTGCTAGGACCACGCTTATGTGTAACCTTGAGGTCGCCTGGCTGACCGACGGTATAGTTGGACTTGGCCACTACAAAAGTGCCGAGCACTGGAGTGTCGTTGGGGAGGACGTAGCCATCAGCCTTGGTCATCTTAAGTTCGGGGGGCACCGAACCAGCAGCGCCCTTGACGCGAGTGCCGGAGTCAGTGGCGTAGTCCTTGCGGGTCAGTACGTCAGTAAGGGCATCCACATTGAAGCCTTGACTGGACACCATCTTCAGCGGAACACTGGAGATATCCACGGGACCCGTGCGGGTATTAATCCCGTCATCACCGGCATCGTAGATGATCAGCACGTCGGTATGCATGAAGTATGCCACGCTACCCAGGCCGAAGTAGAAATCAGCACCATTGTTCCGCAGGGTGGTCAGGTTGGTACCTTGGTAGAGGTTAGGCCAGGTGGCGTTCAGCTTGTTGTCGATCCACAGCTCGACCGTACCGGTCTCGCGATTAATCACAAGCTCTGCGTAGAACTCAGCCACGCCTGCTGGAACGTTGTAGATGAAGTTGGTGCCAATCAATCGGAACACCGGGAAGGCACTGACGATGCCGGCTTGCGGGACCTGAGCACGGAAACGCGCGCCGATGACAATGGTCGAATTACCGACCGCAATACCCAAACTACTGGTGAGAGGACCAACCACTCGGTGACCGGCGTTGTAGGGTGCCAACCAGGATTTGCCGTTGGCCACTTCCACGTTGATGATGTCGGTTTTACCAACCATGGTTGCGCCAGTGGTGATCAACGCGTAGACACCTGGGCAGGCCCCGTATGGTTTCGGGTCTTGGGTGTTGTAGTTCACCCCCGCGGCAAGGCCCAGGCCCTTGAAGTTTTCAGCTAGAACGATGGCCATTTACGCCTCCACGAACTTGAGCTTGTGAGTGATGTCGTTCAGCGACCGAGTAGTCGAAGCCGTACGAGCAGCCAGCGGGGCGATGAAGTTCAATCGATCCGCGCTGCGCGTGGTCAGGTCTACTGCCTGATCGGTGGTGGTTACCGCATCGAGCTTGCGCTCAAGGGTTGCCGTCACAGTCTGACTGCCGGTACGCTGAGCACCTACAAAAATACCGGCTGCCAGTTGGCGACTAACATCGATGCCGGTCAGGTCGAGGCTGAAGTTGACCTCTGCCGCTGCTGCGTTGGCCTTGGCGACGGTACCTTTGGTCAGAGGCTGGCCTTGGGTATTGACGATGCGGGTATTGACAATTGTTTCCAGTTCTGCCGCTGTCTTGTCGAAGCCGCTGACAGACGATACCTTGACCGGTACGGAGCTGATTTTGACCGGACCCAGTCGTGCGCTTGGGTAAACACCGTCGTTCCAAGCGATGTAAGCGTCGCTCGTAAACAGTGCGCGGGCATCGTTGTAGTTGCGGGCAGCTATGCCCAATGTGAAGCCAGCAGTGGTAAGGTTGGCACTGGTGCCACCACTGATGTTGGCGATGACCCCAACCGATACGCCGTCAATGTATCCAGTGACGGTACCCTGATCGCGATCGATCTCCACCTCAAGGTAGCAGTCGGTCGGCGGAACCTGTGCCGAGTTGGCGACCGACTGGAACAGGTAAAGCTTACCGCCACCGATGTTCAGATAAAGTGGGGCAGTGTTGACGTCTCCCAGGTGCTTAACCAACCCAGTGAAGCGGCAACCGAAGTAGATCTTCTTCACCGCAGTTGGGACGATGAAGTTTGGCAGCATGGTCCAACCATGTTGGCCCGAGGTGCCCCGGTTCAGGGAGGCCATCTTACCCTTTTGGGTGACGGTTTCTGGTGGGGCACTGCCAAAGGCGGTGTCGAACGCACCGAACTTGTTGAGACCCAGTGCAGGGAACTCCAGGCCGCTAACCCCCATGTGGTGAACGGCCATCGCAAATTGAAGACTCATGGCTATCTCCTTAGATGTAACCAATGTCGGAGTTGGTAAACAGAGTGGACGTCAGTGGTTTGCGCCCAACTGTCAACGTACACGAGCCCTTGTAGAACGGGGAGCCGGACTTGGCACGCAAGGTAATTGTGAAGTTGGCCAACGAACCCTGGGCCACCACTGGATCATCTTCCAGATCGAAGGTGGTGAACAGGATACCTGTGTGTCGCTCCAGTTGCTTGAGCACCTTGTGGACCGTGGTGTCCTCTGGGAAGAGGGTACCCTTGTTCAACAGGAGGGTCTCAAGGTCCTTGAGTTGTCGGCGGTTGTAGTAAAAGGTTTTGGTCAACGTGCCAGTGCCAGCAGCATCCGGGTAGGTGACCACCATCTGGACTTCGCGCTTGGTACCGAAGCCGGTGGAAGGAACAACCTGATCCTGCAAGGTAACCTTGGTAGGGTCAAGCGTTCTTCCAACCAGATTCGAAATCAAAGTCACGAAGCCTGCCTTGGAGAAGGGGGCAAGCATGCGTCACCTCAGCGGTTGTACTGGAAAATGAAAGGTTCAGTGAACCACGGGCTGGCAACCGAGGTGGTCACCACAAGTGCCCTGTCGAAGCGCCCAGTCTGATCACATTGGGGGTAAGCGGCATTGGGCAGGTCGATCAACTTGCCACGGGTGGAGCGAAGGCCGCCTTTGACCGTCGCCGCCTGACCTGGAACAAACCCACTGTGGCCACCCAGCGCGTTGGCAGTGTTGGCCAAAACGTCTGCGAAGGCGGCCGAGATGTTTACGTCGGTCGCCGAGAACGTGTTCAGATCAGTGCGCAGAGATGTGAAGTCCAAGCCCTGGGTGAGGAGAGGATACAGCTGGGTCTCTGTTGGCCAGTCAAGACCAACCAATTCCCAGTCACGCGCCGAAGGTACAATGACACCCATGTTGACCTGAGACCCAGGCTCGAAGAACACCGAGCTGGCAGACGCCTTGAAGTAGGTATCGCCAGACTGATTCAGTGCCTCATCCACGATCTCCGAGCGAGCAACCTTGGTACCAAACTTGGCGTTGAATGCGTCGAGCATGTCGCCTGTGGTAAGTGCCCCTGGAACAAACTTGAATGTATCCAGGTTCCGACCATAGGCGAGATCATCGATGGGGTAGCGTGTATACGCCAGGTTCACCGAACCGCGGAATCCAGAGGACGGCTTCACACTGAGCTGGATCTCGGCATTGAAGCGACCAGCTACCTTGGTGATCGGAGTTCCCAGGTCAAAGTCCGACAAGGCCAAGGTGACGTTGTGGTTCGCCTTGATCGAGTTGGCAATGTGCTGTTTGTAGTCGAGGGTGAAGCCGGCCGCTGACCGCGCAGAGACCAAGGCGTACGCCGACACAGAGTCGACAGAGATCACCTTGTTCTGCGTAGTCAGCGCGTAGGCAGACACCTGGTCAACCTTGATCGTTCCCATGTGTAACTCCTTTAGCTACTCGCTTTGAGGCGGAGCTTGTAGCTATCGACGTCAGCCTTGGTCCCCGGAGTACCAGTCCACTGACGCAAGAACGCCGCTTTGGCGAAGTTGCTCAGCAAAGGGGTCTTAGTGTAGTCGAAGGTTTGGGTGAAGGTGAATTGCTTGGTCGACTCCACGGTTGCCCCACGCATTGCGATGGCATCCAGGGAACTGGCACCTGCGGTGCCAATGGCGTCCAACTGCATGTTGATCGCATTTACGCGGTCGTTCGCTGCGAGGCCTGCGGTGGAGAAACTGATCAGACCCTTGGGGTCGGCCTCATCCACGTTCACAAACGTCATAGCGGCTGCCGCAGGTACCGAGATGGGGCTTGTCTGGGTATCGTTGAGGGAATCCACCAGAGTAGAACCAGCCACGTTAACAGACCAACCGGCATCAACGCTGGCCACAGGCAGACGTTTGACGATCTGTGAACCCAAGCGATCAGTGGGATCACCGTCTTCGATCAGGGCCAGGTAGACATCGCGGTGGTCAACTGCACAGCTGCCGTTACCGTAGTCGGAGGATTGACCAGAGTGTCCGAAGGTGAAGGCCTTGACCTTGCCGTAGGCGGTGATCGCTGCGGCGACATCCACTGTTCTGACAACCAAACCATCACGAACGAGTTTGACCTTGCCGTTGACGCGGTCAAACACCGCTTCCCAATAGTGCATCAAGCCGAGGGTGATCGAGTTCCAGTCGGTGAACTGACAAACGCGGGTAACCGTGTCGTTCTCATGCAAGACGCCGATAGTCATGTTCGAGGACAGCATGTTGCTGTAGGCGCGCAAGACTTGGCGAACGCCCATGGTCAGCTTGGAAGTGGCGTCCTTGAGCCCTGGCTGGATATCATCAAACGGAATAGCCAGCATACCGTTGAACGGGTTAGGGTACGTGGCAGTGCCGCAGTTCGTTCTGATCCAGGCGCCCTCATCAGGATTGGGTACCTGCTTGGAGTAGGCGCAACTCGCATAGCTACCGATAGCGTTCTGGCGGAATTGTAGACGGGTACTGGCCAGGGTGGCGCCGTTGGCTGGAGCAGCAATGTTGCCAGGCGGCACGTTATCGAACCCGAAGAAATCGAGAATCTTCATGTCGCCCCCTTATTCGGTAACTGGATCGTTAAACTGCAGATACAGACGACGAGCACCGTCGGCATTTGGACGCAGTCGTACACCCACGGCGTACTTAAAGCCTGGGTGAGTGGGGAGGTCTTCGTGGTTGTTGCCGACGTAAATAACCTCGGCCTCATCCAGCGTGTAGTTACCATCGCCAGTGGCCACCCAGTTACCCTTACCTTCTTCGGTAGGGTCCATCTCACCCAGCATGGCGGCAAAGGAAGTAGCGCAATCCTCGGACAACGGACCCAAGGAAACCGCCAGCAGGTATTCTGCAGACTGGGTGAAGTCTGCGCGGAAGAAGTTGTGCAGTGTGTTCATATCAGGCCCAATCGAAGTAGGGTTGAGTGATGGCCGTGTTGATGTGGGGCAAACGACCAGTCTTGTATTGCCAGCTACCTTTCCAGAGGATGCAGGTAGACTTGGCCACGAGTGGGATGGTGTAGGTGCCATCACCATTGTCCACGACGTCCCCGTTTTCTAAGTCGTCCTGGTCGAACAACACACCCAGCATTTTGAGCAAGTAGGGGAAACAGTCGTAGACCTTGGTGGCCGCGGACATGGTCACCGATGGGTTCGCCGGAGCATTGAGCTTGAGCGTCTCCAGACTGTTGCGGTTGTACCGGAAGGTGCGGTTACCCGTGTAGTTCACATTACCTGTGACCGCCGTCAACTTGATCTTGGTGTTGTAACCGTCTGGGTCGTTGGCCAATGCAACCGGGGGACTGAACAACCAGTCGGCCAGCGTGCCTGGGATCAGTGTGTGTGCCGCCTGCAGTTGAATGAGCAGGCTCATTTTGGAACCTTGTTTAAAGTCCATAATTCACCTAGCCCTTGTAATGCAGGAAGAAACGACCAGCGAACCAACCGCCGGCAACAGGAGGCGTAACCACGGCAACGTGGGTGTAGTCCACCGAGTTAGCCTCTGGGACGTTAACGTTGGGCAGGGCGTAGCGAATGATCCTGCACCCCGCCATCCCGTTCTCAACGCTGGCAACACCGTCAAAGTCTAGTGGTCGGCCAGACACGGCAGCCATGTAAGTTACCAGCTCGCGCAGCGCGGCGGTATTTGCCATGATGGTCAGTGCCGTGAAGGTGTTCAGCAAGTCCTTAAACTTGGTGAAGTCAGTCCCGTAGGTCATGAAGTCTGCCAAGTTGGTTTGACTACCGCCTGGTGCAGCACCAGACACCAGTGCAACCACTGCCGGGGTAGCCTCGGGTACTTGTTCAGACACCGGCTTTTTGCTGGCCAGTCGGTTAACGTTGAGTTGCCCAATCCAGGCAGGGTTGTTACCCATTAGGACCAAGCCCCTCAGGGCCGGGGCCGCACCGATGACGGTTGTACTGAAGTCGGCTGGAACAAAGGCAGTGCCGTATTTCTGGTTCACCCAACGACAAACAGCCTCAACCTTGATGTTGTTGCCAGACAGATCGGCTGGGTACGCATAGTCGTCAAGCTGTGGCACGCCCTGAGCGAACATGGTCAGCGGTGCAAGCCGGCGATACGTCAGAGTTGAGGCACCCATGTAGAAGCCGCCATCGACGGCCATCACGGGGATCTGGGTGTTACGGATACCCTGACCAGTAATCGCAACTGGAGTACCCAGCTTGCAGTTATCTGGAGAGACGGGCACCTTTAGGTCAGGGTTATCCCGGTTGATCAGGTCATAGACCAACTGGGAGGATTCTTTTCGATAGTCGATGTCCATCTTTTCATCCCAAGTTTGGAGAAGGGCCGGGGGCTACCCGGCCACTATGCCGTCAGTCAGCCGAGTTAGGGTTGTCAGGGTCGTTGAAGTGCAGGTAGAAGCGACCAGTAGGTACGGTCACGTCAGCACGCAGTTCCAAGCACATGACGTACTTGTACGACTGGTTGGTCGGGAAGACCATGGAGTTCAGACCGCAGAAGATAACCTTGGCACCTGCCACCGACCACGACTTGCTGGAGCCGTCGGAGTTCCACAGCGTGGCACCTGGACCTTTGTCGAGAGCCTTGAGCATCACTACCAGACGATCTGCCTGGGCCTGGGTCAGGGTGCCTTCCACCATGGCCAACAACTCGTCGCGATAAGCGGTGAGGTTGAGTGGGTAGGTGTACAGCAGTGCCGAGGTCTGGGTGGTCGGGTCAGTTACCGGGTAGTTCAGACCATTGAGCGCTTTGACAGTCAGCTGGTCGGCCAGGTTGGCGCCGCCTTCAATAACGTCGAAGGTCAGTTGATCCAACCACAATGGCGAGGTCGCCTTGGCCTTGAGAGTAACTGTACCCACGCCATCTACCAGGGTGAGTGGCTCGTCGACGATGTCCTGCTTGCCGATTACCAGACCGAAGTAGTACAGGATGTTCGGCAGCAGATCATGGGTGGTAACCGGCTTGTAGCACTTCAGGGTACGGGTCGGCTTGAAGGCAGCGAAGTCGCTCAGCTTCAAGCGGTCGTACTTGATGGTTGCCTTACCTTCGAATCCAGCGCCCGCAGCAGCGGTCACTTTCATGTAGGTGTTCTTGGTGGTAGTACCTTCCATCCAGGTACCTGCAATCGGCGCAGGGGACGACCACAGCAAGTTCGTCAACGTGAACATGGTGGTACTGTTCGCCGTGTTCAGGTAGTTGAGGAGGGCCTGATTGGAATCAATGAAAACAGACATGACTGTCTCCTCTTAGATGTTGAAGTACAGTGGGACGAACGCTTTGATAAGCGGATGCGTGCGCAGGTCCATCGGGATGGCGTACGCGAAGCCCGGCTTGACGAAGTGCGTGCGCAGTGCGTTGGTCGCACCGGCCGGCAGAGCGACCGGGACACCAAAGCTTGCGCTGGCGTTGCCCAGACCCATTGGGTTGGTGTCGACGTTGTACGGACTGAGGTTGAGGTTGAGACCCGTCTTGCCGTTGATCCAGTTCAGCAGCCCCTGGTTGCCCGTGGAGTTGATGACGCCCAGGTTCGTCGATGCCGTCCAAGCGTTGTTGAGCGCCCACTCGGTGCAATCCAGACCAGCCAGCAGGAAGCGACCGTCGTATTTGCGATCCGGGATGGCGATGAAGTCGTTGCCATCGGGCCACACGGCGCCTGCGAGTTCCTGCACGGTCAGGATGTCTAGGCCGATCTGTTGCAGGCCACGGTTCCACTTGACAGAAACGCTGCCGGTGTAAGCATAGTTGTCTGCGTTTGCAGTCCAAGTGCGGACGATGCCATCCTGCACTGCAGCCCAGGCAGAACCAGTGATCTTGGCATCTTCAAGATTGATACCGTACATCTGGTTGATGATGTCGATGGCCGCAGCCTTGGTCATGGTGCCGCCATCATTCACCCAACGGGTAAACTGCACGGTTTGGCCACGGAACAGGTCACCCAGCACCCGGCGATGGTACTGTACCTCGACCATGCCGCGGTACTTGGACGAGTCCTTGGCAGTGATCTTGATGGAAGTGTTCAGCTTGCCGACTGGAGTGGCCAGTGCGGTGGGCGGACCATAGAGGAAATTGTCCGCATCGATTGGCCAAGGCATGTTCGGGTTATCGGCATTGATTTGCGCGATCACCTCGTTGAAGTTTGTACCTTTGAAAATTGGCATGGGCGTTTACCTAGGCTGGATTGTAGTGGAAGTACAGGGCGCCGGCGAGTTGGCCGCTCGTAACAGCTGTCTGGATAAAGACGCGCTGGAAGGCAGGGTTGGCATCCGGCACGTCAGCCGTTGCACGATCCACGACCTTGCCCTTGAGGAAGTCAGGGATGCCCATTCGACGACAAACCGATTGAACCAGAGCCCAGTCAGTGTAGTCGCCTTTGGCATTGGGCTTGAGCGCGGCCTGGATACCCGAGAAGTCCGCGCCCCACGTCCACATACGGGCCGACTGCTTGTTGAGGACAGTGTTGGGGTGCTTGTAGATATCCAGATCAGCATTGCCAATCACCGAGTCCAGCCACGATGGGCCAAACGAAAGTGCGGCGGTGATACTACCGAACCATTGCAGGGAGTTCTCCTCGATGGCCATCGTCAGTTCAGTGGATTCGCCATCAGCCAGGACAGGTGGCTCGAAAGCTACAAAGTCTTCTGGGTTGATTTGAATCTTGAACAGGTTGATGAGGGCCTGAGTCAGCGCATCTCGGTTCAACTCGGTCAACGAGCGGAACGCAAAGTCAGGCGCATACTCTGCAATGTCCATGCGGTTGTAATACACATCGACTTCACCGTAGTAGCCGCGTCCAGGAATGCCGGAGATGGTCACCAAAGTGTTTCGATCGTTTTCCGTAGTCGGCTGGGGGACCGAGAACGCAAGGCGCTTATCCGTAAACTCCTTGGGTGGATTGAACATGTCGTTGAGGACAATGATCATCCGTTCACTGTTAGTGTTCATGACACCCCTCCTCAGGCCTGGATGACAGGCTCGTCGAAGTGGAGAGTCAGATCACCCGTCAAGCCGATGCTGTAGGTGTCGCTCAGACGCACCTTGATGAAGAAGTCGTACTTGGTGTTGGAGATGTCCGGGTTATCCCGGCAAAGACCAACAGCGGTCACCTCAGCGCCTTGTAGACTGTATCGCCCACTACCGGTCAGCAGCCATGGGTCGTTAGTCTGGAAAGCCAGTACATCGCGGATGATCGACAACTGGTCGGTGCCGACCACAATGTCCTTCAACTGATTGTAGGACGTCGACATGTTGCGCCAGTACGAATAGATCTGGGCATAAGGTCGAGTGGTGGTTGGCGATGGATAGTTCAGGCCATTGAGGCGGGTGTTCTTCAGGTAGTCGCCCAGGATCAGGCCACCTGTACGAGTACCCACCATGGTCGAGCCAATCCACGCCAAACTGGTTGGGACGGCGTCCAGTTGGATCGGGGTACCTACAACCTTTTCTTCCGTGGTGAGGTCACGAACAACAATGTCCTCGGCGGTAAAGACCGTGCCGAAGCGTTTGTTCATGGCATCGATGATATCCTTGGTGGTGTTGAGTTCCTTCACTGGAACAATCAACTCGACTTGGGTAGCCAGGTCGGACAAGGGGTTACGGTGATAGCGGAGGGTCATTTCGCCAGCGTAAGCCGACTGCTGGTTCTTCGCCGTGATTTTGATGGACGTATTGAGCAGCCCCACCGCCGGAGTTACCTCGGCAGGAGCAGACCAGACGTACTCGGCGACAACCAGGTCGAGTTTGTTCAGGCGGTTGATCGAATCCACCATCACATCCATCGAGGGTTTGTAAAGCGCCATAGACTTGCCCTTTTAGGAAATGACGTTGTAATGGAAGTAGGCCTTGCCTGCATAAGGCAAAACCTGACCGATAGGTTGCTTGTCCTCGATCACCTGAATAAGGACACGGTCGTAATCCTTGTTGGCCTCGGGCACCTCCGACGTTGGGTAGTCGTACACCGGGTTCCAGTAGCCTTGCGGCCAGTTGGAGAAACCGAAGCCAGCCATCAGCGCACGCATCCCGTTCGGGTTGTTCAGGATGGCGGCGTACGGGTGCCTACGAATGGCGTCGTAATGCTCGGACCAATCGCGCGAATAAGTGAACAGCGTGATCGGTGTCTTCGCCAGCGTGGTTGTCTTTTGGCCGGGGTGCAGGTGCACATCCAAGTCAGAGATCTGGATAGCCTCCGACAACTGGATGCGACGCCGAGTAAACTGGACACTGAACTTACCAATGTAGGACAGTGAGGTGGTTAAGGCGATGAGAGGGATGTTGACTTCCTCGTTCTCGCCGAGCCAGCTGTAGTCAACCTGGTCGAAGTCGTCCGCATCCAACTGGAGCCCAAGCTCCTGGCTGATATAAGGGAGCATCGAGTGCAGGTTACCGTTACTCAACCCCGTGATACGCGGACGATATTCGCCGAAGGCACTGGTCAGGTCCATCCGTTCATATTGAACAGGGACCATGCCCTCGTACGCAGAATCGGGCACGGGGATGACGGTGCTAGTCACCAGGGTCGGAAGGGGCCCCTGGACAAACTTAGGCGTGGTGAAGATTACATCGTCCGGGTTCAACGGGGAGGGAAGAACGTTCTGTTGATTGATAAGATCAACCAAAACGTCCTTGCCCTTTCCAGGGACAAGGATCATTTTTCTCTCCTGAAACCGTGGTCTGAAGGGAAGGAATGCGTGCGGTGGGCAAAACATTCACATAGGATTAGACCATAGTAAAATAATGGATGGGCGGCATAAAAGCGAGTGGCCTCACGGCCACTCACTCTCAGCCACTCAGGGTTGCTTGGCCTTAGGCGGCCGGCGCTACCGGGTAGTTCAGACCGCTCAGGGTGGTTACGGTGATGACCTGGGCCAGTGGGATGTCCTCGGACTGCAGGGTCAGAGTGAGCGATTCCAAGAACACGTAGGAGTCGGCATGAGCCGGGATCTGAATGGTCTTGGTTTCGTTCGGGGTACCTGCCCAGGAACCGATGTCGCCATCGACGTAGTCCTTGTCGGTCAGGTTGATACCCAGAGCAGTGTTGATCTCTGGGATCAGATCCTTGTACTTCTCGGCGTCGCCGATCGGAAGGATCAGGTCACCCTGGATACCGGCGGCGGCGATGAAGCCGTCGAGGGCCAGGCGGTTGTAGGTCACGGTAACGGCACCGGTATAACCGGAATCCGGCAGGGCGGTCACTTCCAATGTGGTGTTGGCAACCGGGTTTTGACCGGCTGCTGCAACGGGTACGCCCAGGCCCATCACCGCGCTGGAGATGGTCTTGCCAGGGTTATCGTAGTTGATGAGGTCGAAGATGATCTCTTCGGGAGCCTTTTTGAAATCACTGACATGTCCAGCCATGTGGCACCTGTGCTCGCGATGTGTGTGGTTGGGGTTTATAAGGGCCTAAGTAAAAGACCACATACCATAGTAAGGTTATAGATAACGTTAGGAGCACAAAAATGCAGGGGCTATTTGTAACGCTGGAGGCCACAGAGGGGGCTGGGAAGGGTACCTCTCGCGGGTTCCTCGACGACTGCTTTAAAGCGGCTGGGAGAACCACTACGCTGACTCGTGAACCAGGTGGCACGCCACTGGCGGAACGAATTCGGGAGCTACTGCTAGCTCCCAGTGACGAGACCATGTGTACCAATACTGAGCTATTGCTCATGTTTGGTTCTCGCATGCAGCATGTGGAGAAGGTCATTCTCCCACGGATGGCCAAAGGCTCTGTGGTGCTCTGTGAGCGGTTCACGGACAGCACCTATGCGTATCAGCACTATGCGCGGGGATTGTCTAAGGAGTTTATTGACGGCCTTGTGGCACTATTCAATCCACCGGTACCTGACTACACCTTTATTCTGGACATTGATCCAGAGATCGGCATGCGTCGGGCAAGTGCTCGTGGGCAACTGGACCGCATTGAACAGGAGAAGATGGACTTCTTCCACAGGGCCCGTAACGGTTTTCTGACACGAGCCAAGGAAGATACTTCAGGACGTTTCCGAATTGTGGACGCCACTCCACCGATTCCAGAAGTACGCAAGCAGTATCTTGACCACCTGTTGAATGACAACTTAATTACACCAGAGGCAGCGGCCCTGGTAAGGGAGAAGTACGATGTCGCATGAAGGCAATGAAAAGCTGAACGAAATCCTGGGTGGTCTGCTGACCAGTTATCAAGGTCTGCAAGCTATGGCAGATGTACAGCGTGATGAGTTCATGGCGGAGATCACCGACGAAACCGGCAAGATCGACCTGGTCAAACTGACCGCCCGTACCGATCGCCTTCGAGCCGAACGATCAGCGCAAGAGCAACAAAAACACCCCTACGAACTGAACCCGGTGGACTTTGTCAACAACCCGACCCATCGTGCGGATATTCTCGCAGGGCTTGAAGGGTTCCTGAAACTGGACTACACGCAGGGGCATGATCCGGTGGCTGAAAATCCAGCCGAAGCAGCCAAGTCCTGGATTCGTCAGGTTCTCGCTTGGGCTACTTGCAGCAAGGGCTACCAGGAGCAGATCGAAAGCTTCACCTCCAGCACTGAAGAAACCAACATTGCCGAGAAACTCGGTCGTGGGTTGGTCAAGCCGGAGGTAACCTACGATGACGATGTCAACATCATCAAGCGTGTCCAAGAGGTGCTCGACGCAGCTCTGGAAGGTAACGATTACCACGAACTCAAGAATGCGGCTGAAACTGCTCGCGAGTTTGTAAAGGACGTTCTCGTCATGGTCACCAGTGTCCGACATAACACGAAGCCCGTGCTGGACCTGAAGAAGATCGTTGAGATCATGCGTGATTGGGTTGAGGCAGAAAGCCTGGCTAGCCATGTGAAGTTCGACATGGCCAACATGATCGAGTCCCTGGACAAGATCATTGCTCAGCACATTGGTGAAGACGTTCCAGTCGCCGTCGATGCCCAGGTGACCACCGAGTCGCGCACGGTTCACTCGCTTGGCGCAGTAATGTCGGCGGCCAATGACCACCCGCTGGATATCGACCAGACAGCACTGAAAGAAGTGGCACTGTGGCTGAACTCGATCGTTGCCAACAACCCAGGCTTCCACAACCTAGGTAAGGAAGGTTACATCATTGTACCTAGCTCCAACAATCTACCAGGCAATGTTGTCGACTCCGTTCGTGGTTACCTGATCTCCTATGGTCAAGGCGAGCACATGGCATCGGAACTGCGCTCTCAGGCAGCGGTGCGTGGTGACCTGTCCATCAACCACATGCCTGAATGGTTTGCCACTACCTGGGGCCATACCTCCAAGGGCGGCTTTGCTGCGCTGATGTACCACACCATGACCCAAGTGGCGGCTCAGGAAAAACCGAAGACGGTCCACATCAGCAGCGCTGAGTTGGGCAAGTTGGAAGAAGCCATCCGCAACGATCAACCCTTCGCTCTCGTTGACTACATCAAGAGCGCCACCAAGAGCGACGTGAAATGACCGAACGTAAAATCTGCTGCATCCTCGCCATCAACAAGAAAGGCGTGATCGGCCACAATGGTAAGTTGCCGTGGCATCTACCAGACGACCTGGCGCGTTTTAAGCGCATCGTGTCGGGCAACACCATGGTCATCGGCCTGCGCACCCACGAGTCCATTCAGGAGTTTCGCGGGGCGGCCGTGCGCACCCATGACCGAAAGGTCAAGGAAGCCTGGGATAACTTCGATAAGGTCAAAGTAGAGATCATTGCTGCTGGCCACTCGGAAGCCAAGCAGAAGCGCCTGATTCAACAGGCACAGTTCCGCTGCGACCAATCCTTGGGGCTGATCGATCCGGTGTACTTCCCGCACTCGCTACCCAACCGCTTGACCATCGTGGTTTCGACCACCATGGTGGAGCCTAGCAGCAACCCCAACATTCGCGTAGCGCGCTCCCCCGAAGAAGCGATCGCCATTTGGCAGCGCGAGGGCAAGGGCAATCTGTACGTGGCTGGCGGCGCCAAGCTGTACGAGGCGTTCTGGGACAAGATGGAACTGCTGCACCTGACCATCGTCGAAAACGAAGTTGATGGTGACACCAAGTTCCCGTTCGAACTCCAGGGCGCCGAGTGGCGGCAGTTAGCCAAACAGACCATGCGCGACGACAAGGAAAACATCACCCACGTATTCCACGTGCTGGCCAAGAAGGTGTAACAATGAAGCTATGGACAATCCAGCTCGGGCAGTGGCGAGTGGCTAAGGAAAGAAATATCCCCATGGTCAACACCACGGTGATGTCTGGGTTGTCCTGGCTTGCACCGACCTGGGAGATGGTAAAAGGCCACAAGGCACGTGTAATTAGTGACGCCGAATACATCGTGCAATACGTTCCAATGATGGTGCTGTCGCAACACATTAATCGAGAAGAGTGGCTGTCTCTTGTCCGAATGGAAGAGGTAGCCGTTGCCTGCTATTGTAAAGTTGGCGACTTCTGTCACCGCAAACTCTTGATTGAGATATTCAAAGAGTTCTGCGAACAAGAGGGCATTGAGTTTACCTACATGGGTGAACTTACAAAGGGGGCATCATGAGCAACCACTACGCTTATCAAACGCACAAGCTTTATCGCGGGCTTGTGTGTGACATTGTTCACTCTCTGCGTGAGGGTGAATGGGAATGCGAGAAGGAGTTGATGGATGCGATGCACCCCATTCCTTCTGGTGTATCGGATCTGTGCATTCACTTTGCGGTAACCAAATTTGGTGCCCTTGAGCTGATTGCTACTAGTGCCGATGACACCGTAGCCCGTTGGCTCCTGGATGCGGCCTGCACCCATATCGACATCAGCCGCAATTCCATCATGTCCATTGGCCGACTGCAGAACACGTTCGAGCGCTTCTGGGACACATACATCTCCAAGTGTACTCGCATTGACATGCATCATAAACGCCGCGGGGCACATGCGCCGATCATGAACAGTCGTGTCTACTTTGCCGACCAAGTAATCAAGTCATGGCTGAACAATGGTTGCATTGACATTGTTGTCCAGCCTGGCGAGATCCGTATCGGCAATCAAGCCTACCACACCAACCGGTCGTGGCGTCGTAACGTGCGGGAGCTGATGGGACAGGATGTGTGAGATGACACCTATCAACTCTGTGCTGGAAGAGCTGGTCAACGATGTTGGTCTGGCTCTGGGTATGGAATGGCGCTACAAGTATCAACCGCACTATGAAGATCCGTCCTCTGGTTTGGAGATCGAGTTGTCTGTCTATGGCATCCTGATTCACCATCACCACAAGAACGCTACTCCAGAAGTTGTGGCGTATGGCATTTCCGATAAGCGTCACCCCGTGGACTGGGAAGTGTTGAAGGCAGGGCTTGTCTTCTTCTATCGACTGATCGGCCAGCATGTGCTGCCCCCAGTGGTTACCCAGCAACCATGTGGACTTACCAAGTTTGCCGTGGGGATGACCAAGGCAGTGCTGCAAGGTGTTCAAGACCAGCGGGTGGTTGTGATGTCGTTTAAGGATGGCGTCAATGATGTGAAGTTGCGATAAGGGCATACTCTCCGCCCCCGTAGGAGCGGAGAGCACTTATGCCGGCAGTGGGTAATTCAGACCGCCCAACTGGCGGACTTGGATGATCTCGGACAGGTCGATCAGTTGGGGTCTGAGGACTTCTGTCAGGATCTCTCCTTTGTAGTACATGGAATCAGGCGATGCACGGACGGCGATGATTGCCTCATTGTCCTCCCAAGTGATCGGGTCGTCAATAAGATCTGCTTCTGTGACGTTCATTCCGTAGTTGATCTGTAGGGCTGGGATCAGATCATGAACGGAGTCGGCACGAGTCTGCAAGGACAGGTGTTCGATGCCGAGGTAAGTGGAGAAGATCCACTCAAGGTCAATCTTGTCGAAAGTGGCTACCACGCTGCCGGTGTACTTCTTGGGGATCAACGAGGTGATGGTGACTGCCGTGTCTCCTACACGCTCTGGGTCATCATTGACCCGTGGTTCGCCGACGTGTAGGTCGGCGTAAGGGATACTGAACTTACTCGCCTCAAAGACGATATCGAGCAATATCTCCTTATGTGGTTTTAGCGTCGGCATGGCGACCTCCTGAGTGTGTGCATACCATTCTTCAACCACCACGCTCTGGAGACAATCTATCAGACCTCACATACGGAGCAATACCATGGCTTTCCTTTCTGACAACTCCATTACCCGACGCTGCCTTATCCCCGACACCAACTTCGTCGGTGAAACCACCAAGTGGCTACCCGGCATGATCGAGCCGTTCTACGCACAATCGGTCAAATCAGAAATGCGCGAAGTGGGCGATGTGCGCATTCCAGTTGACGTGTTCTCGTATGGTCTGTCCAGCTACGGCTACGACGTGCGGTTGGCCGATGGTCTGGAGATCTTCACCAACATCAACAATGTCAGCGGCGACGCCAAGCGACCAGATAAGGGTAACAAGGTCAAGGCCGAGATCCTGACCGACGAATGGGGCGGTCGCTTTGCATGGTTGCCTGCCGGTGGCTTCATGTTGGGCCACACCGTGGAATACTTCCGCATCCCACGCGACATCATTGTCATCTGCCTGGGCAAGTCCAGCTACGCCCGCGAAGGCATCATCGTCAACGTGACCCCACTGGAACCGGAATGGGAAGGTCAGGTGGTCATCGAGATCTCTAACACCTCGGGTGTGCCGCAGAAGATCTACGTCGACGAGGGCATCAGCCAGTTCCTGTTCGGTCTGGGTGACGAAGTTTGCTCCGTGTCCTACAAGGATCGTGGCGGCAAGTATCAGGGCCAACTCGGTATCACTCACGCAAAGGTGTAATTATGGCAGGGTTTGAAATGTCCAGACTGCAACTTAGCGAAGGGCGTGCAAATGCTCTGACCATTGGTATTGGTGACGACAAGGTCGACGTGGTCCTTACCGATGTTACCCCGCCCGACATCGAAGAGCGCATTCGCAAGCGCTTCGAGCAGAAGGGAGGTACTGCGGCAGAGCTTGCTCTCTGGATGCAGGGCTGTAACTGGGGGTTGACCATGCGTAAGAAGACACTGTCTCTGGGGGTTTGAAATGCGTGCTGAAGATCCGTGGTTGGTTTGTCGTTATTCCCCGATGCAGATTGATGGAGCGATCTACTTCGTTACTGCTGTGAGTCTGCCGGCTGGTCAGTTGCGTCGTGACAAGATGCCGCAGCTTGTGACCTACGTTGATCCCCGCACTGGTGTTGAGTACACTCGCACCAAAGAAGACTTCATGACTCGCGCCCACTATGCGGACTTGGACCAGGTTCAGGAGATTCTGGACTTCCTCAAGCCGCATCATTATCGAGCTGTGCAGATCTCGTCTGGTCACTCTGGTGTCATTCCGATCACCATGGTCATGAAGTCCTACCCCGATGCCCGCGGCCAATGTCTGACCTTCAACGATCGTGAGCTGATCAAGAAGTTCAGCGCAAACCTCGACCCACATGCCTGCTTCAATTCTATTGTGGTTGGGGCGCGGTTGTTGGAAGAGCATTCGGCCACTCGTTTTGTTCGCCTTGCCCGTATTCTGGGCGGCACTATTTGGAGCGTTTGAAATGGTAATGCGTCAATGGCCAGCCAAGGTCAACTTCTCTATCACCTATCTGGTGGCCAATGGTCCTGAGGGTGTAGATGAAGGTGGTGAGTTTGCTACCGAGCATCTGACCGTCAATGTGGAAGCCCTGTGTGCTGACCATGCTCTGCGCAAGATCAAGGATGAGTTCCTGAAGATCCATCCAGGTGCGGCCTTCAAGTTTGGCCCCGTGCTCTGGTATCCGGCAGAGCAGATTGGTAAGGTTGCATTAACCTTCTAAGGGCCTTGCTAGATGTATTAGCAGGAATTATAAGGATCGCACGATGCGAACACTGATCGTGGGAGGGTTTGGAATGGCTCTGGCGAGGGCGCTTTTGCGCGAGGTCGCCATGCCTGTGGTTGAGTGCGATGCCGTGAGCGGCGTCGACTTCGACTATGAGGCCGACTATGAGCCTGGTTCCAAGTTCTCCCGACCATGTGCGGGGCTGTGTCGACCGGTACCTGCGCGCCTTCAACCGTACCGCACTGTAAAGGACAGTGTATGGACAGCTGGGGTCGCGCACAGTCCGAGAAGACCTTTTGAACTCAAGGGTGTAACGCCGGCATAGCCCACTATCAAATCCGGCCCATAAGTGAAATAGGAGCATCCCACGAACTACTGGCTTTACTGGTTAGCATTGCTAATCGGGTCAGTGGTCGCAATACCAGTTGTGCTCACGCGGAACACTACCGTTCTCTTGCCTTGGACCGTTGGGGTCGGGCTTGTGGAAACGTGTACCGGGTGTGCGAGGCTGGTATGGAAAAGTGTGTTGGCTGGGATTGGCAAATCGCCTAATCCAAACCTGAATACTTTCCAAGCGACTGCCTGACAAACTCACAGGCCGCATTGCCGAAAGCAGGGGGTTTAAATGGACCCCATTAAGAGACCTCCGGTTTTCTCTTGTATATCTGCACAGATGTTCTGCTCGTGTAGCCTTGGGTTAAACTGAGTTCCCACGGACTCAGCCCTTGAGCGCACCCAGACCTAGGTAGTGACCCCCCGGCGGTACCCCCAGTCCAAGTAAGGCCAACACGTCCCCGTGGGGGATACGTGAAGAGCTGCTTCCTTGACTCTCTAGCACCACCAGCAGGCTGACGGCTGGTTGGTTTCACTGAGAGCTTGTGTGGCCTTGAGTCCGGTAGGGTACTCGTCGGGTACACGTTTACTTATGCCCTTGGCCCGTTTAAACCAAATCTCAGACCTGAATTATCACTCTGAATGACCGTCAGTAATGATTGGTTTTTCTTATTGTCCAATACCTACAAGGAATTAGTTTCATGACTGTACGTTCCATCGACGAGCATCTGAATAACACAGCGCTCGAACGCATCCGCACTACCTTCGATGCCCTGGTGGAAAACATGGGGGTTGACATCGAAGCCCTGCAATCTGGAAGCCTGCCGTACTTCCACATCCCCGAAGACCTCATCAAGCCAAACATCGTCAAGCACGCTGAGGGCGAGCTTGCTTATGGCCTCGATGAGAATGGCATTGAGCACATCGCCGTGTTCAACGTCATGGGTTGGGCCATCTTTGGCCGTAACGGTGAGTTCACCCTGCCTGACGGTGTGGCTGAACAGGACCCGCTGGACGTTGTAGCCATCGACGAGCGCTACGACTACTGGTACGATCTGCTGAGCGAATACGTTCGTGCAGTGGACATGCCAGACAAAATCGACGACCCCTACGACGACGAGATCAATGTCGAAGCGGGCTTCGGTGACGCCGACGAAGACGGCGAACCAATCGATCCTAACGACGAATAAGTCGCTTAGCCTCGATCCATCCTTTTAGATATTTTACCCATTTACTGGGGGAGTTGTAACTATGCCAGCTTTTCGTTTGAGTGACCGTCGCCTCTTCATTCCAGAGGTAGGGATCATTCCGTACATTCGGTATCTGCGTTTGACCAAGAACGGTAACCGGCAATATCTCGTTGTCAAGGGCAAGCAAGTTACGCACTATTTCGGCATCTACAACGACAACGGTTTGGAGCCACTGAAGTTGGCGTTGGAGACACTGCAACAGGAGCACGGGGTTATTCGCACGGGCAATGCCTTGCGTAAGCGTGAGCGTCGCGATAAACAAAATCCAACGGGGATGGTGGGAGTCTACAAGAAGGCAGGCTTCTATCCGTACCACGTAACCTGTCCATACGAAACCAAAGAGGATGTACGCAGTCTAGCCACTGCATACTTGGTTCGTCAACAGGCGGAAGCAGAGTATGAGCGTAAGAACGTTCTTACTCCAGGTCAGGTGCTGGCACAAGCATCAGGTCTGTAACACTTCCACTATCGGACAACTCAGTCGGCACAGATCGGCCTGGTTGTCCTAAGGAGCAATGAATGCTTCAAGAACCCATTATTCGAAACGGGATCACCTTAGATCCCAGCATGGATGGTATCACGCACATAAACGTGTATACCGGGGGAAACACAGTTGTCGGCAGGGAGGCTAGTAACCTGTACGACAGAACACCAACTGACAACCCTAGACTGATCCTTGTCAAGGGGCCTTACTCGGCAGAGCTAAAGCCCATTGGTTATTTCAAGACCCTTGAAGGATTTTGGTGGTGGTTGTCAACGGGTATGACCGATGACTATTTTAGGACGTGTAATGGATTTGAAGCGCGTAAGCGTGGATCATCGTTGCCGAAGGTGACCCTTGAGTCGTTCAAGCATGAAATCAAATATGCGATAGCACTCAAGTACAAGACATATCCTGAAATCTTGGCTCGGTTACTGAACTCAACCCTCCCATTGGCTCACTACTACGTGTACGGCAAGCGTTGCCCTAACCCATTGGTTAGAACCGCTGACCGCAGCATGTGGGTGATCAGGTTCCTTGAAGAGATTCGAGAGAGCCGAGGGGAGGTAATAGACACTATTCTGACGTGACGACGCTGAGCCTTATCGCCTGCGTCGACGGAGAGAGCAAATGACTGAACCAAAACCAGTTATCCTACTCAACATCGCCGAGACGGTTCCGGTTCTCGAAGGGTTGAATCTGTACGCCATCGAAGCGGGTAACACCGACGCTAAAAAGATGGATGATCACGAAAGCTGCTTCCGCTTCTACGTGACCGCTACCAACACCAAAACCGGTGAGCGCACCAAAGAGCGTTTCGCCCTGCACGGCCGACTGCAGTCCCGCAAGGGCGTCGGCATTGACCACAAGTTCGTGGTCGACAAGATCGTCACCACGGTCAAGGAGTATCTGGCCAAAAGTGACATGATGATAACCGACGACCTGCCGATGGGTCCAACCATGACCCAGGCCATCTGGCGTCACACCTTCGGCTCTGGCTACCGCGTTGCCGACTTCGCCAACGGCGTGGGCGTGTTCGCCCAGCCAATCGAAACCAACTTCCAGATCCTGGACGGCGACATTGAAGCCCTGGATGCAATGGACGGGAACTTCACCCTGGCCGTTGCCTCCGATTCCCTGGTGAAGTTCTACCTGGGCGAAGAACCGCCGGTATGGGGTTACAAGCACGAAGAGCGCACCGCATGGCGCCCTCACAAGAAGAAAGTCACTCCGGGCATCATCTCGGCGTGCCTGGAACACTTCGTGGAGCACGCAGACCCAGGCCACAAAGAACTGCAAGCTTTCCCAAGCGATCGGTTCGAAGACCTGAAGTCCTACGTGCTGAGCAAACGCGCCGTGAAAGAAGACGTGATCGATGCGGCACCGGAACCTGTCCAGGTTGAGCAACAGCCGGTTGATCTGTCGGCGCCTGAGAAACCTGGCCTGCTCAAAAGACTTGCCAGCACCATCGGTATGGGTGCAGCCCAAGGGTAACAGTTGAGTTTGGGGGGAGGAATCCCCCCTTACCACTGTTAATTTTTTGTAGCTCGGCCAGGACCTTTACCATGGACAAGTCGTTTTACACCAAGGTAACGGGGGACACGATCACCGCAGGGCGCTTCACTTTGGCCACCTTGCGTTTAACTCACCGACTAGGGTTAAGACGACTGTTCTCTTTCGTCTATCGCCACTTCACGGAAGAGGGTAAGCGTTGGAAAAGGATGTTGGCACTCAGTGCCATTGCGGAAACGGCGATCATGGAACGTGTAGGTTCTAATGATACGCTTAGGCGATTTGATCGGAAAATGGAAGAACACGTTGAGGTTGCAGCTGACCGTAAAACGTGGTGGGTCTTATTCGAGGTCTTTAACGATGTCGAGATGACCTACATGGTGCAGGACTTCTTAAGTCACAATCGTCGGGAAGATTTCCAGGCATTTGGTAGAACCTGTACCGCAATCGCCAGACAAGTTCTGAACGTCTCCGTTGTGTCAGATTCTCAAGGAGCTGTTCTCAGGGAACCGGATTTTATCCGCGTCGTAGCGATACAACAACTAGCCGCATGCTTTGCCTCTTTCCCGTCTTTGCGCAGGACAGAGGAGCAGATCCGTCACCACATCCGGGCGTATTGATCTGTCAATTTTGGGAGGTATCTATTGAGGTACCTCCCTCCTTTGCTTTATGACCCCAGGAGCAGAAATGGAAAACAAAGAAGTTCAAGTCCGACTGATGGTGTTGTCCACCGATCACGAGGATATGGAAGGTTACGAGAAGGCATTGCGTACTCTCTTCGAAGAGAACGTGGTGTCGATCAACTATTTCGATTGGGCCGTCAAACACCCGCGCCCGCCAGTTGATCTGGGTCGCGATGGTCGCCGGGAGTTCGGCGAAAGCAACCGCGATCCGAACGCTTTCACGGTGCGCCTGGGTATACCGGCAACCATGGCAGCCAACCTGTCCGTGTTCCAGGAGCAACTGACCAACACCACCCTGCGCCGTGACCAGTTCGACCAGGACAAACGCAAGTCCTTCACCCTGGCCCTGTACGAGGTGATACCAGACGACAGTGTTGCCGAACTGTCCATCGGCCGCATTAAGGTTATCTCCAACTGCTTCTTCCCAGAGATCGGCATCGGGTTTGGCCAAGTGCAGGAGCCACGATTGGAAGTGGAGCGCGAGCGCCATCACGACCAGCCATCGCAATGGAAGACCAAACCTGTCAAGAGCAGTGGACCAGTGGCAGAAGAAGGCCGTACCCATTTCGAAGTGGCTGGCCGTGAACTGATCGCCAATGACAAGGCGCGCGAGGCAGTCTTCAATCACGCGTTCGGCAATCACGCCAAAGCCGTGAACAAGAAGAACTTGGGCAAGGTCGCAGTCAAGAAGTAACCGCCTGCCTCCTCCCTACGGGGAGGAGGTTTATGGTCTAGGATTTTCTTTTGTTTCAACTGATTTACAAACCTAAATTATCGACTTGACTAACCGAAGGAATTCATGTGATGCCGGAATATCGTCGCTTTCGTACCTCGCTTTGCCGTCGTCTGTTCTCGGGTTACTACGCCTGGTATCTGGAGAACCGCGAAACGTTGGAAAAGATCCATCTGGTTGTTGACTACAGTCAGATGATCGATGTGCCGTTCTTGGAGTCATACGCAACCAAGACACTGCACCCGCTGTACAACACCGAAATCCATCAAGTGATCCTCAACCTGTCGCCGGAAGCTATCCGTGGCTTTGGCGATACCGAGTATGGGATCTACTTCGATGCGCGCTTCGGCGGCGTAGATCAACATGTCGTCGTTCCTTGGGCGGCATTCATGCAGGCGTTTGTACTTGACGAGAATAACACGGGCCAAGCGCCCATGGGCTTCTCTGGCTTCCCTCCCTATGAGTACGAGGCTGTAAAGGATGAACCAACTCCACCAACCCCAATCGGAAGACCATCTCTCTCCGTCGTCAAGTAGAGAGCCTTGGTTATGCGCACTTGTCCTGGTCGTAAGCCTGGGCATTTGCGGTCTATCAGTTATCTCCTTTCTCCACTAGGAATCGTCATGAACAAATTGCAAGCAACCATCCGTAACCTGCTGGAAAACGGCGTGGAGCGCTCCGATCGTACTGGGGTCGGCACCCTGGCACAGTTCGGCCATATTGACCGCTGGGACCTCGAAGCAGGTCATCCACATGAGAATGCGAAGTTCACCCCGTTCAAGATCAACGTGGCTGAGTTGATCTGGATCATCTCGGGCTCTACTCGCCTGAAGTTCCTCAAGGAACACAAGTGCCATGTGTGGGATGAATGGGTCAAGCCTGGCACTGAAGTGTGGGGACGTGAGTATACCTACAAGGAGCGCCTGGAGATCTTCAAGCGTAAGTGCGAAGAAGGCAAGATCCAGAAAGAGGCCGTCGATCAGTACGTCGACATTTGGATGGAGATGCATCCGAATGCGGTGATGGATGTTGAAGCCCATGAGCTGATGCTTGAGAACTTCAACATCCACACCCATGAACTACTCGACGGTGAACTGGGTCCTGTGTACGGTCAGCAGTGGCGCAGCATCGTCGATACTCGTCGCGTTACCTTGAGTGAGGTTGAAGGCTACGTCAAACGCGGCTACCGCTTTGTCGGTGTACTGAAAGAGTCTGGCAACTCCCAGCACACTCCTGGACGTGGACGGCGTGGTCGAGGCCGCCGCATGATACGCACCGGTACTCGGATCAAGAGCAGTGCCAAGGTAGCCATCGTTGAGCGCAAGATCGATCAGCTGCAGAACGTCATCGACCAGCTCATCAACAAACCAGACGATCGCGGTATTATCGTCAACGCCTGGCATGTGCCTGATCTGGACCAGATGGCCCTGCGCCCTTGTCACACCCTGTTCCAGTTCGACACTGAGCGTCGTCCATGGGACGAGGTGCTGAGCGACATCACTGAGTCCGAACACTGGGACGAGTGGGATGAGCGCATTCAGGGCAAGTCCTCCCTCAAGAAAGAGGCGGAAGACTGGATCGAGGCCCGCAATGGCCGTGGGTTCCGTTCGCCGGACTTCTACGAATTCATCTACGAGTTTGCAGAGTCCAAACGTGTCCCCACTCGCAAACTGAGCTGCCTGCTCTACATGCGTTCGAACGACAGCTTCCTCGGGCGTCCATTCAACATCACCCAGTACGCTTTGCTGACCCGCATGGTGGCCCAGGTGGTGAACATGCATCCAGGCGAATTCGTTCTGGTCAACGGCAACCTACACCTCTACAAGAACCACATCGAAGCGGCGAAGACCCTGCTGGAACAGAAGGGCGATCGTCCTCTGCCATGGGTCAACATCAACCCAGATGTCAAGCGTATCGAGGACTTCAAGGTTGAAGACTTCGAACTCATCAACTATGACCATGGGCCGAAGATCGGCGCACCGGTGGCAGTATGACTTGCGACATTGCGGTCTACGATGGTCGTGGTCTGAGTGAGGAGACAGACGGTAAGGGGTATCCTGTCCACCTGTTTGCATTCTCTTCGCAGGGCTATGGCTTTCTTGTTCACACGGGTCTCTACCAGATCCCCCGTATCCTGACCCCCGATGGCCTGCGTGGTATCTACTTGAACGAACATCGCGTACAGGTGGCGGAGGCTCTCAGGAAGTACAAGGGCATCGCTGGTTTTGACCTGCCCCGTCCCGATGAGTTGTTTGCAGCTATCTCAAGACATCAGTTCTTGGTTGACCTGCAAATCGGTTATCGGTAAACCGCATACGGCCAGGGGGATGACCCCTGGCCTTTATGACACTAGGAGAATTACATGATCATTCCACGCACGCAGGTTATACCCCTCACTGAACCAGTTGGGTGTATCACCCCCTATCAGTCTTGGTTGTTGTCAAGTAGGCAGACCATTTCTGGTAAGACCGTGATCAAGAAAATACTGGACGGTTTCATTGTTGGTGATGCCGAACTTGACCCGCGACCGAAGCTTCTACTTTGCTTCTCTACCCAAACCAACAACCTTGAAATCGACGGACCCAAAGACTGCAAAATCGAAACGGTTCATGTGACCGAGGACCTGATGCAGCTCAAAGTCTTGGCAGCGCAAATTATCTTTGAATTCGAGCGCGTCAACAGGGAAGGTTACCGGGTAGTTGGGTTAGTGCTGGACGAGCTGGTTACCAACGAGTATGTGGAGAGCATTGTGCAGCGGACCGAGCAACTGATAGGGGAGGTAGCCGAGCGTGATCGCCCTGAGATCGAGCGTAATACTTGGTCGCCGATCAACGCGTTCTATCGCTATCTGCGCGGTACCTTCTGCAAGTGGGGTTACTGCTTAATTGTTCATCACCCACTCGACAAGCGTCTGAACGACGTGGCGTATGAAGATGTACTTCCACCTGGATGGTACAACGGAACGCGTACCCTGGCTCAGGAGTTCGACGCCGAAGCAATGGTGTATCTATCTGGTCCTGACGAGTACACCGCCCTACGCGGTAAGCTGCGCCACGTCGAGGTCGACTTCACCGAGGAAGTGAGGGTTAAACTGTGAGCGGCTATGCATATCTGTTGTTCACAACCACAATGGTGTTAGGTGGTCACGGCAATAGTGCCAACACCGCTGTCGCCTCCAATGCCACCCACGTGGAATCCAAGGCCGACTGCATGCAGGGCGTCAAAGACTTCATTGGCCAAAGCAACTTCAAGCTTATGGGCAATGAAGGTTCGTCTCAGATAGAGGTGGCCGGACGTACCATTGTCAAGATGGCTACCTGTTCAATTAGCGAAGGGGATTCGTAATGGAACTTGCAGAAAAGATTCGCCGCATTCAGACCGAGCTGGGCAAGCCTTGTTCTGTCAATCAATGCGGTCCTGGTGTCATCATCCCAGAAGATCCATTGCAGGATCTGGGTGACACCGTTCTGATCCATGTATTGGTTGACGCCAATGCGCTGGATATCCAAGACGGTAAGCACGAAGACTTCGCCTGGGAGCAGGCGTACTTCACTGTGTTCAACCGCCCGTCGTTCAACGATGACCCTATCGAAGTTCAGGCCAAGTCGATCTTCGACAACTGGACCAAGAAAGGCTTCGCCAAGAACGCACATTCGCCACATCCGGTAGAGCAGGCACTGCACTATCTCAACCTGGTGATAATGGCTCCAGGCTCCTATGGGGCCAAGAGCTGCTTCGAACGTGCCAAGGTTCTGATCCTGGCTCACTGCTCTGTCGGCCAAGGCGCTAAAGAAGCTTAAGCTGTATTTCTCAATCGGGCTGGGCAATCTCCCAGCCCGCATTTGACTATCAAGGAAAACATCATGACCGTAGTTGCTACCCAGAATAACCCAACCTCCGAGAAGTCCGTAAAGGTAGATATCGACCGCGGTAAACAGGTATTCAGTGCGGCTGACCTGTACAAGCAAGGCGACAATCGCTTTACCGGCGATGTGTTGCCGAATGCCGGGGATCGGGTATTTGTTCCTTGGTTCGAAGACGGCTACCACATGCTTGTTACTTCCGTAGACTACAAGACACTCAATTGGGTCCATGAGCAAGTTAACGGCGACGCCTGGAGCGCATGGTCTGCAGACCTGGAGCGCGATCAGCAGAACAAGGCCGGCGGCATTCACATGGACGAACTGACCATGGGTGCAGGACTTGTCCACGTTCAGGTTGAGGAAAAGCCAGAAGACGACAAGGGACTCGCAGCCAAGGCCAAGCTAGCCGCTCGTACGGCTGCCCGTAAGACTGCTCAATTGATCCGCTGGTCTATCTGGGTGGCTATCTCGCTTACCATCATCTGTGCGGCTCTGGTGGTCTCCTATGGCTACAAGACCATGGTGACTGGCCACCTGTCGGACGAGCGCCCTTGTGCCATCGACTTTGGTGGCGACATGGTGGTGGGCGGTAAGCGTACCTTCAACTACCCATTCAAAGAGATCTATGGCTTCCGCATGGTGGACACCAGCAAGATCTCTGAGCGCACCGTGGTAGATGTACGCGGCGATGCCATGACCATCGTTGGTCTCAAAGGCAAGCAACTCCTGCAATCAGAAGATTGGTCGATCAATGTGGGCGCAGGAGAGCGCGGTATCCAGATCCTCAAGGATGCCGATGTCTACACCTTCGTCGTGAATACTGGCAAGGGTCAGCCACGCGTTCGCACCATCACCCATGACGCTATGTGCAAAGGCTAATACACGAGGGAGTCATGTTCGAGACAAAAGCTGAGGGTAGCAGTTACTCCTCCACTTCTACCCGTGCAGTAAAGGAAGTGGACAAGGGTTGTTTTGTGCTGGAGCATGTCAGCACAGGCAAAGTCATTGTGGGTGTCTCTGATCATGTAACGGATGAGGTGAACCAAAACCTCAACCAACTGTACGGCGAGACCCACAAGAACAAACACATGAACGAGGTCTGCAAACGAGACCCAGAGTTGCGAGTTCATGTTTATCCAACCAAGACTGCCGCGGCGGCTGAGAAGATCGCCAAAGAGATCAAAGGCAGCGTGGAGCCAGCGTATCTTTTTCTAGGGGATAACCTAACGAGGAAGAAACCATGCCCAGCAAAAGCGAAAAGCAAGCCCGCACAATGCGAGCCGCAGCCCACGACAAAGAGTTCGCGGACAAAGTCGGAATCCCCCAAGACGTTGCCAGAGAGTACGTCGAAGCCGATCGCAAAGAGCGGGACAAAAAAGAAGGCAAGTAAGTGACTGGCGCCGGGGCAACCCGGCGTCTCTCTATGATCGTTGGAGATGTGATGAGAAACAATAAGTTCGATTTGACCGGGTGGCACAAGCTGGGTATCTACTTCGGCCTGTTCCTGATCATCGTCGGTGGGCTGATGTACCTGCCGGACCTGGCCCATTACCAGATCAACAAGGCACACTTTGCCAAAACCAAAGGCAGTGCCGTCTGGCTCGAACACGACAACAACATGCGTCGTACCCAGTATTACGGAGAGTGTCGCCAGATGCCCAAGTTGGTGGGCGATGCTCCAGAGACTTGTGCAGGTGAAGCCTTCAGCCTTTTCCCAGATAGGAACTGGAAACTGGTTGCCGAAGAGAACATGAAGAAGGGGCTGTGAAATGCAATTCGAATCTAAAGATGGCAAAATCCGTTTCGACGCTATTCGCATCAACCATGTGGCGTTTAGCGGTCAGGCGTTTACAGGCGCTCCGTTCGAGGGTGATGACGGCGATGGCTGGATTCATGGCGCGATCTCGGCTGGCCTGGTATCGATGGTGTCTGGTGACGCTACCGAGCACGCGGTATGGGCTGTTAACGTGGGTAATGGTGAGGCTGTGTTGGCGTCTCCGGGCGACTACGTGGTCAAACAGGTGGGTGCCGAAGCCCTTTACGTCTGCCTGGGTCCTCTATGGGAACTTCTCACGCAACCGGTACAGACCATCCAAGACGTCTGCGATGCGCTCCATGCGAAAGTAGACGCCAAGGTCGAAGCAACGGCCAAGGAGCATCGGTCAGGGTTTGATGTGTCTGCCTGGTGTGACTACGTTGAAGAATGTCTGGGTAAGCCGGACGTTGCCTTCGACGTCGATTGGCAGCTGTTGTTCAATGAACTGCACAATGACATCGGTGAGGCCGAAACGATCACCCTGCCTCCACGGGCTTTCCGCCTGTATGGTGTCCTGACCCACATGGTCAACCATCGAATGGAACCGGACGACCGTTACTTCCGTAACGCTGCCATGTGGGCAGAGATCATCCAAGATGCCCGTGCGAAGGGTGACCTGTTCTTGGAGCGGGTGTTGAAAGATCGGGTTGATGTTGGTGAGGATCAGGAATTGATCACTGTAGCACCTAAGCCTCGTCCTGCCACCCCAGAAGAGATCGGCCACCCTAACCCAGTGGAAGGCCGTACCTATGGCATGGCTCTGGAATCGGCGATTCCTGTTCTGGATCAGGACAACAACCTCGTTGGCACTGCTCACGTTGGTGAGGAGATCCAGATGAGCGCCAAGGAAGTTCTGGCAGTCAAGTCCACAGATGCACCAACCGACTACGACTCGCGCATGAACGCCTGGTGTGATCGGGTTCACCGCGAGTACCTGAACCTTCACCCCAACGTGCTGCGCCCCTGGGTGGGTTTGGCCGAAGAGGTTGAGGTTATCATGGCTGGGCGTGAGGTGGCCAGTCTACCACGACCATGGTTGGTCGCCTACGGCACCGTACACGCTATGGCGAAGCAGTATGAGCTGTTGAAGCCAGGCCCTGACGAACTGGAGTCCCTGATGGTTAGCAAAAACATCGGCGCTACTCTGGCCAATCAGCTGTTAGGTTCGGTCGAGTAACAAGCATAACTCCCGCCCCCTCCAAGGGGCGGGAGCCTATGTCGTCAACTGTAAATTTTTGCCCTAATGGTAAAACTGTTTTGGGAAATGTGTTATGAATCTCGTAGCATTGAAGGCAGCCAAGAACGATCTGGTTGCATCGGTCTTTACCAACATCATGGCCAACTGGGCAAAGGAGCCTGGCCTGGTCACATGGAAGAAGAACTTGGAAGTGGCCTACCACCACACCAAGCGTCAAGGCACTACCATCGGCCTGTTCAGCAACCTTGCTGGCAAACTGGGTGGTAAGGTTGATGACCTGCCTTTCTTCCAGATTCAGGCTGAGAGGCTTCCATTTAAGCTCATTAACGTCGAAGGGTGGAAGGTCAACTTCGGTATCAATGAGTATCTCGGGACGCGTTACAACGAAGTAGCGGCGCTCCTAGTACCGTTCATGACTTACGCGACAGTTCTTTACCACAACAAGAACAACCTGATCTGGAACATCGAGGTCGGGGACTGGACAAAACGCGAGCCTTTGGTGATTACCTTCGCCACACCTCAGTCTCTGGTCAAGCTGGCGTTGTGGGGCCACATCCTGGTGAGTGACGCCACGCTGATTGGCGCGCACACCCCACTGCCAATACCGTTACAAGTACCGGACTTTGACGAAGCACAGCTTAAGGTGTTCGACAAGTATTCGGATGAGCGCATTATCCACGAGCTGATGCGTAACCGTCACGGTAAACCGATCTTCTGGGGACCTGCGCATGCTGAACGCATTGTGGGCACCTACGACAACGCTCGACTGGAGAACGGCTACATCACCGTAGACGCCTCGCTGATCGATCCCACCGAATGGCACAGCCTGGAGATGGGGGTGGTTATTATCCCGCGTCAACGTTACGATACTAAACGTAGTGGGCGCAAATATACCAAGCGCTACATCACCCCGCACACAGAACTGGAAGTCAGACTTCTGGTCACGATAACCAAGGAATAGATCATGCTCTACATTTACGGGGAAGCACACTTTCAACCGGAGTCGGTCAAGTTTATCCACGCCGAAATCGAACGTATCCGTCCACAAGTTCTGATCCACGAGCTACTTAACGACGCGGTACTGTCGGCCACCGATGTCAAAATCCAACTGAGCCACTGCGATGGTAAGGACTGGTGTGACCCACGTGTCAACATCGACGTGTTCCGCTTGGCCAGTCGGTTGAAGATCCCTGTATTTGGGTGTGACCTGTCGCAGACTGAGCTGGACAGTCTACGGGATCTCTCGCTGGCCAAACAATTTGCTCGGCGCGAGAAACGAATGCTGGAAGTGATGCGGGTTGTCCCCAACTCCCGTTTCGCTCGTGTTGTTTGCGTGGTGGGTGACATCCACCTGCGCAGTAAGTCAAGTAAAGAACTAGGCGATGCATCCTGCATTGTCAAGGCCATCAACAATCGTTCTCTTAAGGCAGACGTAGTCCGCTGCCGGGAAGAATGGAGAGAAGCAGAATGACAAAGCAATATCGAATCCCCCTACGCATCGGCACTTTCTTTACCACTTTTCAATCGGAGGGTCAGGTTGTGGCTGACCTGATTGAAAGTGACTGGAGGGAACTCTACATGTTCCCCCTGTTCCTTGGCAATGAGCGTTACAAGCCCAAGCCTGAGAACCTCCACCCGCAGGCCATGACTGCTGACACGCTGGTCGTTCCATGTGACGACCCGCAACCTCTGCGCCCGATGCCTGTAAAGGTCGGGCAGGTTACCGGCTTCTTCATGTCGGCAAGTGATGGACCCTACATGGAGTTTGAGGCCACTTCTGACGAGGTGGACTTCGACAACCAGAACTGGGAAGCCCATGTGGAATTCACTCCTCGGCTCAACAATCCCCGCGACTGTGTCACCCGCGTTCGTCTCAGTCAGTTGGGGGGTGGTGACGAAGTCCATGGCCTGCATCGTGACATGATGGAGGGGCAGGATGAACCTGCGTAAGTGGTGGGGTATGCGTCGGGCTAAGAAGCACTTCGCATACATTCGCACGCTCTGGATTGAGCAGCTTCGCGTTGACATTCAGCCTTACGGCATTGGTATCACCGGCAACCTTAAAGTCTACTGTGGGTTCTGTCATTGTACCGAGTGTCGCTGTGGGGATTACCGCAACGACAAGCTAGCCAAGGTGCGGGCAGAACTGCGCCGTATTCATGAACTACATCACAACGATGTCAAGAACACACTTGACGTCATTGAGAAACTGGAGAGAGATTGCGATGAACGTGTTTCATGAAATGCTTAAGAGCATTCGTCGTTGGCGCCTGATTAAGCGCCTGGAGGCCGAGCACGAGAAGAGTCGTGCAGAGTTCCTCAAGCGTATCCAGGACGAAGGCTACACGCTGCTGGATGATTCCCAGGTGGTGTGCGACCAGTGCATGTCCAACTGCGGTCAATGTGGCTCCAGCATCCGCATGCATACTCTGACCAAGGAGTACGACACGCTCAATGCCTGTCACCAGATCACGTTGGAATCGTTCAAGAGGCACGCGTAATGGCCAGGGTAAATTTGTCTGTTTTCGACAGGACAGTGGATCGCACAACCAAGGCCTACGTGTACTACTCGAAGCTACGCGACATCAGGGAGAGACGCATCAAGGTTCTGGTGAGCAAGTACCAAAAGATTCGCCGCATCAAAGAGGTGGTTCGCCGGTTTGGCCTGACCATTGTCGATGGGTCGGTTGAGTTAGTGCCTGGTGTGGAATACAACGCTAGTGCGCCAGCAGTTGCCCGCAGCTTGAATGCAATGAACACCCGTAGTGGGTACATGCATCACTGCTTTGACAAGGCAAATATTCGCTCCACTATGTTGGCCAATCTGGTACTTAACCTCATCGAAAGGCGCACCCAATGAAGTTGCTTAAATACATCTACCACTGGCTCAAGCTTGGGGTAGAGTACCGCAGGGAGATGGACCGTATCCGGGAACGGTACGAGTGCGATGACTGCTACAGCGATTGTGGTCAGTGTGGCATTGGCACCGGTATGATGACCAGACCGCGGGCAGAGGCTAAGCGCGCACTGCAGGTTGGTCGTGCAGTGCTTTTTGAAACCTACTGGAGGTAGTGCCATGCCTAAAACTTACGCCGGAGTGGGGTCAAGGGATACCCCACAAGACATGCTGGACCTGATGTATCGCATGGCCAAAGTGTTGTGTGACCTTGGATGGGTTGGTAACTCTGGCGAGGCTCCTGGTGCCGATTGGTATTTCCATGAAGGTGCCAGGGCTAGTAAGAATTATGGCCCTGGTATGTTCAATGCCATCATTCCGTGGAATGGATTCAAGACACAGAACCAGGTCAAGGTGTATGAGAAGCCTGGTAACAACATCTACGTCATGGACAATTACCGCCGCAAGCGGGCAAGGGTATTGGGCATCGGGGCACGTGGGACATTACGTGGCCTAGATACACCGGGTAAGATTGACCTACATGCACGCAACGCAATGCAGGTGCTTGGCATGGATCTTTGTACTCCAATCAAGTTCCTGGTCTGCTGGGCGAAACCAGTGGGCAAAGAAGGCAAGGTATCTGGCGGAACCAACACAGCAGTTGCGTTGGCACTGCACTTTGGTATCGATGTAATCAATCTAGCTACACCTCAAGGTTTGGGCAGGGCCCTGGCATTCCTTGAGGAACATGAGGAAGCAGCATGAGCACTCAAAAGTTCCAACGTTTTGATCACATCAAGATTGCCGAAGATCTTGGTTCAGCGATGTCCCACTTCAAGTCTGGAGTGGAAGCCATCGTGTTGTACAGCTACAAGGAAAAGTACGGTGGGCGTCATCACGCCCACCAGTATTGTCTCTACTTCAAAGGTGGTGGTCAGTCTGCCTGGTACAACGAGAACCAGCTCACCCTCATCGCATCCGGTCAGGAAGCCCTTTACAACGACTGGAACACCCAAGCGGAAGAAAGAAAGAAGCGGCACAGTGATCTGGAATGGATCTTCTCTCCAAAGCACATGACCGCGGACTTCTCTCTGTCTGGCGACTCGGCCCAAGCCATTGCCGACCTGATGGATGCTGGTAGTCTCTGGGGATCTCGTGGGGAAGGTTGGACGTGGTACGATAACTACCAGGCCGTAGCCAGATTCGCTCTCCCGTACATCGTTGCGGGCGACAAGGATGGCTTCATGGCCGCCGTTGAGAAGGTCAAGGAAAGCATCGCAGCGGCAAGGGCTGGACACAAACCCGAGCCATGCACTCCACCGTATCACCCACAACCCCCTGAACCTGAGCCGAAGCCTCAGGACAAGGATTAACAATGGCTAAGAAAGGCTTTGTGATACATCGCACGGTCATTCTGGAATACGACCGGAATGACCTGGATGCCGAAGAACGCATCAATGACTTTGTTCATGACGGTATCCATCACATCGAATGGGAGGGTGACTTGCAAGATCCTTACATTCGGTCGAAGAAAGTTGTGTGTTATCTGCGCAGCTTCATGTTTAGCGACGGGTTCCTGTACGCATCCGTCATCCCCCGTGCGGGAGAGAAGACCTTGCCGGAAGGCTGGCCACTCACCCATGACTTTAAAGTGATGAAGAGCCCTAGTGGTGGCATCACCAAAATTGTTCTGGTTAAGAAAGAGGACGAGGCGTGACTACAGCAGTTTTCGATGGTAAGTATCTGGCGGCCGATACCCGTGTTACTTCCAGAATGCCGGAGATGGATCGTTGCTGTCCGTCCTGCGACAAAGAGATCAACAAGACCTACGGCGTTGTCAGGAAGTTGGCAGTACCGCCTTCTGGCAAGGCGATGTTCCGTGGGCAGAAGACTGTAGCGTGGGCCGGTGCAGGCATGCTTAAAACCATGAAAGCATTCAGCCGGGCAATGGACAAGAACATGCCACTGGAAGACGTACACAACGTCATCAAGATGGCGGGTGGCAGCCTGGACTGCAGCATTCTGGTTGTTACCGAAGAAAGCTGCTGGCAGATCGAGGTGCGTGACACCCTGACAGTTACCGAAGTCAAAGAGTTCCCAGTGGCCATTGGCTCTGGTTTACCTGCTGCGCTGTTTGCCTGCAAGTACCTGAACATGACTGCGTTCGGTGCGGTGGGCGCTGCCTCGCTGAGTGATCCATCAACCGGCGGGGCTATCCATTACGTGGACTGTCGCCCAGAGAACGGCGAAGTTCCCCGTATGCAATCTGACACCTGGTCTGACCAGGAAATGCGTGACCACCTCAAGGAGATGCAACATGTCTGAAGCCCAAAAGGATTTCGTCCTTGTCCCGAACTACGACGACGGCAAGTATTTCCGTCTGACCGATGGCAACCACATCGTTGACGACCACGGTAATATCTTCATGAACAACGTGCGGATATTCCATCTCAATTACGAGAGTCCGTGGACCAACGTCTACTATCCGGCCAGCCCATCCGCGTTGGACGCGATCTACAGCTGGTGTAACCGCGGGGTAGACGGGCTCTTCTTCGCGGAGTACGGCAACCCACAATTACCAGAAGAGCACAGCGAGAAACTCAAGCGTCTGATGACGCTGGACGATAGTCGTTGTGTAGCGCGGTTCTCCAAGACCCGTGTGGTGAATGAGCTGAACGGACAGCATGTAGCCCCAGGTGCCTGGGTAGTGGCTGACGTTGTTTTCCCAGCACTCGCCCAGGGCAGTGACGGCTATCTCATCGCATACATGAAAGCGGGTGGTCCATTCCGATTCTCGCAGCGCTCCACTGCAGAAAGTCGGTACGGTTACGAGAGCAAGAGGCACATGCTCATCAACACCCTGGCCACGTTTGACATCATCACCAAGGAGATGGATGACAAGGACATCGCCGAAGAAGCTCGGATCAAGGCCGAGCGGGCAGAGCGCAATGAGCGCGAATCGGCTGAGTGCGGTGCCTCCGAGCTGATCGAGGAGCCGGCGGATGAGGCTGATCCCAACCCAAAGGCCGAACTGCATCCGAAGACCCAGGCACTGATGCGTCGCGCGCTACCTGCCGGTTACGATGAGAAAGCTCCTTGCGATGTCGACACCAGCAAGGAAGCGTACCTCGAAAAGCCCGCCTCCGAATAACCGAATCTGAAACCTAGATCATTGAAGTGAAGACCTATACCAAGTCTTCACTTCTTTCACACAAGGGAACTTAACTGTGTCTGAAACTAACGTTGTTCGCAAACTGACTCTGGTCAATGCGATTGTCGGTCTGGTAAAAGCTACCGGCAACTTCAACCATTTCCTGGCTACCCCGCAAGGTACCACGGCCATGGTCGATCACCTCAACGATACCCGCAAGTGGTGGCCCGACTACTCCACCTACTTCACCGATGCGCGTATCCGCATTCTGCTGGCGGTCTACGTGGCCAAGCGTTACTACCCAGAGCTGGCCGACGAGTACAAGGACAAATTGGGTAGTCAGCGCGTAGCTGGTGATGTGCTCAAATCCTGCCTGGCTCGCATGGGTGCCGACGTTACTGACGAGGCCGCGATTCCGCCGAACGTCAAGGATGTCTGGAATACCCAGGACTACTGGGACAAGGCCTGTAAGTTTGCCGATACCATCCAGAACAAACGCAACGAAGCCTACAACCTGGAAGTCGAGCGCAAGAAGAACCCAGGTCACTTCAAGGTGGCCGGCAAATGGGTTCCTTATGGCTCCGTGTTCACCGACGGCCAGGGCCAGGAGATGGTTGTCATCAACCACACCGTGTTGCCTAAGGCGCTGGTGGAGTCTCGTGGCCAGGGCTTCGAAAACAGCCTGGCCGTTATGCCTCTGGAAAAGGCGCAGCCGGCGATCAACCGTATCAACGAGCTGGGCGGTAGCATGTTCGCTGCTATCTGTCGTGTGGGCTTCGCCGAGATCGAGCAGTTGGTTGCCGAGTGCGGTGAGATCGATGTGCGCGACGTGGCAATGAAGCGGGACTATCTCGCTGATCCAGGTTCCGCTGGCGACATTGCAGCCGGTTTCACCGAGATTCGTCAGGTAGCCATGCTCGAAGAACTCACCGACGAACAGCTGGACGCCGTCAAGCCTGGTTGGGCTCTGGCTGAAGGTAAAACTCGCCGCGAGTCATTCGAATTGTTGTTCGAACCGCGCGGTGCGACTCTTCAATGGGTTGCTCAGGCAAAGCCAGAAATCCAAATGTGTGTTTCCAGCGGCGTTCTGCGGGTCAAGGATGTGGCGGGTGCCAAGCTGGTCATGGTTTTGCCTGAAGGTTTCTACGACGGGTGCACCAAGCTTGACAACGGCATCGATCGCATCCTCGAAGAGATGGATGAGAATGCCGTTGTCGTACAGCACGCCAAAGACGCGATGATGATCGAGCGTGGTGGCGAGTGGTACACCAACTACGCCCACGACCCAAAGGTACCTGCAGCTGATCGGGCCAAAGGCGGCTGGTTGGACCCATGGGACATCAACAACCCATACCGCGAAAATGCGCCAATGTTCGTGACCTGGGCTGAAGTTCACCTGCTCGACTCCAAGGAAGAAACCAGGGCGCGCTGCCAGCGCCACTGGCACGAATCCTCGATCGATGACGGTGAACTTCGCCCAGCGGTCGACGGTCGTTTCCCGCAGTTCGGTCAGTACGTCATCATTCGCCCAGAATCACCTGAGAAGTACAAGGCGATCTGTGACCGCCTGCGCCCTATCCGTCGGGCCATGGCTATGCTGAGCAAACCGGCTGATCCGTACTGGCCGAAAGAGCAGCAGCTCAAGCACTGGGTTGATCTGGGCTTTACTGAGGGCGAAGCATTGGACCTACATCTGCGTTCCCGCTTGCTGCGCGGGGTCAACAAGCTGTTCAACGACCTGGGCTGGGACGAAGACAAGGTTGCAGAAGCGACCGGCTACGCCAAGCACGCGGTGGCAGACCTGCGCAAGGGCTACATCGAAATGTTCGAACTGGAAGAGCTGACTGAGTTGGATAAGAAGGTCCGTCAGTTGGTTGAAGAAAACAAACAAGGGGAGTAAGCAGTGTCAAAGGCAAAGAAGTTCTTTGCGGAGGCAGCCGTGCAAGCGGCTGCTGCTAAAAAGGCCAAGGAAGAAGCAGAGATCGCTGAAGCCAAGCGCATCGCTGCAGAGGAGCGTGAAGCATGGCGGGAGAAGACCCGTCAAGACCCACTCAGCACGCTGGACACTTTGTTGATTCTGGCGTTGATGGAAAAGTTCCACGGCCAGGTCGGTATCACTGGCAAACCCAAGCGGTTCCTGGAAAAGGTGTGGGATCTTAAGGACCGGGTAAAGGTGGCTGTCGTGGCTACCGTGCTCGACCCGATCTATCGCGCACCTTTCCCGTTCAAGGTACTCACCCAGATGACCGAGCACTACGTCACTCTGGACGAGACCACGCAACAATTTGTGGAAGATGGCTATCAGGGCCTGCTGATCCACGAAGGACTTATCTACCCGGTCAAGCTGTACGCCGAAGATAAGGAAGCGCATACCTGGGGCAAGGAAAACGAAGTCCAGTTGATGCGCATGGCCGCACATGTTGCATGTGCGGCTTTCGACATCCCCACCATTCAGTGTCACGTACTGTTCTTCATGCAATCTGGATTCTCACATCGCATGGGCTCGGTAGGACACCGCGCGGTGGATATCAAGGAGGCCTTCCCTGATCAGGACGAGGCCAATGTAGTCAAGACTATTCGAGTGGTTGGATAATGGCAAAAATCATCTGTGCGTTTCATGGTACCGGACGTGTTCGGCTGTTCCACCATCTGCGCCAGAAGAAGGGCATGGACGTGGTGCTGGTTGGTGCTGGTTTCACCGACGCTGCATCGCTTCTTTGTGAGTACGGCAATGCCGATGTCATTATTGCTCCGGCAACTCCAGAACTGGTCGATAGCCTCGATCTGATCTGCGAGGACTTTGATCTGGTATACCCAGACCCTATGCTTTCGCCCAGTATGTTTACCACGGCAATGGCATTGGACGGCATGCAGTTGCAACAGATCCACCGCGCCATCCACAACTGGCGTACGGATCTGCAAAAGCTACAAACGTTCCGCGATACCAATGTAAATCACATCGTTCTCGACGAGGGTCAAACCTTGCTCGACACCCATGGGATCAATAAAGATGAACAACGTAGTTGAAATACGCGAAGGGGTGCTTCACCAACAAGCGCGCCACTCGCCAAGCAAGTTGAAGGGGTTCTATCGGGCCCTTTGCAGAAGTCACGCAGCTGCCCGTGATGGCGGCTGGTCCTCGGCAGCCATGCTGTCTGCATCCATCGTGAATGAGATGCTGACCAAAGGCAGTCGATTGTGGTGGGACCTGATTGATCTGGAGTTCGGATCTCTCGCGTCTCCCGATAGTACGCGTGACGAGATTGGTTTCCGCACGCAAGCAGGCTGGGTATGCACAGGCACGCCTAGTCAGCCATTCATGATTGTCATGGCCATTCAACAACAGAATGGAATCCGTCCTGACATCACACAGAACCTGTTCCCCGAGGAGGTGGACGCCAGGTTGGCTGAAATGCTATCTGACCGGGATTTCCCGTCGGGTGGCCTGGAGCCCATGATCTCGAATCTGGGCACTGCCGCATTGTCGGCGAACCTGAAGGTAGAATCTCTGGAGGATAAGAACTCCTACATTCTGCTCAAGCTGCAAGATCCAAACGAACACGGCGGGTACACCAAATACACTGTACACGTCTATCCCGATGCTCTGCTCAAAGACATCGATCTCATTAAAGCATCTCTTGCTACTCAGGAAGGAACCAAGCAATGATCAGCGTCAACCAACTGCAGGCTGAAATTCGTGAAGTCGAAGGTGTGGATGTAGTTGTCCACTCCGCCAAGCCTGGTGAGTTGTTCGAGTCTTACAAAACCAAATGGCCAAAAGGTCTGTCCAACGAGCGCACCCTGTCGGCGTTCAAGCGTCGCCTTGAGCACTGCCTGCGTGGGCACAGCTACGGCATTCTGAAAGCCGATGGCAACAAGACTCAAGGCGCTGGCAACATCTACATGTCCACCATTCGTGGTGTGGAAGTAGAGAAGGCCGAGGCATAAAGGCCCTGCCCCCTGCCTTCGGGCAGGGGGCTAGCCTATGCTTTTTCTTTTTGTTTCAACCAATATTCAAACCTGAATTATCCCTTTGAATCTAACCCGCGTAATGGAGTTACACATGTTCAAGTTTATCGTCGTAGCAGTTCTCGGGATGGTCTCTCAGGGCGCTATGGCTACGAGTCAATTGCAGCAAGAGCAACCTGATCCAATCGTCAAGATGATCCAAGCCGCCAAGGATCAAGGCCTCGCTGTAGCCCAGTGTCGCTATGGGCTGTGTCGCGATACAGAAGACGGTGATTATGTAGTCATCGACGGCTACGACAAGGACGGCTATTACGCCTATGATCCTTCCGTGGCCACCCCATCAGACGGCTTTGATTCAAACATGGTTGAAAACTAAACCATCTAGGTGAGCCGTTGTTGCATTAAACTACTTCTCCAGAGAACGACAAAATGGAAGCAAGTGTATTCAAGCGCCGCTTGAAAGGCACCCAACGGATGTACCGTGAGGAATCATCTGCTTGGATGGAAATGGGCATGGACAACATTGCCCGAACGGATGTCCTGCGACTGTTGGGCGTCACTGAAGATGGCAGCGACATTGTGCGAGCGATGCGTGGTCAGTTCGATAACGTCCTGCATCACTATCAGAAGTATGGGCGCCATTACCTACCGTGGACCAAGCCTGAGCTTAATCCATACTTCGGTTGGTTGTTGACCCTGTGCTACATCGTTATTACCCGCGCGCGCATGCATCCTCGGGCACTGCCACCGTTCCTGGTAAAGGTCACTCGTGACCCGCACCTGGTTATGCGAGTGTCGTACAAGATCCTCAACTTCATCCACGACCATACACAGTGGAGCCGAGGTGAGGAGTGGGTACAGGGGCTGTTGCAAGACATGAACATGCCATACAACCCTATCGGCGTCTGGCGCGAATCGGACGACATTCTCGCGGTAGCCAACCTCATTGGTTGCCGTAAGTGGGAAAAGCTCGGCGTTGGCAGTATCTGGCGGCTACAGGACTTCTACGAGAAGAACCCTGACCCTCAGATCGATGCATTCTCCCTGGACCCTGAGATTGGTGGGGTGTTGCCGGAGGATGAGCGTGAAGAGTTCTTGATGGCTTACGCGTTCAATGCGATCTCTGCCGAGACTCGTCGCCCGCTGTACCTGACCATGCCTTTCTCTGTGGACATGCAACTCAACATCATGCGTGCGGTGTTGATCACTAACAAGTGCATTACGCTGGAAGGCCTTATCATGCCGGACACCGATGAGCTGATCCAAGAGCTTATCCGGTACATGCAAGTCATGCGCACCGAACCCATCCCGCAGCCTCGTGCCGTGGAGTTAAGCAAGCGCATGTATGAGCGCTTTGGGTTCAACCTTCTGACAGACCAGAACGATATGGAGCAAATGCGGATCTTCCAAGTTTGCTCTATCTTCGCACTCTGCCTTGCCCCAGAAGGCGAGTCCAACCTGCTTAACTGAAGGAGCAACCCCATGGCAAACGTACATCTCGGCCAGCCGCCTAGTCCTGAAACCCTCCTAGCTGGTGGGTCCATTGACGTGGCAATTGTGGAAACTGGAGTGGAGCAGGTAGCCTTACTGCATCGACGTCCTCCGACGATGAACGAAACACTGCAAATCCATGCAACCATGGCTGATCATCGCGTATCCCATACGCAGTGCCCGTTTTCAGTTGTCGTGATCGAACCTGCATCCTACGCCAACCTTTTGGCTTATGGTGTGATTGACACTGAATACAACATTAGCTCGGACACGGGCTACTTGGTGTTCATCGAGAACCTGAACGAACCGACGAAGTTCGAAAGGCTTCTACCCAACGATGAGCGGGTACTTAACCACATAGGAGTGGTCAGGCACTCTGTGTCTGGCCGAACAGACAATGGCAAAAAAGAAGACTGAAATCTTCTACACTTCCTGCATGGGGCAGGGTAGTGCTGAGTTCTCCTTGGTCGAGGGTTTCTTCGGCCGAGGAGTTTATGTGGGCAGGCGGAAGTTGGCTGATGAGAATCAGTTGGCTCTCTACCATGAACAACTCAAAGCGGCACACATGACCATCCCCAGTGGCACTGTCTATGTCACGGTCATGGAGCCTTTCCGCATGGGTGACCTTATCAACAACGGCAGTGTACTGGCGAAGGAATTGTTCCTCGCCATGCAGAGCCATCTGGAAGCGGACTACCACAAACGTAAGCCGGTACCCAGCGCCAATATCTGTTACGTGGGGAAGGACTTTGCTGGTCGCCTGGACAAAGTCCGTCCTCTACTCAATGGGTTTGATCGAGCGATTATTCGTGAGGGCATTGCGGACACGCTGCTCGACAACCTGCCTGTGAATGCTCGTCATGTGTTCAACCGCTACGAGCTTCAACAACTAAGGGACATAAGGGGTTAAGTGTGAAACAAGCCGAATACCTGAGTACCGTTCTGGGACCCAAGTACAAACTGACCACATTCGAAGTTGACACCATGGCGGCAGCCTTGGCGGAAATCTACCGCACTGGTTTCCGCATGAAACTGGACGGCGCTCCATTGCTGTGGGACTTCGATACCTTTACCGATGACGAGATCTACGAGGTGGTTCGTCAAGGTATCAACTACTGGGGCCTGCTGTCGCGCCTGGGTCACACCGCCGACCCAGTAGGCGTCTTCCATACCCTGCGCATGTTCATGACCAAGGGCGATGCACCGAGCGACCTGCGCAAGGTTGCCATGGTGCTACTGACCGAGTGGTCTGAAGGCGTGGTTTTGGAAGAGCGTTCTCGCCAGATCGCCCCGCAAGAATCCGACGAAGCGCCAGTGCGTAAGCGCCTGTCTGACCTGGCCATGGGCATGGAGGTCGAACACGAGGGCTGGCTGGCCACTGGCAAGTACCCGCTGCAGGTGCCCAACGAAAACGGCGTCGGTAGCGAGACCACCATCATCGACCTGGACCAGCCCTTCGACGAAGAGAAGCTGCCTGCTGCCCTGAGCATTGCTCGTCTGATGCGCGCCGCCTGGAACGCAGAGAAGGGCATCGTTGAACCAATGCGCGTCGAGGCCATGGTCGAGCTGCTGGCTGGCCTGTTCCATGCCGAGCGCGTCATGTTCGAGCAGAAGATCAACGAAGCGCAAAGCAGTCGCAGTGAAGCCAGCAGTCTCTGGCCGAAACACGAGGGTCACTGGATCTTTGATCAGCAGGTATCTGTTCTGCAACCTGGCTTGAAGATGGCCCACGACCACCCGAACCGCATGGAAGTGGAAGCCGCCGTCAACCGCGCTGCTCGCTTTGCGGTATCTCGTGCCAGTGGCATGGGTACCAGCCGCATCTTCAACATCGAAGGCTTCGTCCACAACGTGGCTCTCGGTCTGTTGGGCGATGGTCAGGATGGTGAGAACTTCGACATCGGCGAGATGTTCGGCCGTTCCGAGGTTCACCTCCCCTGCACTCGCCAGCACGTCGATGATGTCGGAACTACCCTGCCACAAGTCGGCGATCAACTCAACGCCGTAGCACAAGAAGCAAATGCTCCAGCGCGTAAACCACGTACGCGTAAACCTGCTGTACAACCAACCGCCAAGTAAATGCGTCTGGCCTGCTCCCTCACGGGAGTGGGCCTTATGCCATCGGAGAGAATCATGGATCGTCCAGAAGCATTTCAAACCAACATCATCACTGGTCTGTACCTGTTCCAGATGCTGTATCGCCAACAGCTCAACGACCACCCAGACCTTGACAATGGTATCGAACTGGCCCTGTCCAGTGATATCGATACGTCCGATCAAAAGGACATTGACAACGTCGCCATTCACACACTGGACATGGCGCGCACTCAGCTGGGCCTGCAACAGATCCTGCGCCTGACCACCGGATTGTTCAACATGTCCGTTCTCAAAGTCCTGGCCGAGCAGATCGTGGAGCACGAACAGGAGATCAATTGGGACGCAGTGGGTGACAACATCCCAGTGTTGGCCGATCTCTACCACCTGAACGGCATGTTCCGTCCTTACCTCGACTGCGATCTGGGACGCGTTCGCGGTGACAGTGTTCGTAAGGCCATGATGGAATTGCCTAAGCTGCTGGATTCGGTGGTGTGGGGTGGCTACTTCTCCACCAACTCCGACTACACTTACATGCTGGTGTGGAAGGAACACTTCCCCACCTGGACTGGTTTGCAAAAGACACTGCAGGAGGCCGGTTGTCACCCGCGTGATGATGACCACAACTCCAATGCAGTAGAGAACCTCATGAACGGCGACACTGCCGTCTTCGAGGCTTTCTGTTATCTCCACAGCCTCACCGTCGACCAAGCTCGGCATTGGGAAGACATGGTTGTTGGTTGGGGTCACACTGACCGCAAGGGCTCCGTTGATCGGGCTATCCGCATCAAGACCCCAGAGTCAATTGATCTGCTCATGGCAGGTGCACTGTCGGCAGGCTTCCCCGTTCACGACCGTGAAGCCGAGTCCCCATACGCTGACCTGATCATGCAGATCAATGGGTTCATCAATTTCATTGAACGCCAACGGGTCAACTTGATGATCGAAGGCCTAGCGCCGATCCTTTACATGGAACTGACCAACGCAGACACCTCGCGTTACAAGTCCCAGAAGTGGCGCGGGGTACCAGTCAGTCCAGGCCACTTGGCGACTATGAACTACCTGGACGATAACGTTGATGTGGATCTGATCCCCATTCTCAAACTGCGTGCCTCCAAGTACGCCAACCGCAATACCAGCAACAACTACACCGTCAGCCTTCACGGCGAAAACTATACCGGGGAGCCTAGTTCCGAGGAAGAGTTCTTCCGCGAAGGCGGTGAGATCGCAGCACGTCGTAGTAACCGGCGCCCGTCGGCCAACCGCGTGATCTACCTGGTTGACCAACTCTGTGAAATCATCCACAACGACTTCACTCGTCTGGGTTACTTCAGCTAACGGCATAGCCTCCCCTGCCTTGCGGCAGGGGAGGCCACTGTCACGCGTTTTCTTTTTGTTCCGGGGCGTAATAGATCGCCATCAACACACGGCCTTCCTGCCCCTGGCACTGGACGTCAGGGATACGTTCGGCAGTGTAGCCAGTGGATACATGCAGACCCATCTTGGCGTGTTCGGATGAGCAAGAGATAACCATGGCTTCCTTAAGCGCACCTGGCTTCTTGTTGTCCAGGTGGCAGGTTACCCGGTACAGGCTGTTTGGACGCTTGGGCTTGGCCGGAGGTGTGTTAAAATCTGGATGGCATTCCACTTCTGAGTTTTCCTTGGACTTCTGACGGGGGTGTTGGTACGGGTGCATTAGTGCTTCTCCAACTTTGCCTTGACCAACGTCAAGTGTTCACAACGAGCGGTCAACGCGTACCCGCCACCATCGTAACGGTGGTCGAAGGAAACAACGGATGGATAGCTGGTTGGGTATCCGCAGCAGTGGTCAACATCAGTTGCCCCTTTCAGGTAATGTCTGGTGGCCTGCTTAAACCCGGCTTGGGTGCGGACCACGTAGACAGACCCGAAGATGTGTTCAAAGTTTGGATGGCTCATGGTGCCTCCTTAGCAGAGCTGTATGCTATCTCGCTTAAGTTCCATTGGTGCCCGTGGCTCGATACCGGAACATGGCTGACCGGTCAGATCGGCAAAGAACTGAGGATACGCTTTGTGCTTGATGTCTTCCAGAACAGCTCGGGCCATCCCGCCGGAATGACCAACCGAATAGACCAGGCTGATCACCGATGGGAACTCAGACGGAAGGGAACTTTGAACCACGTCGCTCACATTGGCCCAATTGCCGAAGCCCAGCTCTTCCACAGCGTGGTCGATCGCGTTCATTACTGCGTCTGGCGAGAGTACGATGTAGGTCGAGTCAACCACCTGCAGGAAGCCATCTTTCCAGTTGCGGATGGGGGCAACCACTGGTGTTGGCTGATATTCCAATTCAGCCAGACGGTTGTCGCCATGTGCATTCGGGTTGGTCTCCCGCAGAACGAACACGGTGTTGTTGAGATTAGGGCGATTCATCTCCAGATCGCTACCTACCAGGTTACGCTCTTCAGCGAGGTCGCGACTGACTACCTGGACTGTGGGACCGTATGCTGCTTTGAGTCCCTGTTCGATACTTGCAAGCACATGGCTCTTGCCAGTGCCGACTTCGCCTTCTACTGTGATTTCAAGAACCTTGGTTTGCATTGCATTCTCCAACGTGTTTAGAAAGTAGCTAGACTATCTTTCCTCCCCTTGTCATTTGAAGTGCTGCATAAAAGCCAGCCTGATGGCTGACTGGACTTGATGGATTATTTCTGAACAGATGTTTTATACATTGTGAATACTACTACTACTACAAAAGGGCTTCGCCCCCCTGGGGCGCATTCTCCGGTTGGCGGCCTCCTGCGGAGTCCTACCTAGGACGAAGCGCTCTTTACCAGCCATCTCCATTCCTTTCAGTCATTACAATGTCTAGTAACGCTGCTTCTACAATATCCTGCTCATTACAATATACACGCCCCTGTGGGGCTAAAATTAAAATAGTTTTTCTTTCTCTTTTCTCTCTTTGCTTTTGGGTTCCCTTAAGGGGAACTTTGGTTGGTATCCTTAGCTTGAGGCTTCGCCTAAACAAAGCTTGTAAACGCGCGGGGGCGCGGCTGGGCTAGCGTGTGTGCGGGGGCGTCAGCGCGCCCTCGATTGAACTTTCCTTCAGAACTAAATCATCTTGGTGAAGCGCTGTTCGAAAAAGAAATTTTCCGGGAGAACCCCTCATGGGACGCGTGATCAAGGTTCATGGATTTGACTCACCTCGTGTGGGTCGCATGGCAGACATGATGTTGCTACGGTGGAAGGAAGCTTTCCTTGTTGCTATGCCGGGAACGACTGTCTGGGAATACCTGGACGCGCTCCCAGCAGATAACCTGGAGATGGACTTCACTCCGAAGTTGTTTACACGGTTCACGCCGGGGATTGAATATCCCCAGTATTGGATCAGCGACTTCTACCACACCGTTTACTGGGACAGTCTGATTCTGGTTGGTCTGCACCCAGGTATCATCTTTGCCGTACCCAACGATCCGGTGGTTCAGCGTTACGTGTTGCTTGGACAAGCAGCGCTGATGCAGCACTATCCTGATTGGTTCGCACGCTTTGGCCAGACTGGCTGGGCGAGTAATGCGGAATGGGTGAAAGCAGAAGTAGAAGAAGTGCCTCAGGTTAACTGGGTGCACCACACGTATTGAAACCGAGTAGTCTGCTAGGTAGCCCCTAGTGGACTTACTCACTTATGCCCTTTGGGCACCTTTAGGAGTTGTAATGAAACCATCTAAGAAAATCACCATCGCTGAACTGGTCGAGGAGATCTGGGTTCGCGATAAGGTTCGGGTCGTGATTCACAAGGACCCAGAGTTCATCTGCCGCAACTATCGCTTCTCGCGAGCGCTGCACGGCAACCACACCATCGCTCACCTGAAAGATCGGGTACAGCGTCGGTTGGGCAAGTCTTTCAAGATCGTGCCAAGCTTCACGATCGTCCTGGGTAATGGGTCGATCAATCCACGGTCGGACATGCACCTGCGCACTGCGCGCAAGTCCTACAAGCGTGGGTAGTCAGTATATTTGGAGAGCACTTTTAGAGGCGCTCCAAGATTACCGCAAAGAAAAATCAACTGATTCAAGGAATTCGAACGTGACCATTGGTACCGACCCAAACGCAGCACGCGAAGCAAAACAACAATCCAAGCAGCACTCCCAGGAGCGCATGCGCGTCATTCAGATCATGGCGCCCAAGTCCTACGAATTCGACCACGAGTTCCGTACGGGCTTTGAGTTGGAGGTTGGCTTCTCCAACCGAAACGTAGGCGAGCAGCCTATCGTGCGTTTCGAAAGCGTTGACGCAGCCTTCAAGGAACTGCCTGCACAGATCTGCCGTCAGGATTTGATGCCTAACCTGGGCAAGCCGTTCTTCTTTGTTCGCCAGGTTGAGCAGACCGGCAGCGATACCCGCAACCACCACCCGTACCTGCCAGAGGTTGAAACCTTTGTACCTGCAGGCATGGCGGCGATCTACCGCAACATGTACGACACCTTCAAGTACCAGCCATGCATCATCCCACGCGATGGCGCTACCCCACAATCCACGGTGATGGACGTCATGGCGCTGGAGGTGTTCCACAATCGCACCAACATTGACTGGCTGTTCTCCCCAGATGTGAAGGCTGACGAGTTGGCCAAACGTTTGGGCTTCAATGGCGGTCAGAAAGATCCAGCTTACCAAGGCGAGTGGTCTGGTATCCTGGATAGCGTGGAACGTGCACTACGCAGCCGTCATCCACGTGATAGCTCGCGGTCCATGATGCATCGTGCTAGCGACTGCGTCAACTACATGTACAGCGAGCACCTGCTCCCAGCAGACCCGCACGTACGCCAGCTCCTCCGCCTGCCAATTTCTACCCTGCGTAACTACGTGGAAGGTTTCTGACATGAACGATCGTTTCAACAAAGACTTCGCTGATATCTTTGGCGACTTCACCAAGCAAGCCACCCTCGATCCCATGGCCTCCGCTCGCAACTGCATCGCGCCACGCGGCATGATGATGACGGGTGCGAAGTCCTACCCAGGTTCGGTTGGTGCTCGTCAGCCAGTGCCTGGCGTGCATGGTGGTATGGTTCGTGGCCAAGAGCCACTGATCGTCAAAAGCGGCCACACCTCGATCACCCGCTTGGCTCTGCGGCATAAAGGCCAGCCGTAAGGCCGGCCCCAGTGCTCAAAGCAGTCCACCCACAATGGACTGAATGTGATCCAAATGCGAAAGCGGATCGGAGAGGATAGCTACCTTCTCCCACTTCTTCATCTGCTCTTCGTAGAGTTCGTTGGCATCGGAATAGCTGTCAACGATCTCCTTGAAGCGGCCAATGGACATACCGCCTGCGATCTGCGCCTCATCCATGGGGATGACAATGTTGTTGTAGATGTACGCTTTAACGGCGAACTCGCACAACTTCTTGAAATGGCGCCAGGCTGCAGGTGGAATGTGGGACAGGGTGCTGTCGTTCTCCAGCTGGCAATCCAGATACATGGTACCTGCCAGGCGCAGAGGCGATCGTATGAGGATCATGTTGTCGCCGATGATCTGAAGATTGCTGTCAGACATCAGCGGCATGGCTTCACGCGATTGCTTCACGGCACGCATGGAGTCAACCAGGCTACTCGCTGCACCAAACTGCATCGAGACCGAACCGCCCAAGGCACCTGTCGGCGTACCGGTTACCATTGCATAGACTGCAGTGATCGACCGGTTGTTGGTACGGTTCTTTGGAATGGTGATTACCAGGCTCCAGTCGTCTTGTTGCTCTTGCACCAGGCCAACCAAGGAGACCAGCTCACGCTGACCCGAGATGAGGTTGATGCCGGGCAACACACGGCCTTCAATCACCTTGTCGCGGATCACGTGATCAATGCTGACCACGGGAGCGTTACGGCGTCCCCACGTCTCTCGGCGGATCAGGTCATTCTGAAAAGCTTCGCGAAGAATGGGCATCGGAATCAGATGCTTCAGTTCGTTAAGTGTATGCTGAATGGCGTTCATGATTTAAACTCGCAATGACCATTAGGTATTTATTAGCTAATACATGTTGATGAATGCCACATTTCCCCTAAGGAGCAATACCGTGACTCGTAAAGTAAACATTCTGGCTTGCGGCGGCTTTGGCCAAAACATGATGCTGGCTCTGTCCACTCGCCCCCTCTTCGAATCGATCAAGGACTCCCTGAACCTGGTCGCGTTCGACACCTCCGAGTCCAACCTCAAGCGCTTCGCTGGCTCCGCCATCGAGAAGCAGGTCAAGAAGGTGCTGGTCGAAAAGGCCGACGGCTCCGGCAAGCGTCGCGCTGAAAACCACGAAGCCATCACCGCCGTTGCCACCGACTTCGTCAACGACAACGGTGTCGAAAACGGCCTGGTCATCATCGTGTCCTCGGCCTCCGGTGGTTCGGGTTCGAAGTTCGCTGACGACCTGCACGAACTGCTGGCCAAGCGCGGCCATCGCGTGATCTCCATGATCCTGGGTACCGACGAGGACTCCGAGGCTCTGGGCAACACCGTCAAGACCATCAAAACCTACCGCCACAAGGCGAGCCTGTCCGACAAGAACTTCGCCATGTTCTACGGCCAGAACCGCTTCCCGGTCGAAGGCGAGGAAGGCAAGACCTACATCGACGAGGCGCGTGCCGACGAGCTGTTCGTGACCAACCTGGAAGACATCATCATGATCGGCCATCCAGGCAACGACACCCTGGACACCATGGACCAGCTGCGCTTCCTGAACTACCGCACCGACGCTGAAGGCGGCCTGAAGGGCCAGGGTCAGCTGCGCTTCCTGTCGCTGATTTCCCGTGGCGAGAAGGAAGACTTCCCGGACGATGAAGATGCCCCGGTATCGGCGCTGTCCCTGCTGTCCAAGCGTGGCGTTACCCCGCAGTTCCCAACCGGTACCGGCTACTCCACTCGTGGTTACCTGTCCGATGGTCTGACCTTCACCCACGACACCGTGGAAGTCCAGTACCAGCTGTTCTCCGGCCGTACCGGCAAGCTGGCCAACCAGCTGGCCAAGCAGCAGAAGCTGTACGACGATATCCAAGCCAAGCAGGCCCAGGCCAGCTCTGGCGACGAGATCAAGCGCAGCGAGCGTGATGAGCTGAGCGAATCTGGCAGCTTCCTGTAATACCCGCGCATGGGGCTGGCCTTCGGGCCAGCCTTTATGCCCCATCTTTTTTTTTTGTTAAACTAAACAAGGGGATGTAATGTATTGAGGTCTCTGCAGATACGGTCAGGTGTCTGCCCCGGTTGTCACGGTCCGGGTTGATTTCAGGCATGACTCCATCGCCTCCCTTCGGGGAGGTTTTTTTTTTGCCCTAATTTCGAAGGATGCCCCAAATGTCCTATATTCTCAGCAGCAAAGCCAACACCATTTTCAACCTGCGTTCGCTCATTACCGCCCCCATGATCCAGTCCCAAGTGCTGGTCAGTGTCTACCCGGATGGCAGGGTCCAGGCAGTGCTGTCCTATCAGGGCATCGTGGTTGAGCAGCCGGACGAGCGCCAGGACACCGACGAAACCCTGTACGCTGACGACATCCGTCAGCAGTACGCACAATTCGATGTTATCCAGGACGGCCTGCTGGACGTCGGGGTGGGCAACACCCATCGCATTGCCATCACCGAACACTCCCTGGAAAACGAGATGTTCGCATTCATCCCCATGACCATCCAGCCAAGTACCCACTTCGACGCCGGTGAAGAGTGATGGAGCCGCGCCTCGTCTATGGCCGTGACGAACACGGCAATGAGGTGACGCCACTTGGCGTAGACTTCAAGCAGCAGTTCACGCTGGGTCAATTGGTTCTGGCCAGTCACGTACCTGAGACGATGATGTTCAAGGTGCGTGCCGATGGCAAACCAGGCCACATGCTGCAGTACCAAGGCACTTGGCCTCTGCGCCGTCACAATGCCCAAGAGCCTGGCATCATCAACAACTACGCTCACTTCACCCCGTACATTCGTAAGGGGCCTGGGGTGTGGGTACTGGACAACAACGGTCAGGTCTCGGTACCGCTCAGTAAAGAAGAGCTGCTGAGCCTTTACCAGTTCTATCAACTGTAAGGAGACGATATGTTCAAGTTCGATCCGAGTGGCATCGTCGGGGTCAATTCTCACTTCGGTGTAATCCTCACCCCGTGTGTGTTTGTCGAAAACGCCATCAATGGTAAAGAGGGTTACGACGTTACTCCGATGACCCCTGGCACCAACACCTCAACGATGTGGATGACCAAGGACCAGGCAGTCGACTGCACTGCAGTGATCGAAGAGCCCAACCTCCGCTTGATCCCGCATGAAGAACGCGCCATTCATGCCGAGCTGGCTGTCCATCGGCAGCGCATCCGCGAATTGAACGCCGAGGTTGCGAACCGCCACCCGCACTACAAGGCCAACGGCACCACCGACGTCCATGCGGTCAGTTTCCTGAACCCACAGATCGAGCTGCTTGAAAAGCTGGTTACTCTCCTCGAAGAGAAGCTCGCGCACATCGACTGACTGCGTAATACTATGCAAACCTACGTTTGCTACGGACGCGGTTAGTAGTGCCCAGAGCCGAGCAGTCTTTCCGATAGCCGAATGGCTGGGTCAACCGCTAAGCCAAAGCCCTGCCCTTCGGGGCAGGGCACTTATGCCCATGGAGACCCCAATGCCTGGAGTATTTCGTTGCGTCAGCTGTAACCACGTCGACCTCATGGACGTTCGCTATCCCCACGGCGAAGACATGGATGTAGACCTGCGCCCCATTCCCCTCATCTGTACCCAGTGTGCTGGGCTCCCCTGGCACAACCGAATGGTCTATGAAGTGTACAACCCAGAACTTCATGACGTGGTGAATAAACCTTCTTCAAATACAACGGGTTAACCGGATCTATTGGTAAGACTCCTGCCGCTTTGCTCCTGTGCGGTTTAAGGTCTACCTGGACGAGCGCCCATCACTCTTTGGGGGAGTGGCTGTGAACAGCTTGTCGGAAGGAAGTCGTTGTGTGTGGACTGCATACCCTCCGCCCTCGGAAGGGGCGGAGGGCTTATGCTGCTAGAAGGCTTCTGTAAAGCGCTATGAGAAGGATTTATAGTAGAACGGTATCACGCTATGGTTTAGGACATATAAGGCAACATAGAGCATTCTAGGCCCTTTCTGGATAGGTGCGATACGAGCCTTTTTGAAACCTAAATTATCAAGATGAATTGGTCCTGGATATTCGTCTATGAAGTTAACACCAATCCCCCAAGACCATACCACGTTCTTGTTCCACGTATCTGAGTATGAGCAGGACCTACTCCATGTCAACTGTGACATCGCCATGGAAGAGTATCTCGCTTGGCTCCTCGTGGATCTCGGGCTACCTGTCCTCACCCCACCTTGGTGGACAGCGCCCGATCTTCCCTTTGAAGCACAGGTGACTCGTGATTTCCATATGAAGGAAATCTACAAGACGCTAACGGAAATGCTTTATGAAAATGGATGGACAGGGGAAGAGGAACTGCTGGTGTGCGTCCAAGGTCGGGCTTATTGCTCGATCAGTTTTCTCAAGGAGCGTGCTGGATGAAATTCGTATTTGACCTGGGCGAACAACTGGCTGAACTCCCTAAGCTGATACCTCAGGGTGGCTTCACCGAATCACTGGGTTTGAATCTGCTGGAGCCAAAGCACTGGCTTGAGTTTGTTCACACGGATGCCAAAGGTATTCTGCGTGAGAAGATTCTGGGCACCAACAACGACCGCGTACAAAACATGTTGGCCATTCTGCTCAAGGTGGCCAATGATGGCGGGGACGATGATCAGATCAAGTTCTTCGTCCGCGCAGTGCAAGAGTCCCACGAGCCACCGACCATTCCTGACCGTGGCGAAGATGGGGACATCTATCCAAAGGACAGTCCAGAGCGCCGGTACCTGGAAGCGTTGGACGATCTGCTGGACGATATCTATTACGACATCGGCACGGAGCTTCATGAGTTCGTGTCTTCGTTCTACAACCGTGGTGATTTGTGGACGGTGGATGTCACACCGCACACCAAACACATGATCTTCAACTTCTGTTGCCAGCGCCATGTAGTTGAAGCCTCCGTTGTAGCTTCCGGGGGCAGCATGCATGACTTTGTGTACCACCTGATCGGATAACGCATGAAGCAGTCATTCCATCCAGGGCCAATAGAGCCCAACCCAGACTTCAAGATCGTCATCAATCTTGGAGAGATCATAGGTGCCTTCGACTATGACCTGGGAGACGATCGGTTTGCTACCATCGCTTCCCAGTTCACTGGCGATACGTCGGGCTACTTGTGTCGCGGCATGATCCATTGCCTCCTGGGTATACCTGGAGGACTGTCGATCTCGGAAGCCGCTCGGTTCTTCCCCATTAACCTGCAACCATCTGCCACGATATTCCTGGAACACTTCTGGAATGCATTGGCAGCGGACATCGCCCGCATGGAAGGAATGATCAGGCAACAAAACCCTGGTCGTTCCTTCGACGCGAACCAAGTACCAACCCCAATGGTCAATGGTTACCACACCTTGACCATCTGGTACCACTGGTCTCTGGCCACACAACAACTGGAGGAACCTCTTGACTACGACGGGACTGACGAGCCCGAGGGTCGAGGGTTCTAGGAGATGCGATGAAAGCAGTCGTACACTGGGACCTGTCTGAAATGATTGGGGAGGCGGACTTCGCGTTCAAGCAACACTCCCCTTTCGTGGATGGGCACGATGAAATAATCAGGGACACGCCGGTAGAGTGGAAACATCTGCTGGCTGACCTTGCTGCGATTGCATTGCGTGACCAAGCAGCTGGCACAGACGCGCTGGCTGACTTTGTCGAGAGCAACATCGGTCGCAACTACGAGTTCTTGGGATTGTTCTTCAAGTCCCAGGCTCGACGCTGGTATAAAGAGATGACGTGGTTCACCGACTTCACTGCCCGTGATTTCGATTGGTACGTTATCGATGACGTTACACAACTCACCCCCATGATGCTGAGAGTGGCTATCCATGGCGGGTACTATTATGAGAACCCTGACGCATGTTTGGACATTACCGAGTATCCATTGATCTAGAAGAATCCATTGGAGAGATCGGCCTACTGCTGTCAGCGGTAACAGGCAACAAATTCAGCACCGAAATGACCACAATGGCATGCACACACTACAAGCACATGGCGCTTGTGTGTGCGTGTGCATTTATGATGTCGCCTGTTTCGCTGAGCTTGGCTGATCGTCACCGGGTGGTACAAGTACGCAACTCCATGGCTGAGAACATTCAATCGGTTTATCCGATGTTCCAGCAAGAGGAATCCCGATGGGGCTATCAGGAGACCATGACCGTAGTGACTGAGTTGGCTTTCAACTTCGTCAACACGATCCTGTTCTTCTATCCGCAACTTAAAGTAGCCCTGGGTCTGCCCCACTTGTATACATTCACACCTATCCAGATCGGAACACCTGAGAACTACTTGCCAGATCCTCGGCAGATGGGTACCCCCCACGAGCAGAGAATGGCAGAGGCGTTCCCAGTGATCCGTGAAAGGAAGGACCCGGCCAACAGGTTGTCATTCACTCTTTGGGTGAGGCCTGGACCTAACCAAAGGCTACTGACCTAATGAACCCGTATTGGAAGACCATCATGATCCTGCGATTATCCAGAGAAGATCATTTCTTCGATCTGGGATTGGAGATTGGCAACATCGATGGTTACTGCACGGCGATCCTTGAACTTGTCTTAGAGGCAATTGCAATGGAACGCTTCAACACGCAGTACATCCATACAGGTGCTCGTAGCGACTACTCGGTGCCGTGGAAGATTCAATTCCCCGGCACTGGTGCAGTTGAGTACCTGCAAAACTACGAACGCATCCTGTCACGTTTTGTGTACATGACAGGCGGTAAGTTTGACACCGAGCGAATCATTGATGACCTGATGACGGTCTATGAATGGGTCGCCGATCCGATTGATCAAGAGTTCCCCGACTGGTCGATGCAGGCACCGGCCAAGATTGAGTTCACGCTGACTCCGGGGAGCTTTCAATTTGAGATAAGCAAATGATGCGTAAAAAGAGAGTATTGGTCATCGACCTCACTGAGGAGGTTAATGACTACGTGGGAGATTTGCCTGAGGAGTCTTGGGGACTGGACTCCGAGACTTCCGAATACGGAGGACCCGACGAGCTGGCAATCAGTGCAGCCTGTGGGTTCTTTGGTTACATCGATCCCAACTCGCCTAATCATGACGAGGAAGAGGAATTCGAGGACATGGACAAGGCCATCGGGCATAGCTGCACGCTAGAGCCCAATGATCAATTTTGGTTTGATGTGCACCATAATCTGAATCTGTTCAAGCCGCAGCTGCTCGCGAATGGATTGTTCTACGCGACAGACATAAGCTTCAGTAACAAGCGACTGGTCATTGAAGTGTCCAACGAAATGGATATGGCGAAACATCATGATAGAATCCAACCCCCCAGAAGCTGATGAGCAATCAGCCAGAGACCCGAACAAGAAGGCATGGCAACACGAGTGCCCCCTTGAAATCGAGGTTGACCAGACCGCAGCTGTTGTAATTGTCGAGTCAGAGGTGCTGGCCGGCATCTATGACATGCTGCGTCGTAAGCGTTTTCGAATGGGTGTTCCTATGGACGCCCCGCAAAGCGCATGGCTACACAAGGTCTCCCAGGCGGTGGGTATCTGCCTCAATGACTACCACATGGAGCGTTTCTACGACGCTAACTGTTTGGCCATTGGCACCTTGCTCATGAATGAGTTGATGGACGACCTCCGTGAAAGCATGACTTGGGTAGCCAACGTGTACTGGGAGGACGTTATCGGCTTCTCCGTAATCAGTGGCACCACAAAGGTGATGCTACACTTCTCTCAAGAGGATCTTGACAATGGCGGTATCATTGCGCAGCTTGGCGCCTAATACCAAGATCAACCTCGTTGCCAGAATGCAAATCCAAGGACGTACCACGTTCACGGGCTACACATTCCAGGGCGAGGTTCCAATGGCGGTTGCCGGCATGTTTGCCGGTGACCTGCGCGCTTTGGTGGCCCAGACCAAGGCGTACTTCCGCAGTGGTTCTTCGGCCGACGAGAACAAGATCAACTACATCTTGCTCAAGCAGTCGGAGTCCACCCCGGTGTTCGTAATCCCTGAGCCACTGATCGAGTTGACCTCGGTGCAAGTGGCCGGGTCTACCGTGTACGACGTGGTGGTTCGTGATGGCATTACCGAGCAGGAGTTGCAGAACATCCTGTCCGGTAACGGTCTCAAGGACTTCTCTGTCACCGCACGACAGGTGTAGCCATGTCCACCTACTCCGGCGTAGACGGGCTACTGCGGATAGCCCCCGGCCAACCTTTGGATCTCACTCCGTGCCTGGAAGAGATTCACAAGGTTGGTCGGGACTACCGGGTCTTCTTTAAGGTTGGCTCTATCGAACTGGAGGATGATACCTACAGCGTCGAACAGTCGACCCAACACGTGATGTCCAGCGTGGGTGGAACCAGTGAGTCGTTTAGCTTTGAAGTAGACGACGAAGCGACACCTACGATCCGCAGCGTAGATTTTGCGCTGGGTACCAAGAACGACCTCTACCTCTCGGCATGTGATGCGAGGGTGAGGTCGATCATCTTGGAAGATATGTACATCCTCGCCCCCTAATTTTTTTGTCTCAAAACAGGTGCCCAGCATGGCTCGCGACGTAAAACTCAATCAGCGAATGCTCATGATGCTCGAATCGTTGGACAACGAGGACGCATCCGGCAAAGCTACCCAAGAAGTCGAACACGTTTTCTACGGCAAGATCGCCGACGCCAACCAGTTGGCTGAACTGGCCAAGCAGCCGTACGTGACCAAGTTCTTGCAGGAGCAATCCCAGTGCAAGATCCTGATCAAGTCTGCTGCTGACAACCCGCCGACCCTGCGCGTGCGCCGCATCAACCGCGAGTCCTGCGTGATCACCCGTAAGGTGTTCGTGCCTGGCCAAGCTGGCATGATGGAAGACACCAAGGAATGCGGTGAAGCGCTGTACGACTTCCTCTCCCAGACCTTCGGCGAAGCGATGACCAAAATGCGCTACGTCATCCAGCCAGAAGGTCAGAAGAAGTTGGAACTCGACGTGTTCCTCGACCGTCACGGTAATGCCTTGGGCTACGCCAAGTTCGACTTCGAAGTGGAAAGCGCCGATGAGGCCTGTCCGCAACTGCCGCTCACCCTGACCGACCTGAAACACGTTGACCCGTACAAAGGTTCCGACGTAGATCGCGCCGCCCTGCGCGAGTTCATGCAGATGATGACTTACAAGACCATGTAAGTTGGTGGCCAGCCTTCGGGCTGGTCGCTATGCCGTCGTTTAGAATGAGCTGGGGACATTAAGTAGTCCCGCACACATAAGACATTTCCCATGGACACACATTTCATTGGTAAAGTGGCGCTCGATGAGGTAATCGCTGACTTCCGTGATTACCTGATTACCGAACGCGGCTTCAAAGAGTTGGCAGATGCTCTCCCCAACGAGTATCTGGCCCAAGAGTTTGAGTACATTGCAAAGGGTACAGTGAACCGTCACTACCTCAACATGCACGAACACCTGGAGCGCACCCGCGAGATCTTTACGTCGTTCAGTGATGAGACCGCCGCAGAAGCAGAAGACCTCGCCGACGAGATGTACATCCTTCTACGCGATGAGTTTGGTCCAGGGTTCAGCAAAACCAAGGCAGTATACACGGTCAGTCGCGTCAACGACAATCTGTGCATTAATCTGTTAGCCTCTGGCGAAGCAGTCCACTACGGGATTGATCTTAAATCCCTTGCAGAACAGGTCTCCTGATGGAACACTTCCTGCTGTCACCCGAGCAGTACCAGCGGGACCTGAACGTGGTCCGCACCTACATGCACGACAATGCCTTCTTCCTGACGAAGATGCGTGGCCGTGACTACGAGTACAACGTTGAGTGGATTCGCAAGACCATTGGTCGTGATGGTAAGTTCCCCATCAAGAACCCGCTCGTCACCATCATCGACAAGGATAAGAATGGTGACCGCTTCATCCGTAAGGTAGGTTATCTCAACTACCTCAAGAACATCGTTGCCAAAGACCTCATCTGCGCCCCTTCCATGACCACCTATGTGCGTCCAGAAGTGCGCAAGTCCATGATGGGGGTTTACATCAACGGCAACATGGACCTGCGTAACGGTGCTAAGGCTGAGGCTCTCGAAGCTAAGCTGATGGCTTCCTCGTATGGTGGTAAGGTAGCCGAGCTGCTGGAGCAACCCCAAACTCCAGCTCGTGACGCAGCCCTGGCCGACTACGAACTCAAACAGGCCCAAGAGAAGAACAAGGCCGGTATTAAGAACAACGAACAGACCTCGCACAAGATCTTCAACAACGGGATCTCGGGCATGCAGACCATCGGGTCTACTCCGTTCGTTCTGGTATCCGCCCACTCCTCCCTGACATCTGGCTGTCGCTCCGCCGTGTCATACGGCAACGCCGCCATTGAACGTTTCGTTGCAGGTAGCCGTCACTACTGGTCGCCTGAAGTTGTGATTGCGCAGATACTTTCTATTTGCCGCAATACCAACTACGACAAACTGAAGAAGGTCATCGAGAAGTACAACCTGTACATCCCGACCCAGGAAGACATCATCGCCGCCATTCGTTACTCGACCAGCCTGTATTGGTCACACGAGGAATCGATGGAAGAGATCGGTGAACTGGTTCAGACCCTGGACGGGTACGAGCGCGCTGCGTTCCTTTACACGGGTGACATGTATCACCTGCGTAAGTACAACGATGCGTTCATGAATGGTTTCCTGACCGAACTGGAAACAGTCGGCGGCGCCGATCACCCTGATCCAATCGCCGGTATCAAGAAGGTTAAAGGTGACCACAAGGCACTGGCTCTGATTCTGTGCTCTGAGGTAACTGCCGGTAAGTCGATCAAGGATATGATCGATAAGCAGGACCTGCAAGCGCTGGGCATGGTCTGCAATACCCATGCCAACATCATGGCTACCTTGGATAAGTACCATGACCTGATTGAGATCCTTTGGACTTCGCTCAACGTTCCGCCAAACATCAGCCGTACTCGTGACATTCGTCGCCGTTCGGTTGTAGGTTCCGACACTGACTCCTGTCTGTTCACTGTGCGCGAGTGGGTCAAGTGGAAGAACGGCGAAGCCTCGTTCAACAAACCATGCCAGGCTACTTGGCACTCGGTTGTGTTCTTGGCTTGCCAGGTTGTAACCCACACCCTCGCCTGTCTGTCTGCTGGCATGGGCGTGCGTGGTGAAGACGTCCTTAAGCTGGCAATGAAGAACGAATACGCCTTCTCGGCATTCGGCCTTACCAACATCGCCAAGCACTACGTTGCATCGATGATCGCTCAAGAAGGTGGCGTTTATACCAAAGCCGACTTGGAGATCAAAGGCGTTCAGTACAAGGACTCCAACTCCCCGCCAGAAATCATCGAAGAGGACAACGCGTATATCGAATCCGTCATGGATCAGATCTACGCAACTGGTCACTTTGAGATGATGCCAATCTTGAAGTCTATGGCGCAGACTGAAAAGAATGTGACTGAGTCCATCAAGAAGGGTGACACCAAGTACCTGAAGTCGGCTTACGTGCGTCCTAAGGAAGACTACAAAAAGCCAATGTCGTCAAACTACTTCCACTACCTTCTGTGGGAGAAAGCGTTCTCGCACAAGTACGGGGCCACGCCATCACTCCCGTACCGTGCTGTGAAAATCTCTGTTGATCTGCCGAACAAGACCGCCATCAAGAAGTGGGTCGACGGCATTGAAGACGACACCATGAGAAACGCTTTGTATGAGCTGTATGTGTACGGAGATGGTGGTGGTGCCGATGATGATGAGTTGGCGCCGGGTGAGATCAGTGCCAAGGAAGCGGACAGCGAGGAAACCACCGAGCAGCCCGAGGAAGCACCAAAGAGCAAAGATGCTCCGATGAAGCCCAAGGTCAAGATCACATCGTTCCTGATGCCTCTGGACCTCGTGCAGTTGAACGGTATCCCAGAAGAGATTCTTCGGGTAGCAGACGTACGTCGTCAGACTTACTCGACGGTATCGCCCTTCTACCTGTGTGCTGAAACTCTGGGTTTGCCAATGATCAACGCCAACCTCACCACCCTCTTGTCAGACATGCTCTAAATAACCCGGACTGAAACCTAGACTATCCATGTGAACTGTCTGGGTGATAAGTCCGGGCAATTCATTTGACGAGATAGGAGCATCTCATGAAAGGTTATTTCCATTTCCGTGGAATCCGTTCTTTGACTTTAGGGCAGTCATTGGACGGGGAGCGTAACCCCAAGTTCGACGTAGTGCTGGAACCTGGTGCTGAAATCTTCGATGCTGCTACAGTTGTCGATGGGGAACCATCCGAGTATCTGTACGTGTTCGGTGACGTCAGGCATCATGCCTACCTTTACGACGAGAAAGAAAACGATAAGGATGCCTACCGCGAAGTTATCCGGCAATGGCAAGCCTTCAAAGAAAAGGAGTGTGTATAGTTGAATCCGATAGAGGCGATTGCCTTCATCATGGCCTTAGTCATCGAAGCTGGTAAAAAGCTCTGCATGGTTCTGGGCATCTTGCTGTACGTTTGCTTTGCAGTTTATCAGCCGTTGGCTGCACTGATCTGCATCGTTGTCTTCTTTGCCGCCAAACCCCATGTGGTGAAGTGGTATCGTAAACGGCGGCAAGAAGAATGTTGAAGTGGGCGACTCGAATCGCGATGGCCATATTGGTGATCGAGTTGATTATCGTGGTTCCTCCGGCTTTATACTGGTGGGCCACGATTCTGCTTTGACGGCATACTGCCCCTGCCTTCTGGCAGGGGCAGCGCTTTATGCCATTGCTTGAGTAAGTAGTGCATCCAGCTTCAAGGTTACGTCCTGAAGCGTGCGGCGGTCCAATGCAGAGGACATGCCATTCGCTCCAGTGACGCGACCAATGATTCGGCGGATGTCATTGATGGGATACATCTTCGAATGGTTCGGTTCTACTCGCCCCAATGCCCAAAGGTAGCGGAGCAAGTTGTAACGACCCAGTACCAACGCCCAAGTCACTTGAGCAGTTGGAGCATACTGACCAACCGAAGTCGCTCGCCCCAGAGTACCAACCAGGGGAACAGGCAGGGTACCAATGAGCTTCTCAAAGGTCGTCTGTTTGGAGAGCATTATTTTGGTAAAGGTCTCGAAGATCTTCTGACCAGATGCCGTTCGATCGATGTAACTTTTCGAAAGGCGGACTGGAACATTGTTGACGGGCAGACCTTCTGCAATGGCGCAGCAGCGGTTCATGATGGCGATAGCGTACTGGCTGAATTTCAGACGGGGCAATACGTGCATCGCCACATACATCTGCGGGGTACGCTTGTACTTCTCCTCGCTGGCCAGCTGCTCCCGCATCCAGAGGGTGTACTGCAACATCAACAGCCCAAGGTCAATCTCGATAACATCCAACCCTAGCCCGATGAGGTCTTCGCTTTCAGCGTTGTTCCCCAGGGTAAGGTTGGTGGAGTCATGACTCAGGAACCGGATGGGATTCATGTCCCAGTAAGGCGTCGACCGCGTGACACCACGGCGGAACGGCGACTCACCGATCAGGTAGACTGTCTTGTTGCCAGAGTCACCAATGTGAATGCGCCCTGCGTTCGATTGCGACGTGAACCCAAAGGTCATGGCGATCTCATTTGCGAGATAACCCGACCTGCGATAAATGTCTTCAACTGTGCGCGAAAGGTCGTAGCCCACTTTCTGGGCAAGGGTGGTAAGCATGCTGACCATCCAATGATCAGCGGGTACGTCAGACACATCCGTGGCCCTCCATTTAAGGTAGGCTTGGATGTCCTGCGTGTAGTTCTCGATGAACTGCCTGGATGCTCCCACAGGCGAGACTTCAACGTCTTCTGGTAGCGATCCGCCGGTGAGATCAAACATTGGGGGAATCCTTTTGGGCGGTGTGTGAGGGGTCAAAAGATAGACCAGCGTGTTAAACTCACACAGGTGTTCCTATGGTATAGCTAGAAAGCTCTCCGCACTGAAAGGTGCATTAACCCTTTGCCGCCGGTTTAGAATAATGGCATGAAATAAACTCTTCTCAGAACTGAATTATCATTGTGAATCGTTCTGGGGATTGATGATTCATGGCCACCTAAATCCCTCTAAGGAGACGGATAATGTCCGTTGAAAAGAAGCAAAGCGCATCGGGTGGTAACATCATGGCAGAAGCCTTTAAAAGGGCCGGCCTTGACACCCAAGCGCAAGTGGAGCCTGCGACGTCTGCAGCGAAGCCCGCTGTGGATATCCAGGAACCTGCAGTACGACAACAGCCAGCCCAGCAACGCGAAGCTATTGTCGATCAATCTATTAACGTTAATAAGGACAGCATCACCATGAGCAACACTGATCAATACACCCAAGGTCGCCGCGACGCAAAATCGTTCAACACCCTGAACGACCTGGGCGCTCGTCGCCTGCGTCCTCTGTCGCGCTCTGCCGGCTCCGTCCGTGCCAAAGAGCTGCAGACTGCAATCGAGAAAGAACTGAAGGCCGGTCTGAAGGCTGACGGTGTTTCCGAATGGGCCGTGCAGATCATGGACGCCGCCCAGCTGAACCTGCCGACTTCGTCGGTTGTTCTGCTGATGACCGTCAAGACCTCCGACGCCGAGCACGTCGGCATGTACTCGTTCCTGATCGACGGCGCAGACATCCGTCTGACTCCGAAGGTCGACAAGGTCGATGGCCGTGCCTACGAGACCCCGATCGTCATCGGCGACATCTACAACAGCCAGGACTACATCACCCGCGCCACCGAGCTGGTCACTCAGACCCGCCAGGGCCGTGCGATCAACCTGATCGACGCCGGTGCCGTGATCCTGCCTGCCGCCTACAACATCGAAACCAACGGCGTGTACAACCTGCTGTACAAGGCCACCCTGGCACTGTACAACACCCTGAACTACGTCGTTCAGCTCGATGACCAACCAGCCTACACCCTGGCCGGTCGTAACCAAGGCGGCGAGCAACTGGTCGGCCGTCTGAACTTCGGCGGCGAGCGTTACGTCGACGAAGTCGGCATGCCGCAGCGTCACGACGTTATCGTCGAGATGGATTCGGTCCGCAACCAGCAGAACCGCGACTTCGCCGGCGCCTCCAGCAACATCACCAAGGTTGCCGGTTACATGGAGCCGGTGTACGCGCAGCCTGACCCGCAGAACCCTGCCAACAACCAGCCGTTCTTCAACCAGATGGTGATCACCCAGATCGCCTCCGGCTTCGACGCGCAGGAAGTTGAAATGTCCCTGCTGGGCCTGGTCACTGCGACCATGGTGCAGATCCGCAATGGCTGGGCTGACGCCTACCTGCCGCGCTTCGCCAACCAGGGCAAGGAGCTGAACTTCCGTGACGTCGGCGCCCTGGGCTTCTGCGTACCGGAAAATGCTCGTATCGACACCAAGGCTGCCAGCTTCAAGGAAAACTTCGGCAACTTCATGCGCGATTTCTTCCGCCTGAACGCCGGTGTGATCTTCGCGATCGATATCCCAGAAGTCGGTCCTGACGCCTTCATCATGGACATCTTCCGCGCTGCTGCCTCGGGCAACGGCAACGCCATCAAGGCGCTGACCGATGCGTGCAACAACCTGACCGGTGGTATCTACGGCCAGAAAGCTGCAGCCATCGGTGGTGGCTTCCCGCTGTTCATCGATACCGGCAACCGCATCCACAACGGTTACTACGCTTCCGAAACCGGCGAGCTGCGTGACATTCGTGATGTGGACCTGCTGGCCGTCGCCAACGTCCTGGGCAAGACCAACCCACAGGCGCTCATCGACTACGCTGATTCGTTCGCTGCCGGCACCGCCCAAGCGCCGATCCGTATGTCCAAGCGTTTGGCCATCATCGACGACGTGCTGCAAGGTCGTCAGGTGATCACTGGCTACTCCGGCCGCTACATCATCGGCCCTGTGTTCCTGCGCGTCCTGTCGGAAGCCTGCCAAGCCTGCGGCCTGGTTGTCAACCCAGCGAACATGGTTCACGGTCTGGGTTCGGGTCAGGTCCTGGGTGGCTACGACTACGGCGCATTCGCAGCTGGTGCTGCTGGTGCTGGCGTGTTCAACGGCGGTGGCAACACCGCGGCCAACACCGCTGCTTACGGCGGTCGTTCGGTCTGGTAAGGAATTCGGCAGACGCCTCCTAGGGGGGCGCCTAGCTGGATAGCTGTTGGTTGACCTAAAACAAACTGCGTCATTCGGGGGTGGCTCCTCATTGGGATAAATCGACCGACAGCGAACAGGATGCAACGAAAGCCGCTTAGCCGAAGGCTAGGCAAAGATCATGGGTAGGCTGCCCAGTTGTATCCGGGTATAGCCGCCCTCCGGGGCGGCTTTACTTATGCCCCAATTTACTTTTTATGGGAGATTAGGCGGTGGGACTATATGCCTACGTTGTTGACCATAAGGAGATCCTCCAGACAATGGAAGAGCCTCCGATGGTGGTCAATGATCTCAACTTGGACTTCGGTACCAAAGAGGGCAAAGACCAGCTGGCCATGTACCTGTCGTTTCAATTCGACGGTGACGTGATTCCTGCGGTCCCAACCTGTCTGGGTGGCCACATTGGCGGTGAGGATAAGCTCGGCGTCAAGTGCAAGATCTGTGACACCCGTGTAGCCAACCTGGTTGATCGTGCAGTAGACCAAGGGGTATGGATTCGTCCGCCGGAAGGTGTGAAGGGATTCATCAACCCTGAAGTCTGGAACGTGCTATCGCCACGGCTGACCCCGCTCAAGTCGTTCTCGATGATGAGCTGGGTGTGTGACCCCAACTACAGCGAAACGCTGCCAGCGTACCAAGGCGTGCTCGAAGAGTACAAGAAGGTGCACAAGCGTGGTATGAACTACGTGCTGGAAAACTTCGATGAGGTAATCCGCTTCATCATCACATCGAAGCTCTGTAGTAAGCTGTCGATGCAGGACAAGGCTGACATCCAGCTCTTCCTGCTGCAGAACCGCGACAAGGTAGTTCAGCAGTATCTTCCGCTGCCGAGTTCCATCTTCGTGGTTTCTGAAAAGACAGCGATGGGTACTTACGCCGACGAAAAGACGCCGGCGTTGTTGGATGCGATCTACATGATCACCTCCACCTACGGTTCTGCCATTGCGCTGAACCAGCGTCAACGTGAATCGCACACAGCCCGGTTCATGGCTGCGATTGGTCCGTGTTACCAGAACATCTGTACCAAGTTCATCGGTAGCAAGTATGGTCTGATCCGTCGCCAGCTGATCGGTTCGCGTCTGCACTTCACTGGTCGTGGTGTAATCACCTCCATCAGCGATGCGCATCATTACGAAGAGATCCACGTCCCATGGGCCTTCGCAGTGCAGATCCTCGAACCACACCTGCAATCCAAGCTGATGCGTCGCGGCATGTCTGCGAACGAAGCGTTGGAGTTCCTCGAAGACCACACGCTGCAATGGCATCCACTGCTGCGCCAACTGTTCGACGAGCTGATTGCAGAAGCTCCACCGATCGACGACTTCCCACCAGGGATCTTCGAAGATCTGGACGAAGACCCATCGCTGCTGCGTGGCATCCCATGCCTGTTCCAGCGTAACCCTTCGTTGACCCGCCTGTCGGCACAATGCTTGCGCATTACCCGAATCAAAGACGATGTCGAGGATTACACGATCTCGGTTTCGAACATGATCCTGGTGAGCTGGAACGCCGACTACGATGGCGACGAACTGAACATGCTGCTCTGCCTCGACAAGAAGATGCTGAGCTGGTTCAACCGTTTCCGTCCACACCTGGGCATGCGTTCGCTGAGAGAGCCACGCGCACTGTCCGACAACCAGAAAATCCACGCACCAGTAGCCGCCACCTGGGCGCACTACGTGCACCACTCTGAACGTAAGGCACCCCCAAGCGTTCATTAGTCAGGAGCAAATGCATGAAACAGTTGGGCCCCATTCTGACCAGCGTCGTGCAGGAACAAACTGAACACCAGGACGCGTCCATCCAGGGCATGATCTCGGAAAGTGATGCAGTCAACTCCGTCATCGACGGCGTGACCATCGTTGTCCTGGAGAAGCTCGCCATGGCAACTGCTCTGGCCATTCCGATGGCACTGAGCGATGGCAAGAAGGTCGACCTGAGTAAGATCCAACGGGGTCGAGTAAAGATTGTAGAAGGTCTGCTGGAAATGCTGGAAGGCCAGGAAGAACTCCTGGAATTCGTCGGCGAAGAGCAGGTCCTCGGTGACGCTGATGTGCTGGCCGCACTCCGCGAATTCATCGACTACAACACCCCAGAAAAGGAGGCAGCATGAGTCTCGAAAAATACAGTACCCTGCACAAGTACGTGCAGCGTATCGCGGAAGATGACCTGTGCGAAGAGCAGGACGATGCCGCGGCAGTGGCCTACGGCGTAGGTCAAGTCGTGTGCGCGGTTGGCAACACCATCCAGGCCGCCGCCCAGCGCCTGTACAATGCCAACAACCCGGAAGCCGTGCAGAACTTCCATGCCGGGGTTAGCATGATCGCTGACCATGTCAAGCAGATGGCTGAAGAAGTCAGTGAGATGGTTGCCCCATTCGCCGAAGTTACCGACGGCGTCATGGGCGGCGCACTGGCCAATGAAGCCGCCATGTTCAACGACGGTGTCCACAACACCCTGCTGAACGAAGCACAGCTGTTCCTCAGCGAGCACCTCGTAGCTGAAGCGAACAAAACCCACGGCGAAGCGCCTAAGGAAGCACAATGAGCAAGAACCTGAGCAAGTACGCAGCACTGCATCGCCTGACCAACGAGCTGAACATCGAAGACCAGTCGAGCGAAGGCGCCCCGATGAGCGACGATCGCCGTGTCGTGGCTACCGTCGGCGCTGCTGTAATGACCCTGGGCATGGGTATGACCGAACTGGCCACCTCCAACGAACTGCCAGAAGAGCAGGTTGGTAAGCTGCTGGAGCTGGCCGGCAATTTGGCCGTGCATACGGCCGTCGGTTTCGACACTCTGGTCGATATCGACAAAACCAGCATCGGCGTCAGCATCGCTGGCGACATCGCCCAGGATGTTGAAGGTGTTGACATCTTCACCATGGGTCTGCGTGAAGTGTCCAGCTACGTGGCCGAGCGCCCGAAGCCAATCCCGCTGGCCGAGCAAGCCGTGCCAGCAAGCGAGTAAGTTATGAACCAGGTGATCTATGGAGACGAGGGCGCAATCAACGAGCTGGTGTATGGCTCGCGAAGTGACGCCTTGATTACTGAGCTGAAGCAACAGATCAGTATTCAGAACCCAATGCTCACCGAACAAGGTCGACTGCATGCTCAGCACGCCCACCGGGTATTTGAAGAGGTATCCGGTTGGGATGTTGTCCGCGCTGCTCGTCGAGCAGTTGCAGCAGCAGAAGGCTATGTCCAGAGTAGTCAGATCGCACTCTATGAGACGGTTGAGCAATTCCAGATGGCCCCTCCACGCCAACAGCGTTGGATCATGGCTCATCCAGAAACTCGCCGCCTGTTCCAAGACGGGCGCATTGACGGCTACTCCGAATCTTACGTCGACATCCAGCCCGACGCCATTGGTCGTGATCATTACGATTACAGCCTGGCTATCCATGGCGTCACTCGTGGTTACGAGTTCGTCAAGGAAGATGGTGAGGTTGAACTGATGTATGAGAATACTCAGATCAAGCGTGATCTTGCCAGCTGGGATGAACCCCTGTCGCAGCGTAACATTCTGGACATCGCCAGACTGCACCAAGTCCAAGACGGCTTCTGCAAAGAAGGCGCTGAAGACTTCACCAGTCGATTCGGTGGCACCATCTGAAGTGAGAATGAGGGCGGCCTTCGGGTCGCCCTCATTTTTATGACGTATCTTTTTTTTTTGTCTCGGAGTAGACCATGCCTACCAATGCCGTTGTGACGTTATCCTCCGATGGGTGGGTAACAGCGATTGACAAGAAGTGTGACCGCATTCTGATGAACGCGTTCGCCAGTGATTTCTCCCAGTCCAATATGTTTGTCGGACAGATCACTTCCATTCAGCACATGATCTATGCCGCGGGCCAGGATGTAAACGGTGCAGGTACCACCATCGCCAACGCATTGGAGCGGCTCTACAATCGCTTCTTCGATTCCGCTATCTTTAAGTGCACCGTCACTGCGTGGGGCGATAATAGCGGGAGATATGATTTAGCGATCCAAGGGACAGTGGCCCAAGCCGGTCGGAAGTATGACTTCGGTCGCCAACTTTCTTCGGCTAACGGTAAGATTGTCCAGTTCCTAACCAAGACTGGGGAAGTGATATGGTCGAATCAGACGGTGACGGGGCTGTAAAGACTATTAAGGTGGGCGTCATTGCTCACCACCATCCCAACACTACAACTAGCCTCGTGGTCTCTGCGCTAAGGGCAATGGAGAACGTTGAGGTAGTCGAGTTGGGGGAGAAAGACATCCTCTTTACCGAAGACGGTATCCGGGCCTCCATCAAAGACCTCGTGGATAAGTTCCCCGAGTCGTCACTGCACTGCGGGCTTGAACTCATCTCGCCGTATGCGGGGATGGGTCGTCGAGGTAAAGGTGAAAAGAAACGAGAGCGTGCGCATCTGCGCAGGTTCTATGGAAGGAGGAATTCATTTTGAACGACCAAGACTTGCAGAAGCTCAACGAGCATCACAACGCCGTTGCGGCTGAGGCCGATAAGATGCCTGCTGGCCTGCCTTACTCGATGCGAGAGGCGCTGGCAGAGCTGAAGGTGGGCGAATTGAACTCTCTGGTGCGAGTACCTGAGAGCATCTTCGTACGTGACATCCTCCCAGCGCTGTGCGGTGAACTCGGCACGCTGGTGGATTTCAAATGGTGGGGGTTCCGCTTCGGTAGTCCGTACAAGGGCTTCCTGATTGTCAAAGACCACAACCAGAGCGAGGTGTTGTTCGAGGCACCTCCCCTACTTGACCGCAACTTCAAACTACGTCCTGCCCGCTCCCCTAAGGATACGGTGCGTGAGGCGGCGGCCAATTACCAGAACCGCGCCTACAGTCGCCCGCACCAGGCCAAGAACGAGTTCAACGACGCCTTGCGTGGTCGCCTGGACTTCTCTGAAACTGGCCAGGCCCTGAAGTTCATGACCATGTTGGATAAGATCTTCATCCACTACGGAAAACCCTCTATCTTTGAGTCGATCACCGACCCAGCAGTTCTGGAAGCGGTTGGTCACGAAAAGATAGAGAGTCCTGCAACCGCCGGGACCGTTTCGACAGTCTACGACGAGCAGGCATATTCCGATGATGGACTCTACGATTAACATCGCCAGTGTCAGCGATGTTCACATGGGGCACCCCCGCACCCCGACGCAGTTGATCGCTGACAACTTCCGCAAGCACGTCCTGCCGGATAACGCAGTCACTGCCCAGCTGGATGTCCTGAACATCTGTGGTGATTTCTGGGACCGACTACTGAACTTACCAGAGGAAGAAGTATACATAGCCCGCCAGCTGATCGTGTACATCCTCCTTATCTGTGCCAAGTACGGTATCATTCTGCGTGTTCTGGAGGGCACTCCCCGCCATGACCGCAAGCAGTCGAAGATCTTCCAGGAATTGATCGACATTCTCAATCTGGATATCGATTACAAGTACATGGACGGCTGCCAGATCGAGTACATTGAAAAGCTCGACAAGCATGTCCTGTACATCCAGGATGAGTACGAGACGCCAGAGGTTGCACTGGCAGAGTTTCGTCGTCTGTTGGCTGAACGTGGCCTGGAGAAAGTTGACTGGGCAGTGATGCATGGTCAGTATGAGTTCCAACTGCCGGACATTGGTAACGCTCGACACAAGTGCCATGACTCCCGTGCCTACCTTGCACTGGTGCGGTACTTCATCTTCATTGGCCACGACCACACCCATTCCACATTGGAGCTGCCTGAGTTTAGCAGCATCATTTGTGCGCACGGTTCTTGTGATCGTTTGGCACATGGCGAGGAAGAGCCTAAAGGCCACGTACGAGCGCGTATCGAGCCCGATGGTAGTAGGACACTCACGTTCGTCGAAAACACCGATGCGATGGACTACAGGACCTTAGACGTGGCAGGACTCTCGACCGATGAGGTGATTGTTCTGATCCGTGCACAAGAGCTGCGCGACGGCAGCCACATTCGTCTTAAGGGTGACATTTTTGACAAGGGGCTGCGGATGATTCGTCATCTGCGTAAAGACTTCCCACAATACCGTCTTGAGCCTTTCCCGGTCAAAGAGAAGAAGCGAGAAACTGAGCAGGTTGTGCAAATCTCCTCTCGGTATCTCCCCGTGCAGTTCGGCCCATCCAACATCACTTCGTTGACAATGGATTGGTTGGCGCGCAATGGGTATTCTGAAACGGAGATCAAGGATTGTGAGGATCACTTGAATGAGCAAATCAACGCAGGCACTCGCCAGCAGGGAGCAAGGGCAGTTCCCGATTTCTAAGGGCACCAGTTACGCAATCGAGTCTCTGGTAAACATGCACCCGGATCGGGAGAAGATCAAGCCCGAACCGTTGTCGCAGATCGATGTGTTGTTGGTCAACATTCGTACGTTGTACCGCAACATGTTGGGCGGCTTGAAAGCGGCTGTGAAAGAGCAGGTACAGGCAGTGGACATCCCTGACTTCCTCTTTCAGGAAATGCAGCAGGTGCGTGCCGCGGTAGACAAGATCGGTCATGGCAGGGTGCAGGTGTTCTTCTACCTCTGCACCTATCCTGACCTGAAGAAACATTTCCCCAAGGCCAACCTGATTGAACCCACAACGCTCAAGCAGAAGGCTGCCAAGGCAATGGAGGATCAGGTGATCGCTGCCATGGTGGCGAGTCCTCAACTGTACGGCTATCCAAAGATCTTCGAGTACACCGTGGAGGGTGGTAAGCTTGAGAACGAACGGGTGGCTCTGCTGACCCACCTCCCCCTGGACTTGGTAAATCGCTACCAGTTCAAGGAGATGTATTTGCTAGAGAGCAACACTGGCGCATTCAAAAAGCCCAGCGAGTTCAATAGCAAGTTCAAGGTGAAACCAGAAGGCACGCACCTCCCCTTCTCGGCGTTCACCCTGCAGATCTTTGGCGACGGTGGGAAGATGTTTATGCCCATGGCGTCTGAGATTACGAATTCCGTAGCGGAGCTGGCGAGGAAGAATCGCTGGACTCCACTGACCACTGCCGAGAAGATCAGGTACAACCTGGACAACTCGCAGGGCAACAAGTTTTCAGGTTTCCTGAAGGCATTACTGCGCGAGTAAAACGTAACCGGATCAGGTTATTGTTTGAAGGCCATGACCCCAAATTTTCACTAGGAGCAACACCATGTCTGGTGGCAACGAATCCCGTGTCAACATTCCAACCGCACTGATCGAATTCCGTCTGCGCCTCACCGCCGACAAACTTCCAGAAGGTCGTAAGAACCCGAACCTGGAAGTCAGCGTCAACAAGAAGAACGAGATCCAGATCAGCTGCAACACCGGTATCTTCGGCGCCGACAATGCCCAGGTGCGCATCGATGGCAAGCTGGGTCTGCTGGACTTCAACGCCCTGCACACCTACGTGGAGAACATCCACAAGGAAGCCGCCGGCCACAAGTACCCGCTGATCCGTCTGTACGGCCCGCGCAAGAAGCGCACCCCGCAGGATTCCGGCAAGGGTCTGGACGCAGTGCTGATCGTCGGCAAAGATGCCAACGGCGTGTGCTACATGTCCGTCATGCGCAAAGATGCCCCGCAGGTCAAGTTCGTGTTCCAGCCAGGCCGTTGGGTTGACCTGGTCGATGCCAACACCCAGCAGCCTCTGCCACTGGCCGACATCTCCAACCTGTACTCGCAGGCCTGGGCCAAGACCTTCGCCCCTCTGGTCACCTACGCGCTGAATGTCAAGGTCTACGACTTCCGCGAAGACAACCAGCAAGGTGGCAACGGCGGCGGTAACAACTACCAGAACAACGGCGGTAGCAACAACAACTACCAGAACAACAACCGCGGCGGTGGTCAGCAACAGCAGCAACAAGCTCCTGCACCGGCCGGCGACTTCAACGGGTTCGATGACGACATCCCGCTGTAATTGCTTTTGAAAAAAACGGTGGGCCAGGAATGGTCCTCCGTTTATGCTGTCGTCTAGGAAATGACGATTTTTGAAACCTAAATTATCAAGTTGAGATCCTCCCCAAAAGGAACTCTAGATCGACAACAAAAGGAGTCATCGCTTTATGGAGATCCAAATTGAAGGTTACTCTCCAACAGGCGCCTTCAAGCGAGTGGCTACCGTGCATAACGGTGAGTCCATTTCGTGGAACACGCAGACTTATTCCAAGCTGAAGTTCCACAATGCGGCTGTGATCTTTTCGGAGATCAATGCGCTCTGGGCTACGCTACCCATGGCAGCTCAGGACAAGATCTTCGCGGCGTACAAAGAGGTCCATCAACACCTCACTGAACCTGAGGATAATAAGCAGCAGGTCGAAAGGCTCATGGTGCTTATCGTTGAGATCTACAAGCACTACACGGCCAAAGATGCCGAGGATATCGTCAATGGGTTGAACCTGACATATCCAAGCTCGATGGCTGAGACCTACGGCGACAGTGGCGACAACGGGCGTACCCATACCCGTGCCGACTACCATCGCCTGGTCCAACTGGCAATCCGGCTGCGCCCCATGTTGCCGGTGTTCGGCCAGTACATTCATACGTTCCTCGACCAACCGGGCTCGCAATACCGTGAGACCAGTGCGGTCAAGATCCTGAACGATACGGACGTACTGACCATGCCAGCGGTGGAGAAGTTGGTAAGTTTCATGGAGGCAACTCTGAAGAACTTCCAGCATCAGAACTCCGCCATTCTGGGAGGGAAGCTGGGTACTGCAGAAATGCCTTACTGGCTGGTCGCCAAGGCAATCTTCCGCAGGATCGCACCCGGCGAAGTACACAGCGTGGACGATGTATCTTCCATCATCACCAACGTGTACAACTTTGTGGTGAAGTCGACCCTCGACTCCATCCCCAGGAACTTTGGTGGCACCAAAAACAAAACCCGCACCACAGAAGGTTCGAACAAAGACGAGAACGTTTCCTTGCTGGAAGCGATTCGAATCCGTGAGCAAATCTCTGGCGGGCGTAAGAAAGTGGTTGACGTGTATTCGCGTAACATCCTGTTCACAGCGCGTCGGGTAGATCCGACCGTGCCTGAGGCCATGGTGGAAGAATGCACCCGACCAGACATCACCAGACTGAACCGTGACGTGCATGAAGTGCAGTCGATCATGGCGCGTTGGGTAATGTCGCGAGGCCAGCCACCGTCGCACTATGACCTGCTCAAGCGCGAGCCGGTGTTCCGCTTCCTCGGGGCTGCTCAAGCCCTGCTCTGGCACTGGGGCTACCTGGAGCTGGCTGCATTGATGGATGCGGTTCCCCTGCAAGACCTGACCATGGCTCCCTCGGCCACGCTGTGGGCACGAGAAGAGCTTAGCAAGGATCGTCTGGAACTGCTACGTGAGCGGTATCCACACGTGTCGCAACTGACCCGCGGTAGCCAGAATCCCGATGAGGCTATCAAGGGTGTCGTGGAGAACGCAGAGCTTGCTCGCATGATCCACAGTGAAGAATGGGTCCTGGCAAAAGACTCTCGGTTCTACGATCTCGTGAACCACAATGAGCAAGGACATCTGATCCTGTCCCCAGGCTTTAGAAACACCATCGCAGACCTGCAGCTTCAAGTATCTGCTGGTACGTGGTAAGCAATTTCAAATTTAGGAGTTAGGCATATGAAAACTGGCGTAAAGATTCTGAACATCCTGTTGGCCGAAGCAGTTCCATCGGTACAGTTGTTCCACCGTCCGTGGGAAGTGAACTATCGCCCAGAGTACCTGGATGGGCTGATGGAGTCCACCAATGACGGTACCAACCTGTCGCCGGGCGCGATCAAGCGCGTGGCTAACCAGATGCTGGTTCCTTCTGCCGCTCATACCGGGGCCGTGCAAATCGCAAACGGCTTCGATACCCAGCGCTTCACCGTGACCTTCGTCGTTGAAACTGAAAACGTCGGCGGCCGCAAGACTCAGGAGATCCTCTCCGGCTACACCGACCACATGGGCATTGGTGGTACCGATACCAACCCGATCTACAACCCAGAGATGCGCTTCTTCTTCAACCACATGGGCACGCTGCAAATCACCCAAGGTTCCGGTGCTCTGGGTTACGGCATGTTCACCTTCGGCAACGCCACCGAGATCCTGACGCCGATGATTGGCTGGGATAACCAGGAGCACGTGCCAGTGGTCAACCGCCAAGCTACCGCCATGCGTCCTCGCGACGTTCTGGCCAGCATGGGCGAAGGCGCATTCTCCGGCATGGGTATGACCACCGGCCAAAGTCAGCTGAACGGCGCCCCTGTTCTGGCCAACACTGGTTATCAATTCGGTGCCCGTGCCAAGCGTTCCAGCTTCGACAACACCGACTCGGCCGAATACCTGAGCCGCGTGTTCACTAGCGTGCGCGATGTGAGCCTGTCCAATGAGAGCGATGCCCGTACCTACGGCACCTCCCTGCAGCAGGCTGGTGAGAACAACTACACCGCTGAGCCGCTGACCTCCAACTCGGCCATGATGCTGCTCCTACAGCGCCGTAGCCAGTACCAGTCCGAGTGGTCCGTAACCCTGGGTGAGCTGTGCCAGATTGACCCAACCATCGCTCAGCGTATCCAACCGATCCGCATGAAGCGCGACTATGTTCACACCATGGCCGCTATGATGGGTAACACCGACGGCTGGGGCGAAACCAGCAATGAGTCCCAAGTGGCTCAGCTGGCTACCATGATCATGCCGAATGCCATGGCGAAGTTTGCTCTGGGTATGCTGCACTTCATCGCACACACCGACACCCTCGATGGCTCTGTCGACCTGCGCATCATGAACGCAGCTGGTGTGGCTCAAGGTATCGATCCTAAGCCGATCATCAACATGATCCGTCACCACCTGATCTACGAAGTATATCCGACTCTCACCAAGCAAGGTGCGATTAAGCTGTACATCGAAGCGAACATCTCGCTGAACCGGATCTCGAACGTGATCGTGTCGGTCAACGGCGGTGAGAAGAAGCCGTTCCCAATCGCGACCTACTGCTCGGCCCTGTATTCGCCAAACCTTGCACCGAACGTGCAGCGTCTGGAGTCTCTGGCATCCGACCTCAGTGTCGTATCGGCGCAGCTCACTGCGGCGGCAATCAACCATGGTCCAGGCATCATCCGTCCAGATGGTGGCCAGTTCCACAATATGAACTACGGTGGGAGCAGCATTGCCGCTACTCCGATCGCTGATCTCAACGTTAATCTGTCGGGCCAGGGCGGCGTCCCAGGCACTGGCAATGGTCGTGGCTTCTAAGGGGTAACCATGAACGCAAAGGAAAAAACACTCAGCTTCTTGACCAGCATCCTCGTCTCGTTGGGTGCTTCGGTCAAGGGTCGAGCGGTGGTGATTGAAACCGAAGACGGTGAAGATCCCATCGTGATCGATGGCAAGACGCTGGTCATGCCTACCGATGAAACGCTCAAGCTCTCCAACTGGGATACGGAGATTCCGTTCTTCCCACTCTGCGAGAGCATCCTGCGCGGTGAATCTGAAGTTCAGCAAGAGCTGCTCGACATGATTCGCAGCGCCGTCAACATCCGCCTGGCCTCGCTTGTCTGGCAAATGTTCAAAGTAGCGAACTCCGACGAGTGCAAGGCTAACAAGCTCAGTCCAGAACAGGCAGAGTTCCTGCCTTGTCTGCCTGGCTTCGATGCCGAGATGGTCAAACGCATCGGTAAGGTAGTGCTTGGCGTAGATCCGTCCGAGTACAAGTCCAGCCTGGTTCACATGAACCTCAAGCGCCGCGCCAAGATCAATGGCAAGGCGTACGATCGTGCATGTCTGGTTCGCTTCCCTCTGGCCGAGATGGAACGCAAGGAGAAGCCTTACAGCGCCGACCTGCGTGTCAAGGACATGGATGCACTGACCAACCTGCTGGACTACGTGCTGCCTAACTGGCAGGTGGAGAACACCTACAGCCGTGGCACCGATAGCCAGGTCGCCCCGTACTTCGTGGCAAGCCTGCTGGCCTACCAGAACATCAATGCCCGTATCACTGAGCTGGCCAAGCGCTTCGAACCAACCTTCCCGATCTTCGGGACGCTGGTCAACGAAGATGACTGGGTCGAGTGCATGGATGATCTGTCGCGCATGCGCGACAGCATGCCGAACCTGCCGGGCAACGATGGTAAGGTTGTGCGCGGTCAGGCCGATGCTCCGATCATCGACGATCCAAAGCCTGCTCGTGGCGTACAGATGCCAACTCCAAGCGCAGCTCCTCAGCGTCAGCCGGGTAGCCTGCCATGGGAAGATCAACCGCAGCAAGAGCAGCGCCCGGTCGAACGTCGTGTGGTGGACGATGAGGCTGTCGAGTACAAGCCGCGTCAACAACCGCAGTACGGCAACCCAGGTCACATCCCGGTGCATCAGCCAGTGCACACTGGTGGTCCGAACGGCTATGGTAACCAGAACCATCAGCCAAGCTTCGCCGAACTGCAGCGCCAACGTCAGCAAGGCCACTACGGCTACGCTACCGTGAACACGCAGCCAGAAGTTGGCGGTAGTCCGTTCAGCAGCAGTGCACAACCAGGTTCCACGACTAACGTGGGTAACTACAACGTCAGCTACACGACCGCGAACAACGGGTATAGCACCCAGCCTCAAGGTCGGGGCTACTAACGGCATACTCCCCCGCCTTAACCGGCGGGGGAGATTTATCACCTAGTTATTATTTTAGCACCTTGCCGCGAGATGTAGCGTACAGTCCCTTAAGTGTCGTATATGACTCTTTGGTCGGAATGTACAAAACCTCGACACTGGCATCGAACGCTGTGGGTACTTCAATGTCGCTCATGCGCATCGTTGCGAAGTGATACTCAGGATGTATCTTCATCGAGGCCAGGTAACCGTAAAGGTCATACTGGTACTTGAAGGCTTGGTGTTGGTCCACGGTGTGAACCTCAAACCGGCCATCCTGACGGAGGAACCCTCGATGAGTTTCAATCATCAAGCGGAACCCATCCTCGTTGGTAAGGGAATCGGGTGTAGCAATCGCCAGCTTTCTCAGTGGTGAGCCCATAGTTGATTTCCTGCAGTAAGGGAATTTCAGACCTAAAGTATCTAGGTGAAGGTTATACAACCTCAATTGCTGTTAGGCTTTGTCTATGACGATTACTTCCGTCGTTGTCGACAAAAGGAGATAAGATGCCTCGTTCAAAGGTCAATCAACTGCATCCAGAGTTTCTCTCGACGCAGAACTTGAACCCATTCGTGGGTAACGACTCGGCGTCGCGTAAGCAGATGATGGCAGGCAACATGCCCCAAGCGTTGTCCCTGCTCAATCCAACTCGTCGGATTCTCATGACGGGTATGGAACCTGAATACGCGAAGTACGTGTTTAAGATCGAGATGCCGTGTGACGCTTATGTCATCGACGTCATCGATCGCGTTACTGCCAGTAACGTAAAAGGAGCGTTGAAACGTAACCCATCAACCCTCGTGATTTACGAGGACATCAAGACCGGTGAAGTGGGGCAGTTGAACATCCCCGAGTACCTGTCGTTCCACAAGCGGTTTGGTTTTGAGCTGGTGAAGAACCCAGAGGCCATGGCCTTGCTCAAGCCAGGGAACGGCGTCCCCAAAGGTACAGTCTTCGCCCAGCCTGCTACTGTGACACCGGAAGGTGAATACATGTACGGGCGTGAGCTGTCCTGCGTCTGGGCAACCTTGCCAGGCGTAATTGAAGACGGTGGTATCATTTCCGAGACCGCTGCGCGAAACATGTCAACTTACATTTACGAGGAGCGTTCTGCCTCGTACGGTAAGCAGGAATACCCGCTAAACCTGTTCGGCGACGACAGCGTCTACAAGCTTTGCCCGGATGTGGGTGAGTTCGTGGGTGACGACGGTATCCTCATGGCGTTCCGTAAGAAACGTGACATGATGGGTACCGTCGAGATGACGCCAGAACGACTGCGCAAGATCGACCGCATCTTCGATCGCCAGATCAAGGTGCCGCCAGGATCTGAAGTGGTTGACATCCAGGTTCAGCACGACAGCGAACAACGTGTGAACAATACGCCACTCGGCATGGAGTACACACCGAACCGCTATGACGATGCACAGCGCCGTTACTATCAGCGCATCATCGCCAAGTACCGTGAGCTGGAGCAACGTGGTGAAGGTCTGTCGCTAACGCGTGAATTCCACCGTCAGGTGGTTGAAGCGCTGGTGTACATGAACCCGTACCATAAAGGCGGTCGTAAACTCTGCTATCGCAAGGTAGAGCTGGATGACTGGCGCATCACCGTAACCATCCGTCGCGAGATCCGCGCTGGCATGGGCATCAAGATCACCTGTACCCATGGTGGTAAGGGTGTGATTGTAAAGGTGATGAAGGACGAGGATATGCCGCGCGACAAGCACGGCCGTATCATCGATCTGGTCATGGACCCTATGTCGCTTACCAAGCGGATGAACATGGGTCGTGTGATCGAGCCTCGCATCAGTTCCGTCTGCATGGAGTACACCCGCCTGCTGCGTGAAGCACTGGGGTTGCGTGATGAGTTCACCGACTACAGTGTTGCTCAGACTGCATTGCAGAAGATGGCCGAAGATCAGCAACAAGAGTTCTTCAAGCGGTTCCTGAGCTTCTATGAGCTTATGAGCCCACGCATGCATAAGGGCATCGTCGACTTCCCAGACTTCGACGTTAAAGGTCACCTGACCACGGTGGCTTCCCATGGCATGCAGCTCTGGCTGCCGACTGACAACCCTGTGGTCTACTCGGACATTCTGCCGCGACTTAAAGCAGAGCATCCATGCAACTACAGTCAGATCACCTGGCGCAACGCGAAAGGCAAGTGGATCACCAGCCGCAAGGAAATGGTCGTAGGCTCTATCTACACGATCATGCTGGAGAAGATTGCCCGAGACTTGGCTGCCGTATCCTCGGCGAAGCTGCAGATCAACGGCGTTCCATCCAGGATTGCAAACAGCGACCGTTACAGCACCCACATCCGCATGCAGCCAATGCGCTTTGCAGGCGAGACCGAAGTGCGACTGATGCTGATGGCAATCGGCGGCATGGCGACACGGGACCTGTTGGAGCAAACCAACAACCCAGACTCTCACAGCATCGTCTATGAGAGCATCCTCTTGGCCGATCAACCAACGAACATTGAGGAGGTCATTCCACGCGATAAGTTCCCTGCAAACGGGCACCGCATCGCAAAACAGATCGAGCACCTACACATGTGTGCGGGTGTTGGATTCAGACTGGAACCTGACCACATTCCAACGGAGTGACCTGAATGTCATTAGTAATTGAAGGGAGAACACTTCTGGGTATGCGCCCAGAACGTGTGAACGAATGGCTGATGGGTCAGGGCCTCGAAGAGGATGGCGCCTTTACCCTGAAGCTGGATGACGGGGAACATCCCTGCACTGTTCAGCGGGCGGTCTACTCGACGTTCTGCTGGAACTTCCAGCGCATCTGGCCAAAGACGCCGTTGGAAAAGCGTCACGTGTTGCTGTACCCGGATCGGATCACTAGCAACGCACACTTGCAGCTGATGAAGCACAGCTATTGGGATACGTTCGACATCTACCTGGAGGCAGGTGAAGAACTGGATCTTGAGTACCTGGACCTCATTGGCTGTAAGTCGGCCAACGCCATCTACAACTACGCGGTTAATGAGCTGCAGGAATGGGTGGAAACCCTGTCGCTCGACGACTACGTGGACGTGGTGGAATCGCCGCTGATCAAACATGAGCTGGATACCGTTGAGCCGTCTCGCCGTGGTGTGAGTAATTGCCACGACAACATCGGTCGCCTGCTCATGACCAGCGATGACCTGGAGAAGAACACGCTGTCTGAGTTCTGCCGGTCGAAGTTCATCTCGCTGGGCCAGGTGTTGCAATGTATTGGTCCTAAAGGCTACCCAACCGAGATCAGTTCGGAATACTTCCGTCATCCGATCCTGAACTCGTTCTTGACTGGTCTGAACACGCTGTACGAAAGTGCAGCAGAGTCGCGCTCGGCTACCAAAGCGATGTACTACTCGAAAGACCATGTTGAGAAGGGCGAATACTTCCAGCGTAAGATGCAGCTTGGCGCCTTCCCTGTGGCCAGGTTGTTCAAGGGCGACTGCGGTTCTACCAAGTACCTGCAGATCACCATGCGTGAGGATCTCCTCTACGCATTCGCTGGTAAGTACATGCTGGTGCCTGAGACTGGCAAGCTTAAAGCGATCTGGAAAGATAGCCGCGAGCTTATCGGTCAAACGATCCTGTTGCGTTCCTCGATCCACTGCCAGCGCTTCCACGAGCATGGCGTGTGCCAGACCTGCTTCGGCTATCTTGGTCACTCGATCGTGCGCAACTCCAACCTCGGCCACATCTCGTCGTCTGAGCTGTGTAAGGATGCCTCCCAGGCGCTGCTGGCAGTTAAGCACAGCGATGCCACGGTGGACATTGCCGACGTTGCGCTCGGGGATCTGGAGCAGCTATTCCTCACGCCATCGGCGGACGAGGAGGTTGCAGACCTGCGGCTGTTGTACAACCCAGAGCTGCACAACCTGCGCATCGCGATCGACGAGCGCTACGTTCGCAACCTGCACGACATCAAGGTGGTTGACGATCTGTCCAAGCTGACCCTGTCCAACACCACGAGCATGTACTCCATGCAGCTGTGGTACGTGGACGAGGATGGTTTCGATCAGGTTCAACGACTGACAGTTGCCAACGGTTCCCGTCAGGCGTCGTTCACGCTGCAAGCGCTGGAGTACATCCGTAAAACCGGGTGGACCATCAGCGAAGGCATGGTGGTGGTCGACATGAAGGACTGGGAATTCGAAGACAGCCTGCTGTCGCTGCCGGTTCAGCATGCGAACATGTTGGAGTACATCAACGACGTGGAAACCTTCACCCGCTCTAGTGGCAAGGGCAGCGGAGATGGCGCACGCGATCGTCTGGTGAACTACGAGACTCTGGACGAGGGCTTGTTGATGATGAACAAGATGGTTTCCTCGAAGCTGTCTGTCAATATCGCCCACCAGGAAATCGTTATCTCCTGCATGACCGCCATCAGTGAAGATGACTCGCGCTTCCCGCGCATGCCATCGGAAGGGGTAATCCGTCCGTACGAAGATCTTATTCGTGATCGATCCCTCGCAGGGACTCTTTCTTACGAACATTTGGAACGTATTTATGGAAACCCACGTACCTATCTTAACCAGAACAGGTGCTACCATCCGATGGACGCATTGCACGCCAACATTCCTGAAGGCATGACAGTGCTGTAACAGGTGACTGCGCCCCCTCTTCGGAGGGGGCACGGCTCCCTGTATTTTTTTGTGAGGGAGATAGCGAATGCGGATTGACGTTTACTCCCACGGGTATACGGTGCGAGGTCTTACCAATGCCACTCGCGTTGGTGTTGGTAAGCTGTGTCGTTTCCTCGGTCACTTTGAATTGCAACCTACGGAGACTGGTCGCTACGAGCAAAAGCAAACAGCGACTTATGCCGGGGGTTTTGCAAACAGGGAGCAGTTCTGTTTCCACAAAGATACATTGGAGCGATTCCTGCGCATCATTGCAGACATCGTCCCAGGTATCAAACCGGAAATAGTGCACCATGACCTGTGGGACTCGGTCGATGTAAAGATCGAGCTTAAAGACCTGCGTGAACCTCGTTGGGGACAACCCGGTGCCATTGAGCATGGGCTTAGCGAGGGCAACATCAAAGCGATCTGCCTAGGCCCTGGCCGTGGTAAGACGTTTGTATTCAACCGGATCTCCTTCGCCAAGCAAAAGCGTGTGGCGATGATTCTCCGGTCGGGGTATGTGGACAAGTGGGAAAAAGACATCGGCAGTGCGCATCACTGCGAAGAAGGCGACATCCTCAAGATCAAGGGTGGCAAGGACCTGATGAAGTTGATGCTTGCAGCATTGACGGGAACCATCACGGCCAAGTACATCCTGATCTCCAACTCCACCTACCGCAATTACCTGAAGCTCTGGGAGATGGCCAACGGCGACCTGAAAGATCAAGGTTTCCCGTTGTCGCCCTTTGAGTTGATGGGTGCGTTGGGCGTGGAGATTCTGGGCATCGACGAGGTGCACCAAGACTTCCACTTCAACCACCGCTGCATCATTCACCAAAACGTGCCATTGATCGTTACGCTCTCTGGTACGCTGGACCCTGACAACTCGTTCAAGAACGACATCACCAAGCTGACGTTCCCCGCGAGTACCCGTTACATCGAGCCACCACCTCCACCCTACATCCGTTGTAAGGCATTGCAGTTCAGTCTGCAGAGCCCGCACCTGATCAAGTGGAAGCACCGGGGGCGGTCTGAGTATTCTCAGGCAGCCTTTGAAAAGAGTATCATGCACTATGGAAAGGTCCTGACCAAGTACAAAGAGATGATCCTCGACATTGCGGCCATCTCCTTCATGCCATTGTGGAAGCCAGGCAGGAAACTGCTGGTGTTCGCAGGTACGAAGAAGATGTGTACGATCCTGGCTGAAGCGTTCACCAAGAAGTACCCTGATCTCAAGGTACGGCGCTACATCGGTGAGGACCCGTACTCGCACATTGGTGAGGCAGACATTCTTGTCTCCACTACCAAGTCGTGTGGTACCGCAATCGACATCCCCGGCTTGGCAATCTCGTTGATGACTGAAGCCGTCAACGACACTCAGGCAAACTTGCAGCACATCAAACGTCTGCGCGAGCCTGATCAGGGACCTGATTATTTCACGCCGGAGTTCTTGTATCTTCTGTGCTCGAACATTCCGCAACACATGAACTACCACAAGCACAAGGTTGAAATCTTCCGCTCTGAGGTAATTTCTCACGAAACACTTTTAACGGACTATGTGATCTGACAATGAGCCATCCACGCCCGTATCAGCTCTATCGGGTCGATGCAGGTGGAAACCGGGTCTACGTGCCCGGTCTTGTCATTCAGCTTGTAGGGACTCACCCAGGCTGTCTGGCAGAGTATCACCTGATCCATCGACACTACAAAGTCGGCAAGATCATCGTCAAGTATCCGGTCCACGGACCGGAATTGATGGAGGTCATCATCGACGCAGATTTCCCTGCCCGCGACTGGAAAGTTGAAGACCAGTACGGTAACGACTACAACCTTGCCCGAGTTGTTGGGCTCATGCAAAAGGAAGAGTAAGTGAACAAGCCCTATCAATCTGCACCCCTGTCTGAACTGCACCTGCGCGTCGGTGCCCTGCTGTTCTTCGCCAACGAAGTCAACCGTGGCCTGGAGCGTAAAGAGCTGAACCCAATGGGTAGCTTCTACATGTTCGACGACCACAGCGAAATCCGTACCCCGGCCAATGTGCCCGACAACTGGCCACACGGCCTGGTGCGCATCTTCACCGAACAAGTGAAGGGCGACGAGAAGTTCGAATTCCAGCTGTCTCAGTTCGACCCGGCCATGAACACCGCAGCCTACGACGCCAAACGCGGCGGCGGCCTTGACCAGCAGGGCATCCGCTTCGTGGCTGGTACCGGCTGGCAAGGTCTGAGCGCGCACTACCTGATGGTGCCTGAGTATGACCAGATCTCCTACGTGCCACTGATCGGTAGTCATACCGACGACATCGAAACCATTCTGGAGCAGTCCAAGCTGGGTGGCTACGATCGCAAGGTCATTCGTGAAACCTACGAAGCCACCGCCATGGCAGCGTACGAGAACGAAGACGACCTCGAACACGCTCGTGGTGTTCCGCACACCTACCACAACTGGCTGATGCTCAACGCCCTGATCATCGCCAAGATCGTCACCCTGCGCGCGATCGCGCTGGCCGAGCATGGTGAGAACGTCCTCAACGAAACCATGCAACGCGATTCCAAGACCGGTGCTGTACTGCCGATCGACGTATCAGAAGAGCAAGATCCAGCCTGACGGCATAGCTGCCCCTCCCCGCAAGGGGAGGGGCAGTGAGCCTATGCTCTTTTTTTTTTGCTTCAGATCACATGTACTGTGCGTAGAAGCCTTGCAGGCGCTCGGCCTGACTTACGTCGCTGACGCACTTCTCGATGCGACCGAAGCCGTAACGGGAGATGGCAACACCACGGCTTCGGCCGTCGCAGGTGGAGGTCATCAGGTGCAACATGGCTTCCAGCAGGCGCAGGTCCATCACCGGCATGGTCTTGAGCAGGTCCATGAAGCGGTTGCGGTAGCGCATGCTCATGACGCCATTGATGTTCTTCAGCACCCACTGCAGGAGTGCCTCGTAGGCCTGGTTGAAGTCTTGGCCTTCGAGCTTGAGTACCATCTTGATGATCTTGAGAATGGCTTTCTGCTGCTTGATGCCTTCCTCTTCGCTCGGTTCATTGCCTTTGGGGTCCATGACCTTTTCGTAGTCAGCCAGCAGGCCGTTGACGGTCTCCATGGTGATGTCGTATTTGGTCTTGGGTGTCACGTTGGCTTTCGCCACCTCTTTGGCCATGACTTCGGTACCTTCTTCGGTTGGAGTTTGTTCTTCGCCAGCCATCATTGTTTCCTCAGGTGAAATGGCGCCTTGGATCAAAGCGCGTAGTTTTAAGGGCCGTACCGTGGGCTTTACCCATGAAGATGTACAGCATCATCGAACCCATGTCGGAGGCTTGACCACCAGGAGAGTTCGGGAAGCGAGCGTTCATGTCGCCCATACACTTGCCGCAGTAACCTGCACCAGGGGTCAGGCAGCGCTGAGGACTCCGCAGGGTAATCGTCTTGTTGACAATCGCGTCCAGGTTCTGCTCAGTAATGTGCACCGTCTTGCCATTGACGATGATGTAGAAGCCGATGTAGCGCTTGGCTTTATCTGCTGCCACAAACCGCTTGATACCCAGCACAGACCCGCAGTCGTCTTCGGTGATCGCATGGTTCTGGAATACCCGGATCAGGTACTGTACCGCTTCACCACCGAGCGCTGTCTGCGCACCACGGTTGAAGGAACCTTCGCGGAGCGAGTTCGCATAGTCCGGGAGGTTCTTAAGGTTCAGGCCTTCGTCCAGAGACGTTGGGATCAGGTTCACCTGAGTACCGTCACCGAAAGCAGATTCCTCACCGTGCATGAGCAGCGTCTTCATGCGAACGATGTCGAAGTTCTTCTTACCGATGAGGTAGTCTTGCGAGTCGTCCCCCTTTACCCAGTCCTTGTCCACCTTGGACAACTCGCCTTTGATGATGGCGATGGTGGCTGGGTCGTGTAGGCGATCCTTGTACTGCTCCAGAAGCTTTTCGCGCAGTTCCCGTACCTTGGGGTCAGTCACCAGAGATTTACGCGTGGTGCCTGGTGTGAAGAGCTGCGTGAGGCCAGAGAGGATACATGCAGTAGCCTCCGTGTATCGCAGCAACTCCCAGACATAGATCTTGGCAGGATCGTTCTGGCTACGGTCTTCCGGGTTATTGGTCAGACGCTGAGCAATGATCTTCTCGATGTCTGACAGACGACGCGGGTTGGGGTCGAAAGGAATCTTGCCATTGAACGCGTAGACCACAGCCAGATGATGCCACAGCACCCAGGCGTAAGGTGCATTGCAGTCTGCCTCACATCCGATGAAGTCACCTTTCTTGAAGTCGGCCACCTCACGCTTGGAGAACAGTGGCTTGGTGATGTCTGCTTCAAAGCGAAGCTTGGACTCACCCATCTTAACCACCCACTCCTTACCTTCCACGTAAGGCTCGTACTCGCCCGCCTCACCACGGGTCAGGGAGAATGCACGGATCGACCAGGACAAACGTTTGTACAGGCCAAGCTCCATGCATTTGAGAAAGAACAACCGCTTATCAAGCGTTTCCATGACCCAGTACCCTTGTCAGAATTTTGTTGATCTCTGCCAAGAGGCGTTGACCTGCTTGGGAACTGCCCAGCACAGGCTCCATCAACTTGGCCACTTCTTCACGCAGGGTATCGCGCTTGAGGTCAGACATCAGTGCCATGCCAGACACCTCGACTGCCATCTGCTCAATCGGCAGTGCCTCGAACCACTTGTCGTTGTTCACGATCAGGGTGTTCATCGACTGACCCAGTGCAGCGCCACTGCGCACGTAGTCCACGACCTTGGACTCTGGGTAGATGGCCGCGAACACACGGAAGTCGCTCAGCGCAGCGCCTGGGATGGTGGACTCCTCATCCGAGAGCAATGGCTTGGATTCCATCGACTCGCCCAGCCGTTTGATCAAGCTGGGGGATACGGAAACGATCCAGTCAATCAGGTGACCATCGTGGTTCTTACCGACCATCTCGAACAGTTCGGTGAGGATGTCGGTGTTGGAGTTACCCAGCTCATGGATGTCAATGCCGTCTGGGTAGTCCAGGTGTGATACACCTTCTGCCGTGTCCCAAGTCAGGAGGAACTCCAGCAGGTCGGCAGTGGTGGAGATTGCACTAGGCTCGAATTCGATCTCAACGCCAAATTGAGCATAGGCAGCCAAGATCCCATCGATCATCATCTTCTCAGCGTTACCTGCGATGACTTCAGGTTCAAGACCCTGCTCACCCTTGATGATGTGCTCGATGCGATCGGTGTGTCCGGTCATCCCGCAGCGATAGAGCAGGTTGATGCAGTGCATCAGCTCTACGGTGCGGTTGGGGTGATAAACCGCGTTAAAGAATTGTTCAAGCATGGCGCACCTAAACTGTGTGTTATATAGGAAGAGCGTCTACTAAGATATAGCGGCTATGGCCTCTTCAACAGACAAGGAAATATACAAATGGCAAATGGCAAGAGCGGCGCGTTCGGTAGCCGCAAAGGTATCAAGACTCCAGCGGTCATGGTTCAGGGAAACCAGCTGCGTGTGGCAAAGGACCCAGCCCCATGGTTCGCTGACTTCGACTCGCTGGCGGCACAGTGCACCGCACTGACCACCTCCCCGGCAATGATCATGCCGTACTTCGGCGACGCCGAACTGATGGCCAAGATCGACCGTCAGGGCGTTAACGATGCCACCAAGGCATTGATGGAACAGATCAAGCAACAGAAAGAACGTCTGGCTGCACTGGTTGCTGAGACCAAGGCCATGCGTGAAGGCGTCCCGGCCATGGACGGCAAACCTGCTCGTGCCCCGATCACCAAGGTCACCCAGGACAACACCATCGAGCTGCTGAACCACGGCGAGCAGTTCCAAACCTTCATGGATGACTGGCTGCGCATCATCTACTTCTCCATGGACAAGGTGCTGGACTTCTTCCGCGCCCTCGGTCAGGACATCCCGGTACTGTGCCCTTACAGCCAGGGCTTCGTGAAGACCGAGCAGAACATGACCCCAGAAGAGCTGAAGGCGGCCTCCGGTGCCAGCCTCGACGAGCTGGCCGCAGAAGTCGCCGAAGAAGATCACCTGGGCAAGATGATCCTCGGCGTACTGCAGGCAGCACCGCTGAAGGCGCACCAGCGCAAGGCCTTCGCCAAGATGATCGAGGTCACCCCTGAGCAGTTCAACAAGCTGATCAAGGGCGACTACCGCCAGTTCTCCCTGACCAAGCTGCGTTCCATCCATGAGAAGATGGACGGCCCTGCCTACGAGCAGGAACTGGCAGCTGTCGAGCAGACCGAACTCCAGCAGATGGCAGAAGCTGCCGAATCCACCACTCAAAAGGTTGAGTAACCATGCAAGGTTCCGACATCGAAAGCGAAGCACCAGCGCCGGATGATTCCGATCTGGTGCATGAGGCCGAGGCTGTTGCGCAGGTAGAACTGCCGGCCGAAGAACGTGCCCCGGCCGAAGAAAAGCCGCGCACTGAAATGCACGACGACGAAGACTCCGACCTGCCCAATGAAGACCAAGCGTCTTCCGAAGCCGGTAAGCCGTTCTTCGAAGCCGACCACTGGCAGAGCGACAAGACCTACCAGAAGGAGCCGATGGTTAAAGACCGTCCGGCTAACTTCGAACCCCCGTTCACCTTGATTGTCCCCTCGCTGAACACCAAAGACGCTACCCGCGTTGCTGAAGCGCTGGAACCAGTCATCAAGCATGTCTCTCCACAGACTGCTGAATGGCTCCGCCGCATTGTGACCAGCCAGTCGATGATCGTGGCCAACGGTCAGTTCGAAGCTTCTCTGCAACGTGATGGCTCGCTCTGGCTGCAAGCACCTGAACACGACGGCATCAAGCTGGTCGCTCAGGTGCCCGCCATTGCACAGCCTGCACCTGGCACTATCCTGACCGGCCAAGATGCTGAGATCCACATGGCTCAGCAAACCAAGACCTATGCCCGGATGATGTTCCCCCTGTACCACACCGGTATCTGGTTGAACGTCGCAGTGCCCCACGGCTCCGAGCTGCACGTCCTGGAAGAAGCACTGGCTGCTGCCAAGTACGACCTGGGCTACATGACCAAGGGCCTGGTTTACTCCAATACCTCAGTCATGCAGAACATCGCGCTGGTCAACTTCGTGTTGGACCATGTGATCAACTCTTCGGCGGAACACACCACCACTGCGTTCCTGAAGAAGGTGATTCGCATCACCGACATTAACTTGATCGCTGCGAACATGTCGTCGGCTATCTATCCGTCGGGCTTCCCGCTGGAGCGCCCGTGCTCTGCTGAGCCGATGAAGTGCCACAACGTTACCAAGGGCCTGCTGCGCCTGTCCAAGATCATCTGGACCGACGACAACGGCCTGTCGGCTTACCAGAAGAAGTTCATGGCTACTCGTCTGGCTGGCCAGAAGAAAACCGAGGCGGACTTCAAGAAGTATCAGGAGGAATTCCCCGGTGTTACTCAACGTGTTGTCGAAATTGCTCCTGGCATCAGCGTTCTGCTCATGCCTCCAACTATCGAACAGTACGAGCAGTCCGGCTATTCCTGGATCGAGTCGATTGAGCGTGGGGCGAACGCCATGCTCAACACCCCAACTGGTCCTGAACTGAACGCTCACATGACTGCGCAGTATCAACTGCAGTCGATGCGCCAGTACGCCCACTGGGTAGACGCGATCATTTACCCGAACGACGTGTCGGTACGTGACCGCGAGACCATCAACAATCTGCTTGCCAAGCAGTCGGATAACACCGACCTGGTTGACAAGTTCATTGCTGCGGTCAAGCAGTTCATCGAAGACTGTGTTGTCTCGGTCGTCGGCATTAACAACTACAGCTGCCCATCCTGTGGTAAGTCCCAGACTGCCGAAGGTTCGCGCAATCCGAAGTTGATCCCCCTCGACCCGGTCCACACTTTTTTCACCCTCAGCGGCCTGAAGACTCAAACTACTCTCTCGAAAAACTCGGAGCACTAGAGCCTTCACAAATCCAAACCGAAGCCGGATTATCAGTTAACACTAAGCGCCACGTTAACGATCCGAACTTCGGTTTGGACACCGACCTTTATGACACAGAGCTGGCGCGCATCCGCGAGGTGATCCATGAGACAGGTGATAAGCCTGACTATGTGGACTCCGAGATGATGATGCGCACGGTGTACGAGTCTGCGTTCGGTATACACAACCACTACGGGCCTAATCAACATCCTTTCGCTTTGGTCGCGGCTCATCCAAAGGAAGATTTTGTTCCGTACTCCAGTCGGTTCCGTGACTATGCGGCTTACATCAATGCGCGGGTCTACGAGACTACCGGGATTCCAATGGACAAGTTCTTTGATCGGCCTCGTGCCGAGATTGAAATGATCATGGGTCTTGTGCGAGTCAGCAACCGCAAGCAGGCACACAGCGCTGAAGAGATTGCCGCGGCAGCGCGAGCAGCTCAGCAGGGCAAGAAGTAATGGGGAGTCTACAATGATCGACAACCGCATGATGCGTCACGCTATCATGGGACATGAGGAGGGGGATGATCCACGCCCCTCCCGCTTTGTGGTGGATAACCACACACGTCGCCTGATCCCTTACCGTGACACGTACACGGAGAGCCAGGTCTGTACCAAGTTCGGTATCACCAAGGGCCAGCTGCGTAAAGCAGTGAAGTCTGGAGGCTTCCCGAAGCCTACCAAGTACGGTCCAGGCAACAAGCCGTGGTGGGCTGACACCATCATCGACAAAGTGTCCCGTGTTGACGAAGACGAGTGACGGCATAACCTCCCTCCCCGCAAGGGGAGGGAGGGCTTTATGCTGCGTCTTTGTGTTCCTCGTCGTACAGTGCCAGCAGTTCGTTCGAAGCAGGCAGGCCCAGCAGTTGTTGTGCGATCATGTTACCGTTGACATGACCACCAGTTAGATCGATACCGATCCATCTCCACTGATCCTCCTCCATGCCCTCCACAGATGACAGTTCCGTTTGCGTTGTGAACTTGTCAATGTTGAGCATGTCCTGCAACTTAGGATACGTTGACACCACGTCGATGTCGGATACGTGCGTGAACAGTAATGGAACATGTCCTCGCATGTCAGACACAATGTCGTCGTCTGGTTCCGGTCCCATGTAAGCAGGTAGTGTGACGATCCAGTTTCCAAGGCCAGGGCTGGCTTGGTCCACCTCCGTTAACATCTCGTCGGAAGTAGTACCCGCCATCAGCTTGTACTTCTGCAGGAAGAAGTGCAGGTCGTCAGCGATCATCCGTGGCTGGGAGTCGTAGTTCTTGTACTCGGAGCACTTCAGAAGAGCTGGCAGGCACATGGCGATGTCGTTGGTGGTTTCATCCAGCATTTCTACCGAGATGTCGTCCCACAAGTTGTAGATGCAGTATTCCACAGGGAAATACTTCTGCATGAACTGGTGCCACTCTTTCTTCACGAACCCGTCAGCTTCCGTGAACTTAAGCTTGCCGCCCAGCTTGTGCTTACGCAGCAGATAGTCCAGGTTGTACTCGGGGTCGTTCGCCGATGCCGTGCGGATACGCTTGTACAGAAGCATCGAGTCACAGATGACAAAGGAAGCCTGGTTGGTCACCGTGTGCCATTGGTCAATCGGGTTGATTGGAACCTTGGTGTCTTTACCGCCGTCCTTCTTGACCTTGTGTGCCGCGCCTTGGTTCCATTTGAAGTTACGGAACTTCTTAGGAATACGGGGATCGCAGAATACGTCAGCCGGGTCATAGCCAGAGTCACGTAAGGCGCGTTCTGATTTGGGAATATCGAACGCCATGTTGAAGATGGTGACGTAGTCTGGTTGCCATTCATGGGCTGCCTCAAAGCTACGCTGCACCAATTGAGCCGGGAAGTCATGGATGTTGATTTCCATGGTCTGCGGGTCAATGCCACGTTTCTTTAAGATCGGCCCTAATAACTCTTCAGCCTTGTCGCGCACCAGTTGAATGAAGCGTTCTGGTTTCTTGTCTTCAGCAGACAGCGCAGACTCATCAATCCAGCTGCCCAGAATGTTCATGCTGACATTCTTTTTGTTGGTCATCGACGCGATAATGATCTCCTCTTCTTCGGAGTTCATATTCGTCTCGATATCGTAGACCGCCACGTTACTTGGGGTAGGTGTTCCACCCCAGCGATCGCGGTAACCACGCTTGACCAACACCGGTGTAGATACGTCCGCACCGTACAGGTAAGGGGACCTGGCAAGCTGTCTCAGACCGCCCCGAGCATTGGGGTTGCCGAGGGCGCGAGCGACCTTATTATGTAGTTCATGCTGACTGCAAGTGAACTTCCGAAGCTGCGAGATAGGTGCCCACGGGCGCTTGTCTTTATGTGTCCTGTACTTTTCCAGAGTGACGTAAAAGTCACGCTGGTAGTTGTGGATCAGACGCAGGTTAGGAATAGGGGGACGCCCGTCCTTGCAGTGAATCAGTTCTTTAACGACGACCACGTCATTAGGCGAATAGTCGTTAGCCTTCGAATAAGTTGCGTGCACACATTCGAAGCGGTCGATCTCTTCCCGATCGGGGAGATTTGGATACATGAATGGCATGATGTGCTCCAGCGTGAATCTCGAAATTCTCTAAACAGTATCCCGGCCGGGTAGGAACTCACATGACACGTCGTCTCAAACAGTGCGCCACGATGGTGCAAGAGGCTATCGCCCACCAGGGTCGAAGCCAACTCTTCCGTGATCTCCTCATGATCATCCGCGAGGTCAAGGAAGTCCCTTACGCTGCGCTGGGCAAAGAATTGCTCATCAAGAAGGGCATCGATAAGGTGATCGAGAAACACACGGGTCTGAAGATCCCTGTGTACATCGACAACTCGCCGTACATCAATGCCTGGATCTATCCTCCGTACATCGACGCCAACCACGCGGTGTTCGCCGGTAACCAGTGGCAGCGTGGCGACAACTGGACCCTGGAGTACATCAACAAGCAGTCCAACAAGGTCTTCGGTAAATCCGAATCGATCTTCGGCACTGTTGACCGTGAGCGCTCGCGCGTGTCTGGTGACTTCACCAAGATCGAGTGTCCGATGTACGTCACTCGTATGGCCATCAATCATCCAGAGGCGACCCCTGAGATGATCGTGTCGGTTATCCTGCACGAGATCGGTCACGTCTTCACCTACTTCGAGTTCATGGGTCGAGTGACCACCTTCAACGGCGCACTGCAGGCTGCCTCAGAAATGTTCTTCCAGTGCAACTCCCGCGAAGACCGCCTCAAGGTTGTCCGTGACGTGGGTGACAAGTTCGGCGTCGATACCGACGACCGCGATGCATTGATGAACTCCCGCTCCAAAGACGGCTTCATTACCGTCCTGGCCCGCGGTTACGTCATCGACCGCAAGTCGAGCCTGGGTTCTTCGATTTATGACATCACCCTGTGGGAGTCGCTGTCTGACCAGTTCAGCATGCGCCACGGCTCCGGCGTTGATGGTGTGAAGATGATGGACCTGATCTACAAGAACAGCGGCGCCTCGGCCTACCACGGTACCCTGACCCACATCATCTTTACCCTGTTCAAGGTTCTGATGTTCATCGTCATGACCTTCTCGCTGTTCGGCCTGCCTCTGCTGCTGTTGTTTATCAACCCGGCAGAGAAGATCTATGACGAGCCAGAAGCCCGCATGTTGCGCATGCGTAACGACTTCGTCTCGGGTCTGAAGTCTCCCACCATCTCCAAAGAGGAGAAGGCAAAGATCGCTGAAGACGTTAAGGAAATTGATCTGATCATCAAGGACCTGGACGACAAGCGCGGCCTGATTGAACTGTTCTACACCTCCTGCACCCCAGAAGGTCGTCGTCAGTACAGTCAGATGCGCTTCCAGCAAGCCGTAGAGAACCTGGTTGCCAACGACCTGCTCGTGGCCTCTACCCGCCTGACCAACCTCGCTAACCGCCTTTCCTGAGGAGTGCCACCGTGCGCGAACTTAAAATCACCCGCAAGAAGTCGGGTAACATTCTGGCCAACATCAACCAGATGCTCACCGCCACCAAAGTCGACGCCATCGATCGTACCGCGGTAACTGAACTGGGCTTTGCTGAGCTGGTAGCAGCCACCCTGCCCCTGTGCCCAACTGGCCAAGACCCAGCCGACTTCTACCGTGCCAACTGCATCGAGGGCGTGCGTGCGTTCCTGGACCAGGTGGTCGAGATGGTCAACATCAACCAGGAACAGTGCCTGCTGGCTGTCTGGGGCGTCTACGCTTACCGCCTGTCGATCATCCAGCCGATGAACCTGACCGACGTGCGGCCTTGTGTGGGTCGCTACATGGCCAAGTTGCCCGAGCGCCACAGCGCCATGGTTGCCAAGTACCCGACCCTGAACGAGAACTACTGGGCTCTGGCTGACAGTATCTACGTCAACGTTTAAGGTGATCGCGATGAAGATGATCACTGAGAACCTGACAGAGGAGTTGTTTACCGACGACCCTCTGATTCCCAAGGGGATCATCACGGCCTACGAGACGATCAAACGAGATCGAATGGTAAGCCAAGAGATGGTGAGCCCCTACATCCAGAACTTCCCGATGAACGTGTCGCTCAGCAACTTTACCGTTGAGCCATCGGAGAAAGGATTGGAAATCGCGCTGGAAGGCTTTGCGGTGCTGTTTAAGGTGACTGCCGGTGTTTTGCTGGTGTCTGCCCTGGGTGTGTGCATCTTCAACTTCATACGCTCCCGTAAAGCGGCTGAAGCCACTGCAGATGCGGCCACCAATGGTGTACTCCTGCATAAGGAAATCACCAAGCTGGTTCAGGGTATCCGTGCAGCCAAAGGCTTCCATGACCGTACCATCAAGATCAAGGCAAGTGACATCCCGCTGGGTCCAACCCGGCGTGCCTTGGGCCTGCATGGCGAGATTATCTACCCCGAGTGGGCAGATCGTTTCTACGCCTACGGTCACGACCAGCACTTCACCAACGCCATTGCCTCCAAGGTAGCAACCGGTCAGTTCTTCAGCATCACCGAGCATCTCATGACGCCGATGGCTGATTACATGTCGGATCTGGCAGGTCGTGTCAAGCAGCTGACCAAGATGGTGGATAACCTCCCAGCCACCATCAACTCCGGTCGCCTGGAACAGGTCGCTCGTGACATCGAGCAACTGGACACCCGTTCTATCCGTGGCACGTTCCTGGGTCACCTCGAACGAGTTTATGGCAAAGAGCTGCCGCAGCCTCGGGTAACCTTCCAAGCCAACAGCGCGGAGTTACTAGATGCACGGGTAACGGCGCTGAAGGAGTTCTACGACAGCACTCGGGACGACAAGAAGTTCGTCCAGAACCACTACCAGGCCAACGTTGATCGTTGGAAGGCTGGTGATGTCGAACAGATGCTGGGGCGTATCCCAGAAATCTGCGCCCAGGCTGCAAAGCTTGGCGCTGCTCCTTCGCTGTCGACAGGTAAGTCCATCGTGGACGAATGCGAGCAACTGCGTCGCAAGATCTCTCCGATCGAAGTACCTGAGATGATTGATCAGGCGCTTAAGAACACCCTCGAAAGTATCCGACTCGATTCTATTGCGTCGGTGAACCTCTTCGAAATGGTGATCAATGAACAGCGCCAGTTCACCATCTACATCCAGGACATCCTGAACCAGACCATCGAGTGGGCAACCGCTGTGGGTGCGTTCACCAAGCCAGCTGATCCACAAGCAGCTCGGCGGTTGATGAGCGACGCTCAAGATGCAACCAAAGCCACGCGCAAGGTAAAACTTTAAGCCACCCTGCCCCCTACAGGTTCACGCTTGTAGGGGGCTCAAGGAGTTTTTTATGAAAGAGTACGATCTGGCCAGCTTGGCCCAGGCGTCTGACAAAGATCTGGTTGAGTTCCTCGGTCAGAACGAGCGTGTCATCGGTGAGGTGACTGCCCACATTGCCAACCTGGAACGCCTCAAGGGTACCAGTCAGGCACATGCGCTTGGCTACCAGGAATACCTGCCCGACGAAATCACCATGCAGGACTTTGACACTCACCTGTCGAAGAAAGGCTACCAGATGTCCACCGAGGCTCTGCACACCATCCTGCTCGTGGCCGCATCCGCCGCTGTCGTCGCTGGCATCGGTATCATCGCCTACAAGCTGATCAAAGCTTCGATGGCCAAGGAGCCCAAGTCCGCCGACTTCCTCAAGAAACAGAAGGAAGTTCAGCAGTTCGCCATGCATTTGATCAAGGTGCAGTGGAGCGATGCCGCCGCCCCTACCCGTGAAGCGCTGAAGACCAAGTTCCTGGCCGACTGCGTCAGCGAAGTAACTGCGAACCTGTCCGAAGCAGACCTGCTGAACGACCCGTTCAACGCCTACGTGCGCAGCGAGTTCAAGACCTCCGGCGTTCCGTACATGGCACTGGTTGCCGGCATGCGTGGTCCAGCCTCGATCTTCTCTGGCGCTGCCACCATCTACCTGACCAACGTCAAGGAATCGCTGGAAGCCTTCCGCCGTGAGTTCCTGGACGTGATCGCTGGTGCGCCTGATATCACCGACCACCAGATGATCAACCTGGTCAATGGCCTCAAGTGGAACCAGATCGACAACGGTAACGCTGCCGGTGTTCAGGCTCTGATGGGTTGGATCAATGCCATGGGTATCCCGTCCAGCAACCGTCTGGAAGAAGCCCTGCGCAATGCCAACGACATCCTGTCGGCCCCGGCCACCATCGACCAGATCAATGCCTACGACCAGCACATCCAAGATGAGCTGATTGGCGAGGGCACTGTTCCCAAGGTCATTGCAATGATCCAGTCGCTCAAGGCCACCGGCAAGTACATCGAAGGTGCCAAGGGTAACTTCGTGGCTGGCGAGAAACGCTCGCAGCAAGTGGTTGACCTGTTCAAGGCCCAGATCGAACGTGCGCAGCTGCTGACCGACACCATCCCTCTGATCTCGCCACTGGTGACCCTGGAGTCCGACAACATCGTTCGTCGCTCCAAGTGCATCGCCAATGCCGGCAAGGCCCTGCTCAATGCCATTGAAGATGTGGCAGACAAGCTGGAAGACAAGGAAGCGGCCAAAGAGATCCGCACCGCGTTGGACGAGATTGCCCGTGCGTCCAAACAAGTGCTGAAAATGAAAACCGAGTCGCTGGTAGAACTTCCTGCCCCGGTCAGCTACGGCACCATGATGGACCTGCAAGCCAAGTCCGTGTGGATGGAACTGCTGAAGTCTTTGGCAGTGGCCGCGATGATCGGCCTGGCCGTGTTCGCCATCCAGGCGCTGGTATTGTCTATGTTGGGTCTGCAGTCGATGGCTGCATCCTTCGCTGGCGGCATCGTTTATTTCAACAAGAACGGTAAGCGTATCACCCCTGGCGAAGCCGCCGACGCCATTGCCAAGACCGTTGAGGAAAAGCGTACTGGCAAATACGGCGCGACCCTGGTAACCGGCCAACGCAATCTGCCATTCATTCTGAACCGTAGCCATCTGGACTCTGGCTTCAAGGACGTGGCTGCTGGCGTTGAGAAGTCGCTGAACGAGTTTGCCAACGAGCTACCGCGCGGGGGTGAGATTACCAGCGAGGCTATGGTTGCCGCCGCCAACAGCGGTATGAAGCACCTTAAGCGCACCATCTCCATTTTGGAAGGTCGTTTGAAGGGCATGAAGGTCAAGGTACCAGGCGGCGACCCGTCGGTTAAAGCCACCACCCACAACCTGCGTGACGCGATGGATGCTTACGTTGACGAGTGGTTCAACCCTGAAAAGGCGAACTACGCTATCGTGCGTCAGGGCATCGACACCACCTGGTTCGGCGTCATGGACCCGAAGATGGCCGAGCACGTGGACGCCAACGCCAAGGTTCTGACCGACGGCATCGTACGCTTTGCCAAGTCCATCCCGAACGCAAGTAAGGATGAACTGACCAAGCTGTCGCCAGAGGCCCAAGAAGCCCATGCCAACTTCAGTCAGGCTCAGGCATACCTGGCAACCCTCGGCTTCGTCATTACTGAAATCACCAAGAAGGCAATTGCCGACGGTGGTAAAGGTATGCAGGCGGTAAAAGACAACCTCAAGATGAAGGGCGAGGATATTGGCGGCATCGAGGTCGAGGATGACTTCGGTGGTGACGACATCGTTCAGTATCAAGAGGATCTCGATCCCTTGGTTGACATTGCAGACGCCATGGGCGACCTGTATGTTGACGAACAGACTGATGCAGTGATGGCCATCGAGAAGATGAGCGTCAAGACCAAGCGCTTGCTGATGACCGCTGGTATCGTCCTCGCATTGGGTGCTGGTGCTTATCTGCTGCTGTCCATGTCCCAGAACCGCCGCAGCCCTTCCTCGTTTGCAACTGACAAGATGTTCAAGCAAATCCAGAAGGACCTGGAGGCCAGCTTGGCATCTGAAGAGTTTGCAGCCCGGATGCAGGCTTCCAGTGAGGAGCTGGGCGATGCCTTGCAGAAGGACTTCGACCGCATGCGCAAGCAAGCGGAGAGCCTTCGCCAGAAGACCGCGCAGCCGACCGAGAAAGAAGTCGGCGGCCAGCGTGTTGACGCAGGTGCCGCGCGCCCTGCTTCTGTGCATCCGCGCATCGGCGAGACCGGTTCCCCAGTGGCCGGGTCCAACAATGCGTCTCAGGCCAACCCTGAAACCACTTGGATCAACGACGTACCACACAGCACCGAGGCCCTACAGATTGCCAAGGAAGTGGACGAACTGATCGCCAACCTCGGCAAGTTCGACTACAAGGGTGTGCTGCGTAGTCGTCTGGTTGAGCGTGCCCCTGGCATGGTTGCTTTGAACATGGCCACCGGTGGCTTCGACAAGGCTAGCGAGATCCTTTCGGGTGACCGCACGCGTCGTGTCGATAAGTTGATGGACCTCATGACCCACGTCATGGAGAACATCGTTGAACCGGTCATCGATGTGGTCCGCGGTCAGGGCGATACCAATCCACAGGCTGAGCAGGTCTACGACAAGGTTGTGGCTGCCATCGAAAAGGCAACCGCCGATGCTACTGCCGAACGACTGCTCGACGAGGCCTACATGGCTCGCACCGAGGAAGACTTCGCAGACTGGTCCAAGCCTTGCACCGAGTCCGATGTGGTGGAAGCCATGGGTCGCTTCGATCCGAAGTGCGTGCAGTCGGCCGAGCGCTACTACCTGGACGAGGCCAAGTCTTACCACAGCTTGTCGCAAGACCTGGACTCGATGTGGAAGGACAACAAGGACTTCCTCAACCGCGAAGTGGGTGATCGGTTCAACGAGCTGAAGGGTAACCGGGACGCAACCTCCAAGCTCATCCGCCGCATGGAAGAGTTCAAGCCAACCTTCAACGTCATTGCGCGTTCGATCAAGGCTCATGTGGCCATCAGCGACGTCATCTTCGAGGCCAGTGAATTCTGCCTGCGGGTGCATCGCAGTGTGCAGCGTGAGCTGATCAAGTCCCTGCAGTTCCACCAGATGAAGGTGGCCGAGCTGGATGCCCGTATGGGTAAACAGTCCGAGACGCTGGGCAAGCTCTCGAAAGAGATGCAGGATCAGATCAACCGCTTCAATGATCGCAAAGATACCTAAGGAGGTAATGTGAGCGACTATTCCATGAAGATGGAAGAGCTGCTCGAAGACCTTGAAGGCAATGATTGGGTGGCTGACCCTGACGCGCCTCTGAGATTAGAGGACGAAGAAGGGAACGTCATCCCAATGCCTGGGGACAACGAACAGCCTTCGGAAGAGGAGCTGGACGATGCCGTATTCCTAGCACATGGTCGCGAAACCGAATTGGTCAACATCATGGAAATGCTCCAGAGTTCTGGCGGCGTATCCCGTGACATGGCCATGCAGTTCCGCGACCTGCTTCCGCCAGAGATGGCGATGGAATCGTTCACTGTCCAGGTGACGCAAACCAACCATGTCATGGCCATGGAGTATGTGGGGACTGCAATCAAGATCGCGGCCGCTGCCGGCGTGATCGCAGTATTGGGTGCGGTGGGTTATCTGATCTATCGCATTACCAAGTCCCGCAAACGCATGCCTAAGAACAAGTTGGACAAAGCGGTATCTGCGGCATACGGCACTGCTGAGGAAAAGCTCAAGGTTGTGTTGGAAGGGCTCAAGCATGAGTACCCTGAAATCGAGCACGTCGAACTCAAGTGGAACAAGGAAGAGGCGCTTGTCCAGATGGCAATCCAATGCCAGATGCAAGAGCTGGACCTGCGCATGATGACTGGGACCTACAAGTCCTTCGTTGGCATGGTGGGTTCTGATGCCTTGGTGCAGGCTAATGAGATCAAGAAGTTCTTTGATACGTCAGTCTTCCCAGAACTTGACAAGATGTCCAAGGCAGGTACGGGCAAGGATATTGACGACATCACCAAAAAGATCCAGGAATTCAAATTCACGGATATGGTGTCCAAACACCTTGATCGTTTCGGTCACGACATGCAGGTCAACTTCGAGCGCCCTGATCAGGTCTGTGAGAAGTTCCGTGCCAAGTATTCCCGTAGCGTGAGTGTTGAGGAGGCGGCCAGTAAGCTGAAGGGTGTTAAGCCCAACGGTGTGGACGTCCCTGAGCAGGCTGCTGTTGGTCTGTACAAGGCACAGGACATCATGACCCAGATGTTGGTCAAGGTGAAGAACTACGAGAAGAAGCTGGAGAAGACGAAAGAACTCCCAGCCGATTACGTGGCTCAGATCAAAGGCGTGTTGGAGAAGTGCAAGCAGCCTCTCAAATCCTTGGGTGATGTATTCAACATCCTGGAGATGGAGATTGCTTCGCAGACCCGCTGTGCCAAGATCAAAGGCCTGGCTGTAGCGGAAGGTTACAAGAACGTAGCCAACCACTACAAGGAGAAAGCGTTGACCGACAAGGAACACCGCGCATCCTACCGAGCCTGCGTCAAAGTGCTGGACAAGTCCTTCGACGACATCCGTGGCGCCATGAAGTTGTAACATACGCCCCCGGCTCATTGCGAGCCGGGGGCTATGCCGTTACTTGTCAGCCAAAGCTGGGAGGTGCTTCAGGAATTGAACATCCACGTCCTCCTCCACCGTGAACGTGCCATCTGGCAGTGCGGTCAGTTTCTTACGCACAGACAGACGACCACTGTTGTCGGCCATGGAGATCAGTGGATAGTTCTTGTCGCCGCCAAGGTTGCTAACCCGTACAGTGATGACCTCACTACCCGCATTCTTCTTGATGGCCTCAGCCGTTTCCAGGGCCTCAATCCGATCCTTGGCAAAGTCGGTTGCCAGCTGCTGGATGATGGTGGTGCGGATGCCGGACTTAAGCACTTCGTTGTTCCAACCAGCCTCGGTCATGTAGACCTGGACCTTAGGCGATTGCTCGGCATCGAGTACAACAGAAGAACCACTCTCCACCACACAGCGAACCTTGCCATTCGTTGCGATTGGCTTGAGGTACAGCTTGGTCTTTTCCAGCACCGTCTTGTTGGTGTTGCCCATGTCGGTATCGGACCACTGCAGCATCTTGGTGCAAACGAGCTTCAGGTAGTCTTCAGTCGACTTGTCGTTGGCGAAGTAGTACCGACCATCGAACAACGTCAGGTCAATCTGACGGGCAAGCTGACGAGGAGACACCAGGATCTTGTTACCGTTGGCATCGAGGACAAAGTCACCCTTGAACTTCCGGTACTGCTGAACACCGTTCTTGATTACCGGCTCACCAACCTGGTGCAGCAGATACGTGACCACCTTACCGTTTACCACATCAACCTTCATCATGCTCGGGTTGTTGGGGTCCATCTCGAACACCGGCTCAGTGTACAGCTCTGGCACGTCGTCGTCGTAGACTTGGTAATCAGCTTCAGTGGTAATGCTGCGGCTACCTGCCCACAGGTACTTCAGCGGGCTACCCAGTTTAACCTGGACACGCTCCTGCAGGATACCTACCGAGTCATACGGAAGCATGTTGCGGTTCTTGTCGTTGTCGATGTCGCCCTCTTTCATGTCGACCACGGTGTAGTCGGACACGGTGTAGATCACGTCGAACGTGACCGACAGATTAATCAAGTGATCCAGAGGGCCGTCACCGAACATGGAGAAGTTACGCAGGGTCATCGCGTCATTTGCGTTGATTGCGTAATTGGTCTCCAGCAAGAACTCATACACCCGATCACCATCTTGCTTGGCGATCAGCGTACCATTCAGGTAAGCCTTGGCCGATTCACCCGGTGGGGTGTAAGCAAGCTGCACATGCAGTTGGTAATCTTCCAGGTCCTTATACAGATCGCCACTCTTGGTGAGCAGGTGAATAAGGTAGCCCTTCTCCGTACGCGACACCGTGAAGGTCTGTGCGGCCTGTAGGTCCAGCTGCAGGGATGGGTTCTCCATCCAGAACTGGCGCCCTTCAATGGTCGGAGCATCGAGATAGTAGGCACGTACCTCAAAGCTCTCGTTTGCCGCATCCAGGACCCAATGGAACGGGCTGAAGCGATAACCTGCAGACGACACAGCGCGGGCCATGGCTTCTGGCTTGAGCTGATACAGGTCATTGATCTCAGACTGGCTCACAATGGTCATGCCGCCATCCACGGACCTGAACAGTACCGAAGGATGGATGGTGACCGAGTCAGTGTTGTGACTGACGCCTGGAATGCCATTGAGGTCGGCCATACGAACGATGAGGTTCTCTACGGCCCCTGAGATCGGCGTGATGGTGTATTTGTCCTGCGGGGACTCCATGACACGGGTTGCGTTCAAAGTACGCTTGGTGATGGCGTCTACGTCCTTTACGGAGGTATAGTCCATGTCACCCAGAACAAAGTCCAGGTTAACAGGCGTAATTGGAATGTTGATCTCACCCGTGTTGTGTTGCATGACACGGTTACGCAACTCTTCCAGCGTCAGGGCAGGCTTGCCGCCAGTGGTGTACTGGTCGGAGTAAACCGAGTACGTGGAGAGCAGGCCCCAGTTCGCGGTGTACTTGCCTTGGTCTTCGCTGTCAAGGTCAAGCCACTCCTCACTCCAGTCGTTGGCCGAGAAGCCTTCGAACACCATGTCGTTCACACCTTTGGTGGTGTAGACGTCAATGCGCAGCTCGCCAGTAACTTGGCCTGTGGTCTGGTAGATCTGAGGCAGGTAGCAGTCGATCACCTTGTCGTACAGCCGGACCAACACGGTTGGGTCATATGGGTCAAACACTTGGCGAGTATAGTTGACCTTGATCTCTTTCCAGTAAGGGACGCCCGCAGCGTCGCGCGCCCGAACATAGGCACGGCAGTACGAGTAGAGGTCGTTGAAAGCGATACGGGTGTTCCACACCGTTGCCTGGTTGAGCGGGTAGACCTGGCTGTTGATCGCCATCTGCGACATATTGGCCAAGAGGCGCAGCATTGGAACGCCGTCGCTACCAGCCACCTGGTCAACTTCTAGCAGGTTACCGTTGGATGGGTTCAGTACGCCATTCAGAGGAGTGCCGTACACAACGGTCGGCTCGCCCACAGGAGGAATGCGGAATTCAATCGGATACTCTGCAGTGAAGGTGTAGCCGTTGCAGGTGAAGTTGGAGTTCTTCGGCATCACCAACTTCTTCATACCACCGGCCGTTACTTCGACCGCATAACGAATAACTTCATCGCGGCTCACCAGCAAGGTGATTGGTAGAACAGGTGGCTTATTGAAGACGTTGAGGAAGTCCCGATCCGTCATGTGCAGATGCAGGTCTTCCATAGTCAGTGCAAGGCCAGGGTAGCGCTTGCGGTTCAATACGTCAATGCCGTTGAGTACGTGCGCACCACATGCAGCGGCGTATTCCCACATGAGCATAAAAGGACTGGTGGGATCGACCAGGCGGTAGTTACCGGCAAGGTTGTCATCTACGGCATCCAGAACGTCGAGCGCTTTGGCAGCTGGGTCAAAGCGGGCGAAGTCCATCGCCTTCATGAGATCTTCACTGGTCATGGTCATACGACAGTACCTGTAGTTGGAGTGTTACCTGGGACAATGATCCGGCTAGGGTTCTGCCCATTGTAAGCCATCGGGGTCAGCGCCCCCTTGGCAAAGCGGCTAGACCAAGCAATGCGAGAATCACCCAGACGTTCTTCGTACACCTCACGAGAAACCCAGCGCTGCATTGTCTGCTCCTCTGGATCAATCCAGAAGTACGTGTCGTATGTGAACAGGTGCCAGAGATCTTCATTGATCTGGACCATGTTCTTGTCACGAAGGGCGGGGTGCATGTTCGCATTGAACGAGGCAACGATGTTGTTGAATTCAGTGAACACGATCGGGTCGAACGTATCCAGGCCATGGCACTTCCAGTTGACCGAGATCTGCTGACCTTCTTGGTTGAAGGGGGAGTCCAGCGACATGTTGGCGCCGGTAGCAGTTGGGGCAACGTAAGGATATGCAATGGTAGACCACCAACTGGTGATCCGACGCTTGTTGGCGTCTAGGGAGAAACGGTAAATCCGGCTGTGGTAGTCGATCCGATTTTGAATGATCGAATCCATGTACGGAACCATGTCCCCCTCATACACCAGGGAGGCATAACACACCCAGACGAAAAGCATCATTATTATGATGTTACCCGTCCCGTTACGCAGCGTCGTATTCAGGTCCCATACCCTGTAGTTCTTGATCGTGTCATCGATCATACTCCAGGCTTCATGGTGGTTACCCTCTACCGAGGTGAATGTGCCTGGTGCGATTTCCTGCCAACCGGATTGGGAAACCAAACCGTTAGACAGCCACGGGATAAAAGCCTGCTCGTGGTTGGCCAGCGGGGAGCCTTTGCCGTCACGCCACACACCGACAGGATCAAGCATGGCTCGAATGGCCCGTGGAAGGCTAATGCCGTCCGCACCACCGATCATGCTGAAAAACGGGCGGAATGCACGCAGGTTGCCATCGGTCAAGTTAAGTCTGGGTCGCGTGAAGAACGTGAGACCAAACTGTTCTCGAACGGGCGGCATCGTGGGGTGTGTCCCCAGGCTGTTAATGCCTCTCAGCTGTTCGTAGATCGAGGTTACGGAACTACCCTTGCCTCCGATCCGCGAAATGAAATCAAAAATCTTCTCGTATTCTTCGCGGCTTAAACTCATAACCCCTCCAGAATGGTCAGGAGCACTTCATGAACATCAATATTCTGCCAGACCTCAGTCTGGCGGCGGCACCGTTTACCACGGTACTCGGCAATGCCCTAAAGTTGGCTTCGACCGGCGATAGTGACAGCATCATACAGTATTCCGCCCCCGCCCGCGTGGAGCCGATCTGCTTGGTGGATAGCGCTCTCGCCCAGTACGAATTCCTGTACCCGATTCTGCAGACCACCAACTCGATCTTCGCCGCCTACTACATGCAGGCCGCCGCTCGTATGATCAACGTATCGGCCATGCGCCTGCTGCGTGACATCGATCCGCTCAAGCCCGACCGCAACATGAACGCTGCAATCTACGACTTCGCCGAGCGCAGCGCCCAGCAGCACTACGGTGACAACAAGACCCTACCTCAGCGCGTTGAAGGTCGTGTCCTGGACATCGTTACCGAAGGCATGCAGCTGCCGCGCCCAGGTCAGGGCAAGCCAACCATCACCTTCATGATCACTGAAGGGCAGGGCGGCAAGCCTGTGATGAAGGTGGCCTCGCCTGAAGAAGTGCGCAAGTATCAGGAAGCCTCCAAGCGGGCGGCAACCGAACTGGCCAAGAAGGAATACGACAAGCAGCTGGCTGACCTCAAGCACGCCGGTGCTTCCACCAAAGGTGGCGCGTCTCTGGTTGGTGACCTGCTCGATACCCCGAACCTGGCTACCGGCCGTATTTTCGAAGTGTCTGGCGACTACGGTGGAGGCGAAGTTACCATCCAAGTGATGGTGGTCTTCAAGACCATGATGACTACCTCGAACAACATGGTAGACGTCTACGCCACCGGCGGCGAGCTGCGTACCGCTTCCGAGCGTTACCACGGCTGGCGTTCGGGTCAACTGCGCTTCCTCGAAGACATCATCTTCACCAACGACATCATCGAGAACCACCGCCGTACCGCTATCCGCGACAACACCGGTGTGTACCTGCTCAACCGCGAGCGCGACACCAAGAACCGTGTTGCTGCTCTGCTGTCCGGCAAGTCCTCGATCGGCACTGCCTCGGGTGTTGCTGTGATCGACAGCGCCACTGCCAAGCGTCTGGAACTGGCCGTAGGCGGCAAGCTTGCTGACTTCAACACTCGTGAGAAGATCTTCAAGCGCACCTACCTCATGAACATGATCGTCGTTGATCGTGACTGGGACCAGGTGGTTGTTTACAACCGCGGTATCCCGAAAGCCGTTGAACTGCCGGTGACCGAGTACACCAAGGCCAAGAGCAAGGGCGGCTCCGACGTGGCCGATATCGTCAAGCTGTTCCTGTCCGGCTCTGCCCCGACTCTCTGAGTCGGGTGCCTCACTAAAGGATTCAATCCATGAAGATTACTGCTTTCGTTGACAAGATTGTCGACGGCTTCAGCCAGAACGCCACGGTCACTGTGCATTCGAACGTCATCAAAGAGATGATCGATCACACCATCCCGTCTCTGGAGTTGTTCTCCGAGTACGTCAGTGCCGAACCTAAGGCCAAGAAAGTCCTCGACAAATTCAACAAGGACTTCCTGCAACGCCTGGGTAAAGGTGGCAAGGGCGAATTCTACGACCGCATCCTGGCCGCCATGCGCGCTAACGTGGCCCAGGCTGGCGACGTCGAAGACCTGATCAACAAGCTGATCCCCAAGAACGCAGATGCGCTCTCTCTGGACGGCCGTGCTGCCAACCTCGTGCAGTACGTCGAGATCCTGGGCTTCACCAACCGTTACATCCGTCACCTGCTGCTGACCTTCACCGAAGACATCGCCAAAGGTACCGGTGGTCCGAACTTCAAGTCGGGCCTGGCCAAAGAACAGGTGGATGGCCTGCAGCGCAACCTGAGCGCTTTCGCCACTGCCATCATGGTATTGGAGACGGCCGCTCCTGGTGTTGAGCGTGCCATCAAGTCGATCCCTGAGTTCAACGTGGCTCATACCGACATTGATGCTATGACAGCAGCCAATGGCCAAGCTGCCATGGACCCACTGCGCGCCACTGGTTTCATTTCGGCCGACTGGAACCCGATCACTGCCGTGCGCATGCTGATCGAAGACCGTTGCATCGCCAACTACCAAGGCGCCAAAGAAGACCGCCAGGCTCTGGAGTTCCGTATCCAGGCCCTGAAGGACGCCCGTGACGGTACGCAGAACCCACGACTGGAGAAATCCATCGAGTACCACACTGGCCGTCTGAAAGAGGTCAACAGAAAGATCGAGAAGTACGAAGCCTCGGTCAAGGAGAAACGTGAATGAACGATCGCGGGTTCGACGTCTACAGCTCAGGCTTTGCACGCCTGAGCCCGCTGCAAGCCGGTACGGGCTACAAAGAGCCTGATACTATGGCAGTTGCGCACTATGATGGTATGGTGAAAGGTTTGGTGTCGATCGTTGACTCCAAGACTTTCGACAGCGTCGTGCGTAATGCTTTGGCTCTGTTGGGTACTGGCCCTGACTGGATCACCGTCCAGGCCTTTAACCCCAACCTGTCGAAGTACCAGGTCGAGTTCATGGTTGACACTGTCAATTATATAGTCACCGGAAAACGCCGGTACTTGCTCGCCACTTGGCGCGAACTTCTCGCCGAGATGAACAACAACGGTTCCGTTAAGCCTATTGTTATGGGCGGACGATCCGTGAACCCGGATATCAAGGTGCCCGCAGAACTTCTGAAAGGGCATCCCGCAGAAATCATGTCCCGCTGGATTTCCCGAGAGGGTGGTGTAGTGGATCTGATAGAGTCCCTCCATCTCATGTTCGGTGGAGACATCGAAGTGGGTGAAGTGGGCTCGCTAGTAGCTAGCTAGCGCTAACGCAATCAACAACTCTGGAGTTAGACACATGTCCCGTAACTTCCGTTCCACCCGTGGTCGCATGGCCATCGAAAGCATCGAAGGCGCTGACCAGACCGCAGCTGAAATCGACATCGACACCGACAGCCAACACGGTGACGGCGCCGACGCCGCCCTGCTGGATCTGAAAGACGTCAACACCGAAGTCGCCGAAAACGACGGCGCCGTCGACGAGCTGGAAAACACCGTTGCCGCTCTGGAAAGCCTGCTGGAAACCGCAGAAGCTGCCCAGGAAACCGGCGGCCTGGACCCAGTCGCTGCCGACCTGCTGCAGAAAGCGGTCGAAAACGAAACCGCTCCGCTGGGTACCCCGGCTGAAGAAGTGGTTCCTGCTCTGGAAAACTTCACCTCGCCTTCGAGCCGCCGCCAGGCGACCGTCATGGCCTGTGAAGGCATCAAGGACTGGATCGACAAGGTCTGGGCCAAGATCAAAGAGCTGATCCAGAAAGGTCGCGACCTGGCCAAGAAAGCCTACGTTGCCGTCAAGCAGTTCATCCAGCGTATCGAGCCGCGCATCAAGGCGCTGCAGGAAGACGCCGGCAAGCGCAACTTCTCGATGCCGAAGTCCGGCAACGTCAGCGACAAGGGCGAGTGGGCTCTGTCCGAAGTCGGCAAGCTGCAGCAGCTGAGCGACGCCGTTCTCGACGGCTACACCAAGGCCGCCATCGCGCACGCCAACAGCATCGCCTCCGCCCTGTCGGCCGGCGACGAAGTCAAGGCTGCCGAAGAAGGCAAGACCGAAGAGAAGGCCGAGTTCAGCGTACCGTCCAACCTGGACGCGCCTGCCAAGGTCCTGCTGGCCATCAAGAACCTGCCGGGCGGCCGCGAGTTCGTTCCTGCTGGCGACACCATGACCATCCGCACCAAGCAAGGTGGTTCGACCGGTGGCTCCAACGCAGCTTCCGCTGCCAACGAGCAGACCATCACCTCGGCTCTGACCACCCTGGCCACCGTTGCCAAGGCCGTCGTCGGCTACGAGAAGAACTTCCAGGAAAAAGACCGCGCTCAAGAAGGCGTGATCAAGGCTGGTGACGCTTTCGCCAAGAAAGCCAAGGCCAACGACAAGGGCGACGATGCTGCTGCCCGCGCCGCGATCAACGCTGCCAAGAACGCTGGCCGCCTGCTGGACCAACCGGCCAAGGACACCCTGTCCTACCTGGTTACCGCCATCAACGGCTACTGCACCACCATCGCCGCTCACCTGAAGCACTACGACAAGAAGTAATTCTTCCGTAGCGCCTGGTGCGTTGTGAATAAAAGCCGGGCCTTCGGGTCCGGCTTTTATGCCGCAGGTTGGACATGCTATGCAGACCATTCCTTCAAGGACATTATCATGCCCAATGGTAACTACGCTATTGGGAATACCTACGAGACCGTGACGCGTCCCATGGCTTTTGCCATTGCCAAGGACTGCCTTGCTCGGCTAGGGTTTCCCGAAGACGCATTCCTGAGCATCCCTGGCCACACTGAGCAGGCACTCGTTCAGGGCTCCACCATCGACAACAATTTTGATACCAAGAACTGGTTCGGCACTAACAACGAAGCCATTCTGAAAATCAAAGAAGACCCCATCACCGATCGCATCTATGAAGCCTCGGTTATCCGACGCGACAACAATGTGATCTTTAAGGACGCAGAGACGCACGTATACGTCCGTCCCGTCTATCAGCCTACCAAAGCCACGCTGACGTTTCGTCTGCGCTGTAAAGACGAGATTGAGGCCAGCAAGCTACGTGACGATACATGGGCCCGTTCCCATCTGTTGCGCCACGAGCAAGTGCACACGCTGACCTACCACTGGCAGATCCCCGAAGTGTTCCTGGTTATCCTCCACGAGATCTGGATGAAGCAGGAAGCCCACGACAAGACCGGCGACTCGTTCCCCAAGTACCTCAAGGATCGTTTCGATCCACGGGTGGACACTGTCACCAACTTGGCAGGTAAAGGAGGTGTGTTGGTTGTGCCTGAAGATCAGGTACGGGTGCTGGGTTGGTTTGACTTCTCTGGCGTCATGGATGAGCCGACCTTCAACAAGGACAACGGCACCTGGGATCTGGAGTGGTCGTACAGCGTGGTTTATGACAAGCCTATTGAGGCTGTCCTGGATTACCCATTGGTTGTGCGGCAGAAGATGCTGGGGGCAGACTTCCGTCCCAAGCAAGGCATGTACAAGCTCTCTGACCACGACGTAGACCCTAACACGGTCAATCGTACTCTCGGTAGCTTCTTCAACGTCTGGACGCCTCCTAAGGGCATTCTGGACAAACGTTACCCTGACTTCGATACATGGCAGGTGGAAGGCGGTACTCGTGGCTGTATCGACCTGTGGTATGGCCTGACAACGATCTCTGCGGATAACCGCAAGGACATGTTGTCCATCGACACCCTGGGCGTGCACAAGCTCAGCGACGCTGCTCGTGACTTCATCATGTCTGAGCGTAAGTACGTGGTGGATTACGGCCGTAGTCTTTTTGACATCGCGGTGTACTCCGATAACGAGCGTCACTTGAACGGGCAGGTCGAGTTGACTGAAGACGGAATGATCCGTTCCCTGTTCGATGTGTCCATGGTGCCGATCTACCATGTTGTGATTGCCTTCCGCAATAACCTCTACACACTCTCTGTGGAGGACCAGGATCGCCTGCGTCAGAATGCCTGCAAGATGTATGAGGTATTGGTTCAGATGTATCCAGCGCTCGCTGCAGCCGGACAGATACCTAAGCCAAATAAGCGCTGCTTCTGGACCCGTGAAGAGTGGGAATGGATTGTTGACATCATCTCACCTCCTCGTCCAGGTGTGTGGCCTCGTCCATCTCGCCCCCCTAGTGTACCTGGCGGACATGGTGGCGGTAACCTCACCCCAGGCCAACGTCGCATCCTGATGCTGACAGTCGGTTCTTACAACATCATCACCCGGAGATAAGATCATGCCATTGGTCGAAGTCGATGAAGACAAGGTCGAGAAGCAACCCGCTACTGGTCGTGTCGTACCCGTGGATATGCGCACTGCCTTGGTGCAGACGCGTAATCAACCTCGCCAATCCCTGATCACTCAGGCGGGTGGCTCGATCTTCCCGATCACTGTGTACAAGCAACTGGTTCGAGAGCATGACTCGGTCAAGCCTCAGGCACTGAACCTGGATGCCCCGTACCAACAGTACGAGAAGATCAACAACGTGGAGTCTCGCCTGCAGGGCGACTTCTCCTATTCGTTCGAAGAGGAAGAAGGTGACCGTGTTATCACCGGTACCCTGATCCTCTATCCGGGCATCTACCTGAACATGCACGACATGTTTGAGGCAGACGTGGGGGATGGTCAAACTGGCCTCTTCCACATCAACATGAAGCCAGAGCCTCTGTCGTGGATGGGTCAGGCCTGTCAGCAGATTCAGTTCCGCATGGTGGCCCGTGATGACCCACTGCGCCAAGCAGACCTCAAGGCCAAGACCGTAGAAGAGTTCTACTACGTTGTTGACTTCGTCCGCTTCGGCAAGAACCCTGTCCTGATCAGTTCGCTGTATCACGACTACCGCATGCTGTTCCGCACATCGGAAACGATGATCAGCGAATACCTGCGGTTGTTCTTCAGTCCGATCAGTCAAACTCTCATCATTCCTGGCCAGGAGCCAGAGAACGGTACCTGCTATGATCCTTTCCTGGTTTCTGCTGTGCTCAGCGTACTTGAAACTACCCAGCACCCCCTGCTTCGAAAAGTACAGGCCCATAACACCGACGCACAGTACGCTTTCAGAACCACCACGATCTGGGATGCTCTGCTCCAAATGGAGCCAAGCCACCTTCACCTTGCCTGCCAGCAAATGGGCCTAGTGCAAAAGAGTGTCCTCAAGACCCGTGCCAACTACGGCGGGGCTTACTGGGCACAGATCGACATGGTCATGTTCCCCATTGAGCCGCGTGAAGATGCCGACTCAATGCGTGCGCCGACCATGCAGTACACCACCACCCCTTTGCGTGACGGCCCAGCCCCGATCCATGACTTCAATCGCCTGATCCGTGAAAAGGACCTGACCGACGTTAAAGTAGTAGAGTCGCGTGATCCCAAGGACAAAGTACCGAACATCTGGGACACCAACGACGACACCTACTACGTCTTCAGTAAAGCCTTCTACGAGGAGGACTACACGAAGATGAGCCATCTGGAGAAACTGGTTTGGTCTGTACTGAACCAGCAGGAACTGGATGTGCCCAAGTTGGCAGAGCTGGTCCGTCAGTCGAAAGAGTGGGACAAGCTTGAGCGTTTCTATTACGTGCCAGTGTTGATGATCCTGAACATTCTGGCATTGCGAGGACCTTCGATATGACTCCTAATCGTCCAAAACCCCTACCCGTGGGAACTAGCCTGTCGCCTGCAGAGCAGATCTCCTTCAACCACTATGAGGTCATGGTACCTCGGTTGTTCCTGCAGTCGGCAGAGGCCGCCTCCTTCTACGGGGCGATGGCGCAAGACAACCCGATGGCTCAGCGTGAGCAAGAGCAGGGAGACATGCGCGTGAACCTGCCTGCAACTAAAATGGCAGAGCTGTACGCCAAAGGTTGCAAGCCTTGGTTCATCGACCACCCCAAGTCTGCCAAGCTGTACCGCGAGGTTGTGGGCTACCTGAAGACTGCTGTGCAGAACTTCGATCAGGCGCCTAACTCTGGTCGCTGGACACCAGACATGATGGACAACCTCCTGAAGCTTGAGAACTTCGCTCAGTGGCTCCATGGAGTTGCGTTGCCATTCCTCACCGAAGAAGACGTAGGTCCTCCACGCGATACGTTGGCAGGCTACAGCCGTCGCACTCCAATGCAGCGTCTGTCGCAGCAACAGCAGGAAGACCAACGTCAGAAGGCAGAGCACCTTGCGCCAGATCACCAACGCGTGGTTGATGACCTGGTTGAACGTCAAGTTGCTCGTGGTCGGAGAGGTTGGTCCTAATGGAGACACGTCGCTCAACCTTAATGCAGGAAGTGCGTGCGATCTTTGACGATGGCTCCAAGCCTGTTCATTTCCTTTGGAAGTGCGACATCACGGCAGGAGGCGAGAAGATCGAACCCTTCCGTACCCTCAACATGGATATCGGTCGTCACTACACGCTCAACTTTGCTGAGGACATTTCGGTTGAGCTGCAAGTGCGTCCATCGGAGTACGTCGACAAGATCTACCCCAATCGCCAGAACATCACCGTCACGCTGTATCAGATCCCTCTGAATGAAGACGGCACGGAGAATTGGGATCAGCCTCGTTACCTTGAGATCTATCGAGGTAACATCAAAGGGGCAAAAGACCCGAAGCTCAACGCCCCGCGTGAAGTGGGAACGAGCGATGACCTGGATCTACAAGGTCCAGTGGTGGTGGAGTTCCAGTTGGTATCTCGTGCGCTTGAGCAACTGCGCTTGCAGATCCCAGGTGGCAACTACCGCCACACTACCCCAGGCCGTGTACTGCGTTCGATCATGGATCAACTACGAACCAAGATCAAGGTGGATAACATCGAGGCCATCGTTGGCACCGATATGACCCCACCCGACAACACCGTCGTTCGCGAGCACGTCATTGTTCCTCCGTTACCAGTCACGAAGTTGCCGCTGTACATGCAAGAGAAAGCTGGCGGTGTTTACAACGCTGGCATCTCTTTCTTCTTGCAAGGTGACAAGTGGTACGTCTTCCCGCCGTATGGGATTGATTCCCCGACCGAACGGGATAAGCGTATCCTGACAATCTTCATCGTCCCACCTAACCAGTTCCCTGGTGTGGAACGTACCTACCGAGAAACTATCGGGCAGGTTATTGTCATGTCCACCGGTGGCTCTTCCAACAGCGACATGTCAGAGGCACTGGACTTGAACTCCGGTAACGGTATTCGGTTCAGTGATGCGATGTCGATGTTGGATGGATTCGTCAAGACAGAGAACGGGGTACCTGTTGCTCGTCGTGGTGTGTCGGCTTCTGAGTTCGTTGACGGGACACGTGACACGGGCCTTAACTTTGCACCAGTGGCCACCGAGCGCATCACTTCCAACGCCATGAAGATGGCATCGAAGCTTGCACCTCGTAAGGGCATGACCATGCAGGTCGTCTGGGAGAACGCTAACCCGTTCACGGTGTACCCAGGCATGCAGTGCCGCGTCTATGTGCTGCGGGACAATGTGCTCGAAGAACGTAAGGGGCGCCTGGTGGATGCGCAGTTCCTGATTGCCCCCAAGAGCAAGACTGCCCGCAATTCACAGCAGGCTTGCGTTGGACACCTCGCTGTATTCGTTTCCAGAGCGACTGAGCTTGACAGGCTACCAGACGTCACGGCATAAGCGAACTCCTCTCTACGGGCCTCTGTGGGGCTCGTAGAGGGCTTTATGCCATTGGATATTAAAGTATCTCAAGCCTAAACTATCCATGTGAGTGTATCCACATAAAAGGAAAGCTACATGAACCGCACTGAAGTTATCGATGCGTACTTCGCCTTCTGCAAGCAGGCTGGTTACGAACCGCATCAAGTTATCCTGTCAGCCGGTGCTGCGTTGGTGATGTTCGAGGAACGTGAGACCACCGCTGATCTGGATTGCGATGTCCCTGCACATGACTACGCTCAGTTCGTATGTCAACGCCCATCTGGCGAGCGTCGCTCGTCGCTGGGTGCTTTCTTCGACTACGACGATGTGGTCTCCCTGCATGCCTTCCCAGAAGGCACTGGCGTTTCCCAGCACGCTACTCCCAAGGGCCTGGTCTACACCTACAGCTGGATGGCTCTGGTGGAACAAAAAATCAAGCTGGTGGAAATGCCAGATCGCAAACCAGAGAAAATCCCTCGCGATCTGGAAGAGCTGGACAACATGGTCCTCGGTCTGGCATTCGCTGGTGACGTTGCCGGTGTCAAAGAACTGATTGAGCGCGCAGGTCGCGCTAAGGCGAATCGAGTATGAGTGTTACCTACATCGTAGTTGCAGAACCAGGTAAGCTGGGGTCTATCGAAGTCAACCAGCAGTATGTCCCCTGGGTGGCCAAGGTTGGAGGGTTCAAGGTGGCTGCTGGCGAAGAAGCCAGAGAGATCACGCTGCCAGTAGGTTCTGAGTTCGGCAATAGCTTCGAATCAGTCCTGGCAACCCTTAACCTGTCCACCTACCATTCCGACAAGTTCCATGTGGTGGTTGACATGGGGTGGTCGCTCAAGTACCTCCAGCGCATGTTCGACGAAGGTCGTGCGGTTAACCAGCGTGAGGTTAACTTCATGAACTACATTGCAGGTATTGTTCATGAGGTCGGCACCACGGACCTCACGATATCTGGCTTCGGCTTCCAGGCCAAGGTCCAGGTAGTAACCTTCGACAAAGGTGCGGCGGTCTTCCGCAGTAAGTTCAGCGCACAACTCAAGTCAGTTTAAGAGGTAAGTATGGGCTATGTAGTTGTTCACCACGGTCTGACTGGCCAGAATCTGGATTACGATTCTCAGGACGTTGCCAACAACATCCTGACCTACTTGAGGTTCATGGCAGATCGTCCGGCCAGCGGTACCTATGACGCTGGTCGTCTGGTCTGGGAAGAGATGTTGGATGAGCAGTTGGAGGTTACTCTCTTCCGCTTCTCTGACCAACACAACCACAACGAGCAGCTGCACCTTCTGTTTGAGGTTGGCTCTTCTGTTGAAGAGTTGATCAGAACTAAGGGCGACATGTATGAACGCGTCATCCGTCAGATCAGGTTCCACCTCAAACATGGTGCTGGGGAACTACTGAACCTCGAAACCGTCGGCAACTGTATCGTTGCAACATGCACAAGGTCCGCCCACTTGCATGATGTAGTGGTTCGTAAGAAGCGCTCAGAAATGAAATCAGTGTAACAAGGAGAGTTTCATGTTGGATCGAAACAAGTTCGGCGAAGAGATAATCTCCGCCGATCCTGAGATGCATATCCACCACAATGAATTCTACAAGCGGAATCCTCTGGCCCAAAAGCTGGTAGGTTCTCCTTTAAGGCGGATTACCCTAATGCATGTATTAGTTGGTATCCTCTTAATTGGAATTGGAGCTACATATGTCGTACAAAAACTGGTCGGCCCTGGACATGGTGTTGGTACTGGAGTTGGCCCTGCTGAAGGATGGGGACAAACACGAGAACGTCCTCTGCTCCTTGAAGAATCTCGCCAGTCCAGACAAGACCTGGAAGCGCGGCGATGAAAGCCTGCCTGAATACTGCACCATGTTGGCCCAGCTCCCTGATCCAGTGAAGTCTGTGCGCGATGTCTGCAGCAACTTCTACCGGCAGCTCAAGCAGGTTGACGTCTTTGAAGTGGTGTCGACTGTCCCCGCTGAACTGACAGCCGACGAGCTGGAAGAGTTTGCCCAGGCGCACCGTGAGTTGATTATCAACGACAGACTGCGTCGCCCAGAGATGGTCTAACGGCATAGTAGCCTCCCTCCCACCTTCGGGTGGGAGGGGGTTATGCCACCATCTTTTTTTTTGTTTCAGAAATCAGCCATGAAGTTCGACATGTCAGCCTGATCTTCACCCACCTTACGCATGGACATGTCTTTCCCGTTAATGTCATCCGGGAAACCAGGTGCCAAGTTCTCAGCAAACTTGTAGACCCAGTACAGGTCACGCGATGGAGTGATCGACGAGATACGGTGCTTGCCACGACGGTTGGTCAGGTATGCAGCTCCACCGTATTCCACGATGTGGCAGTAGATCTCCATGTCCAGCTCTTGATGGAGAGTACGGCAGCCATCGTAGAAACCACGACCAGCAACTTCGTTAACCAATTGCTCGGTCACACCCATCTTGGTCAGGTTCAATGCCTCAGACGACATTTGGTGCGCGGTGATCAGAGCGATCTTCTTCTTGTTGAAGAAGTTTCGTACACGCGAGTACAGGTTCTTGACGTCTGCACCTGCCACGCCCTGAGTACAGCCTTCCTTGTTCAGCTTGGCAAGGTAGTCGATCACGCACAGCTGAATCTCGTAGCCGAGCTTCTCGTAGTATTCGATCAGAGCGAACAGCTTACGGAAGTTGGAGTTGTCCGGGTCAACCCGAATGAACTCAATCTTCCAACCATTCTTCTCCAGACGATCCTTAACCACAGCCGACACTTCTTCGATCGACTTGTTGATGGTCTTAGGATCAACACGAATGCCTTGCTCGTTGAGAATGATCTGGGAGTAGACGCCTTTATAGTTGTCCTCCACTGTCTGCTCGTACGAGATGTGTAGCAGCAAAGGAATCTTGCCAGGCGTGATGACCGGGGTGTTATACTGGGCCGCCTGTCGGAAGTAGTTGAGGATCTTACCCGACTTGAAGTTGTGGGACAGCGCAGAGACGCAAAGCACATCCACACGACGCAAGCCCTGCGCGTCACCGAATGCACGGTTGTCTGCCTGCCAGCCAAACTTGAATGCGTAGGACGCTGCAGGGTCTTCTGCTTCGTCTTCCATGAACTGGTCTTTGATGTTGTCCAGCTCACCTACAGCAATACGCTCCATGACGCCCAGGTCTTCCAGACCACCCACACCACCCACACGGTGATAAGGTTCCAACTCGATGACCAGATCACGTACGAAGGACGACCAATCGATCTTGGCCGATTCGAACATGAGCTTACGACGAGCCTTGGCAATGATCAAGTCAACTTCGACCTTTGCCTTATAACTCTGAATGTCGTAGATGGTGCGATCACGATACTGGGTCATCTTTTCCTGGTCGCCACACACTTCCAGGAAACTGGCCAACGCTTCTACAATGAACGACTCGCCCTGAGCATTCATCGTTATTCTTTGAAGTAGGTCCTCGCGGCCGACTGGGGTACCTTCGCCCACACACTGGACCATCCAGCCGGCTGTACTTAGCAGGCCCTCGATGATCTCTCGCCCGTAGTCGTTCTCTGCACCGGCGTTGGGTAACTCCGTGGTGTTGATGATTTCGCGACCCAGCGAAAGAATGTCGTCACTGCGAGTCCCTAGCAGACCTTCAACGTGCAGCAACGAAATTACTTTGATGAGCAGGAGTTTGTTATCCATGTACCGATCCTATATGTTCGGAGGTCAAGGCTATCAGCCGGGGGCGATTAACCTGATCGCTGTTCCCCGCTGGCTTGATTTGGCGTTCAAGGCAAAAGGTCTGACGGTCGAGCAAGCAATTAACATCGACCCTCAGTTGGGATTCACTGAATGTGTTTCGCGTAAGTTCGCGGAAGCTATAGTGTCATCCCAGGAAGTTGATTTTCACAACGAGGTCACTTGGAGTCTGGGCGAATACCTGTTCCCGGACAAGAAGCAGCGACCGCAGCGTGACGAACTATATGCGAAGCTTGTGCGCGACTGGCATGGGGTTCCTCTGGTAAAGGGGCTGGAGTTGCACCTCCACCCTATTATCTTGGGGAGCAATCTCATTGGTCTGTATCACGTCGACCCAGTGCCTGGAGTCACTGATACAGATTTATATGGGCGCATTCTGCGTTGTGCACACACTCTGGCATACAGCAAGGTCGGCGTTGGTGCGCTGGGCTGCGATCTGATCAAAGATGTGCTTAACGAAATTTATCTGGGTCAGCAATGATCTGGAAGCAAGGTCTGGAGCTACAGGCACTGTAGTAACAGGTATTCTATAGCGAACTGGTATACGGGTCGCTCGTTAGTCGACTAACACAAACGCAGCATCCAGTCACTGGAGATTCTACATGAACGTGTTTTCCCTGGCAGGTGGCGCAAGCGCGCCCCTGGACACTCTGATCCAAAGCTTCAACAACTCCTTCACGCACCGCGCTGCTGAGCTGAAGGACAGCCGTCTGACCAAAGGCCTGACCATGGCCGTTGAAAGCCTCGACGAATCGACCAAGGCCTCGCTGACCGCTTCCCTGGGCAGCATCCGTCAGATGGTGATCGAATCGTTCGAAGGCGTGCCAGGCGTGAACCTGGGCCACATGGGCGATCCGATCGCTGCCTCCGGCGAAGAAGCCGGTACTCAAGTTGGCGCTGATACCGCCGGCCTGAACGAAAACCAGCTGCAGGCTGCTACTGCCGTTGCAATGGCTTTCGCTGACCCTGAAGGCTACGCCAAGGCCGCGACCAACACCGCGACCCTGCCAGGCACCCAAGGTGTTGCCATGGCTTCCGAAGGTATCGGCGGCCAGCTGCAACACTTCAAAGAAACCGTCATGGCTACCGAGGCGTTCTCCGAACAGCCGCTGCGCCAGATGATGGGCTGGTCCGTTACCCTCGCTGCCGCGAACGCCCGTCAGGACGCCTTCGCCGAAGCCTGGTTCCCGACCACCGTTCTGACCCCTGCCGACATGGGTCTGACCCTGACCATCGCTCGTTCGATGATCGTCAACACCCCGATCCACCAGCTGGACGGCGCGCCGAACAACCTCGGCCGTGTGAACCTGATCGACGCCGCTCGTCACCCAGAACTTCTGGAAGACGAATCGACCCGTATCGTGCCGGTGGTTCCGCAGGACGTCAACGCCCCTGCTCGCAAGTTCCTGGTCGACGGCTACGCCTCCTGGCAAGTCGACATCGACGGCTTCAAGGTGCCGACCGCGCCTCTGGCCTTCGGTGAAGTCGGCCTGATCAACATCTCGACTCCGAACCACATGGCCCAACAGGGCGTGATGGAACTGACCGACGCCGTTGGCCAGGGCGCTCGCCTGGACTTCCTGGTTGCCAAGCTGGGCACTGACTTCATCAAAGTCAACGTCCGCAACCTGGCTACCTCGGGCTTCCTGCCTGCACAAGAAGGTGAAGCACCTCGCCAAGTCCTGAGCTTCGACGCTCGCGACCTGCCGATCCATGCTGGCACCAAGACCGCTTCGGGCGCCGCTCTGAACTGGCCGGAAGTTGTCGACAACAACCTGACCATCCGCTACGCCGTGGATGTGACCGGTTCGCTCGACCTGCAGACCTCGATCGCCCGTGTGAACGGTTCGATCATCGGCATCAGCGCAATCCTCGACGCCGAAGGCAACGAAATCACCCTGGAAGACGGCATCGGTAAAACCGTGGCCGACAAGTTCAAGGCTGACTTCAAGCTGGTTGGCTGGTATCCGTTCGCCGTTCGTACCAACGAGAACAAACGCCAGCTGGGCAAACTGCTCGACGTCCTGGAACAGCGCTACTGCTACGGCATCCCGCTGACCGCACCGATCTCGGTTCCTGCTCCTGTTGGTTCGGCCAAACCGGCTCAGAACCTGGAAGCCCTGATCTCCGCACAGCGCCGCCGCTGCTCGAACGCCGCGATCACCACCCTGATCAACCACGCTGGTCTGCTCGCAGACTACATGGCCGGTCAGCGTCGCAAAGGCACCATGCCACAACTCGGTTCGATCGGCCGTCTGGTCGTTCATCCGTTCTACGAGAAGCGCGTGATCGACGCCGCCGCTGCCGTGCAGACTCTGCGCGACAACGACAAGGCGCTGGACATCGCTGCTCTGCTCACCAACACCATCAAGGACCTGGCAGCCGACATGCTGATCCAGTCGGCATACCCTGCCGCTCTGGAAGCTTCGCTGACTGGCTCCAAGTCGGTGAAACTGCTGGTCGGTACCGACATCAAAATCGGTCAGCACCTGCAAGTGGTTGGTGACCTGCGCACCTTCGGCCCGATGTTCAGCAACATGACCGTCGTGACCACCCTGAACAAGAAGATGGACGGCCGGGTCTTCCTGACCCTGACCCGCGACAGCGAGTCGAACGTGCCTGACGTCCTGCAGTTCGGCTGGCACGCCTTCATGCCTGAGCTGGTGTCCGTGGTTCAGGTGAGCCGTAACGGTAACACCCGTCAGGAAGCGACCGTGCAGTCCCGCTACCTGCACATCTGCAACCTGCCTATCCTGGCCGAAATTGAAGTGAAGAACCTGTCTCAGGCTCTCTACAACAAGTCGGCCATGCGTGTGGACCTGACCCAGGAGTCGGAGTTTCCCGGTGGCACTGGCGGCGGTACTGACCCAGACGCAGGTGGTGGTACCGATGGCGGCGCTGGTGCTGGCACCGGCGGCTAATCCGTAAGGGTTGGCAAGTACAACGCTCTGCTTGTATAGGGGCGGTGGTAACATGGGTCTCGTGTTACCACGCGTACTTGAAAACATGAGGGCAGGCCTTCGGGCCTGCCTTTATGCCGTCGTGTTGGAATAACCTTTTTTGAAACCTAAATTATCAAGTTGAATGGATCTGGTTAGCGGCCCTAATCAAAACCATTCAAAAGGTGCAGTCATCCCCAAGTCTGCCACTTACTCACTAGCTGAGAGTTACAACATGGAAGCTGGCATTAACGCCAACCGATTTCATCCATCGGCACCGGAGTGGGTAAATGACTATTACAGTCACCATCCCGGACAAGATCATCCACGAAGTTCCGATTGCAGAGTTGGAGTGGTGCTCGGGCCAAGACATTCAGTTCGATCACATGCCCGCAATGGAAACAACGGTGACATGCGAGAACTACACCCATCGTGACATTTGGGTGGCTGAGCGTACTGGCGCAATTAGCAAAATCTCTCCCAAGTCTAGTTATAACCAAAACAAGTTCTGCATCAAGATACAACGTCGAAGGGCTTCGTCTACTCATACCGAGTTTGACATCTTTGACGTCGTGGAAGATAAGTCCGGTAAAATCAAAACAGGCAGCGGCGCAGCTGCCGTAGATCGCTCGTACTCCATCGCCAATAGTCGGGGCGGTGGGATGCACGTATGCCATGAGGTGATCTTCACGATTCCTCTAGCAGGCTTGCAGGGCCATGGTGGATCGCTGTACCACCATGAGACTGATATGGTTCTGGCTGTCAATAAAGAGCAGGCTATACATCCTGGCTCCCCGCAGTCCAGATTGAAGTCCAAGTACCGTGAGATGGAAGCTGACCTTCAAGTCTACACGGAAGATTCACACGACATAAAGGAGATAAAGAAGGCGCTAGGGCTGCGCCGAGGTTCTGACATGGCGCGAGTCATGATCGGTATCGTTGATAATGAAAGGAGGTATGGCGACAAGTTTGTCAACCTACTGGGAACGCCTCACTTGGTGAGAGCTGTGAAGAGCGCGACGCTCATCGATGGCGTGTATGTGGTGAGGGATGAACTGATCAACAATTCGGGTCGTTCTTCAAAGCCAACTGTCACGCACTATTCATTCGAGGACGTCGAGACTTCTGGGATTAGGTTATTCAACTCCAGCAGCGATGCCCTTACCTATGGCGAGCCTGAGAAAGCAGCGGAACGAGAAGCTGAAAAACTCAAGTCTGATAACTTGCGACTGAAGGCTGAGCTGGACAAGCAACAGACTCAAAGCAAGTTGGCCATTACCCAAGTCTCTGATCAAGTTGATCGGGGGGCCATAGTCCGCAAAGATTACTACGAAGAACGATCCCAAAGGCGGAAAGATTCTTCGGAGGACATGAAGTACGTTTATGCGGGCTTAGCAGGGTTCTTAGGTTTAGTGGCTCTATTCCTTAAAGCGAAGTAACAACGGGGAGTTGTCTGGATGAACGCACAAATGCTGGCAATTATGGCTGCGGGTACACCGCCCATCAACCCAGACATTGCTAACGGCATTGCAACCATTCAGGTCAAGACGGCGGAATCGTACATTGACCGGGATTTGCGTGCCTGTTCGGAGCAGTTGCCGGAAGGTATCCGCTACGAAAACTATCGCCGCTGCACTCCGATGGAGGAGTACAAAATCCTTCATCAGAAGAAGGAGAAGAACTACGTTGAGCTTTCCCGCTCGGACATGTATCTGATCGAGGCGAACTTCTCGCTTCACGGACGTCCACTGGAAAGCCGCCCCATGTACATGCCATTCGTGGGGGACGCTGGTATCATGCACATCCGGGGAACGCCGTATTCGGTGAACCCCGTCATCGGTGACGTAGCAGTGAGCGTCACCCGTGGTGGTCTGTTCGCATGGCTGGGCCTGACCAAGGTTCAGTTCTATCGCATGAACTACCACTTCGAAACCGATGGCAAAATCCAGGGTGCGTCTGTGGCGCACTCTAACCTGTACCACCGCAGCACCAAGTCGAAGGCAGCGAAGGTTGGCAAGAACAGCCTGCGCTCCACGCTGGTGCACTACATGCTTTGCCGGATGGGTCTGACCGAGATGCTCACCAAGCACTTCAAGTGCTCGGAGGTTCTGATCGGCGACAAAGACGTGATCAACTATGATCGCGTAGATCCTGAACAGTGGCTCATCTGCACAACAGGTGGTCACGGCGGTCACTTGAAGGTGCCTATGGATTATGTCCCTAGTCGCCTCGCCATCGCGATCCCTCGCGCTGAAGTGACTGCAGATCAGATCGATGCCATCTGCGGTGTGTTCTATGTGGTGGACACGTATCCAGAAGCGGCCACTGAGCAGTACGTGGAAAATCCACACATGTGGCAGCGCCTGATGGGTCGCATCATCTTCGGTGATTCCATGAACGAAGGTGAGCGGATGATCCTGCTGCGCGAGCACTTGATCTCCATCGATGGTTACGTGAACTATCAGTCGCGCAGAACGCTGCACCAAGGCGGGATCATGGTTGAAAACATCCATGACTTCTTCGCTTGGGTTGTACGCGAGTTGCCAGTGTTGATCGCAAGTGCACCTACGGAAGTAGCGTCGCTCTACGGCAAACGACTGATGACTGTGCGTTATCTGCTTAAGGACATTAGCCGGTCCATCTACCTGCTCATGTTCAGGCTGCGTGCGCAGTACAACAAGCGGGGTCGTCTCTCGGAGAAAGAGATTCGCGATGCAATGCGTAAAGGCCTACTGCGTGACCGCATCACTGTGGTAAACGTTGGCCACGCTGAGGTATCGACCGTTTCCTCTCCAGGCGACAACAAGATCTTCAAGATCACCTCGACAGCGGTACTGCAAGAGAACACCGATAGTCCAAAAGGCAAGGGCGGCGGCGGTAGCTTGAATGACCCATCCAAGTTCATTCACACCTCCGTTATCGAGTTCTGCAGCTACTGTGCAATGGGTAAGAACGAACCTACTGGTCGTGGTAAGTTGGGCACGCATGCCATTACCAACGAACGTGGTGACCTCATTCGTAACCCTAAGTACATCAACCTCATGGAACATACGCAACATCTCCTGACGCGCATGTAACCAGTATTTAAGTAAAAGGACACAAGCATGTACAGCGGAAATCTGCCGTTTCCACCCGATCAGATCATCAGCGGCAACTGGTTCGATGACCCGTTCAGTGCGCAGCTCCCGGTACCGGTGATGGCGATCATCCAACAGAATCCGAACCTGCAGTGGGTTCAGGCTCTGGTGGCAGCCGTACTGGTAGGCGATCTGCAACAGAACTGCCAAAGCGGGCCGGTGAGCGCATTTGCGTACAACCTGTTCTCCAACAACCGCTACAACAACGAACCGTGGATGTTGGTAATGGACGGTGGTGTGCAGTTCGCCTTTGGCCAACTGCGCATGAACCAGCAAGGCGATCCTCGCCAAGTTGTCAGTCAAGCAACCGTGTTCTACGCAACCTATGCAACAGCGGCCTGCGTTGAGCGCTTCCCTGAACTGCGCAACTGGATGCAACCGCATCAGGTTCAGCGCTGCATGGAAGTGATCCAGCGCTACCGCGCAATGACCGGTGGTGTTGCTGGCGCTGGTGGTGGTCATCAGCCTCAGCAATACGCCAGCGGCCATGTGAGCAACATCATGTCGCCTACTGGCGGTGCTGGTGCTCATGCTTTCAACATGCTGCACATGGAGGAGAACTCCAAGTTCGGCAACCCTAACCGCGGTCGAGCGGTGCCTTTGGGGCGTGAACCTAAAAACGAGCCCGATCAGGCTCTCAAGAATCTGGGAGTGACTGAAGTGAGCGACATCGGCCGCAACACCCAACAACCAGTGCAGGGCGAGCCGCAGCAAGCACAGCCAGCCTACACGCCTCCGGTCAATCGTCCGCGTGCACGTCCAGTGCCGATCGGTCAACCGACCCCAGGCACCATTCAACCAGTGCTCGAAGGCGAGCTGCAACCAGCCGGCCAGGTACACGAGATTCCCACTGGTCAGCCTGCGCCACAAGCCTACGCCGCGCCTCCGGTTGCACAGCGCGTTGAAATCCCACAGCAGACGCTGGACACTTCGCTCAGCGTGAGCAACGATATCCCTGCACTCGATGTACTGGGTGTGTCGGATGCCGAGTGGGGCGATGTGCCTGAGCACCACAAAGAAGTACCTGTGGCGCAATTCGGCAATGTGCAACCAACCGAGCAAGCCCGCGACGATTACCAGGTCCACGCAAGTGGCCGCTTCATGGTGCGTCCGCAGCATCTCGATGTGGTTCTGCCGCAGACCCGCGAAGAAGCTCAGCTGGAAGAGGTGGAAGATCTGGAGGTCATCGAGATCGCCAGCCTGCCTACCGAAGGCGACTTCACCGTGCTGGAACTGGAAGATGGCAACGTGGCTGTTCTCACCACTGGCGACGATGTTGGTCGTACCTGGTCCGAGAGCAATCCGCACAACTATCCTTTCAACCCGATCACCCACCAACGTTACCTCGTACAAGTCTCCGACGATGTTCGCTACGAGGCGTTCCTGCCGCGAGACCCAGACGTGGATTACGAAGACCTGGAATTCGATGTCGCCAAGCGTACCAAGGCGAAACAGCTGCGCCTGTCCGATCAGCACATCCTCGCCGACCTCTCGGTCATCACCGAGATCGTCCCAGCAGGTGCGCCGTACACGATCATCCACGCCAACGAAGAGCTGGCCAAAGCGGCTCAAGACGAAGACCAAGGCAAGCAACTGGAAGCTGTTGAGAAGTTCCAGGGCAAGCTGACCTTCTTCGACGGCGTGACCGAGAACTCCAACCTGCGTGAAGAGCTGTATCGCCTCGACCTGTTCTTCGATCAAGTCAAAGCGCGCAACGCAGTGGCCGTGTCGTACTTCAGCCAAGAGACTCGTTTCGTGGCGTATGGCATGTCCACCAAGGTCAGCAACCTGATGACCTCGCAGCACGCCGACCGCGTCGCCAAGATGTGGCTGTTCCTCAACGATCTGGCCACGGCCTGTCCGCGTGGTTTCCTGTTCATCGACAAGCTGATGACCGACGGCGTGAATCGCCTGCTGGGCAAAGCTTGCGGCATCACCGAGTACGACATCAAATCCTTCGCCGAAGAGTACCACGAACTCAACGAGATCGTGGAGAAGGAATACGGCGTAGTGGCGACTGAGAAGCTGCAGGCTGCCGCAAACGAACTGGCCTTGGGCCTGTCGATCTCCACCACCGGTGTAGATCTGGTTGTGAAGCAAACCTTCGCGGTAGTTGGATTGCCCGTAGGTCTGGCAAGCTTCGATTTGGCGCTCACGTCTGGGGAGATGTTTGTGACCACTTCGGTTCAAGCTCCAGAGCTGAACGCTTTGTTGGATGAAGCAAAGAAAGACCAGGCACGACCAAAGTACATCAACACCTACCTGAGCGGCCGCGACGGCGAGGTGTACGAGGTTGTGGAATCCCTTTGGGACGACGCGTTCAAGATGCTGGTGGCTGCTAAGTAAGCAGTCAAACTAACCCCTCCCTATCAACCACTGACAACCCCGGTGACAACCAAGAGCGCCTAATAAGCGCATAGAGTCCAGGCCCACCGGGGGCCTGGACTCCACTTATGCCTCTATTTTTTTTTTACCTCAGATGGCAGTATCGTCGTTGCCAGAGTCATCCGGCTTCTCTTCCTCTTCCTCGGTACTGGTGTCACCACCGTCATCATCACCGAAGTCGAAGTCACCACCATCACCGTCGGTGTCATCATCACCCATGTCGAAGTCACCGAAGTCATCATCACCACTGTCGAAGTCGCTATCGCCACCGCCGCCAGTGCTGCTGCCTTCCACTGCTTCAGTGCCTTCCACTCGTTCGGTATCCAGACGCTCCTTAAGGGTTGCGAACTGGTTCTCGGTGATGAGCGCCTTGGAGTACAGTTGCAGGCCAACGCCCTGGATCATCTTGACCAGACGACCAACGTCCTCGATACCACCTTCGAGCAACTTGGTGCCTGGATCTTCCGGGGTGTCGTTCTTCAGCAGGTCAGTGACCTCGGGCATGATGTTGTTGTTACGGCAGTAAGCCAGCACGAGCTGAGACTTGACCGACGCTTTAACCACACCCACCCATTCGTTGGCGCTTTCACCAGTAACTGCACCTTGCATCAGGTCATCTGGGATGACGTGATCCAGTACCTTCTCAACTGCAGAGATGTACTCATCCAGATCAGACATGCGGTTAGCCAGGCCCGTGTCAGGACGCGGCAGGGAGACCTTGTAGATCTGGAAGAAGGTCTTGATGAAGAACTCCTCACCCAACTTGGCCAGCTTCTCTTTCGGAATATCCTTGGAGTGCTCGGCCACCGCCTTACGCAGCTTGTCCATGATCCCCTTGTGGTTGATCGCAATCTTGATCAGGGTTTCACGGATAAGGTCGTTGGTGCGGTCTTGCAGGATGATGGCGCGCTTGAGCGACAGTTCGTTCGAGGTAGCCATCTTGGAGGAGAACTCGATCTGAGTCGACAGGTCCACGATCTCTGGCGCGAGACCAAAGCCCATGGTTTGCCGCTTACGCAGGTCTTCATCCAGCTCCAGGTTGACTTCACGGTACTCGATAGGACGAGACTCGATGGCCACCTTGGTGCCTGGGAACGTGTCACCACCTTCCACGTTGATTGCCAAGCCAGACTGCTGCGCCACCTCAACCATACGGCGAGGGTTGGAAGTAGCCCAAGGTACAGAGCAGGCACGCTGGCGCGCATACTCGTGCAGGATCATTTCCTTGGTACGCAGTTTGTTTGGATCGTCTTCGTCGATAGTGATGTTCAGGGTACGGTGATCGATCGAGTTGCGGATGTGCGTCTCGATGTTCATGAACATGGTCAGTGCGCGGATAGATGACAGGATCTTGTTGTCTTCCATCAGCGAACGGCCAGTACCGTTGTCGTTCCAGTTGTACGCCCAGTACACCACCATGTCGGCAGGTACATAGACGATACGAGTCTGCTTGTTGGCCAGAGCACGCTCGAACATCAGGTCGAAGGCCAACTCCATGCGGCTGACGGTAACGTTACCAACCGAGCCATTGGAGAAGCGGCTTTCAATGTCGCGCAGAGCCAACTCACGGAACGCTTGCATCGCCTGGATGGTCATGGTCTGTTGGGTGAACCCATCATCCATATCCAACTGGCTAGCCATCTGGCCAAGCATGCCAGACATTGCGTTACGGTTGTTGAACACGCCCGCCGAGATATTGCGGAAGTAGTCGCTGCGGGCAGAGCGCGAGATCATCGCACCGAACTCGTCCAACACGAACAGGAAGCCAATGGGGCGCTTGGGGTTGCTTGGGCGCACGACAGGCATACACGATTCAGTCGGACCTACCTTGATCAGGGGCGGGCCTTCGGTGGGGCGCGAGGCGTCTTCCTGACGCATGATGGTCACGAAGTCTTCTGGGTTGATGTCTGGACTGTGGTAGATCGAATCCAGACTACCGAAGTAGCCGCCACCCACCGACTCCAGCGCCACGCCGTTCTGCGCGGACTTGATAGATTCGGTGATCTCACCGAGCTTCATCATCTGCGGGTTGTCATAGATGGCAGGCGCTGCGAAGTTTTTGAACTTGGTGAAGTCCCACTTGGCGATGTGCGGCGATGCAAACGACTCACCCACCAAGTGCATGTTCTTCAGGGCGGCATTGGCTGATGGACTGCTGGCCAGGCTACTCAGCATGTTCTCCAGCGACATGGTGCCATAGTTCTTCCGCTCACCATCTGCCATGTATCCCAACGGCTTGGAGATATCATCATAGATGCCTTTCTCCCGGAACGACTCCAACGAGATCTTGGTCTTGCCATTGCGACCGTTGATCAGATCGTCCAGGGAGTTTTCAGGGATGATGATGGTGACATCGGCGCCTTCCATGAACAGGGCTTTGCGCAGCTTTTCCGGCAGCAAGGCTTTAATCTTATAGTCATGCTCGGCATAGTCTGCGAGGATTTTCACCATGGCCTGCGCCATTTCTGGTGGCAGGATGTTCGGTGTGACCTCGTGCTTGAGTTCGGTCTGCGTGATGTCCTTAGGGGACAGGATCAGGGATTGCAACACCTGAATGCAGATCTCAATCTCAGGCAGCATAGCCGCCTGGTTTTGATAGTCGTCGATGTTGGTAGCCATGACATCGGCGGCTTCTTGCAGGTAGCCGAAGTTACCCAAGTAAGGACTGTCGTGGCGCTCTGGTGCAGTGCCGCTCTGGTCACGAATCATTTTCGACAGAACGGTGTCATTGCCTACTCCCGGTCGGCTGTGTTGCAGCTTCGCATTGGGAGCCGAGGAACGGATTACCGTTGCCGCGGATACACGAGGGTTGTTCATCGGAAGTCCTTCTATTACAGGTGTCACAAATTTTGGGGTGCTGGCGATGGCCAACGACTTTTATCAAATCTTTCGCGAGGACTGTAAGCGACTGGCCAGAACCATGGTCATTCGACATGAAGTCAGCGCTGAGGCGACAAACCGCTACCTTGCCCTATACGGCATCGAAGTCCTCGACGATAAGAGGACGTGGCGCTACTACATGAATATCGCCGGACTATATCATTCTACCAATGAAATGATGCAGGTCAAAAGCCTGGACACCGGCGAGCTTATCGACTTCACTCGTGAGAACTTGAAGATCCACCGTGCCACTGCGCGGGGCTACGCTTACGGGTCTCGTTACTACAAAGCCCTGGCCTCCCAGTGGAAGCGTCAGGAGCGCTTGATCAAAGGTATCCTGAACCCTGTTGACATTGATTTGGCTATCAATGCGCGGGAGAATGAGATCATCTGGATGCCGCCAGAGTTGGTGGATGAGAACGAAGACAACCTCAAAGAGTTGATTCAGGCCCAGATCGATGCGGGCATGGATCGCTGGCATGTTGAGATGTACTCGTTGACCGAGGACCTCTACGACTGCAGTCGCTACGCCATCCTTTATGCCCATCTGCCGGCCTTCATCGAGTTTGCGCGCTGGAAGAACAGCCGTACCTTCAGGGCTCACAGTTTCCATATTCGCGAGTTCCTGGCCGCCAATGGCAAACTCGACGTCTACATGGACGCGATGACCAAAGAGCAGCAACTGTTCTTCTACCGCAACTTGCCTTATCTGCACCGCTACCCAGGCCATAGCGATACGTTCGAGTGGCTCAAGACAGAAGTGTTGGAGAAACGTCTGTTCCCACTGGCTGATTACACGCTCAGTCAGAACACGGAGAAGATGCCAACTGACCTTGAGCCTACGATTGAGCTGATCCGTCAGGAAACCACCGCCGACTATGCAGGCGTCCTGCCCACCAAGCATGACGTGCGATCCATTCTGCGCAAGCAGGAGAAGCTCGCTCTGCGTAACGCCGAGACCATTGACGATAACGAGATTGAGACCACGCAGCTCATGCAATTGTCTCAGGTCAGCACTATGCAGACCAAGGTCTTGGAATCCGACGTGCTCGACATGTCCGACTCTCAGGTGTTCAAGCTCAAAGAGTTCCTGATCTACCATTGGGCGTACCTTGCCCATGAGGATCGTTACCGGGCACTCGTCACAATTGAGAACCCGCGTACCGGTGAACCGATCACGCTCTCTGCTTTGGATGCGTTCATCTTCTTCCTGTACGTCTACAACCTGTCTCAAAAGCAGGTGTTGACGGTTGTGCCGAACATGCATGTCAACTGCGTGTTGAAGAATCCGAAGCCGTTGCCGCCTGAGATGTTCAATGCAGTGTGCCTTGGTCCGTACGCCACTATGGCGCACGCTGAGGCTGTTTGGGACCTGATGCCTGAGTTGGGTTCGTACATCTCCACTGAATCGTTCTATGACGCTGTCAATGCGGTCTATAACGCAGCAGTGGATCAGCACAACATGGCCGCCTTCCATGGGCACTTCCAGGTGCGTGCTGAAGTAGAGGCCCTAGGTCTTTACATGTTCATGGACTACGGCATCAGCCTGGGTAACGAAGAGCCCTATGAGGATTGGCTGCGGCCTCGTGGTCTGCTTCCGATCAAGGACTACAACACCAACGAACTGGATCTGTTGTGGAACAGCCTGCTGCAAACAGCGACCGGGATGGATTTGAACACCTCCTTGTCCCTGAACGATATCCATCGCGCAATGATCGGTATCATGCAGCGCCTGTCGTCATATTCGGTTCACTACATCCGTTCCATGAACTCGTCGCCATTGTTGGCTCTGGACAATAAGTTCATCCGCATTGGCGATGCGCTCGGGGTTGGTCAGGGTGCTCACGAGTATGACATTCTCAAACTCAAAGAGATCCACGGCTACGGTCAGGTAAAGGGCGACACTGAGATCGACGTCTTGAATGACGTGCAGATCCGTGACGAGAAAACTGAGCTTACAGGTACGTCTCAAATGATCTTCGGTTTGTACTTCGAAGAACAGACAGAGAAGCATGGGTACTCCAATGTACCTTTGCCGTATCTGCGAGCCATTGAGCCCGTCCTGCGCCCAGTGACCAACTTGGATGGGATGCAGTTCACCAGTGACATCATCGTAGGTCCTCTGGACCCAAGCGACGAGCATATTGGTGAGGTGCTGGTTGTCCGCACTCTGAGCGGATTGAACTACCCAACCTGATACGTGCCAAACGAGTAACCTCTCCATGAGCGGGCCTAGTGCCCGCTTATTTTTTTGTCAAACGGACGATTATCATGAGCGAGTTCTATGCTGCTCGGGCTACTCGACTGCCCCCGAAAGAGTTCGTACTGTTCCTGTTCAACTATGCATCTGATCTGAACATCAACGGCTACGAAGCCGATGTGTCTGATCCATTGGGCAAAGACGCCCAAGGCCGGACCATGGTGTACATCAAAGGCAATGGTCAAGATGGTCCTAACGGGGATGGCGGCTTTATCGGTAAGGCTGAGTTTGCCTATTACCGCACTAACTTGGCCAACATCAAGTTGCCAGTTGATGGTAGCTTCTGGGACGTGATCGGATCACAGCCTTCTTTCTACGAGATCGTAGACGAGGTGATTCGCCGTACCCAGTTCGGTTGCTCGGTGGCTGACTTCATCCCAACTGAGATGCGTACGGATAACCTGACAGGCTATGTCCTTAAGGCAGATCCCAAGTCCCTACGCTTTGAAGGCCAGGTGAACCTGGGTGTTCCACGTCGCGCCAATATCGACCAGTTCATTCCAGCCGGTCTCACTGGCTCCTTCACCCAATACAACGGCATGTTCGATTTGAACCTGTCACGTATTCCGATCAACTACGATATCACCGAATACCCAGACGTGATAAAGCAGTTGGTCAAAGGGTACAAAATCAAGACTACCGACGTTGTCTTGTTCAACCTGATGTTGGTACAAGCTGCCTATAGCGGCTTGCCCCTTACCAACAATACCACGCCCAAGGACTTGCTCAACGTCTATCAGGCAGAGGTCATTTACCATGGCCCACTACGTGCCGATGCCGACGACAAGCACCTGTTCGAAAGTCGTGACCGGGTTGTCGAGTTGCGGCCTTCTGCAACCTACGCCCCTCGGGCTCAGGGCACACTCAAGTTGTATTACGCCAGCGAAACACCGCCGACACCAGTACAGGCAAGTCTGCCAATCTATACGCTCAACATGCTCTCGACCACAGCCTCTGGCACTGCTCAGGCAGACTTCTGGTCTAAGTGCGTGGTAGGTAAGTTGCTGGACCAACAGGGCACCGCCGGCGTGATTGCTACGGCCTTCCAGGCAGCGTTTGGAATAACATATGACGCTATCCTCAAGCAGGGCTTGAAGGTTACCTACAACGGCCCCGCAAGGCCTTCTGACCAGGTGCCTGCAGGTAAGACCACCTGCAACGTTTGTGAGCTGTCCGTAGTGGATGCTCCTAACGACTTCATCTACGGCCCAGGCAAGGTGTACTACTGATGAGCACAATCATTGATTTGCTCGCTGTCTCCCAAGAAGAGGCAGTGATGCGCGACATCGCCCAGCGCATGGCCATTAGCTACGACGTGATTCACCCACGGTTCTTCTCCTTCTCTTATACCCACGTAGACGATTCGCGTGTGACGGTTCAAATCCGTTCGCGTGCTCAGACCGTGGATGGGGAGAAGTCTCCATGGATCAACGATCGGGCTATCCAGTTCAACCGCGCCACGTTGCGCGGCCTGGCCAGTCAGCGAGTGATGAATGTTAACTGGGTATCTGGCATGGCAGTTGAGCACATCCTGCGTGCGCTCAAGCTGACCCACAACTTCAACGTCTCTGCTTCTGAGATCGAGTGGCAGCAGACTGACGGGACGTGGGTGACTTTCGCTGAGTCCTATCGCCCAGTGGCCAAGACATGGGCTTGCCGCTTCTCCAAAGCACAGGCCCGCTTCGTACCAAGCACCAGCCAGTTCAGCATCGCATTGGCAGCTACCACTCGACTGGACTTGGGTGAATACCTGCGTCTGATTGCAGCGGGTACCATTACAGGAGCACTGTCGTGACAACTATCACGCGTGACGAACTGCGTGGCATCTCTGTAGGTGGTTTGATCTGCCTGCATGTGAACCGCAAGAATGACCTGAACATTAAGCCCAGCCAAATCAAGCCGATCCAATCGACCTTGACGCCGGAAGGTAATGTGCGGGTCAAGCTTGAACCCACCCCAGAGACAGGTTGGCAGAATGGTCCCATCGAGGTCCTCATTCCGCCTGTCAAAGTGGATGAGATCTACGAAGAGACTGAGCTGGTGTTCCAAGACATCGGTAGCATGACTCGTGAAGAGGTGTTTGTTCACCTTAGCCTGCCGCCACCGCCACCTGAACTGGTTGAGGTGGAAGAGTACCTGATGCTCGATCCTGGCCCTGAGCTTAAGATCAAGTATCGCCTGCATTACAAGAATGTCTTCTTCAAGGGTTCGGTGGTTGTGCGGGTTACTGGCGCACCTAACAACCTGGACTCCTTGCAAACCCTCAACAACCTCCTCATCGGCGAATAGGGCTGAACATGAAAAACACAATCTCGACCATTTACGGCGCCTTTGTTCAGGCCTGCCAGTTCTTCAAGCAGCCGTTCGAGTTGGTGCCATTCACCACGCAGAACGAAAAGTACGGCATCATGCCCAAGGTCGCTCCGGCGGCTACCGAAATGCCCTCCGTGCAATATGCGGCGATCGGTAACTGGGGTCACCGCAACCTGACCACCGCTGAAGGTCGTCCTTACACCGGTAGCAACCAGCACCTGCCATCCGACGCTGGTCTCTATGGTCAGATCCCGTGGGTGGTGCGTAAGCTCGACAACGACCTGTCCACCAACGACCGTAAGCGCTACCGCATGCGTAAGGTCCAGTCGATTGGCGGCGTCAAGTACGCGATCTACTACCTGCGCGTGTTGGACACTTCGTTGGCCAAGCCTGCCATGACCATCAACACCAAGGTCAACGGTGTGGTGAGTTCCCGCCCGTTCGTGCCAGACTCCTCCAACCTGTCGCCTACTCCGCCTGTGCTACAGGACGGTGAAGTGTTGACGGCCTCCGGTGAATACCTGGCCATCAAGTCGGTCGTGGACATCATCATCACTGCCACCGAGATCGAAGACATCATCGAAGCCTGCCGCATCCTCTACGACAACGAGGGTCTGGCCGTGATCTCCGAGATCGCTCTGGTCACCGGCGTGGATCGTCAGAACTCTGGCGAAGGCATGGGCAACAACACCATCCAGTACACCGAGGCTATCGCCGCTCAGATCGCTGCGATCCTCAACACGTACTACTCCCTGCCAGCGGCCAACAGCCAGATCCGCGAGACCATGACCTTGGGTACCAGCGACCCAATGCTGCTCAACACCGGTCTGACCAAGCAGGCATAACTCATGGATACCAGACACGATCGTGACTGTGTTCGTGTCATGGGCATAGACCCAGGGTCCCGGACCCTGGGCATTGCTATCACCACATGTTTTCCGTACGAGCAGTGCTGGACGCTTGACGAGGCATGGACACTGAACACCGAGTACCACTTGCAGCAGAAACGTTTCCGTGCAGCGCGCGTGGGTGACCACCAGGTACGCATGGAAGCCATTGAAGAAGAGGTGTTTGAAGCGCTCTGCAACTTCTACCCGGATGTGGTGATCATGGAGACCCCCTACCTTGGACGTCTCCCGCAATCGTTTTTCGTGCTTACGCAGGTAATGGTGGCGATCGAGCGAGCTGTTCAGCGCTACTCTGCTGCCATGCACCTGGAGAAGGTTGAGCCTTCTGTTGTAAAGAAAGCGATAGGGGTTCCTGGGAACTCGCCTGACAAGACTTTGGTGTCTAAGGCTGTAATGGCCTTGAAGAACCTGGAGAACCTGTCAGAGAAGCCTCTCAGCGCCCTGGACGAACACAGTATCGATGCCACGGCTGTGTGCCATTACTACTGCACCACCGAACTCGGGTTGGAGTGGAAGAAGCCATGCTAAACACCATCAAGGGCTACCTTGGCGTGTTGACCATAGGTGCGCTATTTACTCTGCTTTCGATGAGCCTGTACGGCACGTACAAGGTTCATAAGACGTTGCAGGAAGTAGCCGCGCTTAAGGTTGATATGGCCGTAGAAAACGTAGCTACCAAAATCGTTGTCAAACAAGATGAGGCGCTGGCCAAGATTAATAGGGCTAGTTTTGACTCAACCGCTAAACTACAGGACATTCTCAAAGATGCGCAGAAAGAGAATACTGAGCGTGGCCAGCAGTCCTCGCCGCCCATCGCTCCGCCATTACCTCTGCCGGTTAAAGACCAGGCTCCCGCGCCTAAGCAGACTCCACGCCCTGTGGAAAAGCCGAAAGCTGCGCAAGCTGTCGCTGTTGCTCATTCTGCTACCACCACTCGGGTCATTGATGAGTTGTGGGACAACTACTGTCGACAATTCCCAGCAGAGCGTAGTTGTGATCGACAAACGGATTCAACGGGGACAGTGCAGGCCAGTGCCCCCACCGGACAAGGAGGAGTCCGCCAAACGAACTGACCAGGAAATGGTTCCAATCCTGGGACAGGTCATCATCCTGCAAAACGGCGTAATCGCCAAATGCATCGAGCAGATCGATTCTGGGAACGACTACCTCGATCAAGTCAATGAGGAGTTGAAGAAGCGATGAACCTTTTTACCGCGGTGACGCAGTACGAAAATTCCCCCATCGGGAATCAGTCGTGGTATCCGATGGTCCCCCTCATCCTGCTCAGCTTCCCTGCGGGTACACAGTTCGACCCAGTCATGACGTGTAAGGAGTTCCTCCAGCATGTCATGAGCCTGGATCAGGAGAAGCGTGCCCGTATCCTGAACATGGAAATCCCGGTTGTGGCCGAACAGGTAGAAGATGCCAAGCGTTCTGGTCACAAGAGCATGCTGCTGGCCATCGTCGGCATGGCGTTGATTGCCAGCGTGCTGATCCTGGGTGGATACTTCGCGGCCACTGCTCATGTGGGCGGTACCGCAGACTCCACCACCATTGGTAGCTTCTTCGACTTTGTCAAAGAGATTGCCAAGATGGCCTTCGAGATGCTCGCAGGTCAGCCAGGGGCATAAAGGACAAGCTCCCTCCCCGCAAGGGGAGGGAGTATGCCGTCACTTGAAGATGTCGCGCTTGATTTCAAGGATGTGGGGGCGTGCAGGGCGACGACGGTCACGGTTGCTCCGTACAGCGTCTACCGCGTTGACATTTCGCCAACGGATGTCGTGCATGCGCATGTGGTCGTGAGTGCCCTCAGGGGCCATCAGCGTCCACTTAGGCGTGTGGTCGTGCAGCAGGTAATTGAGCATCCGACCATCGTGATGTTGGCAAGGCGCCTTCACGGTTTCGTGGTGGTAGAATGCACAAGGATGCTGACCGATCTCCAGAGGGATACGGTTGAAGTACACATCCGGGGAATTGACCACGACAACGAACGTCTGGCTCAGGGTCATCAGTGCCTGAATGAAAGCACGACCACGAGACTCTGCAACAGAGATCATCGTCGGTGCATCTTTCTTCTTGGACACCACCGAGCGGGCAGCAGACAAGTCCATGTACTGCTCAGCTGTCAGGAAACGTTCCAGGTAAGGGTATTGCAACAGGTTAACTTCAAACAGCCCGTTACCCACAGCACGGAACACATTGCCCAGTGGGATCAGATGGCCGAAGAGCACCAACATAGCAGAAGACTTACTCCAATCGACACCAGGCACAGAAACGTAGATTGGAGTATCCAGGGTAGCTCCAGCAGCAGGGAGTCCGCCGAGCATCGTAGTAGTGATAGGAACAATCTTGCAGCCTCCAAGTTTGGCAAAGCTGATCAACCCGAGGCTATTGATGTCGGACTTCTGGACAGTACGCCCACCTTGCATGACATAAAAACCTGCGGTAGAAGAATAGGTGCGGTGCAAATAGCCTGCAACGCTGGCCAGTGTGTTGGCCTCTATCATCCCGCCGGTCAGTCCTTCTTTAGTGACAAGCAAGTCCGTCTTGGCAGCCACTGGCAGTTCAAGACTAGGCTGGCCGCCAGACACCACCATCTCGACTTTGAACTTCGCATGGATGGCGTCAGAGTAAACAGCTTGCACCGTTTCCACCGAAGTGAAAGTGGTGGTGGGGAGCGCAGTGTTGCCGAGCGCGGTGAACCACTGACCCAGCGTCATTTGTGTTTCGAACTTCTGCACGTAGGGCAGGGAGTCCTTGAAGAAATCGAACAGGAAGAACTTGTCCTTGTCCGCGTTATTGGTCAGCACCATGCGGGTTTGGCCCAGCACGGCACCAACAGAATGCACCTCTACAGCGAGAGCGGTGGCAAGGTCTTGCTCAACCCAGCGCATGCCATTCTGGTTGACCTTTGCAAAAACTTTAGTTGGAGTATACATAGCGCCGCCTCTCGGCTGGAAGAAGTATGTTATGGACGATGACCGGCTATAAAATAGCCGCCTATAAACCCCGGAGACGGATTCGGAGTACCCGAGACATGTCAATTGATCTCAACACCGTCAGTCTCCCCTTCGACCGTTTGGGTACTGCCGCGACCAACAAACGAGTAGGGGAGCGCCACACTCTTACCAGCGTAGCCTGGACAGAGTTCAACATCCTGATTCCCAAATATGCTCCGTTCTACTCGGAGTCGATTGCCAACGACGGCATTACCCACCTCCCAAGTGGCAAGAAGCTCGTCCGTGGTATTGACTGGATCGAAGGTTGGTATTTCCAATCGGCGTCTGGTGAGATCGGCCTGGATACCCATTGCTGCATTTACTTCTACGACGTTACGTTGGCGGGTGAATGCGAGATCACCTCGTATCAGGCGATGGGTGGCGAATGGCAGATCAACGGCCAGCTTCTTACCCAGATTCTGGCAAACGCATTGCTCAACCCACTGCGTTACTACTGGGAGCAGATTGCAGAACTTCCAGAGATCTTTAACCCACTCGATCACGACCAAGACATCCAGGACTTCACCAAGCTGGGTGACTTGATCGACGTACTGCGCGAGATCGCTCAGGCCGTCGGCGGCTCTGCTGGTGCTGACCTTGCAGCACACATTGCCAACAAGCTCAACCCACACAACGTGAATGCGGCGCAGGTTGGTCTGGGTAAGGTCATGAACTGGGCGGTGGCGACGTTGGCGGACATTACTTCCGGCAACCTCAATCCATCTGTGTACATGAACCCGGTCATGACGCAGAACATGATCAACACGGCCATGGGTGCGCTGACCACACACACCCAGAACTTTGCCAACCCGCACAAGGTCAAGGCCGACCAAGTTGGTGCCTACTTCAAAGCCGAAGTAGATGCCCTCATGGAATCCCTGGCCGCTGGTCTGATCCACAACCTCTATGCTTACCGCCTGGAAGGCAAGTCGGTTGATGACATCGTTGCTATGGTCCAGTCTGGCTCCAGCGGTGCGTTGGATGCTCTGCGTCAAACGGTTAGCGCCCTGCAGAATGAGCTGACTCTGCATGAGCAGAACTTCAATAACCCTCACAAGGTTACTGCGGCTCAAGTTCTGGCGTATACCAAGGCCCAAGTCGATGGGTTGCTCACCACCTTTGCCACTGGCACTATTGCCGACATCTATGCCCATCGCCTGCAAGGCAAGTCTGTTGACGATATCGTTAACATGGCTGTGGCTGCGGTGTCTGATCAGTTGGGCGCAATTCCTACCCAGATCAAGGACGCCATTGACCAAGCCCTGCTTACCTTCCAGGCGCAGGACACTGTCAAGTTCGCAGGCAAGGACGAGAACCAGTGGGTCGACATCATTAATCGCGCCGTGACTGCCGGCCTCACCACCCGCACGCTGCCGTCGATTGCCACGGTTATTCCAACGCGTCCTTCCAACGACCCGTACAAGGCAAACGCCACGGCCTACAGTGCAACCGTGCTGGGTACGTTCGACCGCTACTACCGTAACGCTGACCAGAGCATCGGGAACCCTCACGGGTCGCTGACTGCAGTGCGCATTGTCATCGGTGATTCCACCAACCTGACCCTGCCGGCCTGCGTCATCGACGTTCAGTTGGGACGCTACGCCACCAGCGGTACCTTCAGCTACACCGGCACCTTGCCGCCAGGCTTCTCGTTGTTCCTGGACGACGAGGGTACGGACAACCAGCGCCAACTGTGGCTGCGTGCAGCGCCTAACCGACCAGCCATTGAAGTCACCACCATGACCGGTACCGGATTCACCATTGGTGATGGCTCCACGCCGATGATGGAAGGTAGCTCGGTTTATGACCCAGCCACCTACCACGACAACAAACTGGTGCTGACCGGCGACAACTTGGCATTGGGTGCCGGCCAGCGTGACCTGACTACTCGCGTGGGTAAACTGGAAAGTTCCAGCACCGTGCGTTATAGCCAGAACACCGTGGTCAAGCCAGGCGTCAAGCTGACCGTAGACCTGCAGTCTCTGGTACCTACGGCCGACGTAGCGCTGTACGATTACCTGGGTGCTCGTGTGCGCGTACGCCTGTTGGATGCGGTGGCGGGTTCCCTGACCGTCGGGAACTACATCAACTCCGAAGGCACCATCGTTACTGCGATCCGTAGCAATCGCTACCTGGACATCTACAACTACGATACGGTCGATCAAACTGTCAGTGTCCGCGTTGAGATCCCACTGACTTAAAGCTTAAGGCCCCTGAGCAATTGGGGGCCGGACACTGTTAACAGGAGCATCACATGTCGCTTCGTCCCTTTAAGTTTGAGGTTGACAATACGGGCGTCAATCCAAACAACCTGGTGCCTGCCGAAGCCCACACGCTACAAGGGACTGGTAAACGGTTCGTGGTTACTGACCATGGTCCGTTCTATACCGGCTCCTTGATCGTAACGGACTTGGCCACCGGCCAAACGCTCGCCCCCCGTACCCAGTACACCGCCATCCAGCTGGAAGAAGAGGCCACCCTCGAATCCGGTAAGGAAGTCTGCTCCATCATCATCATCGATGACACTAAAGTGTCCAATCGCGTGGCGGTGACTTACCAGGCTTACGGTGGTTGGATGTCGTACTCGATCACTGCCATCAAGGAAATGATCGAGGCGCTGGATCTGGACAACCGTGTCATCAAGTGGGGTGACATCGTTGGTAAGCCAGATCGTTACCCACCAGCGCCCCACGCCCACCCGCTGTCGGACATCTATGGCTGGCACAAGCTATTCCCATCGCTCAATGCCATCCGTGACGCAATCCTGACTTCTGACCAGGCTGTGTTCGATGCCATCCGTACTCAGTTCGCTGCAGAAATTGCGCGGCTGGAGGCCAAGCTCAATGCGGGCGACGCGGCGGCGACGGCTCACTACAACAACTTCAACAACCCGCACAAGGTCACCATCAAGCAACTCGATGGCCTGACTGCGGCTGAGATCTACCAGCTGCTCACCGGCTACCTGCCGCTGCATGGGACGGCTGATAACTCGATGAAGTTGGAAGGTCGCTCCTGGCTACAACTGCGCGCTGAAATCGTTAGCGGTATCCAGAACTCTGAGCTGACCAACGGCCTGTTCAACAAAGCCAACCTCGGTGAGAACTGGCTGGCATCTGACCAGAGCCGTGTACTGACCGCCACTGGCTGGAAGAACTTCAAAGCCCACGAAACCACCTTCGGTCGCACCATTACCGAACTGGGTGGCTTCACTCAGGCTGAGACCAACAACCTGCTGGCCCAGCGCCTGCCTCTGCATGGCACTGCCGACAACTCCGCATTGCTGCAGGGTAACAACGTTAGCCAGATCCTGGCTGCGGCCTACAACCAAGTGGGCACCATGGGCAAGCGTAACCTGTTCGTTTCCAGTGCAGCGCCAGACCCAGGCACCGGCGTGGTTGGTGACATCTGGTTCAAAGTCTGATAGGGGGTAGACATGTCGATCCATTATCAGGCTGGTGGTCGGTACATTGACGTTAACACGCCTTTCATTAAACTGGCAGCCAACCAGTGGACGATCGGTCAACAGGTCAATGTCAAGACTGGTCAGAACACGTGGTCTGAAGTTTGGCCAATGACCCGAACCTACATCCACGTAGGTACTGGTTACAACATGAACATCGCCGCCTGCTTCGGCTATCCAACCCAGCCGGGCAAGTTCATCTTCATCAACAACGGCAACATCTACGGTGTAGTTGGTGGTTCTTCGTTGACCACAGGCGGTCTGCCTGCAGGTTCTACGCTGACGATCATCAACAATGGCTGGATCGTTGGTGCTGGTGGTGTTGGTGGGGAGTATTCTGCTGCATATGTACCGCTCATCTACCCAACGAACGGTGGCGATGCACTGACCCTGCAGTACCCGGCTGATCTTCAGAACAATGGTTACATCTGGGGCGGTGGCGGTGGTGGTTCTGGTGGTTCCGGTGGTCAGAAGCGTGACTGTTTTGCAGTGGGTGGTCCAGGTGCTGGCGCACCAACTTCCCCGCCAAACAAGTCCGGGTGGCACCCAGCACTCTACTGGTCATCGCCTGCTGCTACCATCGATACTGGTGCGATCGCTGCAGGTGGTAACGGCGGTAACCCTGGTCAGCCAGGCACCACCTGTCAGCTGAGGTTTGACCGTAAGGGCTCGGGCTTCACGCAGACGCTACCAGTGGGTCAAGGTGGGCGTTCCATTGTTAACTCGGGATACCTCACCAGTTTCACAGGCAACAACGCCAACCAGATCAAGGGCGCGATCGTCTGATAAATGGAACGGGGTGCTTCACCTGGCAAGTGGGCACCCAATCCTATACTTTCCATTAGCAGGAGTCAGTCATGCTCGAACACATTCGCGCTTCAGGTCTGTGGTTCTATGTCCTGGACAAAGAGAAAAATCAGCAAATCAACATGCGCCTTTCCGCGGTTCGTCAGGAGATGGTTTGTCCCCTGGTCGATCCCGTGGTGGTCGTATCGTTCGGCAGCTTTATCGTACCGCTGAAAGGCGACGCGGTTCTGCCTACTGAGGCAGATGCAAGCAAGTGCACACCTTATACCACCGCAGACGGCGATACGGAGATCATCATGCTGTTTGAACCAGCAGTCGGCACTAACCCTGCCCTGTTGTTCGAACGCTGTGCTACGGTGGTTACAGAGGTTCTGCTGGGCGGGCATCGCCCAATGGGCTACCAGGCCTACAAGGAATACCAGAACAGCCTGAACAAGGTTGCTGGTTCCAAGTTGCAAAGCGCCAGCGATGGTAGCCCAACGGGTCAGGTGGGTGTGTGGGACGTTCGATTCACTCGTACCTTTGGTGTGGGTGAAGATCGACTGTTCTCCAAACTCAGCAGCCTGGCTACCTACCGTGCAGGTTATGTCAATACAGGTGTCGAGAACATCGGCGGGCTGTACAGCTTCCCGACTGGCTTCAAGTTGACCAGCTCCGTGGAGGGCGTTGACTTCTTGGACGTCATGACCAATCTGCTCGCAGCAGTCAAGGTAAACGGTGATCTGGCTCAGGTCGAAAGTTACCGCATTCGTTAAGTCATAGACCAGCCACTGCCCATTCGGTGGCGGTGGCTGGCTTATGCTAAACACTATGAATTATCACCCACCTCATGGAGCCAACCATGGCTAAAGACGTTTGGTTCAGTAAAGAGCCAGGTCGCTATGCGCCCCCACAAACGGTCAACTGGGTAATCTCTGACAACATTGATTACTTCGCTATCTCTACCGACGACAAGGCCACGGCGATCTCCGAATACATTGCCTATGACACCTTGACCCCACCTAACCCGTTCATCGCGGTTACTCAAGACGGCAATGGCCAGGTCGTTTATGATGGCGGCTTCCCCAAGTTCTACAACGCCGCGGCGCCAACTGGTGACCTGACTGGCTCCATCACCATTGAGTTCAAGGCCACCTGTGCTGGTACGAGTGACCCAGAGGCCAACCTGTACTACTACAACGCTTTCAGTGACCTGCCATGTCTCATTGCCGCAGGTGACAAGCTCGTGTACGACATGTGGCAGAACAGCAATGATGCGCGGGTAGGTCTCGACGCTGTGACCAACCAGCCAATGACGTCGAAGTATTATTCGATGCGCGACTGGGGCAAGGACTACAACGACGCAAGTGTCCCTTACGGCCTGTATGACCAAAACGGTGTTTGGAGTCACCCAGCCGTTGACCTCGCTGGTCGTGCCACCAATAAATGGTATCACCGCGAGATTGACCTGACCAAATGCGCAGGCTATACCTTCGTTCGTTGGTCTTTGGCGATGGAGGGGGAAAAGGCTGGCGACTTCGCTGTACGCTTCCGCAACATCCAGATCATCGACAAGAACGGCAACCTTAAATACACGCTGTTCAAAGACAGCATCAAGCTCCCAGGCAATACTTCGGCAGAAGCTGGCGCCAGCGGTTACTCCAACCTGGTCAAGCAACTGTTCGACCCACGCCCACCTTTGTCGGCTGCATTCAAGTACCTTTTCAACGCATTCAACTGGTGCGCCAACCCGGCCAAGGTAAACGCTGGTAACCGTAAGGTACTGATCCTGGGTGACCGCCCAGGGGCTGACGTCAACTATTCCGTTAAGGACAGCGTCGGTAACGCAGGCTTCGGTAAGAGCATTGCTGCTATCTGCTCGCTCACGGGCTTTACGGCAACTGTCAAGACCCACGAGGACTATGCCGGATCGCTGCTCAACCCAACCCAGGCTGAGTTGAATGGTTACCCACTGGTCGTTGTCTTCTCTTCCGGTAGCGGTGGGGCTGGTCCGATTACCGAGGCAGCATGTGATGCATTGGCGGCGTACCGTGCAGGTGGTGGCGGTTTGATCATCATTACCGACCACGGGCCAGTGCTGGATACATTGGATGCGGCTAAAGCGGGTGCCCCCAATGACAGTAACCAGTTCTTCGCCACGGCTAACAAGGTGGCAACTCGCTTCGGCGCTTGGTTCTCTGGCAACTTTGACCGCACGCCAGTTAACGTAGGTTTCCTGCGCACCAACTACGGAGACCACCCTCTATATGCTGGCATGGCGAACAACGAGAACATCGCTGCAGGCTTCTCTGAATCCCGTGTGATGGTGCCATCGGTAACCAAGTACACCAAGGCTTCTCCTCCTCCGCCCCTGAGTTTCCCAGTGATCGGTCGCTACCCAGTGCTGGTTACCATGAAACACAAGGATGCCACGGTTGAGAGCTTTAGTGTGGTCTTCGTCATGGGGTCTACCAAGTACCTCAAGTGGACCGCTGTGGGTGGTACCGAGATCACATCCACTGACTTGGGCTGGGGTTGGCAACCAGACGTTGAGCTGGTGATGGACACCATCGGTCTGGGTGACTGCGCGGGCTCCATTTACCACAACACGACCAAGATCGGTGAGTTCTCTTGCACTGACTTGGGTGGTCCTGTCATCACTTGGTACTCGGGTAGCTCCTACGCATTGAAGACCTTGGATGGCGACAAGCTCCGTGCTGTTCTGGAGTCTGGTTTGTCCTACACGGCAGACCTCGCAATCAAGCGGGTTAACTTCGATGCGACCAAGGGTCGTTCCATGGCAGCCATCGAGCAGCAGTTGCGCAGTGGTAGCTGGAACCTGCCATCGCCTGTTCCCCGTATCAACCAAGGCGGCGACATTGTTCGTTCGTTGTTGCCAGTGGATGCGACAATCGATGGTTTCGGTAAGGTGTTGGATTTCTCGACACCGGCCCAGAATATCCGACTACTCCGCGAGTTCGCTGCAGGTAACTTCCCACTGTTCGACGTCAATGCCATGGCCTACGCTACTACTGCGGCAGCCCAGCAAGCAATGTCGACCATGAAGCCGCCGACGTTGTTGGATGTGTTTAACACCTGGCCACGTTTCTCCAACGCCAACTGGTACCCAACTCAGGCAGACATCCCTGCAGGTAGTGAGGCATTGTCTTGGGCGTGGGATGAGGCCAGTGGTTCGCCAAAGTCCACGGTCAACTCCGCCACTTACCTTGGCTTGGTCAGCAAGGAGAAGGTGGAGAACTTCGTACTGGAGTCTACGTTCTCGTCCAGCGCCAACGACGATGACGTGATCGGGTACATTGTTGCCGCTCGTTACACCGATAAGCTGGAAACACTCAGCCTGTTGGTTAACCCAGGCGGCTGGGCAGCATATAAGGGCATGGCGTTGGTGTACAACTACCAGTTGCCGGGCACAAAGACGCTGGCTATGAACGACCAGCTGACCCAGTGGGCGGCTAACGGCGGCTTGGGTTACTGGCCGGGGAAAGACATTCGTGTTGGCATGGTGCGCCGGGGTGCAAACCTTGCGTTCTACGCAACCGACTGGGGCGACCCCAATGGACCACGCAAGGCAGAGTTCCAGTTCGACATGAACAGCGACCCTATCCTTGCCGGACTGCTGGGAGCACAGTCCTACGGCTACAGCATGATCTCTCAAGCCAACTCGATCTTCAAGAACGTTCGGTTTGTGGGTGGCGTGCTTTACGACGTGGTGGTGGACGTTCAGGCCAATGCCGTGTACCGCTACAATGGCACTGCTTGGGTGGTTGTACCGGGTCTGAAGCCTGCCAGCATCTACGGGACTCGTCGCAAGATGATCTCCCAAGACACGTTGCAGGAGTTCTACATCAACGCGGATGGCACCATCACCAAGTTGACTGACCCAGCGCCCATGGTGGAGTTCACTCCCCCTAACGCTGCCATGTTCCTGAACCCAGTGACCGGTGAAGCTGCAGTGCCTAAGTACCGCGTGTACTCGGCTGAGTATGGTTGGGCTTCTTTGCCAGCCAACCTCACCATGTACTACTACCGGACGATGCATTTCCCGGCAGGTACTTACATCTTTATGGCTATCGTCGACGACCAGTTGGAGATCTCCATTGACGGTGTGGTAAAGGGTACCATCTCTGGTGGTTTCAGTGCAGGTTCCACTGTGCCGAAGTTGGAAGTGACAGTGACTGCCGGCGACCACAAAGTGCGGCTCATGAACAAGAACGTCCCAGCTAACACGCCGGGATACTTCTTGCTCAAGATCTTCAACAAGGCAGATGGTTCGGTGTTCCATGAACCTACGCCGGGCACGTGGCAGACTGTAGATGTAATTGGGTAAACATGAGCCTCCCCTTCGGGGGAGGCCTATGCCGTCAATCTAAACAGAGGGGGTAATCTATTAGGCGAAACACCATCGCCCACACCCGCCGAGAGGCATCCCATCGAGGAAAAGAAACATGCGCTTTAAACTACACCTGAACTCTGCGTTCAAATACTGCACCATTCCATTGAGTCAACTGCACACTCTTAAAACAGAGCTTGGTCTCTGCTTTAACCTACCCACTGATTACCTGGATGACAACATTCTGTGGGAGATCAAAGAAGGGCGCCTGGGCGGTGAGCCTCAGGACCTATTCGATGAAAAGAACACGTCATCTCTGGGCAAACGTGGCGTGTCTCCAATTGTCACGGCGTTCTTGAGCGATGCCATGACTCGACAACTAGCATCCGTTTGGGACAACATGAGTCCTCTGCTCATGTTAGATTCTGGCCCCCGTAGCATGCGCTGGCAAGTCATCTTGGTCCCAGACGCTTTGGAGACCATCCACGAGTATCCGTTCATGGATGTTCGTGGCTATCTGCGGGTCATTGGCAAGCACCCGCTCAGCCTGCGCGACGCGATGGTCGAGATCGCTAGCTACGAAGAGACCCCACCAAGCAATCCCACAGTGCTTGTGAAAGACGAGATCTCGGTGGGGGCAGTGCCACAGACCGATAGGTTTGTCCATCAAGTCTCGCGTCAGCGTGTTGAACGAACTGAACTGATTCCGAACATCCTGTGGCGACACAAGCCGGAACTGGACAAGCTCTATCGAGAGTACCGCGCCAGCAAGTAACGCATAAGCTCCCCGGCTCCTTTCGGGGCCGGGGAGTATGACGTCATTGGATCAGGACGTTACCTGGTTGCAGACCCTGCGCCAGCATGCCGTTCAACTTGATCAAGCATTCAGCGCGAGTGATCGCACCGTCCTTGTTCACGTCGAGGCCGCTGTTCTGACGGTAGGTGGTTGGACGTGACTTGCTGTCCCACAGAACGTAGGTGTCAGGTTTACCAATGGCGACCGGATACAAGATGCTCATGTAAAGGTCGCCCAGATTTTTCAGGCGACCTTTGTACGGACGGAAGTAGCGTTCGACATAATCGAGCTGCTCCAATGCTGACATGGCAGCCAGACGCCTACAGGCTTCAAGACCAGCTGCCTTCTTCTGTTCAGCCGACATCTTGGCAATCTCGGCATCAGTGTTGAAGTAGACGATGGCGGTGGCAGGCATGAACTGAATCAGGCCAGTGGCGCCGCTGCCTGCTTTGTTCACAACCGATGGAGAGAAGGTGCCACCCGACTCCCAGGCGATGCAGGTCATGAGGTCGCTTGGACCGGTCAGATCAGGCATGCCTAAGTTCTTCACAATGGACTTGACCTTCGCCACGAATTCAGGGCTAACTTTAGCGCCCCATGCAATTTGCATCTTTGTCTCCTTTGCGCTGAGCGCAGCTTCTAAAGCGGCACGGGAACCATTTCCCCATTTGCCATCTACGTCGAGTTTGTAGAAGCCCTCGTCTTTAAGGACTTGTTGC
>Ga0247820_10000002_pt1 | contig 167560 bp, 153 predicted proteins | sample 13C_Glucose_Day1_2_FD_192480 | JGI IMG/M metagenome (GOLD analysis project Ga0247820, IMG submission 192480) | Soil microbial communities from agricultural site in Penn Yan, New York, United States - 13C_Glucose_Day14 | ecosystem: Environmental > Terrestrial > Soil > Agricultural land...
CGGCAGGGTGAACTTGCTGTTGAAGAACAGCATGAAGTCGATGGTGACCAGCACATCCCAGATCAGCAGCCAGAACAGCGACCAGCCGATGTAGCCGATGGTTTTCACAGCCAGGCGGTACTTGCGGACGATGATGTCTTTCACATGGGGTACCTCGAAACGCTGGGGATGCAGGATCGGACGTCGAGGCACGGCGAAGGTTCGGGTGTTGAATGTTGCAAGGTTTTTATGACCGCGAAGAGAAAAGTCTGACCCCGTTATGGGAAATACCTGAGTTCCCAAATAAGGGGTAAGGCGACAGAGTGGGCCGCTTCAACACTTGAATAGGTGTATCCGTGCGGATACGATTGGGTGACCACTTGATGTATCTCGTTGAACAGACGGAGAGCTTTGCAGTTTGGCTATCCAGCTTGAGAGATTTGAGGGCCCAGCTTGCGATAGGTCGTAGATTGGAGCGAGCAGCAATGGGGAATCTTGGAGATGTCAAATGGCTTGGAGGCGGTATCGGTGAGCTTCGCATCGATGTAGCTGCTGGATATCGTGTCTATTTTGCGCAAAAGGGCCAGAGGCTGGTTCTGCTGTTGGTCGGCGGAGACAAGTCGACCCAGGCCACCGATATCCTCAAAGCCAGAAAACTGCTGAAGGAGATGAAATGAGCGAAAAGTTGATCCCGTTTGATATGGCGGCCTTGTTGAGTAGTGACGAGGCCATCACTGAGTACCTTAGTCAGGTCCTCGCAGATGGCGATACCGAGGAAATAATTCGGGCACTTGGCCATATCGCTCGCGCACGGGGAATGACGCAGATCGCCACCGAGAGTGGGTTGGGAAGGGAAAGTCTGTACAAGGCACTCAGTCCAGGCGCAAAACCACGCTTTGACACTGTGCTGAAAGTCATTCGTGCCTTGGGTGTCGACCTCCTCGTTCAGCCCCATGTAGTTCCCCGCTAGCAGAACAGGGATTTCGGTGGGCTGAACGGGGCCGTTGGTCAGCTTCATGGCAGGTCATTCCTGCGCTGGCAACGGGGCGCGATCGGAGCGGCCGAGGCCATCGCCTCCAGTACTTGGCGAGGCCGCGAGCCAGAGGGGCTGGTCGTCTGGATGCTACTGCACCGGATCACTCACCGGCTTGGCAAAGATGGCCTTGAGTTCGCTGGTCATCGGGAATTCCAGGTTCAAGCCTTTGGGCGGAATCGGTTGTTCGAACCAGCGCTGGTAGATCCCGTTGATTTCCCCTGAGCTGTACAGCTCGCCCAGCGATGCGTTCACCAGCGCGAGGAACTGTGGGTCATCCTTGCGCACCATGCAGCTGTAGATTTCCCGCGACTGCTCTTCCCCGACCACCACCCAGTTGTGCGGATCACGGGCCTTGGCGCGTTCTCCGTAGAGCAGCGCATCGTCCATGTAGAACGCCGCCGCTCGGCCGGACTGCAACATCTGGAAGGCTTCACCGTGGTCCTTGGCGCTGATCACGTACATGTCCATCTTGTTATCGACGTTGTAGCTTTTCAGATAGCGTTCGTTGGTGGTGCCAGCGGTGGTTACCACGTTCTTGCCGCGCAGGTCGGCGAAACTCTTGATCCCGCTGTCTTTGGCCGTCAGTAATTGACCTTTGACATAGATGAACCCATAGGAAAACGCCACCTGCTTCTGGCGCTCTGCGGTGACGCCGGTCGAGCCGCACTCCAGGTCAACGGTACCGTTCTGTACCAGCGGAATGCGGGTCTGCGATGTCACCAGGTTGTACTTCACCTTGAGCTGCGGTAACGCCAGCTTCTGCCGCACGCGCTCGACGATCTTGTTCGCCAGGTCTACCGAGTAACCCATGGGTTGGCCGGAGTGGTCGCCCACGTAGGAGAACGGCACCGAAGCATCGCGATAGCCCAGGGTGATGCTGTTGGCTTTGGCGATCTTGCTTAATGTAGGGCCCTGCGCTGCTTCATCGGCATGGGCCTGAGTCGCCAGCAAAAGGGCAAGGGTGCAGCCGATCAACGTGATTTTTTGCATTGTTGTTCTCCGTTGTGGGTAAAGGGGTCAGCGACGTGCGGCGATCACGGATATTTCCACCAACACCTGCGCACGCGCCAGTTCGGCCTGCAAGGTAGTGCGGCTCGGGGCCTGGCCGGGCGACAGCCAGGCGGACCATACTTCGTTCATCGCTGCGAAATCCTGGTCGATGTTTTTCAGGTAAATGGTTGCGCTGAGCAGGTGGTCCTTGTCGCTGCCCGCCTCGGCCAGCAAGGCGTCGATCTTTTCCAGTACCTGGGCAGTCTGGCCGCCGGCATCGGTGGCGTCGCCCGGCACCTGGCCGGAGAGAAACACCAGCTCGCCGAAGGTTACGGCGGCGGACAGGCGTGGGTTGGGCTGGATACGGGCGATGGTCATCGGGTAGTCCTTTCAGGTGGCTAAGGGTTCAGGCCGCGCGGGGCGTGAAACCCTGCAGGTCGATGGAGGGGCGGCGCTGGCCGATCAGTTCACCAAGCAAGCGTGCGCTGGCGCAGGCCAGGGTAAAGCCAAGCGCACCATGGCCGAGGTTGAGCCACAGATTGCGATAGGCCGTTGCGCCCAGCAGCGGCACGCCGCTCGGGGTGGCCGGCCGCATGCCGGCCCATTCGATGGCATGGTCGTAGTCACCGGCATTGGCGAAGGTTTCGCGTGCCTGGCGTTTGAGCAGGGCCAGGCGCTTGGGGGCCAGCGAGGCATCGAAGCCAACGATGTCGACCATCGCCGCCACGCGCAGCTGCTCACCGATACGGGCATAGACGATCTTGCGGTCGTAATCGGTGATGCTCAGGTCTGGCGCCCGGTGTTGCGTGCCGATCGGTACTGTCAGGCTGTAACCCTTGAGCGGATACAGCGGCAGGTCGATGCCCGGCAGTGCCAGCATCGTACTGCGATGGCCGGCAGCAACCACCAGTTGCTCCACCGGCAGCACTTCGTCGCCCAGTTCGATCGCACTCACCACGCCATGTGCATGGCGAATACCGGTCACGGCCTGGCCCAGGCGGAATTCGCAACGCCCCGACGCCCGCAAGCGCGTGGCCAGTTGCTGGCAAAAAGCGTGGCAATCACCCACTTCTTCATCCGGGGTATGGATGGCGCCAACGAAGGGCGTCTGCGCCAGGGCCGGGTCGAGGCGGGCGCAGTCTGCGTGCGACAGCACCTGTTGTTGCTGGGGGGCAGCAAGGTTCTTGCGCGCATGGTCGAAGCTGCTGGCCTGGCGGAAGGTGACCAGCTTGCCATTGCGCCGCCAGTGGAAACCCTCCAGGCCATCTTCTTCACGCCAGGCCTGCAAGGTGGCTTGGCTCAACAGCGCCAGGCGCAACAGGTGGCCTGCATTGGCGCGGTTGACCGAGGAGCGGCAAGCAGCGAGGAAAGCGGCCATCCAGCGCCACTGCGCAGGGTCGAAGCGCGGGCGCAATTTCAGTGGCGAGTCACCGCGCAGCATCCAGCCTATGGCTTGCAGCGGCACACCGGCGTCGGCCAACGGCGCCACGTAGCGATAGGACAACTGGCCACCGTTGGCGAAGCTGGTTTCACTGCCCAGCGCGTCGCGAGCCTCGATCAGGGTCACATCGAAGCCGTCGCGCACCAACGCATAAGCCGTTGCCAGACCAATGACGCCGCCACCGATGATGCTTGCATGCTGAGCCATGTCAGTCCTTGAATCGTTGTTGGAACGAGGCCGAGGTTAGGGCCAGGTGACAGGTGGCGAAAAATGAATAAAGATCGCTGAGCCATAAACAAAGGTTATGGACTTGCCATGCGTCTTCGCCATATCGAGATTTTCCAGGCTATCCGCCAGACCGGCTCGGTCAGCGGTGCCGCGCAGTTGCTGCACGTTTCCCAGCCTGCGGTCACCAAAGTGCTGCAACACGCAGAGCAGCAACTGGGCTTCCCGTTGTTCCTGCGCGTGCGCGGAAAGTTGCAGCCCACGCCCGAAGCGCTGGAGCTGGAGCGTGAGGTGGACAAGGTCACCGAGAGCCTGCAAGGGGTGCGACGCCTGGCGCAAAGCCTGCGTCGCAAGCCGGGCCACAGCCTGCGCATCGGTGCGACACCGGCACTGGCCCTGTCGCTGCTGCCGCCGGCGATCCACGAGTGGGTCCAGCGTTATCCGGACATCGCCTGCGAGCTGTCCAGTGCTCACAGCCGCGAACTGGTGCAGAACCTATTGATGCGCGAGATCGATGTTGCCCTGACCCTGCAACCACCCGATCACCCCGCGCTCAGCGCCCAGGCGCTGGCCAGCGGGGTGTTGGTGGCGTTGGCACCGGCAGGCTACTGGCCGCTGGAAGATGAAGGCAAACCGCTGTCGTTGACGGCCTTGGCCGATGCGCCCTTGATCGGGCTGTCCAGCGCCGACCCGCTGTCGGTCCGCCTCGACAGCTACCTCAAGGCGGTCGAGCCGCCGCCACGGGTCAGCATTGCGGTGCAGACCTATTCACTGGCTCGGGCGATGGTCGAATCCGGTGCAGGGCTGGCGGTCATCGACCCGTTCACCGCGCTTGGCGCATCGCCCGCGGCCACCACCATTCGGCCCCTGGCCCCGGCGCTGCCGATCACCTTGTATGCGGTGACCCGTACTGCCGAGCCGCCACCGCATACCCTGCGCGAGCTGCTTAGCCTGTTCAGCAGCCGTGCGCAGGGGCAGCTGGATCGTTGGCGCTACTGATGGACATGACGGAAAGGTTGGCGCGATCCCTGTAGGAGCGGCCAAATCGCAGGCGAAAAAAAACCGACCATAAAGTCGGTTTTTTCCGGATCTTGGTGCCCCGAGGGAGACTCGAACTCCCACTCCTTTCGAAAACGGATTTTGAATCCGCCGCGTCTACCAATTCCGCCATCAGGGCATGTGGCGCGCAGTATAGAGAGCCACCGCTGGTCGGTCAATCGGCTTTCATGGTCAATTTTCACACATTGGGCTAAACTTCCCGGCCCTGCCGAACCGAACATCATCATGCGCGTCGCCGATTTTTCCTTCGAACTCCCCGATTCCCTGATCGCCCGCCACCCGTTGGCCGAGCGCCATGGCAGCCGTCTGCTGGTGCTCGATGGGCCAACCGGCGCGCTGGCGCACCGGCAATTTCCCGATTTGCTCGAGTACCTGCGCCCGGGCGACCTGATGGTGTTCAACAACACCCGGGTCATCCCGGCGCGCCTGTTCGGCCAGAAAGCCTCCGGCGGCAAGCTGGAAGTGCTGGTCGAGCGCGTGCTCGACAGCCACCGGGTGCTGGCCCATGTGCGTGCCAGCAAGGCGCCGAAAGAAGGCGCGGTGATCCTCATCGATGGTGGCGGCGAGGCCGAAATGGTCGCGCGCCATGACACGCTGTTCGAGCTGCGCTTCACCGAAGAGGTGCTGCCACTGCTCGACCGCGTCGGCCACATGCCGCTGCCGCCTTACATCGACCGCCCGGACGAGGGTGCCGACCGTGAGCGCTACCAGACCGTGTACGCCGAGCGCGCTGGTGCGGTCGCTGCGCCCACCGCTGGCCTGCACTTCGACGAGGCGCTGCTGGAAAAGATCGCCGCCAAAGGCGTCGAGCGGGCTTTCGTCACCTTGCACGTGGGCGCGGGCACCTTCCAGCCAGTGCGGGTCGACAAGATCGAAGACCACCACATGCATAAAGAGTGGCTCGAAGTGGGCCAGGATGTGGTCGATGCCATCGAAGCCTGCCGCGCCCGCGGCGGCCGGGTTGTCGCGGTGGGCACCACCAGCGTGCGCTCGCTGGAGAGCGCGGCGCGCGATGGCGTGCTCAAGGCCTTCAGCGGCGACACCGACATCTTCATCTACCCGGGCCGGCCGTTCCATGTGGTCGACGCGCTGGTCACCAATTTCCACCTGCCGGAGTCCACGCTGCTGATGCTGGTCTCGGCCTTCGCCGGCTACCCCGAGACCATGGCCGCCTACGCGGCAGCGGTCGAGCAGGGGTACCGCTTCTTCAGTTACGGTGATGCCATGTTCATCACCCGCAATCCGGCGCCACGCGGGCCCGAGGATCAAGCATGAGTCGCACCTGTCGAATGTCCTTCGAACTGCTGGCCACCGACGGCAAGGCCCGTCGTGGCCGCATCACCTTCCCACGTGGCACCGTGGAAACCCCGGCGTTCATGCCGGTGGGCACCTATGGCACGGTCAAGGGCATGCTGCCGCGCGACATCGAGGCCATCGGCGCCGAGATGATCCTGGGCAACACCTTCCACCTGTGGCTGCGCCCGGGCACCGAGGTGATCAAGAAGCACAACGGCCTGCACGACTTCATGCAGTGGAAAGGCCCGATCCTCACCGACTCCGGTGGCTTCCAGGTGTTCAGCCTGGGCGCCATGCGCAAGATCAAGGAAGAGGGCGTGACCTTCGCCTCGCCGGTCGATGGCGCCAAGGTGTTCATGGGCCCGGAAGAGTCGATGCAGGTGCAGCGTGACCTGGGCTCGGACGTGGTGATGATCTTCGACGAGTGCACGCCGTACCCGGCCGAGCACGATGTGGCGCGCGCGTCCATGGAGCTGTCGCTGCGCTGGGCCCAGCGCTCGAAGAACGCCCACGCCGACAACACCGCGGCGCTGTTCGGTATCGTCCAGGGTGGCATGTACCAGGACCTGCGCATGCGTTCGCTGGAGGGCCTGGAAAACATCGGCTTCGACGGCCTGGCCATCGGTGGCCTGTCGGTGGGCGAGCCCAAGCACGAAATGATCAAGGTGCTGGATTACCTGCCGGGCCAGATGCCTGCTGACAAACCTCGTTACCTTATGGGGGTAGGCAAACCGGAAGATCTCGTTGAGGGTGTGCGCCGCGGCGTCGACATGTTCGACTGCGTGATGCCGACGCGTAACGCGCGCAACGGTCATCTGTTCGTCGATACAGGGGTGATCAAGATCCGCAATGCGTTCCATCGCCACGATGATTCGCCGCTGGATCCGACCTGTGATTGCTACACCTGCACCAACTTCTCCCGCGCCTATCTCCATCACCTGGACAAGTGCGGCGAAATGCTGAGCAGCATGCTGAATACCATCCACAACTTGCGCCATTACCAGCGCTTGATGGCCGGTTTACGCGAGGCTATTCAACAGGGTAAATTGGCCGCCTTTGTCGACGCCTTCTACGCCAAGCGCGGGCTTCCTGTGCCGCCTTTGGACTGACTGTCCGCATTCATTATTAGAAAATTACATTAGGAGTGCCCAATGAGCTTCTTGATCCCCGCCGCATACGCGGACGCTGCTGCACCTGCCGCCGGCCCAGCCGGTACCGGCTTCGAGTGGATTTTCCTGGTCGGTTTCCTGGTCATCTTCTACCTGATGATCTGGCGCCCGCAGGCCAAGCGTGCAAAAGAGCAGAAGAACCTGCTGAGCAACTTGCAGAAGGGTGACGAAGTTGTCACCAACGGCGGCATCGCCGGCAAGATCATCAAGGTTTCCGATGATTTCGTGGTACTGGAAGTTTCCGACAACGTCGAGCTGAAGTTCCAGAAGGGTGCCATCGCGGCCACCCTGCCAAAAGGTACGCTCAAGGCTATCTGAGTTACCGGTTTTTCTTTCCAGTCGGGGCGCGCAACGCGCCCCGCGTCTTGAACGGGCGGCGTGATGCTGAACAAATATCCTCTGTGGAAATATGCACTGATCGTGCTGGTACTGGTGGTCGGTTTCATTTATTCCGCACCCAACCTCTACCCGGATGATCCGGCGGTACAGATCAGTGGTGCCAGCTCGGCGCTGCAGGTGAACCAGGCCGACCTCGACCGCGTCAGCAAGGCGCTGGGCGATGCCAACATCGCCGTCAAGGGCGCCAGCCTGGGTGAGAAGGGCAGCGGGCTGATCCGCCTGACCAATCAGGAAGACCAGCTGCCAGCCAAGGATGTAGTGCGCAAGGCACTGGGCGATGATTACGTCGTGGCCCTGAACCTGGCCCAGACTACCCCGCAATGGCTGCGCAACCTGGGCGCAAGCCCGATGAAGCTGGGCCTGGACCTGTCCGGTGGTGTGCACTTCCTGCTGGAAGTGGACATGGACAAGGCCATGAGCGCCCGCATGAAAGTCTACGAAGGCGAGGTCAAGACCTTGCTGCGCAAAGAGCGCGTCCGCTACCGCAGCCTGCCTCAGCAGGATGGCGGCATCATGCTGGGCTTCGCTGACGATGCTACCCGCGAACAGGCACGTGCCCTGATCCGCAAGAATTTCAATGATTTCGACCTGACAACCACCGAGCGTAACGAGCTGGCGGTGCTGCGTCTGGCGCTGACCCAGGCGAAAGTCGCCGAGATCCGCGAATACTCGATCAAGCAGAACCTCACCACCGTCCGCAACCGTGTCAACGAGCTGGGCGTGGCAGAGCCGCTGGTACAGCGCCAGGGCGCCAACCGCATCGTGGTCGAGCTGCCAGGCGTGCAGGACACTGCCGAGGCCAAGCGTATCCTGGGTAAAACCGCCAACCTGGAGTTCCGCTTCGGTGCCGAACCGGGCGCGTCCAAAGCCACTACCGAGGTGTTCGAGTTCCGTGAGGGTGGCCGTTCCGCTGCGGTCGAGCGCGGCCTGATCATCACTGGAGACCAGGTAACCGACGCCCAGGCCAGCTTCGACGAACAAGGTCGTCCGCAGGTGAACATCCGCCTGGATGGCCACGGTGGCGAGCTGATGACCCGCGCTACCCGCAGCAACGTCGGCCGCAGCATGGCGGTAATCTTCATCGAGCAGAAGCCGGTTACCCGCTACGTCAAGCAGACCGTCGACGGCGTCGAGAAGGACGTTGCTGTACAGAGCTTCCAGGAAGAGAAGAAAATCATCAGCCTGGCGACCATCCAGTCGCCGCTGGGCAGCCAGTTCCGCATCACCGGCCTGAACGGCCAGGGCGAATCGTCCGAACTGGCCCTGCTGCTGCGTGCCGGTGGCCTGGCTGCGCCGATGTACTTCGCTGAAGAACGTACCATCGGCCCAAGCCTGGGTGCCGACAACATCACCAAGGGTATCGATGCGTCGCTGTGGGGCATGCTGTTCGTCTCGCTGTTCATCATCGCCATCTACCGCGCCTTCGGTGTGATCGCCACCATTGCCCTGGCGGGCAACATGGTCCTGCTGCTGGCGCTGATGTCGCTGCTGGGCGCCACCCTGACCCTGCCGGGTATTGCCGGTATCGTGTTGACCATGGGTATGGCGGTGGACGCCAACGTGCTGATCTTCTCGCGTATTCGCGAAGAGCTGAACGCCGGCATGTCGGTGCAGCGCGCCATCCACGAAGGCTTCAACCGCGCCTACACCGCGATCATCGACGCCAACCTGACCAGCCTGCTGGTCGGCGGCATCCTGTTCGCCATGGGTACCGGCCCGGTCAAGGGCTTCGCGGTCACCATGTCCCTCGGGATTTTCACCTCGATGTTCACCGCCGTCATGGTGACCCGTGCAATGGTCAACCTGACCTGCGGCGGGCGTGACATCAAGAAGCTGTGGGTTTGAGGGAGCTGCGATGAAAACCATCAACTTCATGGGCGTGCGCAATGTCGCGTTCGCCGTTACCGTGCTCCTCACCGTGCTGGCGCTGTTCAGCTGGTGGCAGAAGGGCCTGAACTTCGGCCTGGACTTCACCGGCGGTACGCTGATCGAGCTGACTTACGAGCGCCCGGCCGACCTCAAGGCGGTGCGTGCCGAGCTGGTCAATTCCGGCTTCCACGAGGCGGTGGTGCAGAGCTTCGGCGCCACCACCGACCTGCTGGTGCGCATGCCGGGCGATGACCCACAGCTGGGCAACAAGGTAGCTGAAGCCCTGCAGAAGGCCGGCGGCGACAACCCGGCCAAGGTCAAGCGTGTCGAGTTCGTCGGCCCGCAGGTGGGTGAAGAACTGCGCGACCAGGGTGGCATGGGCATGCTCCTGGCACTGGGCGGCATCCTTATCTACCTGGCCTTCCGCTTCCAGTGGAAGTTCGCCGTGGGCGCGATCGTCTCGCTGATCCACGACGTGGTGGTGACCCTGGGTATCCTGTCGTTCTTCCAGATCACCTTCGACCTGACGGTGCTGGCGGCGGTGCTGGCGATCATCGGCTACTCGCTGAACGACACCATTGTCGTGTTCGACCGGGTGCGCGAGAACTTCCGCGTCATGCGCAAGGCCTCGCTGATCGAGAACATCAACGTTTCCACTACCCAGACTCTGCTGCGGACCATCGCCACCTCGGTTTCGACCTTGCTGGCCATTGCCGCGCTGCTGTTCTTCGGTGGCGACAACCTGTTCGGCTTCTCCCTGGCCCTGTTCATCGGCGTCATGGCCGGTACCTATTCGTCGATCTACATCGCCAACGTGGTACTGATCTGGCTGAACCTGAGCAGCGAAGACCTGATCCCGCCGGCCAAGACCGACGGTGTGGACGACCGTCCGTAAAGCGTGTTCCACGCCGTTTGGCGGCCAGAAAGGCGCGAGTATTGAACTCGCGCCTTTTTTTTTACTCCAAGGCTGGGAGAAGGCGGGTCGGACCCGCGGGTTTTGATCAGGAGGTTCATGTGAACAAATCAATGCTTGTGGGTGCGGTACTGGGTGCTGTCGGTGTGACTGCCGGAGGTGCTGTCGCGACCTACAGCTTGGTCAACAAGGGGCCTGAGTATGCGCAGGTCACCGATGTGCAACCGATCAAACAACAGGTAAAAACCCCCCGTGAGGTCTGCAAGGACGTCGCCGTGACGCGGCAGGCGCCGGTCAAGGACCAGCACCAGATTGCAGGTACCGTGGTGGGCGCCATTGCCGGTGGCCTGCTGGGTAACCAGATTGGTGGTGGTAGCGGCAAGAAGATCGCCACCGTGGCCGGTGCGGTCGGTGGTGGTTATGCCGGCAACAAGGTGCAGGAGGGCATGCAGGAGCGTGACACCTACACCACCACGCAAACCCGCTGCAACACGGTCAACGACATCAGTGAGAAAGTGGTCGGCTACAACGTGAAGTACACCATTGGCGACAAGGTGGGGCAGGTGAAGATGGATCACGAGCCCGGGTCGACCATTCCGGTGGACAAGAACGGCAAGCTGATCCTGAGCGAAGCCGGGCAGTAATTTGAGTTGCCTGTACCGGCCTCTTCGCGGGTGAACCCGCTCCCACAGTGATCGCACAATCCTGTGGGAGCGGGTTCACCCGCGAAGAGGCCGGCACAGGCAATGCAAAACTGTCAGGCACAAAAAAAGCACCCCGAGGGGTGCTTTTTGTTTGCCGGCAATCCGCGCTTAGCGCTTCATGTTCTCTGGCAGGTGCGGCTGGATAGCAGTCAGCACGGCCTTGAAGCACTTGATGTTGCCCGCAACGATATGGCCCTTGTCGAGGAAGTCGTGGCCACCGTTGAAGTCGCTCACCAGGCCACCTGCTTCCTGAATCAGCAGCACGCCAGCCGCCATGTCCCATTCGGACAGGCCCGATTCCCAGAAGGCGTCGAAACGGCCGGCGGCCACGTAGGCCAGGTCCAGGCTGGCGGAGCCGGCGCGGCGGATGCCGGCGGTCTGGCCAGTCAGGGCGCGGAACATGCCCAGGTAGTTGTCCAGGTCGGCCATCTGGCTGTCACGGAACGGGAAGCCGGTGCCCAGCAGGGCGCCTTCCAGGCTGGTGCGGGAGCTGACACGCAGACGGCGACCGTTGAGCTGGGCGCCACGGCCACGGCTGGCAGTGAATTCTTCCTGGCGAACCGGGTCGACGATCACGGCGTGCTCAAGGCGGCCACGGTATTTACAGGCGATGCTGACCGCGAAGTGCGGGATGCCACGCAGGAAGTTGGTGGTGCCGTCCAGTGGGTCGATGATCCACAGGTAATCCTTGCCTTCTTCGCCGCTACCCGCGTGCAGGCCGGTTTCCTCGCCCTGGATGGAGTGGTTCGGGTAGGCCTTGCGCAGGGCGTTGACGATGCTCTGCTCGGCGGCGCGATCGACTTCGGAAACGTAGTCCTTGGCCTCTTTCTCATCGACCTTGATGCTATCCAGGCGTTCGATGGAGCGGAAAATCAGTTCACTGGCGCTGCGAGCGGCGCGCAGGGCGATATTCAGCATAGGCTGCATGGGCGGGTCACCTGGAGATGTTAAAGAAGAAAGCCGATCATTCTAGCAGAAAACTTTGGCGGCAGAAGTGTCACATTTGCTTTCGTGGCGTTACGTCTGTCGGTTCTGTAAGATCGAACCCCCTGATTCCTGCATCTGTGAGCACAACACCTTGCTGCAAAATATTCGTGTTGTTCTGGTCAATACCAGCCACCCCGGCAACATCGGCGGCGCTGCACGTGCCATGAAAAACATGGGCTTGTCGCGTCTGGTGCTGGTGCAGCCGAAAGAGTTCCCCGCCGTGGATGCCAGTGCCCGAGCCTCGGGTGCCGACGATGTGCTGGACAACGCCCAGGTGGTCGACAGCCTCGAGCAGGCGCTGGTCGGCTGCAACCTGGTGATGGGCACCAGCGCCCGCGAACGGAGCATCCCCTGGCCGCTGATCGGCCCGCGCGAATGCGGGGCCAAGGCGGTGGAGCATGCCAACGGTGGCGAGGAAATCGCCCTGGTGTTCGGCCGTGAGCACGCCGGCCTGACCAACGAAGAACTGCAGCGATGTCACTTCCACGTGCACATTCCCTCCAACCCCGACTTCAGCTCGCTGAACCTGGCCGCCGCTGTCCAGGTACTCTCCTACGAGGTGCGCATGGCCTGGCTGGCCGCCGGTGCAGCGCCGGGCAAGGTCGAGAAGGTTGACGCCAGCGAGCTGGCGACAATGGACGAAATGGAGCTGTTCTACGACCACCTGGAGAAGACCCTGGTCGGTATCGGCTTCCTTGACCCCGAAAAGCCCAAGCACCTGATGCCGCGCCTGCGCCGGCTGTATGGGCGGGTGGCGGTCGAGCGTTCGGAAATGAGCATTTTGCGCGGCATCCTCACCGAGACCCAGAAAGTGGTCCGGGGCGAGCCGCATAAACGGAAGGACTGACAGATGTTCGAACGCCTGCGTGAAGATATTCAAAGCGTATTCCATCGTGACCCGGCCGCGCGCAATGCCTTCGAGGTGCTGACCTGCTACCCGGGCATGCACGCCATCTGGCTGCACCGCCTGGGCAATGCCCTGTGGAAGCGTGATTTCAAGTGGCTGGCCCGCCTGGTGTCGAACTTCGGCCGCTGGCTGACCGGCATCGAGATCCACCCCGGAGCCACCATCGGCCGGCGCTTCTTCATCGACCACGGCATGGGCATCGTCATCGGCGAAACCGCCGAGATCGGCGACGATGTCACCCTTTACCAGGGCGTGACCCTGGGCGGCACCAGCTGGAACAAAGGCAAGCGCCACCCCACCCTGGAAAACGGCGTGGTGGTAGGGGCGGGGGCCAAGGTGCTCGGGCCGTTTACCGTCGGTGCCGGGGCCAAGATCGGCTCCAATGCGGTGGTGACCAAGGCGGTGCCGGCCGGCGCCACGGCGGTCGGCATCCCTGGGCGAATCATCGTCAAGAGCGAGAACGATGAGGTCGAGGCCAAGCGCAAGGCCATGGCCGAGAAGATTGGCTTCGATGCCTATGGCGTCAGTGGCGACATGCCCGACCCGGTGGCCCGTGCCATCGGCCAGATGCTCGATCACCTGCAGGCAGTCGACGAGCGGCTGGAGGGCATGTGCGGCGCCCTGACCAAGATGGGCAGCGATTATTGCGCCAAGGAGCTGCCGGCCCTGCCGGAAGATGACTTCAAGGAAGTTGCCCAGGTGGCTGAGCGCGACACTCAATCGCATTGATTGCGCCGCGCTGAAATCACGGTGACATACGGGGCGTGTGCTCACGCCCCCTGTCTGCTACAATCGCGCCCGCCTCCCCGATGCAAACCCGACTAAAGCACTAGGTCTAATAGTTGACTTAAATGCTCGGGAATCGCATACTCGCTCACATCCTGTAACTCCCGTGGTACCCAATAGCCATGCGACTGACTACCAAAGGCCGATACGCCGTGACCGCCATGCTCGACCTGGCGTTGCACGCGCAGCATGGGCCGGTGTCTTTGGCCGACATTTCCGAGCGCCAGGGCATTTCCCTCTCTTATCTGGAACAGCTGTTCGCCAAGCTGCGCCGCAGCAGCCTGGTATCCAGCGTGCGTGGTCCAGGCGGTGGCTACCAACTGTCGCGTGGCATGGAAACCATCCAGGTGGCCCAGGTCATCGATGCGGTCAACGAATCGGTCGACGCCACCCGTTGCCAGGGGCTCGGGGACTGCCATGCCGGTGACACCTGCCTGACCCACCACCTGTGGTGCGACCTCAGCCAGCAGATCCATGAATTCCTCAGCGGTATAAGCCTGGCCGACCTCGTCATGCGCCGCGAGGTGCAGGAAGTCGCCCAGCGTCAGGACCTGCGTCGTGTCGCAGGCCGTACCGCCCAGCTGGACAAGATTGAGACGTCCGCCGTCGATTGATCCCACCGGGACGACGAGCGACGCCACCGCCTGATAGGAGAGACAAATGAAGTTGCCGATCTACCTCGATTACTCCGCGACCACCCCGGTCGACCCACGCGTGGCCCAGAAGATGGCCGACTGCCTGCTGGTCGACGGGAACTTCGGTAACCCGGCTTCGCGCTCCCACGTCTTCGGCTGGAAAGCCGAGGAAGCGGTCGAGAACGGTCGTCGCCAGGTTGCCGAGCTGATCAACGCCGATCCGCGTGAAATCGTCTGGACCAGCGGTGCCACCGAGTCCGACAACCTCGCACTCAAGGGCGTCGCGCACTTCTATCAGACCAAGGGCAAGCACATCATCACCTCCAAGATCGAGCACAAGGCGGTACTGGATACCGCTCGCCAGCTGGAGCGTGAAGGTTTCGAAGTCACCTATCTCGAGCCAGGCGAAGACGGTATCGTCACCCCGGCCATGGTCGAGGCGGCGCTGCGCGACGACACCATCCTGGTTTCGCTGATGCACGTGAACAATGAAGTCGGCTCGATCAACGATATCGCCGCCATCGGTGAACTGACCCGCTCGCGCGGCGTGCTGTTCCACGTTGATGCCGCGCAGTCGGCCGGCAAGGTCGAAATCGACCTGCAAAAGCTGAAGGTCGACCTGATGTCGTTCTCGGCGCACAAGGTGTACGGCCCGAAAGGCATCGGCGCGCTGTACGTCAGCCGCAAGCCGCGTGTACGCCTGGAAGCCATCATTCACGGCGGTGGCCATGAGCGCGGCATGCGTTCGGGCACCCTGCCGACTCACCAGATTGTCGGCATGGGCGAAGCCTTCGCCATCGCCAAGCAGGAAATGGCCGCGGAAAACGTGCGCATCAAGGCCCTGAGCGACCGCTTCTTCAAGCAGGTCTCGGACCTCGAAGAGCTGTACGTCAACGGCAGCAAGACTGCCCGCGTACCACACAACCTGAACCTGAGCTTCAACTACGTCGAAGGCGAATCGCTGCTGATGTCGCTGAAGGACATCGCCGTATCGTCCGGTTCGGCCTGCACCTCCGCGTCGCTCGAGCCGTCCTACGTATTGCGCGCCCTGGGCCGCAACGACGAGCTGGCGCACAGCTCGATCCGCTTCTCCTTCGGCCGCTTCACCACCGAAGAAGAAGTCGACTACGCCGCGCAGAAAGTCTGCGAGGCCGTGAACAAACTGCGTGAGCTGTCGCCGCTGTGGGACATGTACAAAGACGGCGTTGACATCTCCAAGATCGAGTGGGCCGCCCACTAAGCAGTCGCCGGCAAGAGCGGCTCCCTGATGAGGAAGGAATTGCACCATGGCATACAGTGAAAAGGTCATCGACCACTACGAAAACCCGCGCAACGTCGGCAAGATGAATGCCGAAGACCCGGATGTCGGTACCGGCATGGTCGGCGCCCCGGCCTGCGGTGACGTGATGCGCCTGCAGATCAAGGTCAACGAGCAGGGCGTGATCGAAGACGCCAAGTTCAAGACCTACGGCTGCGGTTCGGCCATCGCTTCCAGCTCCCTCGCCACCGAGTGGATGAAGGGCAAGACCCTGGACGAAGCCGAAACCATCAAGAACACCCAGCTGGCTGAAGAACTGGCGTTGCCGCCGGTCAAGATCCACTGCTCGGTACTCGCCGAAGATGCCATCAAGGCAGCCGTACGCGATTACAAGCAGAAGAAAGGCTTGATCTAAGCCGCCTGTTGCGAGGTAAGGAGTCCAGATGGCTATCAGCATGACAGAAGCCGCCGCCAACCATGTGCGGCGTTCCCTGGAAGGGCGCGGCAAGGGCGAAGGCATTCGCCTGGGCGTGCGCACCACCGGTTGCTCGGGCCTGGCCTACGTGCTGGAGTTCGTCGACGAGCTGGCGGACGAAGACCAGGTGTTCGAGAACCATGGCGTCAAGGTGATCATCGATCCCAAGAGCCTGGTCTACCTCGACGGCACCGAACTGGACTTCGTCAAGGAAGGGTTGAACGAAGGCTTCAAGTTCAACAACCCCAACGTGCGCGGTGAGTGTGGCTGCGGCGAAAGCTTCAACGTTTGAGGCTGGCTGTGGGTACTCCTTGTCATTTCGCATTGTTTGACCTCCAGCCAAGCTTCCGCCTGGACCTCGACAAGCTGGCCACTCGCTACCGCGAGCTGGCCCGCGAAGTTCATCCAGACCGCTTTGCCGACGCCTCCGAGCGCGAGCAGCGCGTGGCGCTGGAAAAGTCCGCGGCTCTCAACGACGCCTACCAGACCCTGCGCAGTGCGCCGCGTCGAGCCCGCTACCTGCTGGCCATCGGCGGCCACGAAGTGCCTCAGGAGGTCACGGTCCACGACCCTGACTTCCTGTTGCAGCAGATGCAGTGGCGTGAAGAGCTCGAAGAACTGCAGGACGAAGCCGACCTCGATGGCGTGGCCGTGTTCAAGAAGCGCCTGAAAGTCGCCCAGGACACGCTGAACGAGGACTTTGCCGCCTGCTGGGACGCCCCAGGCGAGCGCGACAAGGCCGAACGCCTGATGCGCCGCATGCAGTTCCTCGACAAGCTCGCCCAAGAAGTGCGCCAACTGGAAGAGCGCCTCGACGATTAACCCGGTGCTGCCCGTGATGGCACCTAAGGTATTCAGATAAGCATGGCCCTACTGCAGATTGCCGAACCCGGTCAAAGCCCTCAGCCGCATCAGCGCCGCCTGGCGGTGGGGATCGACCTGGGTACCACCAACTCCCTGGTCGCCGCACTGCGCAGCGGCCGTAGCGAGCCCCTGCCCGACGCGCAGGGCAATGTCATTCTGCCGTCCGCGGTGCGCTACCTCGAAGGGCGCAACGAAGTGGGGCAGGCTGCACGCGATGCCGCTTCCAGCGACCCGCTGAACACCGTGCTGTCGGTAAAGCGCCTGATGGGGCGCGGCCTCGCCGACGTCAAGCAACTGGGCGAGCAGCTGCCGTACCGCTTCGTTGGCGGTGAGTCGCACATGCCGTTCATCGACACCGTGCAAGGGCCGAAAAGCCCGGTGGAAGTGTCTGCCGATATCCTCAAGGTGCTGCGCGAGCGTGCAGAAGCCACCCTCGGCGGTGAGCTGGTGGGCGCGGTGATCACCGTGCCGGCCTATTTCGATGACGCCCAGCGCCAGGCCACCAAGGACGCTGCGCGCCTGGCCGGCCTGAACGTGCTGCGCCTGCTCAACGAGCCGACTGCCGCTGCCGTGGCCTATGGCCTGGACCAGAACGCCGAAGGCGTGGTGGCCATCTATGACTTGGGCGGCGGTACCTTCGATATCTCCATCCTGCGCCTCACTGCCGGCGTGTTCGAAGTGCTGGCCACCGGTGGCGATACCGCCCTGGGCGGTGACGACTTCGACCACGCTATTGCCGGCTGGATCATCGAACAGGCCGGTCTCTCGTCCGACCTAGACCCGGCCACGCAGCGCCAGTTGCTGCAAACCGCCTGCGCCGCCAAGGAAGCCCTGACCGACGCCGATGTGGTCGACGTAAGCCATGGTGCCTGGCAGGGTCAGCTGAGCCGCGCCGGTTTCGAAGCCATGATCGAGCCGCTGATTGCCCGCAGCCTCAAGGCCTGCCGCCGCGCCGTGCGCGACAGCGGCGTCGAGCTGGAAGAAGTCAGCGCCGTGGTCATGGTCGGTGGTTCGACCCGTGTTCCGCGAGTGCGCGAAGCGGTCGGCACGCTGTTCGGGCGCGCCCCGCTGACGTCGATCGACCCCGATCAGGTGGTGGCTATCGGTGCTGCCATCCAGGCCGACACCCTGGCCGGCAACCACCGCGAAGGCGGCGAACTGCTGTTGCTCGATGTCATCCCGCTGTCGCTTGGCCTTGAAACCATGGGCGGGCTGATGGAGAAGGTGATCCCGCGCAACACCACCATCCCGGTGGCGCGAGCCCAGGAATTCACTACCTATAAAGATGGCCAGTCGGCCATGATGATCCACGTGCTGCAGGGCGAGCGCGAGCTGATCAGCGACTGCCGCTCGCTGGCGCGCTTCGAGCTGCGTGGCATCCCGGCGATGGTCGCCGGTGCGGCTAAGATCCGCGTCACCTTCCAGGTCGATGCCGACGGCCTGCTCAGCGTCGCTGCCCGCGAGCTGGGCTCGGGCGTGGAAGCGAGCATTCAGGTCAAACCGTCCTACGGCCTGACCGACGGCGAAATCGCCCGCATGCTCAAGGACTCCTTCGAACACGCCGGTTCCGACAAGCAGGCCCGTCAGCTGCGCGAGCACCAGGTCGACGGCGAGCGCCTGCTCGAAGCGGTACAGGGCGCCCTGGACGCCGATGGCGAGCGCCTGCTCAGCAGTGACGAGCGTGATGCCATCGAATTCCAGATGCAGGAACTACGTGATTTGCTGGCCGGCACCGATGGCGCAGCCATCGAGCAACAGACCAAGCGTCTGTCGCAAGTGACCGACGCCTTCGCCGCCCGTCGCCTTGATTCGACGGTCAAAGCCGCACTGGCCGGGCGCAACCTGAATGAGATCGAGGAGTAACCGATGCCGCTGGTGACATTCCTGCCGCACGAGAAGTTCTGCCCTGAAGGGCTGACCGTGGAAGTCGAACCCGGGACCAACATCCTGGAGCTGGCCCACGACCATCACATCGAGATGGAAAGCGCCTGTGGCGGGGTCAAGGCCTGCACCACTTGCCATTGCATCGTGCGCAAGGGCTTCGATTCGCTTGAAGAAGCCGACGAACTGGAAGAGGACATGCTGGACAAGGCCTGGGGCCTGGAGGCTCAATCGCGCCTCGGCTGTCAGGTGGTTGTCGCTGACCAGGACCTGGTCATCGAGATCCCCAAGTATTCGCTCAACCACGCCGCCGAAGCGCCGCACTGAGGTTTGCCCCATGAGCCTGAAATGGATTGATGTACTTGAGATCGCCATTCAGCTTGCAGAAAGCAAGCCGGAAGTCGATCCTCGTTATGTGAATTTCGTCGATCTGCACCGTTGGGTGCTGGCCTTGCCAGAATTCAGCGACGATCCGTCACGCGGCGGTGAGAAAGTGCTCGAGGCCATCCAGGCGGCCTGGATCGAAGAAGCCGACTGAACGCGTCCTGCAGGTTAGGCAATCCCCTGGAACCCGCGTATAATTCGCGGGTTTAATTTTTCGCAACACTCATATTTCTGGAGTTTTCCATGGCTGTTCAACGTACTTTCTCCATCATCAAGCCTGACGCCGTTGCCAAGAACGTCATCGGCGAGATCACCACTCGTTTCGAGAAAGCCGGCCTGCGCGTCGTCGCTTCGAAAATGAAGCAACTGTCCAAAGCCGAAGCCGAAGGCTTCTACGCCGAGCACAAAGAGCGCGGCTTCTTCGCTGACCTGGTTGCCTTCATGACTTCCGGCCCGGTCATCGTTCAGGTTCTGGAAGGCGAAAACGCCGTTCTGGCCAACCGCGAGCTGATGGGTGCCACCAACCCTAAAGAAGCTGCTGCCGGCACCATCCGTGCTGACTTCGCCGTTTCCATCGACGAAAACGCTGTTCACGGTTCCGACTCGGAAGCTTCGGCTGCCCGCGAAATCGCTTACTTCTTCTCCGCTACCGAGCTGTGCGACCGCATTCGCTAAGCGAAGCAGGTCTTGGGTGATTCCATGAGTGACATGACTGGCAAGATCAACCTGTTGGGCCTGACCCTGCAGGAAATGGAAAAATTCTTCGAGTCGATCGGAGAGAAGCGTTTTCGTGCCGGTCAGGTCATGAAATGGATTCACCACTTTGGCGTCGACGATTTCGCCGCCATGACCAATGTCGGCAAGGCCTTGCGCGAAAAGCTCGAGGCCGTTGCCGAGATTCGGGGCCCGGAAGTGGTCAGTGAAGACATTTCCGCCGACGGTACCCGCAAGTGGGTGGTCCGCGTTGCCTCCGGCAGCTGCGTCGAAACCGTCTACATTCCCACCGACGATCGCGGCACCCTGTGCGTGTCGTCGCAAGCCGGCTGTGCTCTGGACTGCAGTTTCTGCTCCACCGGCAAGCAAGGCTTCAACAGCAACCTCACTGCCGCCGAAGTGATCGGCCAGGTGTGGCTTGCCAACAAATCCTTCGGGACCGTTCCGGCCAAGATCGACCGCGCTATCACCAACGTGGTCATGATGGGCATGGGCGAACCCCTGCTGAATTTCGACAATGTCATCGCCGCCATGAAGATCATGATGGAAGATCTGGGCTATGGCATTTCCAAGCGTCGCGTCACTCTGTCCACCTCGGGCGTGGTGCCAATGATCGACGAACTGGCCAAGCACATCGACGTGTCGCTGGCCCTGTCGCTGCACGCACCGAACGACGAGCTGCGCAACAAGCTGGTACCGATCAACAAGAAGTACCCGCTGAAGATGCTGCTGGAATCTTGCATGGGCTACATGTCCACCCTGGGTGGCAAGCGCGTGCTGACCATCGAGTACACCCTGCTCAAGGACGTCAACGACCAGCCTGAGCATGCTGCGCAAATGATCGAGCTGCTGCGCGACGTGCCATGCAAGATCAACCTGATCCCGTTCAACCCGTTCCCGCACTCCGGCTACGAGCGGCCGAGCAACAACGCCATCCGCCGCTTCCAGGACCTGTTGCACCACGGTGGCTTCAACGTTACCACCCGTACCACCCGTGGTGAGGACATCGACGCTGCCTGTGGCCAGCTGGTCGGCCAGGTCAACGACCGCACCCGCCGCAGCGAGCGCTACATCGCTGTGCGCCAGCTGTCCGCGGACGCCGAGCTGCAAGACAGCCCCGCCAGCCACTGACCGGGACCTTGCCCATGAGCCTGCGCGCCGCGCTGTCGATCCTTGCGCTTTCGCTGCTGGCCGGCTGCGTGTCGGGCGGCGCGAGCGACCCCCTGGCTAGCCGCCAGGGCAGGGCAGAGGCGGGGCGGGCCTACGTGCAGCTTGGGCTGGGTTATTTGCAACAGGGGTTGACCGAGCAGGCCAAGGCGCCGCTGGGCAAGGCCCTGGCCCTGGATAGCGGTGATGCCGACGCCCACGCCGCCCTGGCGCTGGTCTTCCAGGCCGAAGGCGAGCCTGCGCTGGCCGAAGCGCACTTTCGCAAGGCGCTGCAGGCACGCACGGACGACACGCGAATTCGCAACAATTACGGCAGTTTCCTTTATGCTCAGGGGCGATTTGCCGAGGCCGAGCAGATGTTTCGCCTGGCCAGCGCCGATACCCTGTATCCTGAGCGTTCACGCGTGTACGAGAACCTGGGCCTGACCGCCCTGAAGCTCGAGCGCCGCGACCAGGCGCACGCGTATCTGCTGAAAGCTTTGCAACTCAACCAGCGGCAACCGAAAGCGTTGCTGGAAATGGCTGAGTTGTCCTACGAAAACAGGCATTATGTGCCGGCCCGGGACTACTACGATCGTTTCAGCCAGTTGAGCGACCACGATGCCCGTAGCCTGCTGCTGGGCAGTCGCCTTGCCAGGGTATTCGACGAGCAGGGCACACTGGCCGAGCTGGGCCAGCAATTACAACGACTTTATCCCGGTACGCCGGAATATCAGCAATACCTGTCGGAGCAACGATGAAAGCCGCGCATCCCGAAGTAGCAGTAGCGCCTGGCCAGAACCCCGGTGAGCTTTTGCGTCAGGCCCGTGAGAACCGGGACTGGTCACAAGCCGAGGTGGCCCGCAAGCTCAACCTCACTGTCAGTTCGTTGAACCACGTGGAAACCGGCGCCTTCGACAAGCTGCCGGGGCATACCTTCGCCCGTGGTTATATCCGCGCCTATGCCAAGCTGATGGACCTGGACCAGGCTGCCCTGGTGGACGCATTCGACCGTTACACCGGCACCCACGCCAAAGGCAGCGACGTGCACTCGCTGGGCCGTATCGAAGAGCCGGTGCGCCTGTCGCACAATATCCTGCGTGGCGTCAGCCTGCTGCTGCTGGTGGCGGTGGTCGGCGGCGGCTTCGTCTGGTGGCAGGATCAAGGCAGCCTGCGTGGCAAGGACCTGGCCAAGATCGCCCTGGAGCATGTCGAAGTCGAAAGCGCCGACGGTACCACCCAGATTCACCCGCTCGATGAGCCTGAAGACCAGGCTGTTTCCGCTGGGCAGCAGCCCGAGAGCGCGCCGCTGCCACTGGAGCAGGGCGCTGCCGAGCAGCCTGCCGCCACCGAACCGGCACCGGCACCGGCTAGCCCGGCACCTGCCGCTACCGCTGCCGCGGTGCCGGCACCGGCCCAGCAGGCGCCTGTGTCACCGGTCGCCAGCGCCCCTGCTGCCACGCCTGCGCCGGTAGCACCGGTTGCCCCGGCCCCGGCCCCGGCGGCGGTTGCACCTGCTACGCCCGTAGCGACCGTGGCCGCCACCGAGCCTGCCGCTCCGGTCGCAGTGCCGGCTGGCAGCGCCAAGGTCGCCATCCAGTTCGTCGCCGATTGCTGGACCCAGGTCACCGACGGCAACGGCAAGGTGCTGTTCAGCGCCATCAAGCGCAAGGGGGACAACCTCGAGCTGACCGGCACGCCGCCGTTCTCGGTACGCCTGGGCTTTGCCCGTGGCGCCCAGGTCAGCTACAACGGCCAGGCCGTCGATGTTGCCCCGTTCACCAGTGGCGAGACCGCTCGCCTGAAGTTGGGACAGTAATCATGCACGGCGAATCTCCGATCAAACGTCGCGAATCCCGCAAAATCTGGGTCGGCAATGTGCCGGTGGGTGGTGATGCCCCCATCGCGGTGCAGAGCATGACCAACACCGACACCAACGATGTGGCCGCCACCGTGGCGCAAATCCAGCGCCTGGTCGATGCCGGCGTGGACATCGTGCGCGTCTCGGTACCGGACATGGACGCCGCCGAGGCGTTCGGCCGCATCAAGCAACAGGTCAGCGTGCCGCTGGTTGCCGACATCCACTTCGACTACAAGATCGCCCTGCGCGTGGCCGAACTGGGCGTCGACTGCCTGCGTATCAACCCGGGCAATATCGGCCGTGAAGACCGTGTGCGCGCGGTGGTCGATGCCGCCCGCGACCGCGGCATCCCGATCCGTATCGGCGTCAATGCCGGCTCCCTGGAAAAGGACCTGCAGAAGAAGTACGGCGAACCGACCCCGGCGGCGCTGGTCGAGTCGGCCCTGCGCCACGTCGAGCACCTCGACCGCCTGGACTTCCAGGACTTCAAGGTCAGCGTCAAAGCCTCCGATGTGTTCATGGCCGTCGAAGCCTACCGACTGCTGGCCAAGCAGATCGTGCAGCCGCTGCACCTGGGCATCACCGAAGCCGGTGGCTTGCGTTCGGGGACGGTGAAATCCGCGGTCGGCCTCGGTATGCTGCTGGCCGAAGGCATTGGCGATACCATTCGTATCTCGCTGGCGGCCGACCCGGTCGAAGAAGTGAAAGTCGGCTACGACATCCTCAAGTCGCTGCACCTGCGCTCGCGCGGCATCAACTTCATCGCCTGCCCGAGCTGCTCGCGGCAGAACTTCGATGTGGTCAAGACCATGAACGAGCTGGAAGGGCGCCTGGAAGACCTGCTGGTGCCGCTGGACGTGGCGGTGATCGGTTGCGTGGTCAACGGCCCGGGTGAAGCCAAGGAAGCGCATGTCGGCCTGACTGGCGGTACGCCGAACCTGATTTACATCGATGGCAAGCCGGCACAGAAACTGACCAACGACAACCTGGTCGACGAGCTGGAAAAGCTCATCCGCCAGAAAGCGGCCGAAAAGGCCGAAGCCGACGCGGCGCTGATCGTCCGTGGCTGACACACAGAATTCGTAAGGACTTTTCGTGAGCAAATCGCTGCAAGCCATCCGTGGCATGAACGACATCCTGCCAGAACAGTCGCCGCTGTGGCGCTACTTCGAAGGCACCGTGGCCGGCCTGCTGGACACCTACGGGTACAGCCAGATCCGCACGCCGATCGTCGAGTTCACCGAGCTGTTCAAGCGCTCCATCGGTGAAGTGACCGACATCGTCGAAAAAGAGATGTACACCTTCGAGGACCGCAACGGCGATTCGCTGACCCTGCGCCCCGAAGGCACCGCTGCCTGCGTGCGTGCCGTGCTCGAACATGGCATCACCGGTAACGGTCAGGTGCAGAAACTGTGGTACATCGGCCAGATGTTCCGTCACGAGCGCCCGCAAAAGGGCCGCTACCGCCAGTTCCACCAGATCGGCGTGGAAGTGTTCAACCTGGACGGCCCGGACATCGACGCCGAGCTGATCATGCTGACCTGGCGCCTGTGGGGCCTGCTGGGCATCCAGGATGCGGTCAAGCTGGAGCTCAACAGCCTGGGCACCAGCGAAGCCCGTGCACGCTACCGTGACGCGCTGGTCGAGTTCCTCTCGGCGCGCCTGGAGCAACTGGACGAAGACAGCCAGCGCCGCCTGAAGAGCAACCCGCTGCGCATCCTCGACAGCAAGGACCAGAACACCCAGGCGGTGCTGGTCGGTGCGCCGAAGCTGGAAGACTACCTGGACGAAGAGTCGCGCGTGCACTTCGAGGGCCTCAAGGCCCGTCTGGATGCTGCCGGCATCCCGTTCGTGATCAACACCAAGCTGGTGCGCGGCCTGGACTACTACAGCAAGACCGTGTTCGAGTGGGTCACCGACAAGCTCGGCGCCCAGGGCACCGTCTGCGCCGGCGGCCGTTACGATGGCCTGGTCGAACAGATGGGCGGCAAGCCGACCCCTGGTGTCGGTTTCGCCATGGGCATCGAGCGCCTGATCCTGCTGCTGGAAACCCTGGGCAAGGTGCCCGAGTCCATCAGCCGCCAGATCGACGTCTACCTGTGCGCCTTTGGCGAACAGGCGGAGCTGGCCGGCCTGCGCCTGTCCGAAGGCCTGCGCGACCGTTTGCCGGGCCTGCGCCTGGCAGTCAACGCCGGTGGTGGCAGCTTCAAGAGCCAGTTCAAGAAAGCCGACAAGAGCGGCGCGCTGTTCGCACTGATCCTCGGTGACGACGAGCTGGCCAAGCAAGAAATCGGCTTCAAGCCCCTGCGTGGTCAGGGCGAACAACAGAACATTGCCTGGGATGCTCTGGCAGAGCACCTGGAAACCGCGATCGCGCAGGCGTAACGCGGTTCAACAAGCGAATAGGCGAAAAGGAGTATTGGGGTGTCGAGTACCGATGATGAACTGGCAGGGGTCAAGGACTGGTGGAACCGCAACGGCAAGCCGCTGCTGACCGGTGCCCTGCTGGCTGGCGTGGTGGTGTTGGGCTGGAATACCTGGCACAAGTACCAGAACAATCAGTCGCAAGGTGCCTCGCAGCTGTACCAGGCCTTGCTGGAAACCAGCCTGACGCCGACCGGCCAGCCTGACGCGACCAAGGTCGCGGAACTGGCCGGCAAGCTCAAGAGCGAGTTCGGCGGTACCGCCTACGCCCAGTACGGCAGCCTGTTCGTGGCCAAGGTCGCGGTCGAGAGCGGCAAGCTCGACGACGCTGCTGCCGAGCTGAAGAGCGTGCTGGACAAGCCGGCTGATGCCACCCTGGGCGAAATTTCGCGTCAGCGCCTGGCTCGTGTGCTGGCCGCCCAGAACAAGGCCGAGGACGCCCTCAAGCTGCTTGACGGCGATGCCGACAAGGCCTTCCTGGCCAGCCGCGAAGAGTTGAAAGGTGACCTGCTGGTGCAGCTGGGCCGCGCCGACGACGCGCACAGCGCTTACGAGAAAGCCAAGGCTGCGCTGTCCGATGAGGCGGCGGTCGGTGGCCTGCAATTGAAGCTGGATGACTTGGCCAAAGGGGACGCGTAAGTGATCGGTTGGAAACATGCAGCAGTGCTGACCCTGGCCGTACTGGCCGCGGGTTGCAGCAGCAACAGCAAGAAGGAACTGCCCCCGGCCGAGCTGACCAAGTTCACCGAGGAAGTGGTGCTGAAGAAGCAGTGGAGCCGTTCGATCGGTGATGGCCAGGGCGAGACCTACAACACCCTGGTGCCGGCCATCGAAAACGACCGTATCTATGCTTCCGACGTCAACGGCGAAGTCTTCGCACTCGACCGCATCAACGGCGACGTGGTGTGGAAGAAGGACCTCGAGCTGCCGGTGTCCGGCGCTGTCGGCGTGGGCTACGGCCTGGTCATGATCGGCACCCTCAAGGGTGAAGTCATCGCGCTGGACTCCAGCACCGGTGAGGAGCGCTGGCGCTCCCGGGTGACCAGCGAAGTACTGGCCCCGCCGGCCAACAACGGTGAGGTGGTGGTGGTGCAGACCCAGGACGACCGCCTGATCGGCCTGGATGCCGCCACTGGCGACCGCCGCTGGATCTACGAAAACACCCCGGCCGTGCTGACCCTGCGTGGTACCGGCGCACCGATCGCCACCAATCGCCTGGCCGTCGCCGGCCTGTCCACCGGTAAGGTGGTGGCGGTGGACATCAACAACGGCGTGCCGGTGTGGGAAAGCCGTGTGGCGATTCCGCAGGGCCGTTCCGAGCTGGACCGTGTGGTCGATATCGACGGCGGCCTGCTGCTGTCGGGTGGTACCCTGTACGTCAGTACCTACCAGGGCCGCGTCGCGGGCCTGGACCTGGAAAGCGGCCGTGTGCTGTGGCAGCGCGATGCCTCCAGCTATGTGGGTGTCGCCCAAGGCTTCGGCAACGTCTACGTCAGCGAAGCTTCGGGTACTGTCGAAAGCGTCGACGAGCGCTCGTCCAGCGCCCTGTGGACCAACGACACCATGGCTCGCCGCCAGCTGACTGCACCTGAGGTGTTCTCCAGCTACGTGGCGGTGGGTGACTTCGAGGGTTACCTGCACCTGCTGAGCCAGGTCGATGGCCGCTTCGTCGGCCGTGAGCGTATCGACAGTGATGGCCTGCGTGCCCGCCCACTTGTGGTCGGCGACACCATCTACGTCTTCGGCAACAGCGGCAAGCTCGAGGCACTGACCATCCGCTGAAGCTATGCTTGAAGCCTTGGCGGGCTTCAAGCCGCGGCGTAGGACACGCCGCCCGAACTCCGGCCGCTGCCTTGCAGCGGCCTTTGCATTTTCAAGAATTCAAGAGTGGAGAGCCGAATGGTTCCCGTAATCGCCCTGGTGGGCCGCCCGAACGTCGGCAAATCCACCATGTTCAACCGCCTGACCAAGACCCGCGATGCCATCGTCGGTGACCTGTCGGGCCTGACCCGTGACCGCCAGTATGGTGATGCCAGCTGGCAGGGTCGTTCCTTCATCCTGATCGACACCGGCGGTATCACCGGTGACGAAGTGGGCATGGACGAGAAAATGGCCGAGCAGTCGCTCATGGCCATCGAAGAAGCCGACTATGTACTGTTCCTGGTCGATGCCCGCGCCGGCATGACCGCCGCCGACCAGATGATCGCCGAGCACCTGCGCAAGCGGAACAAGGAAGCGATCCTGGTTGCCAACAAGATCGACAACATCGACGCCGACGTCGCCCGCGCCGAGTTCTCGCCGCTGGGCATGGGCAACGCCATTCCGGTGGCTGGTTCCCAGGGCCGTGGCATCAACGCGCTGATGGAAGCCGTGCTTGGCCACATCCCGCGTGACCAAGTCGAGGAAGCGCTGGACGCCGAAGTCGCCGAAGGCGAAGAAGCGGTGCGTATCCCGGGCCCGAGCGAGAAGGATGGCATCAAGATCGCCATCATCGGCCGCCCCAACGTCGGCAAGTCGACGCTGGTCAACCGCATGCTCGGCGAAGAGCGCGTGGTGGTGTACGACCAGCCGGGTACCACCCGCGACAGTATCTACATTCCGTTCGAGCGCGATGACGAGAAGTACACCTTCATCGACACCGCTGGCGTGCGCAAACGCGGCAAGATCCACGAGGAAGTCGAGAAGTTCTCGGTGGTGAAGACGCTGCAGGCGATCAAGGACGCCAACGTGGTGATCTTCGTCATGGACGCCCGCGAAGGCGTGGTGGACCACGACCTGAACCTGCTGGGCTTCGCCCTGGAAGCTGGCCGTGCCATCGTCATCGCCCTGAACAAGTGGGATGGCATGCAGCCGGGCGAGCGCGACTACGTGAAGACCGAGCTGGAGCGCCGGTTGTTCTTCGTCGACTTCGCCGACATCCACTTCATCTCCGCCCTGCATGGCACTGGCGTGGGCAACCTGTACAAGTCGGTGCAGGCCGCGTTCAAGTCGGCGGTAACCCGCTGGCCAACCAGCCGCCTGACGCAAATCCTCGAAGATGCCGTGAGCGAGCACCAGCCACCACTGGTCAACGGCCGCCGCATCAAGCTGCGCTATGCCCACCTCGGCGGTGCCAACCCGCCGCTGATCGTGATCCACGGCAACCAGACCGACAAGATTCCCAAGTCGTACTCGCGTTACCTGGAGAACACCTACCGCCGCGTGCTGAAACTGGTCGGTACGCCGATCCGCATCGAGTACAAGGGCGGTGAGAACCCGTACGAGGGCAAGAAGAACACCCTCACCGATCGCCAGGTCAACAAGAAGCGTCGCCTGATGTCGCACCACAAGAAGGCCGAGAAGAAGCGTCGCGACAAGCGCTGATTCCGCGTCGACTTCTTCGCGGGTAAACCCGCTCCCACAGGTCCCCACAGTTTTCGAATTCTGTGAGTACCTGTGGGAGCGGGTTTACCCGCGAAGAGGCCCTTGAACCAGTATAACTTCCACCATCTTCAATCCTCCCCTGACAGCTCGATTCGCTATGCTCGAGCTCTTCTTCTATTGTCTCATCACGCCCATAAGCAGGGGCTGCTGACCCTGCCTGGTAAAAATGCTAGTTGTCCGTTGCTGTAGTCTTTGAAAGACTTGGGTTAAGTTGTCTGTCAATCAGGGGCTAAGTATGGAACTTCAGCGTAAAGCTTTGAGGCTGTTTTATTGTGGTCGTAATGTGCATGCGATCCTTCGTGATCAAGGTAGTGGTACTGTTTTTCGGGTCGGAGGGCAATTATTGGCCGAGTCGAGGAACAGTGCTGTAGATAGCATTGCCCTATTATCGGTTGATAACTCTGGCTCTGTAGTTGGCGTGGCGCATGAGAGTGGTCGGGAGACGTTTGATTATACCGCTTATGGCCATTGTTCCTCCCTTTCTTCGGGGCGCTCCTCGCTAGGGTTCAATGGTGAGTATTATGATGACTTGCTTCAAGGGTATATGCTGGGGAATGGCTACAGATTATTTAACGGTATGAGATTTAACTCCCCGGACAGTTTTGCACCTTTCAGGGTAATGAACGCATATGGGTATTGCAATGGGGACCCTGTCAATTATGTTGATCCTAGCGGGCATGCTCCGTGGGGGCTATTTTCTCGCAGATCCTATTTCAAGATGAAAAACGTGTTTAAAGATGTCTCGCGCTCTACCAAATCGATGAACAGTTTTCCTTTGATCGATTTTGATGAATCTGTACATCCGAACCGTATTGCCAGGACCATTGAAAACCACATGAAGGGAGTTAAGGAGCTGGGGGCCAAGCTGGAAAGTATTGGGGCGAAGGAAGGGAGCACCGCATTTCGTGTACTTGACCGTAAGTATAAACTCGGGCTAAGGGCGGCTAATTTTAGTGAGGCAGCGGAAACATTTACGAGTAATATGAAGATGTTGCAGGATCGCCATTTACGCGCTCATGAGGACTACATCACTCGGGGTAACCATAATGCGCCGATTTATGGTGAAATCGCGGGTCGCGAGAAGCATATTGCGGTCTTGAAGGGTAGACGAATGAATGGTAGTAAATTTGATTATGACCTTTCGGATGCTGATTTACATAGTCTTGAACGGAGAAGGGAAATTCACAATCGTCCATACGATCTACAGATAGCGGAGCTTCAAAATGAAGTATACATATTGCGAGGAAAATTGCTTTGAAGTGGATACTCAATTAGACCCGTAACCCTGATGTGGGGAGCCCTGTCCCACCTGTGCTGGCGCCGAAACCAGTTGTCATTGGAGCACTCTGCTTTTTCCTGACCGCTCGATCCGCTATGCTCGGACTCCACCCCGTGCCGGATACACCCCAGGAAAGAGGGCTCCATGATCCGCAGCAAACTGCCGAATGTCGGCACGACCATCTTCACCACCATGTCCCAGCTCGCCGTGCAGACGGGCGCGCTCAACCTGTCGCAAGGTTTCCCCGACTTCAATGGCCCGCAGGCGCTGCTCGATGCAGTCGGCCGGCATGTGGCCGCCGGGCATAACCAGTATTCGCCGATGACCGGCCTGCCGGCCCTGCGCCAGCAGGTCGCGGCCAAGGTCGCGCGGCTGTATGGCGCGCAGGTGGATGCCGACCAGGAAGTGACCATCACCCCTGGCGCCACCGAGGCGATCTTCTGCGCCATCCAGGCGGTGGTGCATGCTGGCGACGAAGTGATTGTCTTCGACCCTTGCTATGACAGCTACGAGCCGTCCGTGGAACTGGCCGGTGGGCGCTGCGTGCATGTACAGCTGAGCGACGGCGATTTCCGCATCGACTGGCAGAAGTTCAGCGATGCACTCAGCCCGCGCACGCGCATGGTCATCCTCAATTCGCCGCACAACCCCAGCGGTGCGCTGATTACCCGCGATGACCTCGACCAGTTGGCGCGGCTGATCGCTGACCGCGATATCTACCTGGTCAGCGATGAAGTGTACGAACACCTGGTCTACGACGGTGTGCGTCATGCCAGCGTGCTGGCCCACGAGCAACTGTACCCGCGTGCCTTCGTGGTCAGCTCGTTCGGCAAGACTTATCACGTCACGGGCTGGAAGACCGGCTACGTGATCGCCCCGCCGACGCTGAGCGCCGAGCTGCGAAAGGTGCACCAGTACGTCAACTTCTGCGGGGTGACCCCGCTGCAGTGCGCCCTGGCCGATTTCATGGCCGAGCACCCCGAGCATATCGATGAACTGCCGGCCTTCTACCAGGCCAAGCGAGACTTGTTCTGCGGCTTGCTGGAAGGCTCGCGGTTCCGTTTCACCCGTACGGCGGGTACCTATTTCCAGCTGGTGGACTATTCGCAGATCCGCCCGGACCTGAACGATGTAGACATGTCGCTGTGGCTGACCCGTGAGCACGGCGTGGCGACCATTCCGGTGTCGGTGTTCTACCAGCAGCCCATCCCCGAGCAACGCCTGGTCCGCCTGTGCTTTGCCAAACGAGAGGAGACGCTGCGTCAGGCAGCGGAAAGACTATGCGCGATCTGAGCACACTGCCGAACCTGAAAGTCGCCCTGGTGCAGACCACCCTGGCCTGGCACGACCGCGAGGCCAACTATGCGCACTTCGAGGTGCTGCTGGAGCAGGTGGGCGAAGTGGACCTGGTGATCCTGCCGGAAATGTTCACTACCGGTTTCTCTATGCAATCGGAAAGCCTGTGCGAGCCGGAGAATGGCCCGACCTACAAATGGCTGAAGGCCCAGGCGAAGAAGTACGACACGGTGATTACCGGCAGCGTGATCATCCAGGCCGCTGATGGCAGCCACCGCAACCGCCTGCTGTGGGCGCGGCCGGATGGCGAGATCCTGCATTACGACAAGCGCCACCTGTTCCGCATGGCCGGTGAGCACAAGCATTACACCCCTGGCGAGCGCCAGGTGCAGTTCGAGCTCAAGGGCTGGCGGATTCGCCCGTTGATCTGCTACGACCTGCGCTTCCCGGTGTGGAGCCGCGATGCCCAGGACACCGACCTGTTGCTGTACACCGCCAACTGGCCGGCTGCGCGCCGCCAGCACTGGAACCGCCTGTTGCCGGCGCGGGGTATCGAGAATCTGTGCTATGTGGCGGCGGTGAACCGGGTGGGCACCGACGGCAAGGGCTTTGCCTACTCCGGCGACAGCCAGGTGCTGGACTTCCAGGGTGAGAGCCTGCTCAGTGCCGGGGAGGCCGATGGGGTGTTCACCGCGGTGTTGAGCGCGGCGGAGCTTGCGGCCTACCGGGCCAAGTTCCCGGCCAACCTGGATGCTGACACCTTCGAGCTGCACTGATAGCCAGTACCGGCCTATTCGCGGGTAAACCCGCTCCCACAAGGTCCTCACAGATTCCGAAACCTGTGCAATACCTGTGGGAGCGGGTTTACCCGCGATGAGGCCGGTGCGGGCCTGCATCAACTATGAATCAGTACACATCCCGCCGATACCGCCCATCCTCGATCAGCTGCTGCACTAGCGCTTCACCGAGGACACCGTTGAGCGCCGCGTCCACCCCTGCCGCCATCCCTTGCAGGCTGCCGCAGACATACACACAGGCGCCTTCCGCCACCCAGCGCTTGAACTCTTCAGCCTGCTGCAGCAACACATCCTGCACATACACCTTCTCGGCCTGGTCCCGCGAAAACGCCAGGTCCAGACGTGCCAGGTCACCGCTGTCCAGCCAGCCTTGCAGCTCGCTGCCACATAGCAGGTCATGCGCCCGGTTACGCTCGCCGAACAGCAGCCAGTTGCGCTGCTCACCAGTATTCACCCGCGCGCGGAGCAGGCTGCGCAGGCCGGCCAGGCCGGTACCGTTGCCGATCAGTACCATTGGCGCAGCGCTTTGCGGCAGGTGAAAGCTGCTGTTGCGCCGCAAGCGCAGGCTCAGCGTACCGTCAAGCGGCAAGTACTCTGTCAGCCAGCCGGAGCCCAGGCCCAGGCTGCCATCGGCATGGCGCTCCTGGCGCACGATCAGCTCCAGCACGCCATCGCTGGCGATCGAGGCGATCGAGTACTCGCGGCTGCCGATCGGTACCAGTGCGTCGATCAGTGCTTGTGGCTGCAAGCCGATCAGGTGGTCGCGGCGGGCCGGCAACTGGCGGCCGGCCAGGGCCTGGGCGAGGGTTTCGCCCAGGCCATTCACTTGCACCTTGGCCCCGGCGTCCAGCGCCATGCCATCGAGGAAGGTGTCGATCCTCGGCTGGCCATTGAGCGGCAGGATCTCCACCAGGTCGCCGGCTTCCCAGCTGGCGGGCTGTTCCGGTCGCAGGCCCAACAGGTACACCGGCTGGCCCTGGCTGCCCGGGTTGAGCAGTTCACGGTGCACCAGCGACCAGTTGCCGAAACCCGGCGGCTGCCAGGCGGTCACCGGCTGGGCACCGGTCAGTTGCGCCAGTTCCTGCTGCCACTGCTGCAGCGCGGCCTGGTCGGCGTTGTCCACTTCCACCGGGCTGAACGCACTGCTGGCACCGCGTTCACCCAGCCATGCCTGCAGGCGGCGGGCGAAGCCGCAGAAGTGCGGATACTGGCGGTCACCGAGGGCGAGCAGGGCATAGCTGAGGTTGTCCAGCGCCCAAGGCTGGCCGAGCACCTTGCGCTCGAAGGCGCGGGCGCTGTCGGGGGCTTCGCCGTCGCCGAAGGTGCTGACCACGAACAGCGCACGGCGGGCCTGGCGCAGGTCGCTTTCACCCAGTTCGGCCAGGGCGCGTACCTGCACTGGCAGGCCGGCGGCCTGAAGCTGCCCGGCGCTCTGCCAGGCCAGTTGTTCGGCAAGCCCGCTCTGGCTGGCAAAGCCGATCAGCCAGCTGTCGCCGCTGGCAGTGTTGCTGGTGACGTTGCCACGGGCCGCGCGTACCTGGCGCTTCTTGCGCCGGCGGTCGAGGTACAGCAGCCAGCCGGTGACGAAGAACAGCGGCATGGTCAGGCTGGCGATGGTGACGATGATGCGCCCCGGCAGGCCGAAGTATTCGCCCACGTGCAGGGCGTAGACGCTCTGCAGCAACTGGGCCTTGAAGGATTTGTCGGTGTAGCGGTCATGTTTTTTCACCTGGCCGCTGGCCGGGTCCAGCACCAAGGTATTGAAGGCACGCGGGTGGTCGGCGTTGTCCAGCAGGTAGAACAGGTTGGCTGGCCGGCCGCCTACCGGTGGCAGGCGCAGGTTGTACATGGCCAGGCCCGGGCCGGCGGCATCCTTGAGGTTGGCCCAGATCGCGTCGTAGTCGACCACCAGCGGCGGGGCGTTCTTGTCGATTTTCTGTGGCCCGTGGCGGCCACGGCCTTCGCCGTGCTTTTGCTGTTGGCCGGCGGCCGGCGCGTCGGCCAGCAGCTTGTTCAGGCCGTCGCGGTACCACTCGTAGGACCAGAACAGCCCGGTCAGGGCGAACAGCAGGTAGAACATCAGGCACCAGGTGCCGGCCACCGCGTGCAGGTCCCAGTTGAAGGCGCGGCCTTTCTTGGCCCAGTCGAAGGTCAGCCAGGTGCGCCAGTCCAGCGCCTTGCGCGGCCAGCGCAGGTACAGGCCGGAGAGGCAGAAGAACACCAGCATCAGGGTGCAGGCACCGGTGATCTGCCGGCCGCTGTCGCCCATGGCGAGGAAGCGGTGCAGGTTGAGCATGAGGTTGAAGAAGCCTTGCCCGGCCACTTCTCCCTTGAGTTCGCCGGTGTACGGGTCGGCATAGCGCAGCGGGCCGCGGCGCTCGCCTGGTGGCGGGGTGAAGGCGACCCGTGCGGCGTTGCCTTCGCGCACATCGACCCACAGCATCGCCACCTTGTCGTGTTGCTGGGCCTCGACCCGACGTACCAGCTCGGCCGGCGGCAACACGCCTTCGGCTCGCACTTCTATCTTGAGCACATCGGCATTGAACGCGCGCAGCAGTTCTTCCTGAAACGAGTACAAGGCCCCGGTGATGCCCATCAAGGCCAGCACCAGGCCAGCGGTGATGCCAAAGAACCAGTGCAATTGGAACAGCGTCTTCTTCACCACATGATCACCTTGTTTCTGCCGCATGCCGCATGCCGCGCGGCGTGCATTATGCCTTGATACGCAAACGCCCCGCTCACGGGAATGAACGGGGCGGGGTGGGCTAGTCAGTCAGGCTTGTGTTGTCTGTACCGGCCTCTTCGCGGGTGAACCCGCTCCCACAGAGATATCACTGGACCTGAAGCCAGTGGAGTACCTGTGGGAGCGGGTTCACCCGCGAAAGGGCCGGCACAGGCGTAGCCCTCTCAAAAGATCAGCCCCGTCCTGAAATCAGAAGTGCACGCTGGTGGTCAGCAATGCCGTCCGCCCGGCCGCCTGGTTGGCGAAGTGGGTGGAGAAGGCCTTGTCGTAGTACACCTCATTGGTCAGGTTCTGCACGTTCAGCTGCAGGTCGACGTTCTTGGTCAGCTTGTAGGCGGCCATGGCGTCGTAGCGTACGTAGCTGTCGACCATGGTAGTGTTGGCCACGCTGCCGTACACGTCATCCACGTAGAACGCACCGCCACCAACGGTCAGCTTCGGCGTGATGGAATAGGTGGTCCACAGGCTGGCGCTGTTGTTCGGCGTGTTTGGCAGCTGGTTGCCGTCGTTGGCCTTGTTCACCGCGCCGCCGTCGATCTGGCGTGCTTCCATGTAGGTGTAGCCGGCGAATACCTGCCACTTGTCGGTAATCTTGCCGCTGGCCGACAGCTCGATGCCTTGCACGCGGGTTTCGCCGACGTTTTCGTAGGTGGTGGTGTCCACCTGGACACGGGCGTTTTCCTTCTCAGTGCGGAACAGTGCGGCGGCCAGGGACAGGCGCTGGTCGAGCAGGTCCCACTTGGTACCAATTTCGTAGTTGGTGGTTTCTTCCGGCTCCAGGTCGCTGCTCAGCAAGTTGCCGGCGCGGTCGGTGGTGTTGCCCAGCGGGTTGCCTTCCGTGCCTTCGCCCAGCATCGCACCGGGTGGCGTTGCCGAGGTGGCGTAGGAAACATAGATGCTGCCATTCTCGGTCGGCTTCCACACCAGGCCCAGTTGGCCGGTGACGAACTCGCTCGTATCCTTGCCTTTGGAAACCACCCCCTTGCTGTTGACTACGGTGGCGCCGGTGGCGTCGTAGGTGCGGTACTGGGTATCGAAGTGGTCGTAACGCAGGCCCATGTTCAGCAGCCACTCGGGCGTCAGCTCGAGGGTGTCGAACACGTAGATTGCACGGGTGTTGCTTTTGGTGTCGGTGCCTGCGTAGTTGCGTGCGATGCTGCCGTTCCACGGATCATCCGGGTTCGGGTTGCTCAGCGAGGTGCAGTTGTAACCGCTGTTGGCACCGATCATGCCCGGGGTGCAGTTGGTGTTGGCAGCACCGCCCGGGACGGTGTCGGTATCGACGGTGTAGCTCGAACGCTTGCTCTCTTCACGGCTCAGCTCGATACCGGTCGAGAAGCTGTTCTTCATGCCGCCCAGATAGAACTCGCCGAACAGATCGGTCTGGTTGGTGGTGGTGGCGGTGTTGCCCACGCGGGTGTTGGCACGGCGCCAGACGCTGCCGTTGTTGACGTTGCCCTTGCTGTCGTCAGGCTGGGTCAGGATGTAGTCCTGCATGCTGTTGCCATGGCGCAGGGTGTTCTTGATGGTCAGCGAGTCTGTCAGGTCGTGTTCGATGGCGAAGGTGGCAATATCCACACGGCTCTTGCGGAAGTCGCGACCGGTCAGGCCATAGAAGTTGTCGCTGTCGCCGCCGTCGTACGGCTTGCTCGGGTGTGCCGAGGTGCGTGCGGCGCTGCCACCGGTTGGTATGGTGTACGGGATGCCGGAATCCGGCAGGTCGTCGCTTTCCAGGTGGTAGTAATCGAGGTTGACGCGGGTCGGCGTGCCCAGGCCGAAGGCCAGCGACGGGGCGATACCCCAACGGTCGTAGTTGACCTTGTCGCGGCCCGCGACGTTGCTTTCGTGGGTCATCAGGTTCAGGCGGCCGGCAACGCTGTCGCTGAACTGGTAGTTGCCATCGAAGGTGTAGCGCTGAGTCTGATCGCTGCCCCAGGTCCAGGCGCCATCCAGCGAGTTGCCCAGGTGCGCGCGTTTGCTCACCAGGTTGATGCTACCGCCAGCGGCACCACGGCCACCGATGGCCGAATTCGGGCCCTTGGCCACTTCCACCGATTCGATGGCGAAGATTTCACGGGTTTGCGCACCAGTGTCACGCACGCCGTCCAGGTAGGTGTCGCCCTGGGCGTCGAAGCCGCGAATGAACGGGCGGTCGCCTTGCGGGTTGCCGCCTTCGCCAGCACCGAAGGTGATGCCCGGCACGGTGCGCAGGGCATCCTGCAGGCTCAGGGCATTGGTATCTTTGATGACCTGCTGCGGGATCACGGTAATCGAGCGCGGGGTGTCTACCAGCGGCGCGGTGTACTTCTGCGAGGAGGCCTTGTCGACCTTGTAATCGGTGCTGGCCTGTTCAGCCTTGCCGTTGACGCTGGTGGCATCGAGGGTGATCGCGCTGCTGGCGGCCGGGTCGGCGGCGTAGGCCGACGAGGCGCTGAGGGCAACGCCGATGGCAGACACGATCAGGCGTGGTGAGCTCACTGCAGATGGTACGTACTGGCGCATTGCTAAGGCCTTCCCCAAGGTGTTAAGGCCGCGGATCTTAATGTAAGCAATAGTGAGTCACAATTGAGAGTCGTTACCATTCGTGAAGAATTTACAATCTTTACAATTTGCCTTTACGGTTTCATCAAGCTGAAACGTCTTAAGCGGCGAATGGGGCTTGTGAAGCGCAAAAGGGAATCAATATCATTGACGCCTTTACATTTTCCAACGGTAGTGCCGCCATGCTGCTTCACATCCCCGGCCTGTTCGACGCCGATGAACTGGCCCGTATCCGCGAGGCGCTGGAGCAGGCCGACTGGGCCGACGGCAAGGTCACGGCCGGCTACCAGTCGGCCAAGGCCAAGCACAACCTGCAGTTGGCCGAAGGGCACCCGCTGGCCAAGGAAATCGGCAGTGCGTTGATTGACCGCCTGTGGCAAAACCCGCGCTTCATGTCTGCAGCCTTGCCGCACAAGGTGTTCCCGCCGCTGATCAACTGCTACCGCGAAGGCGGCAATTTCGGCTTCCACATCGACAACGCCCTGCGCCAGCCCAAGGGCAGCCCGGAGCGGGTGCGTACCGACCTGTCCTCGACGCTGTTCCTCAGCGATCCGGACAGCTATGACGGCGGCGAGCTGGTGATCCAGGACACCTATGGCGTGCAGCAGGTCAAGCTGGCTGCCGGTGACCTGGTGCTGTACCCCGGCACCAGCCTGCACAAGGTCAACCCGGTGACCCGTGGCCAGCGTTACGCCGCGTTCTTCTGGACCCAGAGCCTGGTACGCGAGGACAGCCAGCGGGCGTTGCTGTTCGAGATGGACAATGCCATCCAGCAACTGACTGTCGATGTGCCGGATCACCCATCATTGCTGCAACTGACCGGCACCTACCACAACCTGCTGCGCCGCTGGGCCGAGGTCTGAGCCGTGTCCTATCAGTTGCGGCGTGAAGAAGTGGTGGATGTGGCCGGTTTGCAGGCCATGCTGGAAGAAAGCCCTGGCAAGGCCGCCCAGGCGATCCTGGCTGCGGCGGGGCAGGGCGCGGTCGAGGCACAATTGCTGTTGGGGCAGATCCTCCTCGACGGGCGTGGCATCGAAGCGGACGCCAGCGTGGCCCGGCGCTGGTTCGGCATTGCCGCCCAGGGCGGCAGCGCAATGGCGCACAACATGCTGGGGCGTTGCCTGGAGCATGGCTGGGGTGGCAGTGCAGACCTTTCGCAGGCGGCCATCCACTATGCCCAGGCAGCCGATGCCGGGTTGGACTGGGGGCTTTACAACCTGGGCAACCTGTTCGCCACCGGGCGGGGCCTACCGGCCAACCAGGCGCAGGCATTGGTGTGTTACGAGAAGGCCGCGCACATGGGGCATGCCAAGTCGATGAACCTGTATGGGCGTTACCTGGAGCAGGGTATCGCCACAGCGCCCAGCCCGGCTCGGGCGGTGCGCTGGTATCGGCGTTCGGCCGAGGCGGGGGATTTTCGTGGCATGTTCAGCCTGGGGCTGGTGCTGGTCGAGCGTGGGCAGGTGGCGGAAGCCGCGCCTTGGCTGGAGAAAGCACGGGTCGAGGGGAACATGAATTTCCTGCGCGCGGCACTGGTGACCTTGCAGGGTGCGGGGCCGGTGTTGATGGCCTTTGCGGGGCGGTATGCCGAGGAGATCGAACGGCGCGGAGCTTGAGGTTGCCTGTGCCGGCCCTTTCGCGGGTAAACCCGCTCCCACACGGTCCTCACAGATTCCGAAACCTGTGCAATACCTGTGGGAGCGGGTTTACCCGCGAAGAGGCCGGAACTGACAGCACACACATGAAAACGGGGCCTTGCGGCCCCGTCGTGCATTACAGGTAGTAGGCTTTCAGTGGCGGGAAGCCGTTGAATTCCACTGCGCTGTAGCTGGTGGTGTAGGCGCCGGTCGACAGCCAGTACAGGCGGTCGCCGATGGCCAGGTTCAGCGGCAGGCCATACTTGTAGTGCTCGTACATGATGTCGGCGCTGTCGCAGGTCGGGCCGGCGATGACCACTTCTTCGGTCTCGCCTTTCTTCTCGGTCCAGATCGGGAACTTGATGGACTCGTCCATGGTTTCGATCAGGCCGGAGAACTTGCCCACGTCGGTGTAGATCCAGCGCTCGACGGCGGTGCGCGACTTGCGTGCGACCAGTACCACTTCGCTGACCAGGATACCGGCGTTGGCAATCAGCGAACGGCCCGGCTCGAGGATGATTTCCGGCAGGTCGTCACCGAAGTCTTCCTTCAGGAAGCGGATGATCTCTTCGGCGTAGGTTTCCAGGCTGTTGGTCCGGGTGATGTAGTTGGCCGGGAAGCCGCCACCCATGTTGATCAGCTTCAGTTCGATGCCGTCTTCTTCCTTCAGGCGCTCGAAGATCACCTTGACCTTGGCGATGGCTGCGTCCCACACGCTGATGTCGCGCTGCTGCGAGCCCACGTGGAAGGAGATGCCGTAAGGCACCAGGCCCAGGTCGCGGGCGAGGATCAGCAGGTCCATGGCCATGTCGGTCTGGCAGCCGAATTTACGCGACAGCGGCCAGTCGGCGGTGGTGGAGCCTTCGGTGAGGATGCGCACGTACACTTTCGAGCCCGGGGCGGCCTTGGCGATGTTGCGCAGGTCGGCTTCCGAGTCGGTGGCATACAGGCGCACGCCTTTCTCGTAGAAGTAGCGGATGTCCTTGGACTTCTTGATGGTATTGCCGTAGCTGATGCGGTCGGCAGTCACGCCGCGGCCCAGCACCTTGTCCAGCTCGTAGATCGAGGCGATGTCGAAGCTCGAACCTTTCTCTTTGAGCAGGTCGATGATTTCGACGGCCGGGTTGGCCTTGACCGCGTAGTACACCTTGGCGAACTCGAAGCCCGCGCGCAGGTCGTCATAGGCCTGGCTGATCATCTGGGTGTCGATGAGTACGAACGGGGTTTCCTGCTTGTCGGCAAATGCCTTCATCTTCTGGAAGGTGTCACGCGCGAAATAGTCTTCGACCTGGATCGACATGCTCAGGGACTCCATGGGCAAACTGAAAATTTAAGTGGCTGCAAACTGAACGTCCTCCGTATCCCCACTTTGGTTCGCCTACTCAGTACTTGAGCCGGATGGATCGTTTCCAGCATGGACGTTCGGCGCGCACTTTAGGGCGTGAAGAATGCAGAATCAACAGGTAATCCGGGCCTGATCGGCGTCGATCGACGACCAGCCATTTGAATAACCGACTCGTGTGACCGGCTGATGTTCCCCGCAGTGTTTCAAGCGTAAAAAATTGTGGAATGGAACGCGTTGGCTCCTTCGCGGGTAAACCCGCTCCCACAGGGTTTCTGCTATCGCTGTGGGAGCGGGTTTACCCGCGAAAAGGCCTCAGGTGTTCATATTTATGGCCACATTCCCTGGCACTGCCGTGCATGAAAAAGACGATAAATTTTTTGTTACCGACTGGCGGAATTGCCGTACTTGATGAGAAACATTACTATTCGCACCCTTGTCTGCCTCCCTGATGACCCCGACCGTGTCCGGACCCAAAGGCTTCCTCGACCACTACCATGAGCTGATCGGCACCTGGACGCGCAAATTGCGCAGTCGACAGCAGGCCGAGGACCTCACCCACGATGCCTTTGTCCGGGTACTGGAAAACCCGCGCGAGCAGGTCGAACAGCCACGCGCCTACCTGCACCAGACCGCACGCAATATTGCCGTGGATGGTTTCCGTCGCGAGGACCGTCGCCAAGCCCTGGAGCTGGAAGCCTTCGACGAAGGCGTGGCCGGCCATGGTGACCCGGAGGCCTACATGCATGCCCTGGAACTGGCCGACAGCGTCGAGCGGGCGCTGGCGGAGTTGCCGCTCAATTGCCGGCAAGTGTTCATCTGGCAGAAGCTCGAAGGCCTGACCCAGGCCGAGATTGCCGAGCGCATGGGGCTGAGCAAGAACATGGTCGAAAAGTATATGATCCGCACGCTCCGGCATCTGCGTGAGCACCTGGATGTGTCGGCATGATGAGTCAGGAGACCTTTTCGATGAAACAGCACGGTACCGATACCGTCCGCGAGCAGGCAGCCACGTGGTTCGCCCGGGTGCAGGATGCGCCTCGCGATGCCGGGCTGCAGGCGCAGTTGCACGCCTGGCTGGAAGGTGATGCACGGCACCGTGAAGAGTACCAGCAGCTCGCCCGCCTTTGGCAGGCCGCCGGCTTCATCCCGCGCCAGCGCCTCGAAGCGCTGTGCCAGCCGGCCCCGGTACGCCAGTTGCCACGTCGGCGCTTCGTGCGCCAGGCCCTGGCTGCCAGCGTGGCCGCGCTGGCGTTGGGCCTGGGCTGGGGGGGCTGGCACTACCAGCAACTGAATCACCAGGGCAGCTTGCAGACCGCCTTCAACGAACGCCGCCAGGTCGAACTGCCGGATGGTTCGCACCTTGAACTCAACGGCGGCACCCAAGTGCAGGTCGCTTTCAGCGCCGGCCAGCGGCATGTCCGGCTGATTGCGGGTGAGGTGATGTTTACCGTCGCCCACGACAGTGGCCGGCCGTTCGTGGTCGACACTGCCCAGGGTAGCGTGACTGTCACCGGGACCCGTTTCGACGTTCGCCTGGACCCGGCCAGCACCCGCGTGGCAGTGGAGCAGGGCTCGGTGCGTGTGCAGGGCAAGGGCGCCTCGCTGGCGCAACTCACGGCGGGCCAAGGCTCGCATATAGATGCGCAAGGCCAGGTGGCCGCGCCCTATGCGGTGAATACCGGTGCCCTGACTGCCTGGCGCAAAGGCAGGCTGGTGTTCGACGACGCCACCCTGGCCGAGGTGGTGGCCGAGGTTTCGCGCTACCGCAGTCAGCCGCTGCGGGTCGCCCCCGGCAAAGCCGCGCAGTTGCGGCTGTCCAGCACCTTCAGTACCGACGACACCGACGCGCTGCTGCGCGCCTTGCCGAGCATCCTGCCGGTGGCCATCAAGGCCCATGAAGATGGCTCGCGCGAAATAATCGCGAAATAGATTCAGGTTTTTTTCCGTTCGTTCGTCTTCCTCGCCAGCTGCAACTGCCAAGCATTTCCATTTGCATGCGGTTGGCGTTTATTCGGTATTCCAGGAAGTTCGACGACGTGAACAACAACAAGCCCTTCCCACGCTTCCGCGCCCTGGCGCTGGCCTTGGCGGTCAGTGCCGTGGCTGTCAACAGCCAGGCCGCAGAGGCCGGCAGCACCATCCAGATCCAGGCCCAACCGTTGGCTTCAGCGCTGAACCAGCTTGGCCAGCAGACCAACCTGCAGCTGTTCTTCAGCCCCGAGCTGGTGGCCGGCAAGCAGGCCCCGGCGGTATCCGGCCAACTGGCGCCCGAACAGGCGCTACAGCAGTTGCTGCAAGGCAGCGGCCTGACCTACGAAATGTCCCAGGGCGCCGTGATGGTCAAGCCGGCCCAGGCCGATGGCACCCTCACCACCGGCAGCCTGGAGCTGGCACCCACCGACATCAAGGTGGTGGGTGACTGGCTGGGCGATGCCCAGCAGAGCGTGGTGCAGAACCACCCCGGCGCGCGTACCGTAGTGCGCCGCGAGGCGATGGTGGAGAAGGGCGCAATGAATGTGCGCGATGTGCTGCGCGGCATCCCGGGCGTGCAGGTGCAAGACTCCAACGGCACCGGCGGCAGCGACCTGTCGTTGAACGTGGGCGTTCGCGGCCTGACTTCGCGCCTGTCGCCACGCTCCACGGTGCTGATCGACGGCATCCCCGCCGCCTTCGCGCCCTATGGCCAGCCGCAGCTGTCGATGGCGCCGATTTCCTCGGGCAACCTCGACAGCATCGATGTGGTGCGTGGCGCCGGCTCCGTGCGCTATGGCCCACAGAACGTCGGCGGGGTGATCAACTTCGTTACCCGGGCGATCCCGGAGAAGGCCTCGGCCGAGCTGTCCACCACCCTGGAAACCTCCCAGCATGGTGGCTGGAAACACACCGAGTCGGCCTTCGTCGGCGGCACGGCGGATAACGGCATGGGCGTGGCGCTGCTGTACACCGGGGTGAATGGCAACGGTTACCGTGAAAGCAACAACGGCAACGACATCGACGATGTCATCCTCAAGACCCACTGGGCGCCGACCGACGTTGACGAGTTCTGGCTCAACTTCCATTACTACGATGGCCGTGCCGACATGCCCGGCGGGCTGACCCAGGCCCAGTACGACAGCAACCCGTACCAGTCGTTGCGCGACTACGACTACTTCGCCGGCCGGCGCAAGGATGTGTCGTTCAAATGGCAACGGCAGCTCGATGACGCCACCCAGTTCGAAGTGCTGACGTACTACACCGACAGCTTCCGTGGCAGCAGCATTGCCTCGCGCGACATGAAGACCTTGTCGTCGTACCCGCGCAATTACCACACGTTCGCCATCGAGCCACGGCTGTCGCGGATCTTCTTCGCCGGCCCGACCACTCAGGAGGTCAGCGTCGGTTATCGCTACCTGAAAGAAGCGATGCGCGAGCAGACGACCCGCCTGGCGCTGATCGACAACGTGCCAACGCCAACCCCGAGCTCCGACGGCCATGTGTTCCAGGACCGCAGTGGCGGTACCGAGGCCAGCGCCTACTACATCGACGACAAGATCGATGTGGGTAACTGGACCATCACCCCGGGCATCCGCTTCGAACACATCAACACCGACTGGCGCGACCGCCCGGTGCTCGGCGCCAACGGCCAGCCGGTGGCGGAGAAGAAGCGCAGCATTACCAGCAACGAGCCGCTGCCGGCGCTTAGCGTGATGTACCACATCTCCGATGCGTGGAAGGTGTTCGCCAACTACGAGACATCGTTCGGCAGCCTGCAGTACTTCCAGCTGGGCCAGGGTGGTACTGGCAACAGCACGGCCAATGGCCTGGAGCCGGAAAAGGCCAAGACCTACGAGATCGGTACCCGCTATGACAATGGCGGCTTTGCCGGTGAGCTGACGGCGTTCTACATCGACTTCGACGACGAACTGCAGTACATCAGCAACGATGTGGGCTGGACCAACCTCGGCGCGACCAAGCACCAGGGTATCGAGGCCTCGGTGCGCTATGACCTGGACGGGCTGGACCCGCGCCTGGAAGGGCTGTCGGTGAGCGGCGGCTACACCTATACCCGCGCTACTTATGAAGGGGACATTCCTGGCTTCAAGGGCCGTGACCTGCCGTTCTATTCACGCCAGGTGGCCACTGCCGGCGTACGTTACGCGGTCAACCACTGGACCTGGAACCTGGATGCCTACGCCCAATCCAAGCAGCGCGCGCCGGGTACCGGGATCAATGCCGATGGCAGTTTCAACGGTGACTACATCACCGAGCCGAGTGCCGATGGCCAGTATGGAGATATTCCGGGCTACGTGACCTGGCATGCGCGCGGCGGGTATGAGTTCGGGCCGCAGATGTCCAACCTGAAGCTGGCGGCGGGGGTGAAGAACCTGTTCGACAAGCAGTACTTCACCCGCTCCAGCGACAACAATGCCGGCATCTATGTGGGTGAGCCGCGGACCTTTTATGTGCAGGCCAGTGTAGGGTTCTGACACCGCGTCGACTGCTTCGCGGGTGAACCCGCTCCCACAGGTACTGCGCAGGCCTTTAGTTTGCGCCGACCCTGTGGGAGCGGGTTTACCCGCGAAGAGGCCGGCTTAGGAAACCAGCGCCTCGGCCGGCGACACGATCGATGTCTTGGCCCCTCGCGAACGCCCCGAGCTCAGGTACGCCGCAATCGACTCCTGCGTCACCTCGCCCAAGAACACTTGCTCGGCATCCAGCACCGGCAGCCACGCCCGGTTGAACTCGTACATCCGCGACAACAGGATGCGCAAATGCTCATCATGCGCCGCCGTGGCATTGAACGGTCGCAGGAAGTCGCCACAGGCCCCTTGCTGGCGATGCATATCGCGCCGGCGCACGTAGCCCAGCGCCTTGTTCTGCGCATCGGTCACCACCACGTAGCGGCGGTCGTGCTCGTCCAGCAGCTCCAGCGCATCGCTTACCGGCGTCTGCGGGCTCACCGACGGCGCGTTGTCCGCCGCATCCTCCGCACGCACCAGCAGCAGGCGCTTGAGGGTGCTGTCCTGGCCGACGAAGTTGCTGACGAACTCATCCGCCGGGTGCGCCAGCAAGGTGTCCGGGTGGTCCAGCTGCAATAGCTTGCCGGCACGGAAGATGGCGATCTTGTCGCCCAGCTTGATCGCTTCGTCGATGTCGTGGCTGACCATGATCACGGTCTTGTTCAAGGCCCGCTGCATCTCGAAGAACTCGTTCTGGATCATCTCGCGGTTGATCGGGTCGACCGCGCCGAACGGCTCGTCCATCAGCAGTACCGGCGCTTCTGCCGCCAAGGCGCGGATCACGCCGATACGCTGCTGCTGGCCACCGGACAGCTCGCGCGGGTAACGCTGCAGGTACTGCTTGGGCTCCAGCTTGATCATGTGCATCAGCTCGCGGGCGCGCTCACGGCACTTCTGTTTGTCCCAGCCGAGCAGGCGCGGCACCACGGTGATGTTCTCCTCGATGGTCATGTTGGGGAACAGGCCGATCTGCTGGATGACATAGCCGATATGCCGGCGCAGGGTGACTTCGTCCAGCCCGGTGGTGTCTTCGCCATTGATGAACACTTGGCCAGAAGTGGGGGTGATCAGGCGGTTGATCATTTTCAGGGTAGTGCTCTTGCCGCAGCCCGAGGGGCCGAGGAACACGCAGATTTCCCCTTCGTTGACGGTGAGGCTTACCGAGTCCACGGCTTTGACGTCCTTGCCGTTGACGTTGAAGGTTTTGCTGAGGTTCTTCAGTTCGATCATGAGCGCAGTCCTTCTGGAGTCAGGGCACGTTGCAGGGTTTGCAGGAGCAGGTCGGCGATGATCGCCAGCAGGCTGACCAGCACGGCGCCGACCAGCAGCATCGACATGTCGCTGCGGCTGATGGAGGTGAGGATGAGTACGCCCAGGCCGCCGGCGCCGATGGTGGCGGCGATGGTCATCACGCCGATGTTCATCACCACGGCGGTGCGCACGCCGGCAAGTATCACCGGCACGGCGATGGGCAGTTCGACCATGCGCAGGCGCTGGCCGAAGGTCATGCCAATGCCGCGCGCGGCTTCACGGATGCCGGGTTCGACGTTGGTCAGGGCCAGGTAGGTGTTGCGCATGATCGGCAGCAGCGAATACAGGAACACCGCGGTAATCGCGGGTAGCGGGCCAAGCCCTTGGCCGAACCTGGAGTAGAACGGCAGCAGCAGGCCGAACAGGGCGATGGAAGGGATGGTCAGCAGCACGGTGGCGCTGGCCTGCAGCGGGCCGGCGAATGCCGGGAAACGGGTCATGAGGATGCCCAGCGGCACCCCGACCAGAATCGCCAGGCCCACGGCGACGCCCACCAGCATGATGTGCTGCCAGGTCAGTTGCAGCACCTGGGCCCAGTCCAGGTGGTTGAAAGTATCGATCAGGTTCATGGCTGGCCCTCGCTGTTCAGTGGGTGCTCACGCAGGAAGGTGGCGGCCACGGCAGTCGGGTTCTGGTGCTCGACATCGACCTTGGCGTTGAGCTGGCGCATGGTTGCGTCATCCAGCTGTTCGGCCAGTGGCTTGAGCAGGCCGGCCAGCTGCGGGTTGGCGTCGAGCACGGCTTTGCGCACCACCGGCGCGGCGGTGTAGTCGGGGAAGTAGTGCTTGTCGTCCTCCAGCAGCTTGAGGTCGAAGGCGTTCAGGCGGCCGTCGGTGGTGTACACCAGCCCGGCGAAAACCTGGTTGTTGCGCATCGCGGTGTACACCAGGCCACCGTCCATCTGGCGGATGTTGCGGCGGTCCAGTGGCAGGCCGTACATCTCGCGCAGGCCGACCAGGCCATCGGGGCGGTTGGCGAACTCGGTATCCAGCGCCACCAGGTGGGTGTGCTGGCTTTCGGCTTGCAGTACCTCGTTGAGGTCGCTGATGGTGTTGACCTGTGGATAGGCCTCGGCCACTTGTTTGGGCAAGCCCAGCGCGTAAGTGTTGCTGAACTTCGACGGGGTCAGCCAGATCAGGTCCTTCTTCGCATCCAGCGCCTTCACCCTGGCGAAGGTGGCCTCGGCACTGGGCATGCGCTCGTCGATATGGTTGTACGACACCAGCGACACGCCGGTGTATTCCCACATCAGGTCGAGCTGGCCGGTTTCCTGGGCCTGGCGCGCGATATTGCTGCCAAGGCCGGTGGTGACGCGCACGTCATAGCCATTGGCGCGCAGGTATTGGGCGGTGATTTCGGCGAGTACGGTCTGTTCGGTGAACACCCGCGCGCCGATGCGGATCAGCGGTTTGTCCGCTGCCTGGGCAAATCCTGCGAACAGCAGGGCCGCGCCCAGCAGCAAGGCGATTCTCTTGTTCATACGTTCCCTATCTTTATTGGGCCAGGCCACGTTCCAGCCAGCGCTTGCTGGAGAAACTCACCGCCGCGTCCAGCGCCAGCGCCAGCAGGGCGGTGCAGGCGGCCCCCAGCAGCAGCTGTGGCTGGTTGTTCAGGGCGATGCCGGGGAAGATCAGGCTGCCCAGGCTGTTGGCGCCAATCAGGAACGCCAGGGGGGCGGTGCCGACGTTCAGCGCCAGGGCCACGCGCACACCGCCAACGATGATCGGCACGGCGTTGGGCAGTTCCACCTGCCACAGTTGCTGGCGCGGGGTCATGCCTATGCCGGTGGCGGCTTCCTTGAGCGAGGCGGGGACGTTTTTCAGGCCCTCGTAGGTGTTGCGCACGATGGGCAGGAGGGAGGCGAGGAACAGCGCGAAGATCGCGGGCCCGGCGCCGATGCCCAGGATACTCAGGGCGATGGCCAGAACGGCCAGGGGAGGGATGGTGTTACCAACGTTGAAGAACTGCATGAAACGCTCGGCTTTGTCGACCCGGTGCGGTCGACTCAAGGCAATGCCGGCAGGGATGCCCACGGCCAGCGCCGCCGCCATCGAAGCCAGCACCAGTACCAGGTGCGCTTGCAGGTAGAACCCAAGATCGTCGCGATAACGCGCGATCGTGTCGATGCCGATCCAATGGACCAGCAGGGCCAGGATGACGAGCACGGCGGCCCATCCCAACAGCCCTTTTCCGTAGCGTTTAGCCACAGGCGGACTCCTTGTGTAGTCGGCGAGCACACTTCTTGGTTGCCGACCAGTCCTGGCGGCGGGTGGTGTGTTCGCGAGTAGCAGCGTGACGCACGCCGAAGGCTGCGATCAGGCCATGAGCCGAACCCCGTCGGGCCCGAAAATGCTGATGAAAACAGCTCCCCAACCGAAGCGGGTTGCAGAGGAGTGGACGTCTCCGTGGGCGTAAAGGTTCCCATCTGGGGCGGCATTTGGCCAGCGTTAATCACTGCCCTTGCGGAAATTTGACGAGAAAAAACAGTGGCTTGATGCGCTGTAGGCGTTGAAACAACTGCCCTGTGGCCATTTGTCGTGATAAAGCGATTGCCTGGCGAACTTGTGGTGTCTGGACGGGCCCTTTCGCGGGTAAACCCGCTCCCACAGTGACCGCACCGCATTCGATACCTGTGCAGTACCTGTGGGAGCGGGTTTACCCGCGAAAGGGCCGGTACAGGCACCACGCATTCCTCAGGTTTTGGTCCCGGGCCCAACTTCAGGTATGATATCGCCCCTTTTTAATCCCCCAAGTCAGGCGATTTCCCATGACCAACCAGGCCGCCGAAGTCGCGAAGCGCCGCACTTTCGCAATCATTTCCCACCCCGACGCCGGTAAGACCACCATCACCGAGAAGCTGTTGCTGATGGGCAAGGCCATTGCTGTCGCCGGTACCGTGAAGTCGCGCAAGTCCGACCGCCACGCCACCTCCGACTGGATGGAAATGGAGAAGCAGCGCGGCATCTCCATCACCACCTCGGTGATGCAGTTCCCGTACCGCGAGCACATGATCAACCTGCTCGACACCCCCGGCCACGAAGACTTCTCGGAAGACACCTACCGCACCCTGACCGCGGTGGACTCGGCGTTGATGGTGCTCGACGGCGGTAAAGGTGTAGAGCCACGTACCATCGCCCTGATGGACGTGTGCCGCCTGCGCGACACGCCAATCGTCAGCTTCATCAACAAACTCGACCGTGACATCCGCGACCCGATCGAACTGCTGGACGAGATCGAAGCGGTGCTGAAGATCAAGGCCGCGCCGATCACCTGGCCGATCGGCTGCTACCGCGACTTCAAGGGCGTGTACCACCTGACCGGTGACTACATCGTGGTGTACACCCCGGGCCACGGCCACGAGCGCACCGAAGCCAAGATCATCCAGAAGCTGGACTCGGACGAAGCCCGTGCCCACCTGGGCGACCAGTACGATTCGTTCGTCGAGCAGCTGGAGCTGGTGCAGGGTGCCTGCCACGAGTTCAACCAGGATGAGTTCATCAACGGTCAGCTGACCCCGGTGTTCTTCGGTACCGCGCTGGGCAACTTCGGTGTCGACCATGTGCTTGACGCCGTCGTCGACTGGGCGCCGCGCCCGCTGGGCCGTGTTGCCCACGAGCGCACCGTGGAGCCTGTGGAAGAGAAGTTCACCGGTTTCGTGTTCAAGATCCAGGCGAACATGGACCCGAAACACCGTGACCGCATCGCCTTCATGCGCATCTGCTCGGGCAAGTACGAGAAGGGCATGAAGATGCGCCACGTGCGGATCAACAAGGACCTGCGTATCGGTGATGCGCTGACCTTCTTCTCCTCCGAGCGTGAGCAACTGGAAGAGGCCTATGCCGGCGACATCATCGGCCTGCACAACCACGGCACCATCCAGATCGGCGACACCTTCACCGAAGGCGAGGCGCTGGGCTTCACCGGTATCCCGCACTTCGCCCCGGAGCTGTTCCGCCGCGTACGTCTGAAGGACCCGCTGAAATCCAAGCAGCTGCGCCAGGGCCTGCAACAGCTGGCCGAAGAGGGTGCTACCCAGGTGTTCTTCCCTGAACGCAGCAACGACATCATCCTTGGTGCGGTTGGTGTGCTGCAGTTCGACGTGGTCGCCAGCCGCCTGAAGGAAGAGTACAAGGTCGAGTGCGCCTACGAGCCGATCACTGTGTGGTCGGCCCGCTGGATTGGCTGTGACGACAAGAAGAAGCTCGAGGAATTCCAGAACAAGGCCATGGAGAACCTGGCCATCGACGGTGGCGGGCACCTGACCTACCTGGCGCCGACCCGCGTCAACCTGTCGCTGATGGAAGAGCGCTGGCCGGACATCAAGTTCCGCGCTACCCGCGAGCATCACTGATCTCGGGAGCTTGCTCCTGATTTCCAGGGCCTGCTCCTGGCTTCGAGAGTCTGCTACTGACCCTGTGGGAGCGGGTTTACCCGCGAATGCGATGTAGAATTTACCGACGCATTCGCGGGTGAACCCGCTCCCACAGGGGCCACGTTACGGCCGCATTCAATTCCCTGCCTTGATACTGGTCCAGATCCGCGTCCGAATACGGTCGATCTTGGCCGGCATTGCCTCCAGCGCATACAGCTTGCCCATCACTTCCTCGCTCGGGTAAATCATCGAGTTGCCCTTCATCGCCGGGTCAACCAGCGTGTCCGCCTTCAGGTTGCCGTTTGCGTACTGCACATGGTTGCTGATATTGGCCATCACCTCCGGCTGCAGCAGGTAGTTCATGTAGGCATACCCGGCCTTCTCGTCCGGTGCATCGGCCGGCATTGCCACCATGTCGAACCACATCGGCGCACCTTCCTTCGGGATCGAATACCCCACCTTCACGCCGTTGTTCGCTTCTTCGGCACGATTCTTCGCCTGCAACACATCCCCGGAGAAACCGACCACTACGCAGATATCGCCGTTGGCCAGATCGCCGGTGTACTTCGATGAGTGGAAGTAGCTGATGTATGGCCGCACCTGCATCAGCAGCGCCTTGGCCTTGTCGTAGTCCGCCGGGTTCTGGCTGTGGTGCGGCAGGCCCAGGTAATGCAGGGCGATCGGCAACAGTTCGGGGCCGTTGTCCAGCACGGCGACGCCGCAGCTTTTCAGCTTGCTCATGTACTCAGGCTTGAAGATCAGGTCCCATGAGTCCAGCGGCGCGTGGTCACCGAGCACCGCCTTGACCTTGTCGACGTTGTAACCGATGCCGGTACTGCCCCACAGGTACGGGAAGCCGTAATGGTTGCCCGGGTCGTTCACCTCCAGCGCCTTGAGCAGCACCGGGTTGAGGTTGTGCCAGTTGGGCAGCTGCGATCTGTCCAGGCGTTTCAGTGCCTTGCCCTGTATCTGCCGGGCCATGAAGTGGTTGGACGGAAACACCACGTCATAGCCGGAGTTGCCGGTCATCAGCTTGCCGTCGAGGGTTTCGTTGCTGTCGTAAACGTCGTAGGTGGGCACGATACCGCTGGCTTGCTGGAAGTTCTTCAGTGTGTCTGGGGCAACGTAGCTGGACCAGTTGTAGATCTTCACCGTTTCGGCGGCGCCGGCCACGCTGGCGGCCAACATCAGGGGGGCGAGAAGGAGCGTGCGCATGTCGGGGTTACCTTGCTTTGTCTGTTGTTATCGAAGGCAGGCGATCAGCGGATCAGAAAATAAGCACGTAGGTCTTGCGCACGGTCTCCTGGATATCCCAGGTGCCGGTGCTGTTGGCCGGTAGCATCAGTGCGTCTCCGGCTTCTATTGACAGGGGCTCGCCACCGTCCGGGGTGAAGGTGCAGCGCCCCTTGATGAAATGGCAGAACTCCTGCTGCACGATCTGCCGCCGCCAGCGCCCGGGGGTGCACTCCCAGATGCCGGTTTCGACGCCGTCGTTGCGCTCCACGCAGGTGACCGAGGTGATCGCCACGGGCTCGCAGAGTGGTACCGCAACGGGGTTGGAGCTATCGAGCACGGCGCTGTCGGTGTTCTTGAAATGGGTGATGCTCATGACCGGTAAATCCTGTGTCGGGAAAAGGGAAGTCAGTGCATGAAGCCTTCCATGAAGTCTGCGAGATTGCTGGCAAGGCGCCGCCTCCAAGGCGCACTTGCGGGGTTGGCGAGGGTCCGGTCCTCGTGGACGAAGCTCTGGATGATTGCGTTGTAGCCCAGCCAGCGGCAGGGCTCGGGTGGCCAACTGGCCAGGCTTGAAAGCGGGCGGTTGTCGAGCACCCAGGGTTGCGCGGTCAGTTCGTTGTGCTGGTTGAGGATCAGCGCCGCCAGGGTGCGCCCGCCCAGGTTGGTGGCGCCGACGCCTTCACCCCCGTACCCGCCCGCCAGGGCGATGCCGCGTTGACGGTCACAGAGCATGTGTGGGTGGAAGCGCCGCGCCATGCCCAGGTTGCCGCCCCAGGAATGGGTGATACGCACGTGCTTCAGCTGCGGGAACAGTTCGCTGAACAGGTAGCGGCGCAGTTGTATTTCCTGTTCGTCGAGGTTGAAGTTTTCGCGCAGGCGGCCACCGAAGCGGTAGCCACCACGGGCGCCGAATACCAGGCGGTTGTCGGCGGTACGCTGGCCGTAGGTGACCTGGCGGCTGCTTTCGCTGAACGCCTGGCCCTGGTTCAGGCCGATCTGGTCCCAGGTAGACTCTGGCAGTGGTTCGGTGGCCACCAGCAGGCTCTGGACCGGCAGCTGATGTTTGCCCAATGGCGGCAGGCTGGCGGCGTAGCCCTCCACGGCGGGTACCATCCATTGGCAACGGATGCGCGCCAACGGCGTACGCACCTCACCCGGCTGCCAGTCGATGGCTGGGGTGTTTTCGTAGATGGGTACGCCCAGCGCTTCTACAGCCCGGGCCAGGCCACGCGCCAGCTTGGCGGGTTGGATGGTCGCGGTGTGCGGGCTGTAGATGGCGCCATAGGCATTGCTGACTCGCAGTTGCGCGTCCAGCTGCTCGGGGCGTAGCCAGCGGTAGTCGTCCTCGCTCATGCCCTGACGGTAAAGATCGTCGAGGTAGGCGCGCAGGCTGCGCTCCTGTTCCGGGTAACGCGCGGCGCAGTACAGCACGCCGCCTTTGCGGTAGTCGCAGTCGATGCCTTCGCGTTGCAGCACGCTGTGCACTTCATCGGGTATGCCGTGCAGCAGGTCGATGCTGGCACGGCGTTGCTGCGGCGACAGGCTGGCCAACAGGCGGTCTTCGCCGAGCAGGTTGCCCATCAGCCAGCCGCCGTTGCGCCCCGAGGCACCAAAGCCGGCGATGTTGGCGTCGATCATGGCGATGTTCAGTTGCGGCGCCTGGCGCTTGAGGTAGTAGGCGGTCCACAGGCCGGTATAGCCAGCGCCGATGATGCACACATCCGCTACCAGGTCTTCACGCAGGGCCGGGCGGGTGCACAGTGGCTCTTCGAGCTGGTCCATCCACAGGCTGAGCGTGCGCAGGGGTTGCATCGGGTTCGGCTCCACATCCGTCAAGGTCTGTGGGCGATGCTAGTGGTGTCGGCAGGCGGCTGTCCTACGTGCGTGCACGCAGGGAAATTTGCTTCAGGTACGCCTTGGGCGTGAGCCCGGTATGTTCGCGGAAGCACTTGTAGAACGCCGACAGCGAGTTGAAACCGGCATTGAACGCCAGCTCGTCGATGGTGGCCTCGACGCTGTCGTCATCGAGGCTGGCCATCAGGTGCTGAAGGCGGGCCTGGTTGACGTAGCGGTAAAAGCTCTGCCCGAGCACCTGGTTGAGCAGGTAGGAGATCTGGTTGCGGCTGTAGCCACTGGCGTCGGCCACCTGCTGCAGGTCCAGCTCCGGGTCCAGGTAGGGGCGCTGACGCTGGAAGTAGTGTTCCAGGTCCTGGGCCATGGTCGATAGCTGTCGGGGAGACAGGCCCAGGCGGCTGGTCGCCGGGCGTGGGCCACTGCTGGTATGGCCACTGCCGTTCTGGCGAACCAGTGTGGCGTATTCGTTGACCCGCCAGATCAGGCCGTCCTTGACGGTGATCGCCTCACTGGACTGGAACGCCACCAGGCCATCGCCGCCCTGCACCGTGACCTGATACTGGATGAACGCGGTACAGCCATCAACGCGGATACGGTCGCTGTGGACGATGTCCTCGCCGGCTTCATGGGGCAGGCAGGCGCGTACATAGTCGCGCAGTTCCTGGTAGCCGAGCACGCGGTTCTGGAAGAAGTCGTGGTACTGGATGTCGGGATGGTAGAGCGCAATGACGCCGTCGAGGTCGCGGTGCTTCCAGCACAGGTGGTAGCGCAGCACGGTGTCGGCGGTGAGCGGAGCCTGCTCGGGGCCGTCGGGGAGGGTGGTGGCGGTCATGCGCCTGATAGTGCATTGCAGAACACCCAGCTGCAAGTGGGCGGATCCGGCATCTTGCACGGTTTTGCCAAGCGGCTTGGGAGGTAAGCTGTTGATTCGGCTGAGTATGATTTTTTGTCAGGGGTGGCATGGCGAGTGCACCGGTCTGTTCAACATCGAACAAGGAGAAAGGCCATGCGCTCAATACTACTGTGGATGATCGGGGTGCCGATTCCGGTGATTATCCTGATCTGGTTCTTTATGCATTGAAAAGCCGGGGCCGCTGTGCGGCCCTTCGCGGGTAAACCCGCTCCCACAGGGACCCCACAGATTTGAACACTGTGGAGAACCTGTGGGAGCGGGTTTACCCGCGAAGAAGTTCACGCCGCTCTAGAGAAACTGCTCCGCATAGTGACAGGCCACCTGCCGGGTACTCACCTGCCTGAGCGCCGGCACCTCCTTGGCACACCGTTCGGTCGCGTACGGGCAGCGCTTGTGAAACGCACATCCATCCGGCGGGTTCAGCGGGTTGGGCAACTCCCCGGCGATACGAATCTTCGGCTTCAGTGGATCAGGATGAATTGCCGGTGTCGCCGACAGCAGCGCCTGGGTGTACGGGTGCAGCGGCTTCTCGTAGATGTCTTCTTTCGGCCCCATTTCCGCCGGCCGCCCCAAGTACATCACCAGCACCTGATCGGCTACATGCCGCACCACCGCCAGGTTGTGCGAGATGAACACATAAGCCGTGTTGAACTCCTTCTGCAAATCCATGAACAGGTTCAACACCTGGGCCTGGATCGACACATCCAGCGCCGAGGTCGGCTCGTCCGCCACCAGTACCTTGGGTTGCAGCATCATCGCCCGCGCCAGTGCGATACGCTGGCGCTGGCCACCGGAGAACATGTGCGGGTAGCGCTGGTAATGCTCGGGGCGCAGGCCGACCTGTTCCATCATCTTCTGCACCTTTTCACGCCGCTCGGCCTTGCTCAGCGAGGTGTTGATCAGCAGCGGCTCGGCCAGCTGGTCACCAATCTTCTGCCGTGGGTTGAGCGAGGCGTAGGGGCTCTGGAACACCATCTGCACGTCGCGGCGCAGTTGCTTGCGCTCGCTCTTGCTGGCGCCTTTCACTTCGGTGCCGGCAATTTGCAGCGAGCCGGACGACGGCTCTTCGATCAGGGTCAGGGCGCGGGCCAGGGTCGACTTGCCGCAGCCGGACTCGCCGACCACGGCCAGGGTCTTGCCGGCCTCAAGCTCGAACGACACGCCATTCAGCGCGCGGACCAGGGCATGGCCCTTGAACAGCCCGCGAGAGACTTCGTAATGCCGGGTCAGCTCCCGGGCGGATAGAACGACGGCCATCACGCCACCTCCTGGTTCAGCGGGTAGAAGCAACGCACCAGGCCATGGGCCTGCGGATCGAGGGGCGGGCGCTGGCGCCGGCAGTTGTCCTGCACGTACGGGCAGCGCGGTGACAGCAGGCAACCCACGGGGCGGTCGTAGCGGCCGGGGACGATGCCGGGCAGGGTGGCCAGGCGTTCGGCACCGATGCTGTGCTCGGGGATGGCCGCCAGCAACGCTTCGCTGTAGGGGTGGGCGGGCACATCGAACAGCTCCGGCACCTGGCCCACTTCCACGGCTTGGCCGGCGTACATCACGCACACCCGCCTGGCCGTTTCGGCGACCACGGCGAGGTCGTGGGTGATCAGGATGAGCGCCATGTTGCGCTCCTTCTGCAGGTTGACCAGCAGCTCCATGATCTGCGCCTGGATGGTCACGTCCAGCGCAGTGGTGGGTTCGTCGGCTATCAGCAGCTTGGGCTCGCCGGCAATCGCCATGGCAATCGCCACGCGCTGGCTCATGCCGCCGGACAGTTGGTGCGGGTAGGCGTCCAGGCGGCTTTCCGCAGCCGGGATCTCGACCTTCTTCAGCAGCTCCAGGGCACGCTGGCGCGCGGCCTTGCCCTTCAGGCCCAGGTGCTGGCGCAGCACTTCCTCGATCTGGTAACCCACGGTGTAGCTGGGGTTGAGCGCGGTCATCGGGTCCTGGAAGACCATGGCGATGTCCTTGCCCACCACTTTGCGTCGCTGGCGACCGCTGAGCTTGAGCATGTCGGTGCCATCGAAGGTGAGCGAGTCGGCGGTGATGCGCCCGGGCGCATCGATCAGGCCCATCAGGGCCATCATGGTCACGGACTTGCCCGAGCCGGATTCGCCGACGATGGCCAGGATCTCGCCGGCCTCCACCGTCAGGTCCAGGCCATCGACCACCGGTACCGCATTGGCGTCGCCGAAGCGCACGTTCAGGTTGTTGATCTGCAACAGTGACATGGCGTTCTCCTCAGGCGGCGTTCTTGAGTTTCGGGTCCAGCGCATCGCGCAGGCCGTCGCCCATCAGGTTGATTGCCAGCACACTGAGCAGAATGGTCAGGCCGGGCAGGCTCACCACCCACCAGGCGCGCTCGATGTAGTCGCGGGCCGAAGCCAGCATGGTGCCCCACTCCGGGGTCGGCGGCTGTACGCCAAGGCCAAGGAAGCCCAGGGCGGCGGCGTCGAGGATGGCCGAAGAGAAGCTGAGGGTGGCCTGCACGATCAGCGGTGCCATGCAGTTGGGCAGCACGGTGACGAACATCAGCCGTGGCAGCCCGGCACCGGCCAGGCGTGCGGCGGTTACGTAGTCGCGGTTCAGCTCGCCCATCACGGCGGCGCGGGTCAGGCGCACGTAGGATGGCAGTGACACGATGGCGATGGCGATCACGGTATTGATCAGGCCTGGGCCGAGGATGGCGACGATGGCCACCGCCAGCAGCAGCGAGGGCAAGGCCAGCATCACGTCCATCAGGCGCATGATCGACGGGCCGAGCAGTTGCGGGAAGAAACCGGCCAGCAGGCCCAGCAGGATGCCAGGAATCAGCGACATCACCACCGACGACAGGCCGATCAGCAGCGACAGCCGCGCGCCCTGGATCAGCCGCGAAAGCAGGTCGCGGCCCAGCTCGTCGGTGCCGAGGATGAACTGCCAGCTGCCGCCTTCGAGCCACACCGGCGGGGTCAGCAGGAACTCGCGGTACTGCTCGCTCGGGTCGTGCGGGGCCACCCACGGCGCGAACAGTGCGCAGAACACCACCAGGCACATGAAGGCCAGGCCCATCACCGCGCCTTTGTTGCGGGCGAAGGCTTGCCAGAATTCTTTGTATGGCGAGGGGTAGAGCAGGCTTTGGTCCACCGGGCTGACCGGTGTGACGGATTTCGGAATCGGGCTAGTCATGGCGGGGGCCTCAGCGCTGATGACGGATGCGTGGGTTGGCCAGGCCGTAGAGGATATCCACGACGAAGTTGACCAGGATCACCAGGCAGGCGATCAACAGGATGCCGTTCTGGACCACGGGGTAGTCACGGGCACCGATGGCTTCGATCAGCCACTTGCCGATGCCCGGCCAGGAAAAGATGGTTTCGGTCAGCACCGCGCCGGCCAGCAACGTGCCGACCTGCAGGCCGAATACGGTCAGTACCGGGATCAGTGCGTTGCGCAGGCCATGCACGAACACCACGCGGGCCGGCGACAGGCCTTTGGCGCGGGCGGTGCGGATGTAGTCCTCGCGCAGTACTTCGAGCATCGACGAGCGAGTCATGCGGGCAATCACCGCCAACGGGATGGTGCCGAGCACGATGGCTGGCAGGATAAGGTGCATCACCGCGTCCTTGAACGCGCCTTCCTCGTCGCTGAGCAGGGTGTCTATGAGCATGAAGCCGGTCTTCGGCTCGATGTCGTAGAGCAGGTCGATGCGCCCGGATACCGGGGTCCAGCCCAGGCTTACCGAGAAGAACATGATCAGGATCAGGCCCCACCAGAAGATCGGCATCGAATAACCGGCCAGGGAAATGCCCATCACCCCGTGGTCGAACAGCGAACCGCGCTTGAGCGCGGCGATCACCCCGGCCAGCAGGCCGACGATGCCGGCGAACAGCAGGGCGGCGAAGGCCAGTTCGAGGGTGGCCGGGAACAGGGTGAGGAACTCGCTCCACACGCTTTCGCGGGTGCGCAGCGATTCACCGAGGTCACCCTGGGCCAGCTTGCCGACGTAGTCCAGATACTGGACCGGCAGCGGCTTGTTCAGGCCAAGGCGTTCCATGGCCTGGGCATGCATTTCGGGGTCGACCCTGCGCTCGCCCATCATCACTTCCACCGGGTCGCCGGGGATCAGGCGTATGAGCGCGAAGGTCAGCAAGGTGATACCGAAAAAGGTCGGTATCAGCAGGCCAAGGCGCCGGGCAATAAAGCTCAACATTGTCGGGGTTACCTCATCAGGCCGTGGGGCGATCAGCCCGCTACGGTGGTGCCGCCGGTTCCCGTGTGGGGTGCCGGCGGTCGTTGTTGTTCTACTTCACCTTGGTGGTGGCGAAGTTGTTGTTGGTCAGAGGGCTGACTACGTAGCCCTCCACGTTGTCACGCATGGCCGTGAACACCTTCGGGTGAGCCATGCTGATCCAGGGTTGGTCATCATCGTACACCTTCAATGCCTCGCTATAGAGCCTTGCGCGCTCGTCGTTGTCGATCACCTCGCGGGCTCGGCTGATCAGGTCCTGAAATTCGGGGTTGCACCAGCGGGCGTAGTTCTCGCCGCTCTTGACGGCATCGCAACTGAGCAGGGGGCTGAGGAAGTTGTCCGGGTCGCCGTTGTCGCCCGCCCAGCCGGTTGACACCAGGTCGGCTTCGCCCTTCTTGGCCCGGCGCAGCATTTCGGCCCATTCCATCACGCGGATATCCAGCTTCAGGCCTATCTGCTTGAGGTCGGCTTGCAGCATCTCGGCGGACAAGCGCGGATTGGGGTTGGTCGGGCCGCCACCGTTGCGGGTGAACAGGGTGATCACTGTGCCTTCCGGCACCCCGGCTTCCTTGAGCAGTTCACGGGCCTTGGCCAGGTCGCGGGGCGGGTTCCTGTTCTCTCTGTTGTAGCCGATCATGCTCGGCGGGTACGGGTTCACCCCCACCTGAGCGTTACCTTTGCCAAACAGCTGGTCGACATGGGTCTGGCGGTCGAAGGCCATGTTGATGGCTTTGCGCACACGCACATCGCTCAGGTACTTGTGCTGGGTGTTCATCGAGATGTAGCCGGTGACCAGCGCTTCGGTCTCGGCAACCTTTAGCGTGGGGTCTGCCTTGATCGACGGCACATCCTCCGGCTTGGGGTACAACGCGACCTGGCATTCATTGGCGCGAAGCTTCTGCAAGCGCACATTGCTGTCGGTGGCGATGGCGAATATCAGGGCGTCGGCTGGTGGCTTGCCGCGGAAGTAGTCCGGGTTGGGTTTGAAGCGGACCTGGGCGTCTTTGTTATAGCGCTGGAAGATGAACGGGCCGGTGCCGATCGGTTTGCTGTTCAGCTCGGCGGTCTTGCCGGCCTTGAGCAACTGGTCGCCGTATTCGGCGGAGTAGATCGAGGTGAAGCCCATGGCCATGTCCCGCAGGAACGGTGCCTCGGGGCGGGTGAGGGTGATCACTACGGTGTGATCGTCGGTCTTGTCCACCGACTTGAGCAGGCTCTTGAAGGCCATGCTTTCGAAGTACGGGTAGCCGACACTGGTCTTGTCGTGCCATGGGTGCGCCGGATCGAGCTGGCGGCGCAGGCTCCACAGCACATCATCGGCGTTGAATTCGCGAGTGGGCTTGAAGTAGTCGGTGCTGTGGAACTTCACTCCCCGGCGGAGGTGGAAGGTATAGGTCAGTCCGTCCGGCGAGATGTCCCAGCCTTCGGCCAGCGCCGGCTGGACGTCGGTGGTACCAGGCTTGAAGTCGACCAGGCGGTTGAACAGCGTTTCGGAAGCGGCATCGAAGGTGACAGCTGTTGTGTACTGGACAACGTCGAACCCTTCCGGGCTGGCCTCGGTGCACACCACCAGCGGTTTGGCTGCCAGCTGCGTGGCGCCGCCCAGAAGCAGCGCGGTCAGGAACAGGCGCAGTGGACGCGATTTCATGAAAGCTCTCTGCATGGGTTGAAACTCCCTGCTTGCATTGATTCCAGCGTAGCCGCCACGGCCCGCAGCGAAGCAGGCCGTGGCGCCGGCGGTCAGAGAATGTTGAATGGAATGGTGGTAACCACCCGGAACTCGTCCAGGCTGCCATCGCCCTGGGCCTTGCTGGCGCGGTGCGCGGTGTAGGTGGCACGGATGCTGGTGTCTTTCAGCGGCCCACTCTGCACCGCATAACTGGTACCGAAGCCCCACTCGTAATGGGTTTCGCCATCCAGGCCGTTCACGTCATAGGCGGTACCGCGGTAATGGGTACCATCGATGCCCCAGCCGCGGGCGTTGTACAAGTTGAACTTCAGGCCCGGCACGCCGTACGGCGCCATGTTCAGCACGTAGGAAATCTGCAGCGATTTCTCGTTGGGTCCGTTGAAGTCCGACAGCAGCGAGTTGGCCAGGTAGATGCCGTTGGTTTCGTGCAGGTAGTCGAAGTACTCGTTGCCGTTGACCTGCTGCCAGGAGGCGCTGAGGGTGTGGGCCTGGTGGGTCAGGCCGAACGACAGGCTGTAGGTGTCGTTGTCGATCTCGCCCATCTTCTTGCTGCCGGCGTCGACGGTCTTGTAGTAGTTCAGGCCGGTGCTCAGGCTGAGCACCGCGCTGTCGCCGAGCACATGATTGGCGCCGAAGTAGTACTGGTTCCAGAAGTCGTCGACCTTGGTGGCGTACAGGCTGGTGCTCAGGCTCTTGAACGGCTGGTAGTTGATGCCGGCGGTGCTGGCGCGGTCGGTTTCCACGCCAGTGGCACTGTACTCGGTGCGGAACTTGCTGAGGCTCTGTTCGGTACGTGGCGAGACCCGGTCGAAAGTGCCCAGATCGAGGCTCAGGTTGTCGAATTCGGCACTGTGCAGGAATGCGCCCTGGAAGCTCGAGGGCAGGGCGCGGTTGCCGATGTAGGCGATCATCGGCGTGTCCACGGACTGGCGGCCGACGGTGAGGGTGGTGTTGGACACGCGCGCCTTGACGTTGGCAAGGCCCATCTTGCTCCACTGGCCGACCGGGTCGCCGTCGCTGTGGGTCAGGGTGCGGTTGTTGGGCCCTGCGATCGCTTCGCGGCTCTGCTGCAGGGCGATGGCGTTGTAGCCGGCGGCTTCGACGGCGAAACCGACGGTGCCCTGGGTGAAACCGGAGCTGTAGTTGAGGATGGTGCCCTGCACCCAGTTCTCGCGGCTGTGGGTGTCGTGGCGGGTGCCGTCGCTCTTGTAGTACTTCCACAGCGGGGCGCGTGCGGCGCGCTCGCGGGCGTACCAGTTGCGGGTGCTGCCGGACAGGCTCTGGCCGTCGACGAAGCCGCTGGCCTGCTCCTGCTCGCTGCTGCCTTTGAGGGTGATGGGCACGTAGTCCTGGCTTTGCGGGTCGGCCTGGGCCACGGTGGATAAGGCACTGATGGATAAAGCCAGTGCGGTCAAGGTGAATAGTCTCAAGGTTAAAGCTCCCTTTCTGTTCTTCTAGTTATTGCCTGGCCTTGTGGGCCGGGCTTCCTGCTGCGGTGTTGCCAGGGTTGCCCGGGGTCGCCGGGCAGAATCGGGGCGTTGTGTTGGCTGTGCCGGCCCTTTCGCGGGTAAACCCGCTCCCACAGGTGCACCACAGGTTTCGGCATGTGCGCCGTACCTGTGGGAGCGGGTTTACCCGCGAAGAGGCCCTTGAGGGCTAAAGATCAATCAACACTCACACCGGAAAAATCATTGCGCCCGAACGGGCTGACCTTGAACTCGGAAACCTTGACGCTGAGCGGTTGGTTGACCGTGGAGTGCGCCACCGGAGTAATCGGCACCTGTTGCTTGAGCCGCTGCTGGGCCTGCTGGTACAGGGCGGTGCGCTGCGTGCGGTCGGTGACTTGCTTGGCCTGCTTGACCAAGCTGTCGTACTGCGGATCGCACCACAGCGAGTAGTTGTTGCTGCCGATGGCATCGCAGTTGTAGAGGGTGCCCAGCCAGTTGTCCGGGTCGCCGTTGTCCCCGGTCCAGCCGATCAGGGCGATATCGTGCTCGCCGCTTTTCATGCGCTTGAGGTACTCGCCCCATTCGTAGCTGACAATGCGCACCTTGAAGCCGAGCTTGCTCCAGTCGGCCTGGAGCATTTCCGCCATCAGCTTGGCGTTGGGGTTGTACGGGCGCTGCACCGGCATGGCCCACAGGGTGATCTCGGTGCCCGGCTTGACCCCGGCCTGCTGCAGTAGCTGTTTGGCCTTTTCCGGGTCGAAGGGCGCGTCCTTGAGGCTGTCGTCATAGGACCACTGGGTCGGCGGCATGGCGTTCACTGCCAGCTGGCCGGAATCCTGGTACACAGCCTGGATGATCGCCTGCTTGTTCACTGCCATGTCCATCGCCTGGCGCACTTCCAGGCGGTCGAACGGTGGGTGCTGGGTGTTGTAGGCGATGTAGCCGAGATTGAATCCAGGTTGCTGCAGCACCTGCAGTTTGCTGTCGGCCTTGAGCGCCGGCAGGTCGGCGGGGCGCGGGTGCAGGGTGACCTGGCATTCGTTGCGACGCAGCTTCTGGATGCGCACCGAAGGGTCGATGTTGATCGAGAACACCAGGTTGTCGATTTTCACGTCCTGCGGTGACCAATAGGCCTTGTTGCCCTTGTAGCGGATCTGCGAGTCCTTCTGATAACGCTGGAACACGAACGGGCCGGTACCGATCGGTTGCTGGTTGATGTCGCTGGGGCGCCCACTGGCCATCAGCTGTTCGGCGTATTCGGCAGAGAGGATGGAAGCGAAGCTCATGGCCAGGTTCTGGATGAACGCGGCATCGACGCTGTTCAGGGTGAACACCACGGTCAGTGGACCGGTCTTTTCGACACGGGCGATGTTCTTGTCCAGGCCCATGCTGATGAAATAGGGGAACTCGGTCGGGTAGGCCTGGCGGAACGGGTGGTTCTTGTCGAGCATGCGGTTGAAGGTGAACAGCACGTCGTCGGCGTTGAAGTCGCGGCTTGGTGCAAAGGCGTTGTTGCTGTGGAATTTCACCCCTTCGCGCAGGTGGAAGGTGTAGCGCAGGCCATCCTCGGACACTTCCCAGCGGGTCGCCAGGGCAGGGTGCACGGCGGTGCCGCCGCGTTCGAACTCGACCAGGCGGTTGTAGAGCGGTTCGGCGGCGTCGTTGTCGGTGGCGCTGGTGTACTGGGCGGTGTCGAAGCCGGCCGGGCTGCCTTCGGAGCAGAACACCAGGTTTTTGGCCAGCAGGGCCGGCGATTGGCTGATCAGGCCCAGGGCCAGCAGGGCGGAAAGGCGGGTGGTATGGCGCATGGAAAGTCCTTTTACGTCTGTTTGCGCCGCCTCGGGGTACGAATGGCGGCAACAGGTCGCCGACCCCGCTGCGGATGGCCGCGGGACGACATGAAGGGGTGCGAGGTTGGCGGGGCACCCGCCGCTCGGCGGGTGCCTTGGCTAGCCTATTTGTCCACGCTGACGCCGTAGAAGGAGTTCAGCGCGAACGGGCTGATCTTGAAGTCCTTCACCTTGGCGCTCATGGGCTGGTACACGGTGGAGTGGGCGATCGGGGTGATCGGCACCTGCTCCTTGAGGATGTGCTGTGCCTGCTGGTACAGCTCGGTGCGCTTGGCCTGGTCGGAGGTGGCCTTGGCCTGCTTGATCAGGTCGTCGTAGGGCTTGTAGCACCACTTGGAGAAGTTGTTGCCATTCATGGCGTCGCAGCCATACAGGGTGCCCAGCCAGTTGTCCGGGTCACCGTTGTCACCGCTCCAGCCAATCAGCATGGCGCCCTGTTCGCCGCTTTTGGAGCGCTTGATGTATTCGCCCCATTCATAGCTGACGATCTTCGCCTTGATGCCGACCTTGGCCCAGTCAGACTGCAGCATCTCGGCCATCAGCTTGGCATTGGGGTTGTACGGGCGTTGCACCGGCATCGCCCACAGGGTGATTTCAGTACCTTCCTTGACGCCGGCTTCCTTGAGCAGCTGCTTGGCTTTTTCAGGGTCGAACGAGGCGTCCTTGATGCTGTCGTCATAGGACCACTGGGTTGGCGGCATGGCGTTGACCGCCAGCTGGCCGGCACCCTGATAGACCGACTCGATGATCTTTTTCTTGTCCACGGCCATGTCCAGCGCCTCGCGGACTTTCAGCTGGGCCAGCGGGTTGGCCTCGTTGCTGCCCTTGACCTTGTCCATCACGTTGTAGGCGATGTAGCCGAGGTTGAAGCCGGCTTGCTGCGGCATCTGCAGCTTGGGGTCCTGCTTCAGCGGCTGGATGTCGGCCGGGCGCGGGAACAGGGTGACCTGGCACTCGTTCTTCTTCAGCTTCTGCATGCGCACCGAGGCGTCGGTGGTGATGGCGAAGATCAGGTTGTCGATCTTCACGTCATCGGGTTGCCAGTAGTCCTTGTTGCCCTTGAAGCGGATCTGCGCGTCCTTCTGGTACTTGCTGAACACGAACGGGCCAGTGCCGATCGGCTTCTGGTTGATGTCGGCGGCCTTGCCTTCCTTGAGCAGCTGGTCGGCGTATTCGGCGGACTGGATCGAGGCGAAGCTCATGGCCAGGTTCTGGATGAACGCGGCGTCGACTTCATTGAGGGTGAACTTGACCGTGTGTTCGTCGAGCTTTTCCAGCTTGGCGATGTTCTTGTCCATGCCCATGTCGGTGAAGTACGGGAACTCGGTGGGGTAGGCCTGGCGGAACGGGTGGTTCTTGTCGAGCATGCGGTTGAAGGTGAACAGCACGTCGTCGGCGTTGAAGGGGCGGGTGGGCTTGAAGTAGTCGGTGGTGTGGAACTTGACCCCTTCGCGAAGGTGGAAGGTGTAGGTCTTTCCGTCGTCGGAGACTTCCCACTTGGTCGCCAGGCCGGGGATGACTGCAGTGCCGCCGCGTTCGAACTGGGTGAGACGGTTGAACACGGTCTCGGCCGAGGCGTCAAAGTCAGTTCCTGTGGTGTATTGCCCCGGGTCGAAGCCGGCCGGGCTGCCTTCGGAGCAGAACACCAGGTTGGACGCGGCGAGGGCCGACGGTGCGGCGGAGAGCAAGCCTGCGCCTAGCAGGAACGGAATGACTGCGTGTTTGAGCATGGTGGCCTCATTGTTGTCATTTTTCGATTGAGGTGGCCTCGTGAGCCGACCTGCGGATACTTATGCAGGGGCTGTTCCCAATGCAATACGGGGAAGGATGATTGGCGCCAGAAAAGTGGTACGCGCGTACATGAATGTCGCATTGCTATAACTTTCAACGAAGTTGAACGTTTGCGCAGGCAAAATGATGGCTTTTTGCGGGAAATTTCGAGGCGGGGTTAGTGTAGGAAGCGCCTTTTTGGTGCGTAGGAAACTTCCGAAAATCCTAATTTGACGGACAACTGGATTCGCAAGCGATCCGCGTACCCTGTGGGAGCGGCTTTAGCCGCGAAGAATCCAACGCGGTGCATGGCACCGGCTGCGCCGGTGTTCGCGGCTAAAGCCGCTCCCACAGGGTCCCTGCTAATTCAATGAGTTATGTGCCGTTCCATGAGAGCGGGAAAGCCCGCTCCCACAGGTATTTCGTGGATCTAAGGCATCTGCACTTCGATCAGGCCATCGGCATTCATGCTCACTTCACTGGTCCCGGCCTCGATATCCGGCGCCGGTGCCGACTCATCAGCCCCCATGGCCTTCATCGCCATCGGCGCACTGCGCAGGTACGGGCGTGGGTAACCGCTGCTGTTCAGGTTCAGGCTGACCACTTTGTAGCCCTTGCCACCCAGCGCCTCGGTAGCCAGTTGCGCGCGCGCCTTGAAGGCATCCACCGCATCCTTGAGCAGTGCATCCTCGCTGGCCTTGCGCGTGGCCGGGGCGATGGAGAAGTCCATGCCACCCATCTTCAGCTCTTGCAGCAGGTCGGCGGTCAGCTGCGAGAGGGCCGGGAAGTTGGCGCTTTCCAGGCGCAACTCGGCGCGCTCGCGCCAGCCGGTGATCTTCTGGCCCTTGCTGTCATATACCGGGTAGCTGTTGCGGCTGCCCTGGCTGATCTTCACGTCCTTGACCTGGCGCGACTGCTGTACGGCCTTGTTCATGGTTTCGGTGATCTGTTTGGCGAGCTTGCCCGGGTCGGTGTTCTGCGCTTCGCTGTACAGGGTAACGACCATCAGGTCGCGCGCCACTTCCTTGCTGACTTCGGCACGCAGCGAGACCTGGTTGTAGCGCGGCTCATCGGCAGCCAGTGCCGGCAGGCTGGCGAGCAGGCCGCAGGACAGGATCAGGGCGGTGCCGCGACGTGGGATTTGCATGTGGTACTCCTTGGCAATATAAGGCGTGGGTTGTGGTCATCCATTCCACGCATGGCCCATCAGACCGGCAACAGTGTAGTGGGTTCAAAAGTGCCATCATCAACCTGTGACAAAGTGTGGCGCTTTGCCGCATCGCTGCAGCGAGGCGCCCGGCTTCGGTATACTCCAGCCGATTTTTCTGGAGCACTCATCAGGAGAGCTCATGCTCGCCGCCGTACAACCGCTGTCTGCTACCCGCCAGAACCTCTGGCGCCTGACCGTCATTCGGGTCCTGGTCCTGGCTGCCCAGGCCGGCTCCGTGGGGGTCGCCTACTGGACCGAGCTGCTGCCCTTGCCCTGGCTGTCGCTGGCCGGCACCTTGGCCTTGTCTTCGCTGCTGTGCGCCTTCACGGCGCTGCGCCTGCGCCTGTCGTTGCCGGTCACCGAGCTGGAGTATGCCCTGCAACTGGCCTGCGACCTGCTGATCCACAGTGCCTTGCTGTATTACTCCGGCGGCTCGACCAACCCGTTCGTGTCGTATTACCTGGTGCCGCTGGCGATTGCCGCAGTCACCTTGCCGTGGTTGTATTCGCTGATCCTTTCCGGCATTGCCCTGACCGCCTACAGCCTGCTGCTGGTGCAGTTCTACCCGCTCGAAGGCCTGCCGATGGCGCGGGACAAGATGCAGGTCTATGGCATGTGGTTGAGCATTGCCCTGGCCGCCGCGGTGATCACCTTCTTTGCCGCGCGCATGGCCGAAGAGCTGCGCCGCCAGGAGCAGCTGCGTTCCGAGCGGCGTGAAGAAAGCCTGCGCGACGAGCAGCTGCTGGCCGTGGCCACCCAGGCCGCCGGTGCCGCCCATGAGCTGGGCACGCCGTTGGCGACCATGAGCGTGCTGCTGAATGAGATGCGCCAGGACCACGCCGACCCGTTGCTGCAGGAAGACCTGCAGATCCTTCAGGACCAGGTGAAGCTGTGCAAGGAAACCCTGCAACAGCTGGTGCGCGCCGCCGAAGCCAACCGCCGCCTGGCCGTGGTGGAGCAGGACGTGACGGCCTGGCTGGACGAAGCGCTCAACCGTTGGCACCTGATGCGCCCGGAAGCCAGCTACCGCTTCCAGCGCCTGCGTGACGGCCAGGTGCCGCGCCTGACCCCGCCGCCGGACCTGACCCAGGCGCTGTTGAACCTGTTGAACAATGCCGCCGATGCCTGCCCCGATGACCTTGAAGTGCGCCTGGACTGGGACGCCCATGACATCGTCATCAGCATCCGCGACCATGGCCCCGGCGTGCCACCGGCCATCGCCGAAGCCATCGGCAAACCCTTCATTACCACCAAAGGCAAAGGCTTCGGCCTGGGCCTGTTCTTGAGCAAGGCCAGCGTGACCCGTGCGGGCGGTTCGGTGAAACTCTATAGTCATGAACAGGGTGGCACCCTGACCGAACTGCGCCTGCCCTATGGCAAGCGAGGAGATGAATGATGAGCGAAGAAAACCAGGTCGAAGGCGAAGAGCTGCCGCACCTGCTGCTGGTGGATGACGATGCCACCTTCACCCGGGTCATGGCCCGTGCCATGAGCCGCCGCGGTTTCCGCGTGAGCACTGCCAGCTCTGCCGAAGAAGGGTTGATCCTGGCCCAGCAGGACCTGCCGGACTACGCCACGCTGGACCTGAAGATGGACGGCGACTCCGGGCTGGTGCTACTGCCCAAGCTGCTGGAGCTGGATCCGGAAATGCGCGTGGTGATACTGACCGGTTACTCGAGCATTGCCACCGCGGTGGAAGCGGTCAAGCGCGGCGCGTGCAACTACCTGTGCAAGCCGGCCGATGCCGATGATGTGCTGGCGGCGCTGCTGTCGGAGCACACCGACCTGGACACCCTGGTGCCGGAAAACCCGATGTCGGTCGACCGCCTGCAGTGGGAGCACATCCAGCGCGTGCTGAACGAGCACGAAGGCAATATCTCGGCCACCGCGCGGGCGCTGGGCATGCACCGGCGGACCTTGCAGCGCAAACTGCAGAAGCGCCCGGTTCGGCGCTGATTCAGTACCGGCCTCTTCGCGGGTAAACCCGCTCCCACAGGTATTTCACAAGCCTCCAGACCTGTGCAGTACCTGTGGGAGCGGGTTTACCCGCGAAAGGGCCGCAACTGACAGAAACTTCTCTTTATCACCCCGCGATCCCCGCAACTCCCGGCCGTTGGCGTATCATTAGCCCCCTAACGGCAACCCCTCCAGGATCGCTTGCGCATGCTTGCCCTTCTTATCCAGACACTGAACATCACGGCACCGGTCTTCGCCATGCTGTTCATGGGCGTGCTGCTCAAACGTATTCGCCTGATCGACGACAATTTCAACCGCGTTGCCTCACAGCTGGTGTTCAACGTGTGCATGCCGGCGCTGCTGTTCCTCGGCATCTATCACGCCGACCTGGCCACGGCGGTCAAGCCCGGTGTCCTTCTCTATTTCATCGTCGCCACCCTGGCCGGCTTCGCCATTGCCTGGGGCCTGGCCATCTGGCGCAGCCCGCTGGCCGACCGGGGCATCTATACCCAGGGCGCATTCCGCGGCAACAACGGAGTGATCGGCCTGGCCCTGGCCGCCAGTCTCTACGGCGACTACGGCATCTCCCTGGGGGCGGTGCTCGCCGGCCTGGTCATCCTCCTGTACAACTCGCTGTCGGCAGTGGTGCTGGCGGTGTACAGCCCGGACCTGAAGTCCGACCCGTGGAGCATCTGCAAAAGCATCCTCAGCAACCCGCTGATCATCAGCGTGCTGGTGGCCACGCCCATGGCCTACGGCCAGGTGCCGCTGCCCAACTGGCTGCTGACCTCGGGCGACTACCTGGCGCAGATGACCCTGCCGCTGGCGCTGATCTGCATCGGTGGCACGCTGTCGCTGGCGGCGCTGCGCGACAGTGGCAGGCTGGCCATCGACGCCAGCCTGGTGAAGATGGTCTGGCTACCGCTGTTCGGCACCCTCGGTGCCTGGCTGTGCGGCTTCCGCGGGGCCGAGCTGGGCATCCTGTTCCTGTACATCGGCAGCCCGACCGCAGCGGCCAGCTACGTCATGGCGCGGGCGGCCAACGGCAACCATGAGCTGGCGGCGTCGATCATCGTGATTACCACGCTGATGGCGGCGATCACCACCAACATCGGTATTTTCATCTTGCAGTGGGGCGGATGGATCTAGATCCTTGACTGCAAACAACACAAAAAACACAGCCTCACTGAGCTAAAGGACACTTCATGCAAGACCAGAGCACGCCCGAGCGGTTACAGCGCGGGCTGAAGAATCGCCATATCCAGCTGATCGCGTTGGGCGGGGCCATCGGTACCGGGTTGTTCCTGGGTATCGCCCAGACCATCCAGCTGGCCGGCCCCTCCGTCCTGCTGGGCTACGCCATTGCCGGCCTCATGGCCTTCCTGATCATGCGCCAGCTCGGTGAAATGGTGGTTGAAGAGCCGGTGGCCGGCAGCTTCAGCCACTTCGCCCACCAGTACTGGAGCGAGTTCGCCGGCTTCGTCTCGGGCTGGAACTATTGGGTGGTGTATGTACTGGTCGGCATGGCCGAGCTGACAGCGGTGGGTATCTACGTTCAGTACTGGTGGCCAGGCTTCCCCACCTGGGCGACGGCGGCGATCTTCTTCGTGGTGATCAACCTGATCAACCTGACCCAGGTGAAGGTATACGGCGAGATGGAGTTCTGGTTCGCCCTGGTCAAGGTGGTGGCCATCGTCAGCATGATCGGCTTCGGCGCCTGGCTGCTGAGCAGCGGCCATGGCGGCCCGGATGCCAGCGTGGCCAACCTCTGGCAGTACGGCGGCTTCTTCCCCAACGGCGTCACCGGCCTGGTGATGGCGCTGGCAGTGATCATGTTCTCGTTTGGTGGCCTGGAACTGGTGGGCATCACCGCCGCCGAGGCCGACAACCCGCGTCAGAGCATCCCCAAGGCCACCAACCAGGTGGTGTACCGCATCCTCATCTTCTACATCGGTGCCCTGGCGGTGCTGCTGTCGTTGTACCCATGGCAGAAGGTGGTGCAGGGTGGCAGCCCGTTCGTGATGATCTTCCACGAACTGGACAGTGACCTGGTGGCGACCATCCTCAATATCGTGGTGCTGACGGCTGCGCTATCGGTGTACAACAGCTGCGTGTACGCCAACAGCCGCATGCTGTTCGGCCTGGCCAGCCAGGGCGACGCACCGCGTCAGTTGCTGAAGGTAAGCCGTAGCGGCGTACCGCTGACCGCGCTGGGTGTGTCGGCTTTCGCTACCGGGCTGTGCGTGGTGATCAACTACCTGATGCCGGGCGAGGCCTTTGGCTTGCTGATGGCCCTGGCGGTGTCGGCGCTGGTGATCAACTGGGCGAGCATCAGTATTACCCACCTGAAGTTCCGCAAGGCCAAGCTGGCGGCCGGGATTACCCCGTTCTACAAGAGCTGGGGGCACCCGGTCACCAACTACCTGTGCCTGGCGTTCATCGTGCTGATCCTGGTGGTGATGTACCTGACCCCGCCGATTCGCATCTCGGTGATGCTGATCCCTGGGTGGATCCTGCTGCTGTGGGTGGCCTTCAAGATGAAGAAGGCTCGCCAGGCAAGGTAGGTAACACAGTACTGGCCTCTTCGCGGGTAAACCCGCTCCCACAGGTACCCCACAGGCCCTGAAACCTGTGCAGTACCTGTGGGAGCGGGTTTACCCGCGAAGAGGCCGGTACTGAAAAACCTATTTGTAACTGTCGATCACTTCCTGTGCCGCACGGAACGCATCGATCGCCGCCGGCACCCCCGCATACACCGCGCAATGCAGTAGCGCTTCGCGAATCTCCTCCACCGTACAGCCATTGTTCAACGCCCCGCGCACATGCCCCTTCAGCTCCTGCGGGCACTTGAGCGCTGTCAGTGTCGCCAGGGTAATCAGGCTGCGGGTTTTCAATGGCAGCCCGTCGCGGGCCCACACACTGCCCCAGGCATGTTCGTTGACAAAATCCTGCAGTGGCTGGGTGAAGTCGGTGGCATTGCCCAAGGCGCGGTCGACGAACGCATCGCCCATCACCTGGCGCCGAATCTGTTCGCCGGTTTTCTTGCTATCAGCCATGTTGTTTTCCTTAGTGTTGGCGGCGCCAGGCTCGTGCGGTGGTGTACAGCAACACCATGGCAAGCACCGGCAATACATAGAACAGCATCAACCGCTCCAGGCGGCCGGCCAGTGGCATGCCCATGGTAAACGCGGCTACATGCAGCCCATAAGCCAGGTACAGGCAGAGGAACACCAGGCCTTCGGCGCGGGTGATGCGGTAACCGGAATAGAACACCGGCAGGCTCAGCACAGCAACACCCAGCATTACCGGCAGGTCGAAGGCCAAGGCATTGGGTGAGATCGAAAGCGGCTCGGGCGTGACCAGTGCAGTCAGGCCCAGTACGGCCAGCAGGTTGAACAGGTTGCTGCCGATCACTGTGCCCACGGCGATTTCCCGTTCACCGCGCAGGGCGGCGATCAGCGCAGCGGCCAGTTCCGGCAGAGAAGTGCAGATGGCAACGACAGTCAGGCCGATGATGCGCTCGGACAGCCCCAGGTCGGTGGCCACCTCCACGGCGGCCTCCAGCAACAAGTGGCCTGCCAGGCTCAGCAGACCCAGGCCGGCCAGCACCTGCAGCAGCGTACCCGACCAGAAGCGCCCGGTACTGCTGGTGACGGTGGTCGGTGCGGGGTAGGTGCGGGCGTAGTGGCGCGACTGGTGCCAAAGCATTGCCAGGTAGCCGACCAGGCCGATCAGCAGTAGCCCTCCTTCGAGCCGGCCCAGGTGGCCGTTGGCGGATAACGCATAGACCAGGCCGCTGGCGACGATCATCAGGGGAATGTCCAGGCGCACCAGTTGCCGCGACACGCGCAGCGGGATTATCAGTGCGGCCAGGCCGAGAATGACCAGTACGTTGAAGATGTTGCTGCCGATCACGCTGCCCACCGCCACATCTGGCGCGCCCTGGTAGGCGGCCTGAAGGCTCACGGTCATTTGCGGGGCAGTGCTGCCGAAGGCCACCAGGCTCAGGCCGATGATCAGCGGGCGTACATGCAGGCGCTGGGCCAGGCGCAGGGATGCGCGCACCAGCAGTTCGGCACCGCCGATCAGCAACAGCAGCGCGATGCCCAGTTGCAGAAGGCTGAAGGTGGGAAGGGTAGCCAGGTCGAAAATGGTCGGACTCCTGTCGCGTCAGTCGCTAAGCCCTTGTACTCGCACGCGCGCGGTTCCGCTACGGATCATGCCGATTTTTTCTGCGGCGGCACGTGAAAGATCGATCAGACGGCCGCGGGTATGGGGGCCACGGTCGTTGATGCGCACCACGACGCTGCGTTGGTTGGCCAGGTTGGTCACTCGTACCCGGGTGCCGAAAGGCAGGCTGCGGTGTGCGGCGGTGAGGCCATGCTGGTTGAACGGTTCGCCGCTGGCGGTGCGTTTACCGTGGTGGCGAGCGCCGTAATAGGAAGCAGTGCCGGTCTTGTCGTAGCCGTCGGGGTCGACGTCGATGTCCTGGCTGGCGCAGCCGGCCAGCAGGGTGAAGAGGGCGAGGGTGCTCAGGGATCGCTTTAGCAACTCAGATGCTCCGATATGGCCCATTCGCGGCTAAAGCCGCTCCCACAGGTACACCACCGCTTCGAGAGCAGCGCTGTACCTGTGGGAGCGGCTTCAGCCGCGAACGAGGGCGAAGCCCTCGCAGGACTACAGGGATAAAACAATCACCCTTCGAGCTTGGCCTTGAGCAATTGGTTCACTTGCCCCGGGTTGGCCTTGCCTTTGGAGGCTTTCATCGCCTGGCCGACGAAGAAGCCGAACATCTTGCCGCGCTTGGCCTCGTCGGCTGCGCGGTACTGTTCGACCTGTTCGGCGTTGGCCGCCAGCACTTCGTCGAGCATCTTGTCGATCGCACCGGTATCGGTGACCTGCTTCAGGCCCTTGCTTTCGATGATGCTGTCGGCATCGCCTTCACCGGCGGCCATGGCCTCGAACACGGTCTTGGCGATCTTGCCGCTGATGGTGTTGTCGCGGATACGCAGCAGCATGCCGCCCAGCTGTGCGGCGCTGACTGGCGCCTGATCGATCTCGATGCCCAGCTTGTTCAGCAGGCTGCCCAGTTCGACCATGACCCAGTTGGCAGCCAGCTTGGCATCGCCACCGATCTTTACCACTTCCTCGAAGTAGTCCGCCTGTTCGCGGCTGGAAGCCAGCACGTTGGCGTCGTAGGCCGACAGGCCGTACTGGTTCTGGAAGCGCTCGACCTTCTGCGTCGGCAGTTCCGGCAAGCCGGCGCGGACGGTTTCGAGGAAGCTGTCCTCGATCACCACCGGCAGCAGGTCGGGGTCTGGGAAGTAACGGTAGTCGTTGGCTTCCTCCTTGCTGCGCATGGAGCGGGTCTCATCCTTGTTCGGGTCGTACAGGCGGGTTTCCTGTACCACCTTGCCGCCGTCCTCGATCAGGTCGATCTGGCGCTGTATCTCGCTGTTGATCGCGCGCTCGATGAAGCGGAACGAGTTGACGTTCTTGATCTCGCAGCGGGTACCGAACTCGGCCTGGCCTTTCGGGCGGATCGACACGTTGCAGTCGCAACGCAGCGAGCCTTCGGCCATGTTGCCGTCGCAGATGCCCAGGTAACGCACCAGCGCGTGGATCGCCTTGACGTAGGCCACGGCTTCCTTGGCGCTGCGCATGTCAGGCTCGGAGACGATTTCCAGCAGCGGGGTGCCGGCACGGTTCAGGTCGATGCCGGTGGAGCCGCTGAAGTCTTCGTGCAGGCTCTTGCCGGCGTCTTCTTCCAGGTGCGCGCGGGTTACCCCGATGCGCTTGATGGTGCCGTCTTCCAGGGCGATGTCCAGGTGGCCCTTGCCGACGATCGGCAGGTCCATCTGGCTGATCTGGTAGCCCTTGGGCAGGTCCGGATAGAAGTAGTTCTTGCGCGCGAACACGTTGCGCTTGCCGATCTCGGCATCGATGGCCAGGCCGAACATGCACGCCATGCGCACGGCTTCCTGGTTCAGTACCGGCAGTACGCCGGGCATGCCCAGGTCAACCAGGCTGGCCTGGGTGTTCGGCTCGGAACCGAATGTGGTGGCGCTGCCGGAGAAGATCTTCGACTGGGTGGCGAGCTGAGTGTGGATTTCCAGCCCGATCACAACTTCCCATTGCATGTGTGAATTCCTCAGAAGCCGTTGGGGGCGCGGGTGTGCCAGTCGGTCACTTGCTGGTAGCGGTGCGCGACGTTGAGCAGGCGGCCTTCCTGGAAGTATGGCGCCAGCAGCTGCACGCCGACCGGCAGGCCATCGACGAAGCCGGCCGGCATCGACAGGCCCGGCAGGCCCGCCAGGTTGGCGGTGATGGTGTAGACGTCTTCGAGGTAGGCGGCGACCGGGTCGCTGCTCTTGGCGCCGAGCTTCCAGGCCGGGTTTGGCGTGGTCGGGCCGAGGATCAGGTCGACGTCGTTGAAGGCGGCCATGAAGTCGTTCTTGATCAGGCGGCGGATCTGCTGCGCCTTGACGTAGTAGGCGTCGTAGTAGCCGGCCGACAGGGCGTAGGTGCCGACCATGATGCGCCGTTGCACTTCGACACCGAAGCCTTCGCCACGCGAACGCTTGTACAGGTCGGTGAGGTCTTTCGGGTTTTCGCAGCGGTAGCCGAAACGCACGCCGTCGAAGCGCGACAGGTTGGACGAGGCTTCAGCGGGGGCGATCACGTAGTAGGCCGGGATGGCGTGCTGCATGTTCGGCAGGCTGATTTCCTTGACCACCGCACCGAGCTTTTCCAGCTCCTTGACGCTGGCCTGAACCAGGTCGGCGATGCGTGGGTCGAGGCCGGCACCGAAGTATTCCTTCGGCAGGCCGATGCGCAGGCCCTGCAGCGAAGCATTCAGGCTGGCGCTGTAGTCCGGCACCGGCTCTTCGATGCTGGTGGAGTCCTTGGCGTCGAAACCGGCCATGCCTTGCAGCAGCAGGGCGCAGTCTTCGGCAGTACGGGCCAGCGGGCCACCCTGATCGAGGCTGGAGGCATAGGCGATCATGCCCCAGCGCGACACCCGGCCATAGGTTGGCTTGAGGCCGGTAAGGTTGGTCAGTGCCGCCGGTTGGCGGATCGAACCGCCGGTGTCGGTGCCGGTGGTGGCTGGCAGCAGGCGCGCAGCCACTGCCGCGGCCGAACCACCCGACGAGCCGCCCGGAACGTGCTCGAGGTTCCATGGGTTCTTCACCGCGCCGTAGTGGCTGGATTCGTTGGCCGAACCCATGGCGAATTCGTCCATGTTGGTCTTGCCCAGGGTAACCATGCCGGCTTCAGCCAGCTTGGCGACCACGGTGGCGTCATACGGCGCCTTGAAGTTGTCGAGCATCTTCGAGCCGCAGCTGGTACGTACGCCGTTGGTGCAGAACAGGTCCTTGTGGGCGATAGGGGCACCCAGCAGCGCGCCGGTTTCGCCAGCGGCGCGACGGGCGTCGGCGGCACGCGCCTGGCCCAGGGCCAGGTCTTCGGTGACGCTGATGAAGCTGTTGATCTGCGGGTCGAGCTGCTTGATGCGCGCCAGCAGGGCGCCGGTCAGCTCTTCGGAGGAAAACGACTTGTCGGCGAGTCCGCGGGCGATCTCGGCCAGGGTCAATTGATGCATGGCAGGCTCTATCCCTTACTCGATGACTTTGGGAACCAGGTACAGACCGCTTTCGGTCGACGGCGCGATAGCCTGGTAGGTATCGCGCTGGTTGCTCTCGGTGACCTGGTCGGGACGCAGACGCTGGCTGGCCTCCAGGGGGTGGGCCAGTGGCTCGATGCCGGTAGTGTCGACCGCTTGCATCTGGTCGACCAGCCCGAGAATGCTGTTCAGTGCGTCAGTAATGCGTGGCAGTTCGCCATCATTCAGGCCCAGACGGGCCAGATGGGCGATCTTTTCCACGTCGCAGCGTTCAAGCGCCATGGGGATCTCCAGGGGAAACAAAGACCGGAATTTGGGTCCGCAGTGAGGAACATGTCAGCTTTCTGGCGGTCTAACGGCCGCGAAATTCTGCTGGCTTGCTCGGAAAAACAGCCAATTTAACATATTGGCTCCTTGCCCAAAATCCCTGCCATTGTTAGAGTTTGCCGCACTTTTTTACCCACGCTTTCCCCAGGGTCACTTTCCCATGTTCAAGAAACTGCGTGGCATGTTTTCCAGCGATCTGTCCATCGACCTGGGTACTGCCAACACCCTTATTTACGTGCGTGAGCGCGGTATCGTCCTGAATGAGCCCTCGGTTGTTGCCATCCGTACCCATGGCAACCAGAAAAGCGTCGTCGCCGTCGGTACCGAAGCCAAGCGCATGCTGGGCCGTACGCCTGGCAACATTGCTGCCATTCGTCCGATGAAGGACGGCGTCATCGCCGACTTCAGCGTCTGCGAAAAAATGTTGCAATATTTTATCAACAAGGTTCACGAGAACAGCTTCCTGCAGCCGAGCCCGCGCGTGCTGATCTGCGTGCCGTGCAAATCGACCCAGGTAGAGCGCCGCGCCATCCGCGAGTCGGCCCTGGGTGCCGGTGCCCGTGAAGTGTTCCTGATCGAAGAACCGATGGCCGCCGCCATCGGTGCCGGCCTGCCGGTCGAGGAAGCCCGCGGTTCGATGGTTGTCGATATCGGTGGTGGTACCACTGAAATCGCGCTCATCTCCCTGAACGGCGTGGTCTATGCCGAATCCGTCCGCGTTGGCGGCGACCGCTTCGACGAAGCCATCGTCACCTACGTGCGCCGCAACTACGGCAGCCTGATCGGCGAGTCCACCGCCGAGCGCATCAAGCAGGAAATCGGTACCGCCTACCCGGGCGGCGAAGTACGCGAAGTCGATGTGCGCGGCCGCAACCTGGCCGAGGGCGTACCGCGTGCCTTCACCCTGAACTCCAACGAAGTGCTCGAAGCGCTGCAGGAATCCCTGGCGACCATCGTCCAGGCGGTCAAGAGTGCCCTGGAGCAATCGCCGCCCGAGCTGGCCTCGGACATCGCCGAGCGTGGCCTGGTGCTGACCGGTGGTGGCGCGCTGCTGCGTGACCTGGACAAGCTGCTGGCGCAGGAAACCGGCCTGCCGGTGATCGTCGCCGAAGACCCGCTGACCTGCGTCGCCCGTGGCGGTGGTCGCGCCCTGGAGATGATGGACAAGCACGCGATGGACCTGCTCTCCAGCGAGTGATCCCGCTCGCTGTCACGAGCGCCCGGTTTACAGGTAGCACACACAGTGCTACCTGTATGTGCTGGGCTGGCGCCCGTTCCGGGCGCCTTATCCGTCAACCCGCAACCAGGCTGGTGCGTTGTCCCATGTCCAATGACCTCCTGAGTCGTTCACGAGGAACGGCCCATTAAACCGCTTTTCTCCAAGGGCCCTTCGCTGGGCGTTCGCCTGCTCGTCCTGGTGGTGATGTCGGTCGCGTTGATGGTTGTCGACGCGCGCTTCGACGTGCTCAAGCCAGTGCGCAGCCAGATGGGCCTGGTGCTGATGGAGTCGTACTGGATCACCGACCTGCCGCAGCGTGCGTGGCAAGGTGTGGCCGGCCAGTTCGGCAGCCGCACGGAACTGATCGCCGAAAACGAAAAGCTCAAGACCGAAGCCCTGCTGCTGCAGGGGCGCCTGCAGAAGCTGGCGGCCCTGACCGAGCAGAACGTGCGCCTGCGCGAGTTGCTCAACTCCTCGGCGCTGGTCAACGAAAAGGTCGAAGTGGCCGAGCTGATCGGTGTCGACCCCAACCCTTTTACCCACCGCATCCTGATCAACAAGGGCGAGCGTGATGGCGTATTCCTTGGCCAGCCGGTGCTCGATGCCCGTGGCCTGATGGGCCAGGTGGTCGAGCTGATGCCGTACACTTCGCGGGTACTGTTGCTGACCGATACCACCCATAGTATCCCGGTGCAGGTCAACCGCAACGGCCTGCGCGCCATCGCCAGCGGCACCGGCAACCCGGAGCGACTGGAGCTGCGCCATGTGGCCGATACTGCCGACATCAAGGAAGGCGACCTGCTGGTCAGTTCCGGCATGGGGCAACGGTTCCCGGCCGGTTACCCGGTGGCCACGGTCAACGAGGTGATCCACGATTCCGGCCAGCCGTTCGCCATTGTTCGTGCCATCCCCACCGCCGCGCTCAACCGTAGCCGCTACATGCTGCTGGTGTTCAGTGACCGGCGTACCCCGGAGCAGCGCGCCACCGAGGCCGGCATGGCCCAGGAAGAAGCTGACCGCAAGGGCACTTCGGCCCCAGGCCAGCCGGCCACGACAGACGAGCAGGGTGCGCCTGCCGGTAGCGCGCCTGCCACACCAGCGTCCCCGGCAACCCCGGCTGCGCAGCCTGCAGTTCCGGTAGCCGCACCTGCCACGCCGGCTGCAGCGCCTGCCGCACCCGCCCAAACCCGGAGGCAATGATGGCTGCATCACGCCGCAACAACGGCTGGGTCATCTGGCTGACTTTCGCCATCGGCCTGCTGCTCAGCGTCTCGCCCATGCCGCAGTTCATGGAAGTGTTCCGGCCCATGTGGCTGGCCTTGCTGGTGTCGTTCTGGACCCTCGCCGTTCCGAACAAGGTCGGCATGACTACAGCGTTCGTGCTGGGCCTGGCCGAGGATGTGCTGTATGGCACCCTGCTGGGGCAGAACGCGTTGATCCTGACTCTCATCACCTTCCTGGTGTTGTCTCTGCAACAGCGCCTGCGCATGTTCCCCATGTGGCAGCAGAGCCTGGTGATCCTGGTAATCTTCGGCATCGCCCAGCTGATCCAGTTGTGGCTCAGCGCGCTCACCGGCAACCGCCTGCCCACCCTGGCGCTGGTCTGGTCGGCGGTGATCAGTGCCTTGCTCTGGCCGTGGATCAGTTTCGCCCTGCGCGACCTGCGTCGACGCTTGCATATCAACTGACGGCGCCGCCGCGACTGACAGGGAGATGTCTGCATGAACCCGCTATACCTGGCTTCCGGCTCGCCCCGTCGACGTGAACTGCTGACCCAGATCGGTGTGCCGTTCACCGTCATCAGTGCCCCCATCGATGAAACCCCGCTGCCCGATGAAGGTGTTTCGGCCTACGCCGTGCGTCTGGCACGTGCCAAGGCCGAGGCAGGCTTTGCCCGATTGCGTGGCCCTGGCGTGGTATTGGCTGCGGATACCGTGGTATCGGCACGCTGCCAGATTCTCGGCAAACCCCGTGATCGGGAACATGCCCTGGCCATGCTCGCCGAACTGTCCGATGACCATCATCAAGTGATCACTGCAGTGGCCGTGACCGATGGCACGCGCTGTCTCGACGTGTGCGTCGGCACCCATGTGTATTTTCGCGCTATCAGCCCACAGGAGGCTGAGCGCTACTGGGCTACCGGCGAACCGCTGGACAAGGCTGGAGGCTATGCAATCCAGGGCTTGGGTGCGGTTTTCGTCAGGGAGCTGATTGGCAGTTATTCAACCGTTGTCGGCCTTCCACTGTTCGAAACCGCCCGCTTGCTGGAGGCGTTTTCCATTCCATGCTGGCAGCAACACGAGGTATCAGCACCGCGCTAGCCAGCTACCCGACCGCGATCCATCATTACCGAATACCTTTGACGAGAGCCTGCCATGAGTGAAGAGATCCTGATCAACATCACCCCGATGGAGTCGCGCGTGGCGGTGGTGGAAAACGGGGTGCTGCAGGAAGTACACGTCGAGCGCACCCAGCGCCGGGGCATCGTCGGCAATATCTACAAAGGCAAGGTGGTACGCGTGCTGCCGGGCATGCAGGCGGCCTTCGTCGACATCGGCCTGGAGCGCGCGGCGTTCATCCATGCCTCGGAAATATCCCAGCGCGAAGGCTCGGCGGTAGAGAACATCACCGCGCTGGTGCATGAGGGGCAAGCCCTGGTTGTGCAGGTGACCAAGGACCCGATCGGCACCAAGGGCGCGCGCCTGACCACCCAGCTGTCGATCCCGTCGCGCTACCTGGTGTACATGCCGCGCAGCAGTCATGTCGGCATTTCCCTGAAGATCGAAGACGAAGCCGAACGCGAGCGCCTAAAGCAGGTGGTCAGCGGCTGCATGGAAAGCGAGAACATCAAGGACGCCGGTGGCTTCATCCTGCGTACCGCCGCCGAAGGCGCACGCGCTGAAGAGATCCTGCAGGACATTCGCTACCTGCGCCGCCTGTGGGAGCAGATCGGCACCCAGATCAAGACCTGCGGCGCGCCGACGGTCATCTACGAGGACCTGGGCCTGGCCCTGCGCACCCTGCGCGACCTGGTCAACCCGAAGATCGAGAAGATCCGTATCGACTCGCGGGAAACCTTTCAGAAGACCACGCAGTTCGTTGGCGAGCTGATGCCGGAAATCGCCGACCGCCTCGAACATTACCCGGGCGAACGGCCGATCTTCGACCTGTACGGCGTCGAGGACGAGATCCAGCGCGCGCTGGAGCGCAAGGTGCCGCTCAAGTCCGGTGGCTACCTGGTGGTGGATCCGGCTGAAGCGATGACCACCATCGATGTGAACACCGGCGCCTTCGTCGGTCATCGCAACCTTGAAGAGACCATCTTCAAGACCAACCTCGAGGCCGCCACCGCCATCGCCCGGCAACTGCGCCTGCGCAACATTGGCGGCATCATCATCATCGACTTCATCGACATGGAAGACGAAGAGCACCAGCGCCAGGTGTTGCGCACCCTGGAAAAGCAGCTGGAGCGTGATCACGCCAAGACCAACATCATCGGCATCACCGAGCTGGGCCTGGTGCAGATGACCCGCAAGCGCACGCGGGAAAGCCTGGAGCAGGTGCTGTGCGAACCCTGCCTGGCCTGTCAGGGGCGTGGCAAGCTGAAAACCCCCGAGACCATCTGTTACGAAATCTTCCGCGAAATCCTGCGCGAGGCCCGTGCCTATCAGGCCGAGGGCTACCGCGTGCTGGCCAACCAGAAGGTGGTCGACCGGCTGCTGGATGAAGAGTCCGGTAACGTTGCGGAGCTGGAGGCTTTCATCGGCCGAACCATTCGTTTCCAGGTGGAGTCGATGTATTCGCAGGAACAATACGATGTGGTGCTGCTCTGAGGCCTTCTGAAATGCGCCGCGGGTGGCCCGGGCTGGAAAAACCGGGACGACGGGCCATCATGGATAAACGACCTGGAGGGCCATGGCCATGGGACGTCTGACCCGCGTTCTTGTCGCCTTGACCCGCTGGGGGTTGGGCGCTTGCGCCCTGCTGGCGGTACTGGTGGCGCTGTATGTCAGCCTCGGCCGCGAACTGGTGCCGTTGGTGGCCGAGTATCGCGCCGATGTGGAGAGCAAGGCCGAGCAGGCATTGGGCCTGCCCGTGCACGTGGGGGCCCTGGAAGGCCGCTGGAGCGGCCTGGCACCTGTGCTGCGGGTGCGCGACCTGCAACTGGGCGAGGGGGCCACGGCCCTGCGCCTGGACGACGTCAAGCTGGTCCCAGATGTCTGGGCCAGCCTCACCGCCCGCGAAGTACGCCTGGCGCGCATTCAGTTGGGCGGCCTGCAACTGATCCTGCGCGAGAACGAGCAGGGCGCCTGGAACCTCGAGGGCCTGCCGAAGAAGGACGATGCGCCGCTCGACCCCGCCGAGTTGTTGCAGCGCCTGCGCCAGTTGGGCCGCATCGATGTGTTCGACAGTCAGGTCACCTTGCACCCCTGGCAGCGTGACCCGTTGACCCTGACCTATGTAAGCGTCGGCCTGCAGGCCGGAGCTTCGCGCCATGCCCTGGACCTGCGCGCGACCTTGCCCGATGGCCAGCCCCTGTCGCTGAACCTGCGCAGTCGTGCGTCGGCCAACGCCTGGCGCGACGGCCAGGTCGAAGCCTACCTGAGCCTGCCACAGAGTGACTGGGCGCGTTGGCTGCCGCCACGCCTGTTGGGCCAGTGGCATGCCGACGCCCTGCGGGCGGGCGGCGAGTTCTGGGTCGACTGGAGCAAGGGGCAGTTGCAGCAGGCCGTTGTACGCCTCAATGCACCGGAGCTGCACGGTGCCTATGCCGGGCGCAAGGCGGCCAAGCTGAACAACCTGGCCCTGGGCGCCTGGTTCCAGCGCCAGGAGCAAGGCTTCGATGTGGTGGTCGATTCCCTGGCCATGGATATCGGCAAGACCCGTTGGGAGTCGCATCTGCAATTGCAGCAGCGCCCCGGCGAGGATGCCGCTGCGGAAAGCTGGCAAGTGCAGGCCGACCGCCTGGACCTCACACCGTTGACACCGCTGATCGATGCCCTGGCGCCGCTGCCGGACAAGGTCATGGCCGTGGTCGATGGCCTGAACGTGACCGGCGCGCTGCGCAATGTGCGCCTGGAAGCCCGGCCCAAGGCCGAGGGCGACCAGCGCCTGCAGTTCGAAGCCAACCTGGAGAAGGTCGGTTTCGATGCCTATCACAATGCTCCGGCAGCCGGTAACGTCAGCGGCAGCATCAGCGGTGACCTTGGCCATGGCGAACTGCGCCTCGATACCGATGCGTTCATGCTGCATCTGTACCCGATCTTCGCCAAACCCTGGCACTACCAGAAGGCCAATGCGCGCCTGACCTGGGCCTTGGACAAGGAAGGTTTTACCTTGGTCGCGCCATACCTCAAGGTACTGGGCGAGGAAGGCAAGATCGCCGGTGACTTCCTCATTCGCCTGCTGTTCGAAGAGGGCCGCGAGGACTACATGGACCTGCGCGTCGGCCTGACCGAAGGCGACGGCCGTTACACCGCCAAGTACCTGCCCGAGGTGCTCAGCCCCGCCCTCGACGAATGGCTGCGCAGTGCAATCGTCAAAGGCACGGTGGACGAAGGCTACTTCCAGTACCAAGGCTCGCTGAACCATGGCGTCGCGCCGGAAGCCCGCAGCATCAGCCTGTTCTTCAAGGTGCGTGACGCAGCCCTGGACTTCCAGCCGGGCTGGCCGCAGGTGCAGCACGTGGATGGCGATGTGTTCATCGAGGACAGTGGCGTGCGCATCAAGGCCCAGCGCGGCGTACTGCTCGACACCAAGGTCAGCGATGTGAGCGTCGATATCCCGCATGTCGACGAGGGCCAGCAAAGCCACCTGTACCTCGATGGCGACTTCGACGGCAGCCTGGGCGATGGCCTGAAGATCCTCAAGGAAGCGCCAATCGGCACTGGCGAGATCTTTGCCGGGTGGGAGGGCGAGGGGCCGCTCAAGGGCAAGGTCAAGCTCGACATTCCGCTGGCCCGCGGGCAGCGGCCGAAGGTGCAGGTGGACTTCGCCACCGACGATGCGCGGCTGAAGGTGGCGCCGCCGAGCCTGGAGTTGAGCCGCCTGAAGGGTGACTTCAGTTTCGATCTGGACAAGGGCCTGAGCGGCAAGGGCATCAGCCTGCAAGCGTTCGGCAAGCCGGTTACGGCGCAAATCACCGCCGAAGGCCAGCCCGGGCAGATGCAGACCCGCGTCAACGCCAGCGGCCAGGTGTCACTCAAGGCTCTGACCGACTGGCTGCAGTTCAAGCAGGCCTTGCCGGCTTCCGGCGACTTGCCGTACCAGTTGCAGGTCAGCTTGGGTAGCCGGGACAACCGCCTGCGTGTCGATTCCAGCCTCAAGGGCCTGGCCATCGACTTGCCGGCGCCCTTCGGCAAGGCAGCGGGTGATACCCGTGACACCCGTTTCAGCATGACCCTGCAGGGGCCGGAGCGGCGCTTCGATGTCGCCTACAGCGACCTTGCCCGCTTTGCCTACGCGGCACCGGCCGACAAGCTGGGCCAGGGCCGCGGCGAGTTGCTGCTGGGCACCGGCGACGCCCAGGTACCTGCCGGCCAGGGGCTGCGAGTGCGTGGGCACCTCGAGACGCTGGACCTGGCGCCCTGGCAGGAACAGGCAGCGCGCCTGGCCGGCGGCGACCCGGGCGGTAGCGCGCGGCAGAACCTGCAAGGCGTAGACCTGAGCATCGGCCAGCTGAAAGCTTTTGGCCTGGACCTGAACCAGGCTGTGGTGCGCCTGGCCCGTGGTGGCCCCGCCTGGGACTTGCGCCTCGACAGCAAGGAAGTCATCGGCAACGCCCGGGTGCCGGATGCCAAGGGCGCGCCAATGGTGGTGCGCATGCAGACCTTGCGCCTGCCCGCCGCCAGCGCCGAGGAAAAGCAGGCCGAGGAGGGTCCGGACCCGCTGGCTTCGTTCGACCCGCGCAAGGTGCCGGCGCTGGACTTGAGCATCGACAAGCTCTATCGCGGGGACGACCTTTACGGCAGTGCATCGCTCAAGCTGCGGCCGACCGCGCGTGGCGTGACCGCCAGTGATATCGACCTTGACTTCAAAGGCCTGCGTATTGATGGTGGTGGCGGCTGGGAAGGTGAGCCGGGCCGCACCAGCAGCTGGTACAAAGGGCGCCTGGACGGCAAGAACCTGGCGGACGTGCTCAAGGCCTGGGGCTTTGCCCCTACCGCAACCAGCCGCGACTTCCGTCTGGATGTGGATGGACGCTGGCCGGGTTCGCCAGCGTCGGTGAGCCTCAAGCGGTTCTCCGGCAGCATGGATGCAGCGCTGCGCACTGGCCAGTTCGTCGAGGTCGAAGGCAGTGCCCAAGCGCTACGGGTGTTCGGCCTGCTCAACTTCAACTCCATCGGCCGGCGCTTGCGCCTGGACTTTTCCGACCTGTTCGACAAAGGCCTGGCCTACGACCGGGTCAAAGGCTTGCTGGTGGCCAGTAACGGAGTCTACGTGACCCGCGAGCCAATCGCCGTGACTGGCCCGTCGAGCAACTTCGAGCTGGACGGTACTCTGGACCTGGTAAGCGACCGGGTCGATGCCAACCTGCAGGTAAGCCTGCCGGTGACCAACAACCTGCCGCTGGCGGCCCTGATTGTCGGCGCGCCGGCGGTGGGCGGGGCGCTGTTCCTGGTCGACCGGCTGATCGGGGACCGTGTGTCGCGCTTCGCCAGCGTGCACTACCGTGTCGAAGGTCCGGTGAAAGAGCCTAGAATCACATTTGTGAAACCTTTCGAGAAATCCCGCTAGGAGTGCCCATGAAGGCAGCTGTAATCCAGATGGTCAGCCAGGACGATGTGCTGGCCAACCTGCAGCGTGCCGGTGCCCTGCTGGAGCAGGCCGCGCTTGGCGGTGCGCGGCTGGCCGTGCTGCCGGAAAACTTCGCCGCCATGGGCCGCAAGGACGCCGCTGCCATCGGCCGCGCCGAAGCGTTGGGCGAAGGGCCGATCCTGCCATGGTTGAAACGCACCGCCCGCGACCTCAAGTTATGGATTGTCGCCGGTACCTTGCCATTGCCACCGGTCGGCCAGCCCGAAGCCAAGGCCCATGCCTGCTCGCTGTTGATCGACGAACACGGTGAGGTGGCGGCACGCTATGACAAGCTGCACCTGTTCGATGTGGACGTTGCCGACAACCGTGGCCGCTACCGCGAGTCCGATGACTACGCCCACGGCGCCCAGGTGGTGGTGGCTGATACGCCGGTGGGGCGGCTGGGGCTGAGCGTGTGCTACGACCTGCGCTTCCCCGAGCTGTACAGCGCACTGCGTGCCGCCGGCGCGGAACTGATCACTGCACCGGCCGCCTTCACTGCGGTAACGGGCGCGGCGCACTGGGAAGTGCTGGTACGCGCCCGGGCCATCGAGACCCAGTGCTACCTGCTGGCTGCGGCGCAAGGCGGGACTCACCCGGGGCCACGGGAAACCCATGGCCATGCGGCGATCGTCGACCCCTGGGGGCGCATCGTCGCGGAACAGGCGCAAGGTGAAGCGGTACTGCTCGCCGAGCGCGACATTGACGAACAAGCGTCCATCCGGGCGCGCATGCCGGTGGTATCGCACCGGCGCTTTTTCTCGCAGGGCGCGTTGCGGCCTGCGCACACCTCGGAGTGACTATGAGCCAGATGTTATCCACCGTCAGCGAGCAGCTCCTGGCCCCAGGCGGCTTGACCCTGGACAGCCTGCAGAGCGTGCTGGGTGAGTTGGCCGGCCCCGGCATCGACGCCGCCGACCTGTATTTCCAGGGGCAGATCTCGGAAACCTGGGCGCTGGAAGACGGCATCGTCAAAGAGGGCAGTTTCAACCTCGACCAGGGCGTGGGCGTGCGTGCCCAGTCCGGTGAAAAGACCGGCTTTGCCTACAGCAACGCGATCAACCTCGAAGCGCTGACCTCGGCCGCCCGTGCCGCCCGTTCGATCTCGCGTGCCGGCCAGAACGGCAAGGTGCAGGCCTTCCGCAGCCAGGATGTGGCCGCCCTTTATCCGGCGGACAACCCGCTGGATGTGCTCAGCCGTGCCGAGAAGGTCGAGCTGCTCAAGCGCGTCGACGCCGCCACCCGCGCCCTGGACCCGCGTATCCAGCAGGTCAGTGTGAGCATGGCCGGGGTCTGGGAGCGCATCCTGATCGCTGCGGCCGATGGCAGCCTGGCCGCCGACGTGCGTCCGCTGGTGCGCTTCAACGTCAGCGTCATCGTCGAGCAGAATGGCCGTCGCGAGCGGGGCGGGCAGGGCGGTGGCGGGCGTACCGACTACCGCTTCTTCACCGAAGAGCGGGTCATGGGCTATGCCCGCGAAGCGCTGCGCCAGGCCCTGGTGAACCTGGAGGCGATCCCGGCTCCGGCTGGTACCCTGCCTGTGGTGTTGGGTTCGGGCTGGTCGGGCGTGCTGCTGCACGAGGCTGTCGGCCATGGCCTGGAAGGTGACTTCAACCGCAAGGGCAGTTCGGCGTTCAGCGGCCGCATTGGTGAGAAAGTGGCGTCGAGCCTGTGCACCATCGTCGACGACGGCACCCTCGAAGGCCGCCGAGGCTCGCTGAGCGTGGATGACGAAGGCACCCCGACCGAGTGCACCACGCTGATCGAGAACGGAGTGCTCAAGGGCTACATGCAGGACAAGCTGAACGCACGCCTGATGGGCATGGCGGTGACCGGCAATGGCCGGCGCGAATCCTACGCGCACCTGCCGATGCCCCGCATGACCAACACTTACATGCGTGCGGGTGAAAGCGACCCGCAGGAAATCATCGCTTCGGTGAAGAAGGGCATCTACTGCGCCAACCTCGGCGGTGGCCAGGTGGACATCACCAGCGGCAAGTTCGTGTTCTCGACCAGTGAGGCCTACCTGATCGAAGACGGCAAGATTACCGCGCCGGTGAAAGGGGCAACCCTGATCGGCAACGGTCCGGAGGCGATGAGCCGGGTGTCGATGGTCGGTAACGACCTGGCGCTGGACAGCGGGGTAGGGACTTGCGGCAAGGACGGGCAGTCGGTGCCGGTGGGGGTCGGCCAGCCGACCTTGAAGCTGGATGCGATTACCGTGGGCGGTACAGGGGCGTGACGGCCATCTGGGACCGCTTTGCGGTCCTTTCGCGACGCAAGGCCGCTCCCACAGGGATTGCGCCATGCAGAAATGGCTGTGCACTTACTGTGGGAGCGGCCTTGTGTCGCGATTGGGTCGCAAAGCGGCCCCAGGGTGATCAGCGTAACCCGCGCTGCAGTTCGTCGAGGTCGCGGATGTACTTGAACACTTTGCGCGCGGCGGCAGGCGGCTTGTTCCGCGCCTTCTCGTGCTGGGCATGGCGTACCAGCGAGCGCAGCTGCTGGCGATCGGTGTCGGGGTACTCATTGACGAAGCGCTCGAGGTCTTCGTCGTTACCGTCGATCAGCCGGTCGCGCCAGCGCTCCAGGCTGTGGAAGCGCTCGTTGTACTGGCGAGTCGAGCTGTCCATCTGTTCGAGCAGGGCTTGGATGGCATCCAGGTCCTGCACGCGCATCAGCTTGCCGACAAACGACATGTGGCGTTTGCGGGCACCGTGAGCGGTGTGCTTGCTGGCTTCGGCCAGGGCCTTGCGCAGCTCGTCGGTCAACGGCAGGCGGGCCAGGGTATCGGCCTTGAGCGTGGTTAGGCGCTCGCCGAGTTCGACCAGCGCATGCAGCTCGCGCTTGATCTGGGTTTTGCTTTTTTCGCCGTCGAAGGCGTCGTCGTTTGAATCAACCATGGTGGCAGTCCGCTAGAAATCGCCGCCATGATAACCAGTCGGGGGCCGCTTGTCCGGCCCGGTCGTAGAATGACCCTCGCCGAACGCAGAATTTGAGTGGAGAGAACCATGAGTGCAGTCCAGAGCGTAGGTCCGAAAGACCTGCCAGCATTGCAGGAGCAGGTCGAGGCGATCATCGCCGAGGCGCGCCGCCAGGGGGCCAGTGCCTGCGAAGTGGCGGTGTCGCTGGAGCAGGGCCTGTCCACCACGGTACGCCAGCGTGAGGTCGAAACGGTCGAGTTCAACCGCGACCAGGGCTTTGGCATCACCCTCTATGTGGGCCAGCGCAAAGGCTCGGCCAGCACCTCGGCCAGTGGCCCGGAAGCGATCCGCGAAACCGTCACCGCCGCCTTGGCGATTGCCAGGCATACCTCCGAGGACGAATGTTCCGGCCTGGCCGACGCAGCGCTGATGGCCCGCGAGATCCCGGACCTGGACCTGTACCACGACTGGGACCTCGAGCCGGAGAAGGCCATCGAGATGGCCCTGGCCTGCGAGGCGGCGGCGTTCGACGCTGACCCGCGCATCCTCAACGCCGACGGCACCACCCTCAATACCCACCAGGGCTGTCGCGTGTATGGCAACAGTCATGGTTTCATCGGTGGCTACGCCTCAACCCGGCACAGCCTGAGCTGCGTGATGATCGCCGAAGGCGACGGGCAGATGCAGCGTGACTACTGGTACGACGTGAACCGCCAGGGCAACCTGCTGGCAGACCCGCGTAGCATCGGCGTGCGCGCTGCCCAGCGTGCCGCCAGCCGCCTGGGTGCGCGGCCGGTGCCGACGTGCGAGGTGCCAGTGTTGTTCTCGGCCGAGTTGGCCGGTGGCCTGTTCGGCAGCTTCCTGTCGGCCATCTCCGGCGGCAACCTGTACCGCAAATCCTCGTTCCTGGAGGGGACCATTGGCCAGCGGCTGTTCCCTGCCTGGCTGACCCTCGACGAGCGCCCGCATATTCCGCGGGCACTGGGCAGTGCCGCATTCGATGGCGACGGCCTGGCTACCTATGCCAAGCCGTTCGTCGACAAGGGCGAGCTGGTGTCGTACCTGTTGGGTACCTATTCCGGGCGCAAGCTGGGTTTGCCAAGCACCGCCAACGCCGGTGGCGTGCACAACCTGTTCGTCAGCCATGGGGTCGAGGACCAGGCGGCGCTGATCCGGCGCATGGGGCGCGGGCTGCTGGTGACCGAGTTGATGGGACATGGCCTGAACATGGTGACGGGGGATTATTCCCGCGGCGCGGCAGGGTTCTGGGTTGAGAATGGCGAGATCCAGCACGCGGTGCAGGAAGTGACCATTGCCGGGAACATGAAAGACATGTTCCAGCAGATTGTCGCGATTGGCAGCGATCTTGAGACACGCAGCAACATTCACACCGGTTCGGTGCTGATCGAGCGGATGACCGTTGCTGGCAGCTGATCTTTAGCCTGTACCGGCCTATTCGCGGGTGAACCCGCTCCCACAAGTAATGCGCAGTCATCAAGTACGGCGCCGTCCCTGTGGGAGCGGGTTCACCCGCGAAGAGGCCGGTACAGGCGGTAGAGATTTCTCAATGCAACAAAAAAGACCCGGCCCCCACGCCGGGTTTTTTGTTTCATCACCTTCCTCTTGAAGTGATTCTGTTTATCACTTAATAATGAATATCATTATCCAGTAACCCGGCGATGATGTTCATGAAACCCGTCCTCCGCGAACTGCCCTACCTGGAAAACTGGCGCTGGCTCAGCCGCCGCATCCGCTGTGCGCTCGAGCCCGACGAGCCGCGTCTGATCGAGCATTACCTGGCTGAAGGCCGCTATCTGGTGTGCTGCACCGAGACCTCGCCGTGGACGGTGGCACTGACCTCCTTCCGCCTGCTGCTGGATACCGCCTGCGACCGCATGCTGCCCTGGCATTGGCGCTGCCTGTGCCTGGACCAGGCCTGGCGCCCACTGCTGGACCTGCGCAACCTCGACCGCGAGGCGCAAAACCAGCGTTGGCAGCCCTATGCCCTGCAGTTGGCCAATTGCCGCCTGCTGCCGTCGATCTCTCCCGATGAACTGATGCAAGGATTTGATGATGAGTGATACCCGTATCGAGCGTGACAGCATGGGCGAACTGCAGGTGCCGGCCCAGGCCCTGTACGGTGCCCAGACCCAGCGCGCGGTCGACAACTTCCCGATCAGCGGCCAGCGCATGCCGGCCCAGTTCATTCGCGCACTGCTGCTGGCCAAGGCCGCCGCAGCCAAGGCCAACGTCGAACTGGAGCAGCTGTCGAGCGCGCAAGGGCAGGCCATCGTAACCGCAGTCGAGCAACTGCTGGCGGGTGACTTCATCCAGCATTTCCCGGTGGATGTGTTCCAGACCGGCTCCGGTACCAGCTCGAACATGAACGCCAACGAGGTGATCGCCACGCTGGCCAGCCGCGTGCTGGGTGAGGCGGTCAACGCCAACGACCACGTCAACTGTGGCCAGAGCAGCAACGACATCATCCCGACCACCATTCATGTCAGCGCCGCTCTGGCCCTGCACGAGCAGCTGCTGCCTGCCCTGGCGCACCTGGTACAGGTGATAGAGGCCAAGTCGGCACAGGTGCATCAGTACGTGAAGACTGGTCGCACCCACCTGATGGACGCCATGCCAGTGCGCATGAGCCAGGTGCTCGATGGCTGGGCGGCGCAGATCAGTGGCGCCAAGGCACACATCGAAGCGACCCTGCCGAGCTTGCAGGCGCTGGCCCAGGGTGGCACTGCCGTGGGCACCGGCATCAACGCCCATCCACGGTTCGCTGCCGGTTTCGCCCATCAGCTCAGCGGCCTGACTCAGGTCGAGTTCACCCCCGGGCAGAACCTGTTCGCCCTGATCGGCTCGCAGGACACCGCCGTGGCCCTGTCTGGCCAGCTCAAGACTGCCGCCGTGGCGCTGATGAAGATCGCCAACGACTTGCGCTGGATGAACTCCGGCCCGCTGGCCGGGCTGGGCGAAATCGAACTGCAAGGTCTGCAGCCGGGCTCTTCGATCATGCCAGGCAAGGTCAACCCGGTGATCCCGGAGGCCACCGCCATGGTCGCCGCCCAGGTGATCGGCAATGACGCCACCATCGCCATCGCAGGCCAATCCGGCAACTTCGAGCTGAACGTGATGCTGCCGGTGATCGCCCGCAACCTGCTGGAGAGCATCGAACTGATGGCCAACGTCAGCCGCCTGCTCGCCGACAAGGCCATCGCCAGCTTCAAGGTCAACGAAAGCAAGCTCAAGGAAGCCCTGGCCCGCAACCCGATTCTGGTCACGGCGCTCAACCCGATCATCGGTTACCTCAAGGCCGCCGAAATCGCCAAGACCGCCTACAAGCAGGGGCGTCCGATCATCGATGTGGCGCTGGAGCATACCGACCTGTCGCGTGACCAGCTGGAAGCGCTGCTGGACCCGGAAAAACTCACTGCCGGTGGTATCTGACCCCGAGTCACGGCCCAAGCGCCAGCGATGGCCGCGTTGGTCATCGCCCAACCCATGCCTACGGAATTCACTGATATGCCCCATACCTTGCCTGCACTGCCTTACGCCTACACTGCGCTGGAACCGCACATCGACGCGCAGACCATGGAAATCCACCACTCCAGGCACCACCAGGCCTATGTCAATGGCCTCAACGCCGCCATCGAAGGCACCGAATGGGCTGAATGGCCGGTGGAAAAGCTGCTCGGCGCGGTCGGGCAATTGCCGGAAAACCTTCGTGGTGCAGTGATCAACCATGGCGGTGGGCACGCCAACCACAGCCTGTTCTGGACCGTGATGTCGCCGCAGGGTGGGGGAGAGCCGCAGGGCGCTCTGGCGCAGGCCGTCGACGCCCAGCTGGGCGGCTTCGCTGCCTTCAAGGAGGCCTTCACCAAGGCTGCGTTGACCCGCTTCGGCAGTGGCTGGGCCTGGCTCAGCGTGAGCCCGCAGAAAACCCTGGTGGTGGAAAGCAGCGGCAACCAGGACAGCCCGCTGATGCATGGCAACACGCCAATCCTCGGCCTGGACGTGTGGGAGCATGCCTACTACCTGAAGTACCAGAACCGTCGTCCGGAATACATCGGTGCCTTCTATAACGTCATTGACTGGGCGGAAGTGGAGCGCCGCTACCTCGAAACCCTGAAGTGAGTCTACCCGGTATGCGCTCTCAGATGATGTCTGTCAGCCGTGTGCGCCTGTTTCGCCTGGCGCTTGGGACTTTGCTGTTGCTGGCAGGCACTGCGCTGCTATTGGCGCGCGGCTTCGCCTGGTTGGACCTGGTCTGGCCAGCTTGGGGCTGTGCATCGGTTTGCGCCGGATGATGGGGCGTTCACCGGCTTCGCTGTGGGAGCGGCACATAACTCATTGAATTAGCGGGGACGCTGTGGAAGCGGCTTTAGCCGCGAACACCGGCGCAGCCGGTGCCATGCACCGCGTTGGATTCTTCGCGGCTAAAGCCGCTCCCACAGGGTACGCGTACCGCTTGCGAATTCAGTTCTCTACGCGATAGCGCAGCCCAAAGGACTGGGCAATCTCCCACAGGCGTTGTGCGCAAAAACGCTGTTCCCACACGGACCGTGCGGGCCAGCGAAATTCATTCGCCTTCGTCGAAGAAGTTGTTGATCAGCTCGACCAGCGCATCCATGGCTTCAACGTCCTGCTCACCTTCGGTATACAGGTGCACCTGGGTACCTTTGCCTGCTGCCAGCATCATCACCGCCATGATGCTCTTGCCATCCACCAGTTTGTCCGGTGCACGCCCAACCCTGACCTGGCAGGGGAAGCGGCCGGCAACGCCGACGAACTTGGCTGCCGCCCGGGCATGCAGACCCAGCTTGTTGATGATGGTGATTTCACGGGCGGGCATCGTGGGGCGGATCCTTGGGCTAGAGGTCGCGGTGGCGGACCTGGACGTTTTTCAGGGATTGCTGCAGCAACTGGCCAAGGCGCTCGGTGATGTACACCGAGCGGTGGTGGCCGCCGGTGCAGCCAATGGCAATGGTGACGTAGGCACGGTTGCTGGCGGCGAAGCGGGGCAGCCACTTGAGCAGGTAGCTGGAAATGTCGTTGAACATCTCTTCGACATCCGCCTGTGCGGCCAGGTAGTCGATCACCGGTTGCTCAAGGCCGGAGTGCTCACGCAGTTCGGGCTTCCAGTAGGGGTTGGGCAGGCAGCGCACATCGAACACCAGGTCGGCATCGACCGGCATTCCGCGCTTGAAACCGAACGACTCGACCAGGAACGCCGTTCCAGGTTCGGGCTGGTTGAGCAGGCGCAGCTTGATCGAATCACGCAGCTGGTACAGGTTCAGGCTGGTAGTGTCGATCTTCAGGTCGGCCAGGTCTGCAATCGGCCCCAGTAATTCGCTTTCCACCCGAATCGCTTCCGCGAGCGAGCGGTCGGCGTTGGTCAGCGGGTGGCGTCGGCGGGTTTCCGAGAAGCGCTTGAGCAGTACGTCTTCGTCGGCATCCAGGTACAGCACGTCGCACTGGATATGCCGGGCGCGGGCTTCTTCGAGCAACTCGGGGAAACGCGTCAGGTGGCTGGGCAGGTTGCGTGCGTCGATCGACACGGCAACCTTGGGTTGCAGTAATTCGGTGTTGATCAGCGCATTTTCCGCCAGCTGCGGCAGCAGCCCGGCGGGCAGGTTGTCAATGCAGTAGAAACCGTTGTCTTCCAGGACATCGAGGGCGGTGCTCTTGCCGGAGCCGGACCGGCCGCTGACGATGATCAGGCGCATGTTCAGTGCTCGTTCTGTACGTCCAGGACAACCTGGAACAGGGCCTCGCTGCTGGTGGCCGCACGCAGGCGATCACGGACCTCCTTGCGATCGAGCATGCTGGCAATCTGGCGCAGCAGTTCCAGATGGGCATCGGTGGCGGCTTCTGGCACCAGCAGGACGAACAGCAGGTCCACCGGCGCGCCATCGATGGCGTCGTAGTCGATAGGCGCTTCCAGGTGCAGCAGGGCGCTGACCGGAGCGGAACATCCTTCAAGCCGACAGTGCGGGATGGCGATGCCGTTGCCGAAACCGGTCGAGCCGAGTTTTTCCCGGGCGACCAGTTTTTCGAAGACGTCCTGCATCTCCAGTTCGGGCACTTGTTCGGCGATGACGGTGGCGACCTTTTCCAGGGCGCGCTTCTTGCTGCCGCCCGGCACGTTCACGAGGGAACGGCCGGGGGTCAGGATGGTTTCAAGTCGGATCATGGATGAGGGGGATCAGCGGGCGGCTGCACCTTGCAGCAGGCTTTGCTGTTTTTCCTTGTGTTTTTTCAGTTGGCGGTCGAGCTTGTCGGCCAAGGCGTCGATCGCTGCATACATGTCTTCGTGTTCGGCGTTGGCAACCACTTCGCCGCCGGGAATCTGCAAGGTCGCCTCGACCTTCTGCTGCAGCTTCTCGACTTTCATGATGACCTGCACGTTGGTGATCTTGTCGAAGTGACTTTCCACGCGAGCGAGCTTTTCAAGCACATAATCGCGCAGTGGCTGGGTGACTTCTACATGCTGTCCACTGATATTGACTTGCATACAGCTTCTCCTTTGTTGCCCGTGCATAAAGAGGCAGGTCTTGCACCTGCCCCACAAACGCTGTGGCACATCTCAGGGGCTACATCAGTCGCTTGCGCTCGCTCGACGGTGCGATGCCGAGGGACTCGCGGTACTTGGCGACGGTGCGACGGGCTACCTGGATGCCTTGTGCCTCCAGTAAACCAGCGATCTTGCTGTCACTCAATGGCTTTTTCTGATTTTCCGCCGCAACCAGTTTCTTGATGATCGCGCGGATCGCCGTAGACGAGCATTCTCCGCCTTCGGAGGTGCTGACGTGGCTGGAGAAAAAGTATTTCAGTTCGTAGATGCCACGCGGCGTGTGCATGTATTTCTGCGTGGTTACCCGCGAAATGGTCGACTCGTGCATGCCCACCGCTTCGGCGATGTCATGCAGCACCAGAGGCTTCATCGCTTCGTCGCCGTGGTCGAGGAAGCCGCGCTGGTGCTCGACGATCTGCGTGGCCACCTTCATCAGGGTTTCGTTGCGGCTTTGCAGGCTCTTGATGAACCAGCGCGCTTCCTGCAGCTGGTTGCGCATGAAGGTGTTGTCGGCGCTGGTGTCGGCCCGGCGCACGAAGCCGGCGTACTGCGGGTTGACGCGCAGGCGCGGAATGGCCTCCTGGTTCAGCTCTACCAGCCAGCGGTCGCTGTCCTTGCGTACGATGACGTCGGGTACCACGTACTCAGGCTCGCTGGACTCAATCTGCGAGCCGGGGCGCGGGTTGAGGCTTTGTACCAGCTCGATGACCTGGCGCAGCTCGTCTTCCTTGATTTTCATGCGACGCATCAGCTGGCTGTAGTCACGGCTGCCGAGCAGGTCGATGAAGTCGCTGACCAGGCGCTTGGCTTCGGCCATCCACGGGGTGCTCGCGGGCAGCTGGCGCAGTTGCAGCAACAGGCATTCGCCAAGGGTGCGGGCGGCAACGCCGGCTGGCTCGAACTGCTGGATGCGGTGCAGTACAGCTTCGACTTCGTCCAGCTCGATATCCAGCTCCGGGTCGAAACCGGCGCAGATCTCCTCGAGGGTGTCTTCCAGGTAGCCCTGGCCGTTGATGCTGTCGATCAGGGTGACGGCGATCAGGCGGTCGGTGTCGGACATCGGGGCCAGGTTGAGTTGCCACAACAGGTGGCTTTGCAGGCTTTCGCCGGCCGATGTACGGGTGGTGAAGTCCCACTCGTCGTCGTCGTTGCTCGGCAGGCTGCTGGCACTGGTCTGGTAGATGTCTTCCCAGGCGGTGTCGACCGGCAGCTCGTTGGGGATGCGCTCGCTCCACTCACCGTCTTCCAGGGTGTCGGCACTGGTGGTGCTTTCCTGGAAGCTGTTGTCCTGGACTTCGGCGGCCGGCTTGTTTTCGGCGTTGTCCGCCATCGGGTCGCTGTTGTCGAAGTCGTCGCCGTCTTCCTGACGTTCGAGCATCGGGTTCGACTCCAGCGCTTCCTGGATTTCCTGTTGGAGGTCCAGGGTAGAAAGCTGGAGCAGGCGGATGGCCTGTTGCAACTGCGGGGTCATCGTCAGTTGCTGGCCCATTTTTAGGACGAGCGATGGTTTCATGGCTGGGGCTTAATACCTTGTTCGCCGGCGCGCATGCGCCATCCACTACACGAGGGCGCCGGGGCGCCGGATAAAGCAAGTTTTATGCCTTAAATTGTAGCGTTTGCCTAGAGTACCGTAACAACTTTACCCGGGTTGCAGGGCGATTTGCCGGTACTCCAGGCGCGTGCCGGGCTCAGAGCCGGAACTCGTGGCCCAGGTAAACCTCTTTGACCAGGTCGTTGGCCAGGATGGTTTCGGCGTCGCCTTCGGCGATCAGCCGGCCATCATTGACGATATAGGCGGTTTCGCAGATATCCAGGGTCTCACGCACGTTGTGGTCGGTGATCAGTACGCCGATGCCCTTGGCCTTGAGGTGATGGATGATCTGCTTGATGTCGCCGACCGAAATCGGGTCGACACCGGCAAACGGTTCGTCCAGCAGGATGAACTTGGGTGCGGTCGCCAGCGCGCGGGCAATTTCCACGCGGCGGCGCTCACCACCGGAAAGGCTCATGCCGAGGTTGTCGCGAATGTGGCTGATGTGGAACTCCTGCAGCAGGCTTTCCAGCTCTTTGCGCCGGCCGTCGCGGTCGAGGTCCTTGCGGGTCTCGAGGATGGCCATGATGTTGTCGGCCACCGACAGCTTGCGGAAGATCGAGGCTTCCTGTGGCAGGTAGCCGATGCCGGCGCGGGCGCGACCATGCATGGGCTGGTGGCTGACATCGAGGTTGTCGATCAGCACGCGCCCCTGTTCGGCCTGGACCAGGCCGACGATCATGTAGAAGCAGGTGGTCTTGCCGGCGCCGTTGGGGCCGAGCAGGCCGACGATCTGGCCGCTGTCGATCGACAGGCTGACGTCACGCACGACCTGCCGCCCCTTGTAACTCTTGGCCAGGTGCTGGGCTTTGAGGGTTGCCATTTACTCGGCCTTCTTCTTGGGCTGGATCACCATGTCGATACGCTGACGCGGCGAAGTCACGTTGCCACCACGACCGGCGGTTGCCACCTGGGTCTTGGTGTTGTAGACGATCTTCTCGCCTTCGGTCGTGTTGCCTTCGTTCTCGACTTTGGCGCGGTCGGTGAGAACCACCAGGTCTTTCTGCGCCTGATACTGGATGGTCACGCCCCAGCCTTTCATCTTGTCCGGTTTGGCTGCGCTCTGCTGCTGCTCGAAGTAGGCCAGGTTGCCCACCGAGGTCACCACATCGATATCGCCGGAGGCGGAACGGGTGATGGTCACGGTGTTGCCTTTGATCATCATCGAACCCTGGGTGATGATCACGTCGCCGGTGTAGGTGGCCACACCCTGCTTGTCGTCCAGGTGGGCGTTGTCGGCCTGGATACGGATAGGCTGGTCACGGTCATTCGGCAGGGCGAGGGCGCTCGCGCTTCCCAGTGCTGCGCTCAGGCTGAGCAGAAGGGGGAGGGTTTTAACGAGCCTCATACTGTCCTCTTACGTTAGAGAGCAAGTCCATCTTGCCTTCTTTCAAATACGCTTTCATTCCTTTGCCCGTAGTTGTGCCACCGGCGCCGTCGATTCTAACGGCTTGCTCGGTCTGCGCATATTGCTTCTGCGGGAACACGGTCATGCGTGAGCTGGTAATGATCATTTCGCGCTGCTTTTCGTCGGTCCGGGCGACCCGTACGTTGTCGATCAGTTCGACTTCGCTGCCGTCCGGGTTGACTTCGGCGCGGGTGCTCTGCACATGCCAGGGATATTCGGTGCCGCGATACAGGTGCAGGTCCGGCGTGGTCAGCAGAGTGATTTCACTGGCCTTGAGGTGCTCGACCTTGTCCGCGGTCATTTCGTACTGCAGCTTGCCGTCGGGCAGGAACTGCAGGCTGTGGGCGTTGACCGCATAGTAGTCGATGGCGCTTTCGTCGACCTGGGCCACCGGCTTGTCGAGGAAGCTTTCCGGGCTGACATTCCAGTAGCCGATCGCTACCAGCAGCGCGGCGATCACTGCGAGCAGCGCAATGTTGCGGGCTTTCTTGCTGAACATGGGCAGCCTTACAGGTAATTGGCGTTGGCAGCGTCCAGGGTGCCCTGGGCGTGCATGATCAGTTCGCAGAATTCACGGGCTGCGCCTTCGCCGCCACGTGCCTGGGTCACGCCATGGGCGTGCTGGCGAACGAACGGCGCGGCGTTGGCCACCGCCATGCCCAGGGCGACCCGGCGGATCACCGGGAGGTCGGGCAGGTCGTCGCCCAGGTAGGCCACTTGAGCATAGCTCAGGCCCAGTTCGGCGAGCAGGCCATCGAGCACCACCAGTTTATCTTCGCGGCCCTGGTACAGGTGCGGGATGCCGAGGTTCTTCGCCCGGCGCTCGACTACCGGGGTCTTGCGCCCGCTGATGATCGCGGTGGTAACGCCCGAGGCCATGAGCATCTTGATGCCTTGGCCGTCGAGGGTGTTGAAGGTCTTGAATTCGCTGCCGTCCTCGAGGAAGTACAGGCGCCCGTCGGTGAGCACGCCGTCCACGTCGAACACTGCCAGCTTGATGTGCTTGCCGCGTTGCATGAGGTCCTGGTTCATTCCATTGCTCCTTTACATCACGCCGGCGCGCAGCAGGTCGTGCATGTTCAGGGCGCCGGTGGGGCGGTCCTCGCGGTCCACCACCACCAGGGCGCCGATCTTGTGGTCTTCCATGATCTTCAGGGCCTCGGCCGCGAGCATTTCGGCGCGGGCCGTCTTGCCGTGCACGGTCATGACCTGGTCGATCAGGGTGGTGTGGACGTCGATGTTGCGGTCCAGGCTGCGGCGCAGGTCGCCGTCGGTGAAGATCCCGGCCAGCTTGCCGTCGGCTTCGACGATCACGGTCATGCCCAGGCCTTTGCGGGACATTTCAAGGAGCGCGTCCTTGAGCAGGGTGCCGCGGGGCACCTGGGGCAGTTCGTCGCCGGCGTGCATCACGTTCTCCACCTTGAGCAGCAGGCGACGGCCCAATGCGCCACCCGGGTGCGAGAAGGCAAAGTCCTCGGCGGTGAAGCCGCGGGCTTCGAGCAGGGCAATGGCCAGCGCGTCGCCCAGCACCAGCGATGCGGTGGTGGAGGAGGTGGGGGCCAGGTTCAGCGGGCAGGCCTCTTGCTCGACGCGGGCGTCGAGGTTGACCTCGGCAGCCTGGGCCAATGGCGAGTCCGGGTTGCCGGTCAGGCTTATCAGCTTGATGCCCAGGCGCTTGATCAGTGGCAGCAGGGTGACGATTTCGGCGGTGCTGCCGGAATTCGACAGGGCAAGGATGACATCATCGCGGGTGATCATGCCCATGTCGCCATGGCTGGCTTCGGCCGGGTGCACGAAAAACGCCGGTGTGCCGGTGCTGGCCAGGGTGGCGGCGATCTTGTTGCCGATGTGCCCGGACTTGCCCATGCCGACCACGACGACCCGGCCCTTGCTGGCCAGGATCAGTTCGCAGGCCTTGACGAAATTGTCGTCGATGCGCGCCAGCAGGGCCTCTACGGCCTCGAGTTCCAGGCGCAGGGTGCGTTGGGCGGATTGGATCAGCTCGCTGGATTGGCTCATGTCGAAAAAGCAATGCCTGATGAAAAGGCGGCGATTATAGCTGCAATGAAAGAAACCCTCACGCTTTCGATTGCCGTGGTGAATGTCTCGCCAGCCTGTCGCAGGGCTGAACGAGTCGCTAGCCGACCTTGGGGCGGCGCTGTCAGCGGTGCTATAGTTCGCCGCTATTCGGCCTGCCAGGGGCGCTTGTGCCTTCCAGATGAAGGCCGACGTCCATTAGGACAAGGCTGCACTAGCAAGGAGTCTAGATGAGTGTGGATAGCGCCTACGCGGTCGAGTTGAAGGGGGTTACCTTCAAACGCGGTTCGCGCAGCATTTTCAGCAACGTCGACATTCGCATCCCGCGCGGCAAGGTCACCGGTATCATGGGGCCATCGGGTTGCGGCAAGACCACGTTGCTCCGCCTGATGGGCGCGCAGTTGCGCCCCTCCAGCGGTGAGGTCTGGGTTGCCGGGCAGAACCTGCCGACGTTGTCGCGCAGTGACCTGTTCGACGCCCGCAAGCAAATGGGGGTGCTGTTCCAGAGCGGCGCGCTGTTCACCGATCTCGATGTGTTCGAGAACGTCGCGTTCCCGCTGCGCGTGCATACCCAGCTGTCGGACGAGATGATCCGCGATATCGTGCTGATGAAGCTGCAGGCCGTGGGGCTGCGCGGTGCCATCGACCTGATGCCCGACGAGCTGTCCGGTGGCATGAAGCGCCGTGTGGCGCTGGCCCGGGCGATTGCCCTGGACCCGCAGATCCTCATGTACGACGAGCCGTTCGTCGGCCAGGACCCAATTGCCATGGGTGTATTGGTGCGTCTGATCCGCTTGCTGAACGACGCCTTGGGTATCACCAGCATCGTCGTTTCCCACGACCTGGCGGAAACTGCCAGCATCGCCGACTACATCTATGTGGTAGGTGACGGCCAGGTGCTGGGCCAGGGGACGCCTGACGAGCTGATGGGCTCGGACAACCCCCGTATTCGCCAGTTCATGAAGGGCGACCCGGACGGCCCGGTGCCTTTCCACTTCCCTGCGCCTGACTACCGCGCCGACCTGCTGGGAGCGCGTTGATGCGCAGAAAATCCTTACTCGAACGCGTCCGCCTGCTGGGGCGCTCGGCCATCGACGTGCTGGCCGTGCTGGGGCGCTCCTGCCTGTTCCTGTTCCATGCGCTGATCGGCCGTGGCGGCATTGGTGGCGGCTTCCAGCTGCTGACCAAACAGCTGTACTCGGTGGGCGTGCTGTCGCTGGCGATCATCGTCGTGTCCGGGGTGTTCATCGGCATGGTGCTGGCGCTGCAGGGCTTCAGCATCCTGACCAAGTACGGCTCGGAGCAGGCAGTGGGGCAGATGGTCGCCCTGACCCTGCTGCGCGAGCTCGGCCCGGTGGTGACGGCGTTGCTGTTCGCCGGCCGTGCCGGTTCGGCGCTGACCGCAGAAATCGGCAACATGAAGTCCACCGAGCAGTTGTCGAGCCTTGAAATGATCGGCGTCGACCCGCTCAAGTACATCGTTGCGCCGCGCCTGTGGGCCGGTTTCATCTCGCTGCCGTTGCTGGCGCTGATTTTCAGCGTGGTCGGTATCTGGGGTGGCTCGTGGGTGGCGGTGGACTGGCTGGGCGTCTACGAGGGCTCGTTCTGGGCCAACATGCAGAACAGTGTTTCGTTCACCGACGACGTGCTCAACGGGCTGATCAAGAGCCTGGTATTTGCCTTCGTCACGACCTGGATCGCCGTATTCCAGGGGTACGACTGTGAGCCCACCTCAGAAGGGATCAGCCGTGCCACCACCAAGACCGTGGTCTATGCCTCGTTGGCAGTGCTGGGTCTGGACTTTATTCTGACCGCCTTGATGTTTGGAGATTTCTGATGCAAAACCGCACCCTGGAAATCGGTGTCGGCCTGTTCCTTCTGGCCGGGATCCTGGCGCTGCTGCTGCTCGCCCTGCGTGTCAGCGGGCTGTCGGCCAGCCCGAGCAGCGATACCTATAAAGTTTATGCCTACTTCGACAATATCGCCGGTTTGACGGTCAGAGCTAAAGTGACCATGGCCGGTGTGACCATCGGCAAGGTTACCGCCATCGATCTGGACCGTGATTCCTACACCGGTCGAGTGACGCTGCAACTGGACAAGTCGGTGGACAACCTGCCGACCGACTCCACGGCCTCGATCCTCACTGCCGGGTTGCTTGGCGAGAAGTACATCGGCATCAGCGTGGGCGGTGAGGACCAGGTGCTCAAGGACGGCGGGACCATCCACGACACCCAGTCGGCGCTGGTGCTGGAAGATCTGATTGGCAAGTTCCTGCTCAACTCCGTTGGCAAGGAACCGAAAGAAGCGCAACCGGCTAATTAAGGAGTTTCCATGATTTCGATCCTGCGACGTGGCCTGCTGGTCCTGCTGGCGGCCTTCCCCCTGATGGCAATGGCCGCGCAGTCGCCGCACGATGTGGTGCAGAGCACCACCACCGAACTGCTGGGTGAGCTCAAGGCCAACAAGGAGCAGTACAAGTCCAACCCGCAAGCGTTCTACGACACCCTTGACCGGATCCTCGCGCCCGTGGTGGATGCCGACGGTATTTCCAAAAGCATCATGACCGTCAAGTATTCGCGCAAGGCCACCCCCGAGCAGATGCAGCGCTTCCAGGAAAACTTCAAGCGCAGCCTGTTCCAGTTCTACGGTAACGCGCTGCTGGAGTACAACAACCAGGGTATCGTCGTAGACCCGGCCAAGGCCGATGACGGCAAGCGCGCCTCCGTAGGCATGAAGGTCACCGGCAACAATGGCGCCGTGTACCCGGTGCAGTACACCCTGGAAAATCTGGGTGGCGAATGGAAAGTGCGTAACGTGATCGTCAACGGCATCAACATCGGCAAGCTGTTCCGCGACCAGTTCGCCGACGCCATGCAGCGCAATGGCGGCGACCTGGACAAGACCATCGACGGCTGGGCCGGCGAAGTGGCCAAGGCCAAGCAGGCTGCCGACAACTCGCCAGAGAAGACCGTCAAATGAGTGAGGCCGGTGTAAGCATGGCCGAGCCGGGCGTGCTGCGCCTGGAAGGCGTGCTGGACTATCGCAGCGGGCCGGCCCTGCGCAAGCAGGGCAAGGCGCTGATCGCGGCCTGCCGCGAGGCGCAGATGGTGCTCGATTGCTCGGCAGTGCAGCGCTCCACCAGTGTCGGCCTGTCGTTGCTGCTGGCTTTCATGCGCGATGCCCAGGCCGCCGGCAAGGGGTGCCTGGTGCGCGGCATGCCCGACGACATGCGGGAAATTGCCGAGGTCTATGACCTCGATGAAGTGCTGGCAACCTGATGGCCCGGCACGGATGATGGCCCCTCGGTCAGCGAAGCCCTCGTTGGGCTTCGCAGGCGAGGGGCTTTTTTGTATGATGGCCGACCCGTGCGCATCGGGCGCCGATTGAGGTTGAGCATGCAGGCCGTAGAAGTTAAAAGCTTCCTTGAAGAGAAATTGCCGGGTTCCCGGGTCGAAGTTGAAGGCGAAGGCTGCAACTTCCAGTTGAACGTGATCAGCGACGAGTTGGCTGGCCTGAGCCCGGTCAAACGCCAGCAGGCGATCTATGCTCACCTGAATCCGTGGATCGCCAATGGCAGCATCCATGCGGTAACCATGAAATTTTTCAGCAGCGCAGCCTGGGCTGAGCGCACCTGAGCCAACGTGGCGGCGAGATTCCAATGGACAAACTGATTATTACTGGCGGCGCTCGCCTTGATGGCGAGATCCGTATTTCGGGCGCGAAGAACGCAGCCCTGCCGATTCTGGCGGCGACCCTGCTGGCCGACGGCCCGGTCACCGTGGGCAACCTGCCGCACCTGCACGACATCACCACCATGATCGAGCTGTTCGGCCGCATGGGCATCGAGCCGGTGATCGACGAAAAGCTGGCGGTCGAGATCGATCCTCGCACCATCAAGACCCTGGTCGCGCCTTACGAGCTGGTCAAGACCATGCGCGCCTCGATTCTGGTGCTGGGCCCGATGGTCGCCCGTTTCGGCGAGGCCGAAGTGGCCCTGCCTGGCGGTTGCGCCATTGGTTCGCGCCCGGTCGACCTGCACATCCGTGGCCTCGAGGCCATGGGCGCGAAGATCGAAGTCGAAGGCGGCTACATCAAGGCCAAGGCGCCTGAGGGTGGCCTGCGCGGTGCGCACTTCTTCTTCGACACCGTCAGCGTGACCGGTACCGAGAACATCATGATGGCCGCAGCCCTGGCCAAGGGCCGCAGCGTGCTGCAGAACGCCGCGCGCGAGCCGGAAGTGGTCGACCTGGCCAACTTCATCAACGCCATGGGCGGCAACGTCCAGGGCGCTGGTACCGACACCATCGTCATCGATGGCGTCGAGCGCCTGGCTTCGGCCAGCTACCGGGTGATGCCGGACCGTATCGAGACCGGTACCTACCTGGTTGCCGCTGCCGTGACCGGTGGCCGCGTCAAGGTCAAGGACACCGACCCGACCATCCTTGAAGCAGTACTGGAAAAACTCAAGGAAGCCGGCGCCGACATCAACACCGGCGAAGACTGGATCGAGCTGGACATGCACGGCAAGCGGCCGAAAGCCGTCAACCTGCGTACCGCCCCGTACCCGGCGTTCCCGACCGACATGCAGGCGCAGTTCATCTCGCTCAACGCCATTGCCGAAGGCACCGGTGCAGTGATCGAGACGATCTTCGAAAACCGCTTCATGCACGTCTACGAAATGCACCGCATGGGCGCGCAGATCCAGGTCGAAGGCAACACTGCCATCGTCACTGGCGTCAAGGCGCTGAAAGGCGCCCCGGTAATGGCCACCGACCTGCGTGCTTCCGCCAGCCTGGTGCTGTCGGCGCTGGTAGCCGAAGGCGATACCCTGATCGATCGCATCTACCACATCGACCGTGGTTACGAGTGCATCGAAGAAAAACTGCAGATGCTGGGCGCGAAGATCCGTCGCGTACCGGGCTAGTAGCCCTTCGGCATACCGTGTGGGAGCGGGCTTGCCCGCGAATACCGGCAGAGCCGGTGCCATGCACCGCGCTGGTTGCTTTGCGGGCAAGCCCGCTCCCACAATGAATCAAATGCGGCCGGGCTCGACGCCCGGCCGGCAGTAGCCGCTTAAGGACCGACGTTCCAATGTTGACCATCGCGCTTTCCAAAGGCCGTATTCTCGACGATACCCTGCCGTTGCTGGCCGAGGCCGGTATCGTGCCGACCGAGAACCCGGACAAGAGCCGCAAACTGATCATCCCCACCACGCAGGACGATGTGCGCCTGCTGATCGTGCGTGCCACCGACGTGCCGACCTATGTCGAGCATGGTGCCGCCGACCTGGGTGTGGCCGGCAAGGATGTGCTGATGGAGTACGGCGGCCAGGGCCTATACGAGCCCCTGGACCTGCAGATTGCCCGTTGCAAGCTGATGACCGCTGGCGTAGTCGGCGCACCCGAGCCCAAGGGCCGTCTGCGCGTGGCTACCAAGTTCGTCAACGTAGCCAAGCGCTACTACGCCGAACAGGGCCGCCAGGTCGACATCATCAAGCTGTATGGCTCGATGGAGCTGGCACCGCTGATCAACCTCGCCGACAAGATCATCGACGTTGTCGACACCGGCAACACCCTGCGTGCCAACGGCCTGGAGCCCCAGGAACTGATCGCCACGATCAGCTCGCGCCTGGTGGTCAACAAGGCCTCCATGAAAATGCAGCACGCCCGTATCCAGAGCCTGATCGACACGCTGCGCGGAGCGGTCGAATCGCGACACCGCGGCTGACTCACTACCTTCTGTGCGCGACCTTCGCTGTCGCGCCCGTCTATCCGCGTCATAGCCATTTTTCTCGGGTGCCCGCGCGGATGGACTGGTAGCCTAGGGCGCCTGAGCATTCGCCATTAATCGAGGCCCTCGCCATGACCGTGTCCACTGCAATTGCCCGTCTCAACGCTGCTGATCCGGATTTCGCCCGACATCTGGATCATCTGCTGAGCTGGGAAAGTGTGTCCGATGACGCGGTCAACCAGCGGGTGCTCGACATCATCAAGGCCGTGCGCGAGCGTGGCGATGCCGCATTGGTGGAGTTCACCCAGCGTTTCGATGGTGTCGACGCCAAATCGATCGACGACCTGATTCTCGGTCGCGAGCGCCTGGAACTGGCCCTGACCCGCATTACCCCGGTCCAGCGCGAAGCCCTGGAAAAGGCTGCCAACCGTGTGCGCATGTATCACGAGCGGCAGAAACAGGACTCCTGGCAGTACACCGAGGCCGACGGCACCGTGCTGGGCCAGAAGGTCACCCCGCTGGACCGCGCCGGCCTGTATGTGCCGGGTGGCAAGGCGTCATACCCGTCGTCGGTACTGATGAACGCCATCCCGGCCAAGGTTGCCGGCGTGGCCGAAGTGGTAATGGTTGTGCCGACCCCGCGTGGCGAGGTCAACGAACTGGTGCTGGCGGCTGCCTGCATCGCCGGTGTCGACCGGGTGTTCACCGTCGGTGGCGCCCAGGCTGTCGCCGCGCTGGCCTACGGTACCGAAAGCGTGCCGCAGGTGGACAAGATCGTCGGCCCGGGCAACATCTACGTCGCCACCGCCAAGCGCCACGTGTTCGGCCAGGTGGGTATCGACATGATCGCCGGCCCGTCGGAAATCCTCGTGGTGTGCGACGGCCAGACCGACCCGGACTGGATCGCCATGGACCTGTTCTCCCAGGCAGAACACGACGAAGATGCCCAGGCCATCCTGGTCAGCCCGGACGCCGCCTTCCTCGACCGCGTTGCCGCCAGCATCGACAAGCTGCTGCCGACCATGGAACGTGCCGAGATCATCGAGAAGTCGATCAATGGCCGTGGCGCGCTGATTCAGGTGCGTGACATGCAGCAGGCCATTGAAGTGGCCAACCGCATTGCACCGGAGCACCTGGAGCTGTCGGTGGCCGAGCCGCAGGCCTGGCTGCCGCACATCCGCCACGCTGGCGCAATCTTCATGGGCCGCCACACCAGCGAAGCGCTGGGCGACTACTGCGCAGGGCCCAACCACGTGCTGCCGACCTCTGGTACCGCGCGTTTCTCGTCGCCACTGGGGGTGTATGACTTCCAGAAGCGTTCGTCGATCATTTTCTGCTCCGAGCAGGGGGCGTCCGAGCTGGGCCACACCGCCTCGGTCCTGGCCCGTGGCGAGTCGCTGACCGCACACGCCCGCAGCGCTGAATACCGCATCCTGACCCAAGAGAAGGGGAACTGAACATGAGTCGATTCTGGAGCCCCTTCGTCAAGGACCTGGTGCCTTACGTGCCGGGCGAGCAGCCCAAGCTGGCCCGCCTGGTCAAGCTGAACACCAACGAAAACCCCTACGGCCCGTCGCCCAAGGCCCTGGAAGCCATGCGCGGCGAGCTGAACGACAACCTGCGCCTGTACCCGGACCCGAATGGTGACCGGCTGAAGCAGGCGGTGGCCGAGTACTACGGCGTAACCCCGGCACAAGTGTTCGTCGGCAACGGCTCGGACGAGGTACTGGCGCACATCTTCCACGGCCTGTTCCAGCACGACGCGCCGCTGCTGTTCCCGGACATCAGCTACAGCTTCTACCCGGTGTACTGCGGCCTGTACGGTATCGCGTTCGAGCAGGTGGCGCTGGACCCACAGTTCCAGATCCGCATCGAGGACTACAACAAGCCCAACGCCGGCATCATCTTCCCCAACCCCAACGCGCCGACCGGCTGCCTGATGCCGCTGCAGGCGGTGGAGCAGTTGCTTCAGGCCAACCGTGATTCGGTGGTGGTGGTCGATGAAGCCTACATCGACTTCGGTGGTGAAACGGCGATCAGCCTGGTGGGCCGCTACGACAACCTGCTGGTTACCCAGACCCTGTCCAAGTCGCGCTCGTTGGCCGGGCTGCGGGTTGGCCTGGCGGTGGGCCACCCGGACCTGATCGAGGCGCTGGAGCGGATCAAGAACAGCTTCAACTCCTACCCGCTGGACCGTGCGGCGATTGTTGGCGCGGCGGCGGCGTTCGAGGACCGCGAGTACTTCGAGGAAACCTGCCGCAAGGTGATCGACAGCCGCGAGGTTTTGGTCGGGCAGCTGCAGGGCAAGGGCTTCGAAGTGCTGCCGTCGGCGGCCAACTTCATCTTCGCCCGCCATCCGCAAAAAGACGCCGGTGAGCTGGCTGCACGCCTGCGCGAGCAGGGCGTGATCGTGCGCCACTTCAAGCAGCCGCGCATTGCCCAGTTCCTGCGCATCACCATCGGCACGCCAGAGATGAACCAGGCGTTGATCGATGCGTTGAACTGACGGTATCGTCGCCGCTTCCACGGGGTAAACAGGCCCTGGAGAAGCAACTTTCTTTACTGACTGTGCTGGCCTCATCGCCGGCAAGCCAGCTCCCACAGGTACTGCACATGGCTTGAGGTCGGTGCGGTCAATGTGGGAGCGGGCTTGCCGGCGATTGCGTCAGTACAGGCAGCGCAATGACAAACCCCTTGCTCGCTAGTAAGCTAAGCTAATTCATCGGATGATTGGTTGAGTTACGTGAGCACCGAATTGAACAAGCGTTCACTGGTCGAGTTGGCCGTCGAGCGCATGCGCGAACGGATCATGCTTGGCGACTGGCAAGTCGGTCAGCGCCTGCCGACCGAGCCGGAACTGGCCGTGCAACTGGGCATCAGTCGCAACACAGTGCGCGAGGCCATGCGCGTGCTTGCGTTCAGCGGCCTGGTGGAGATCCGCCAGGGCGATGGCAGCTACCTTCGCACGGCCCAGGACCCGCTACAGGCGGTACAGGCGATGTCGCGCTGTACGCCCGAGCAGGCCCGTGAAACCCGGCACATCCTCGAAGCCGAGGCCATCGGCCTGGCTGCATTGCGCCGAACCGATGCCGACCTGCAGGCACTGCGTGATGCCCTGGCCAACAGTGCCGGGCATTTTCACGGTGATATCGATGCCTACGTGGCCTGCGACCTGGTGTTTCACCAGCGGCTGGTCGATGCCGCCCATAACCCAGCCTTGAGCGAGCTGTACCGGTACTTTTCCGGGGTGGTGGCGGCCGCGCTGCAGCACAACATGGCGACCGTGCCGCGCTGCCAGGCCACGTTCGACCTGCATGGGCAAATCCTTGCCGCCATCGAGCAACGCGATGCGGAGCAGGCCAAGCGCCTGAGCCGTACTCTTATCGAATCCTGACTCCGAGAAAGCCATGGCTGATTCCATCACCCGTAACACCCCGCCGAGCGAGCGGGACCTCGATGAGTTGCTGATCGACGCCGAGGCTGACGACGAGCAGGTCCAACAGCAGCCGGTACTACTGCAGCGGCCTTGGCTGTTGTTGCTGGGCCTGGTGCTGGTGGCATTGAACCTGCGCCCGGCATTGTCGAGCATGGCGCCGGTGCTGGGCCTGGTGTCCGAAGGCTTGGGGCTGAATGCCTCGCAGGCCGGTTTGTTGACTACCTTGCCAGTGCTATGCCTGGGCCTGTTCGCCCCGTTGGCGCCGGTGCTGGCGCGGCGTTTTGGCAGCGAGCGGGTGATTCTCGGCATCCTCGCCACCCTGGCGCTTGGCATCGTCGTGCGCAGTAGCCTAGGGGCTACCGGGGTGTTCCTCGGCAGCCTCATCGCGGGGGCCAGCATCGGCATCATTGGCGTGCTGTTGCCGGGTATCGTCAAGCGCGACTTCCCGCAGCACGCCGGCACACTGACCGGTGTCTATACCATGGCGCTGTGCCTGGGGGCGGCGATGGCGGCGGGGGCGACCGTCCCGCTGGCGCAGCATTTCGACGGCAGCTGGGCGCTGGGGCTGGGCTTCTGGGCAGTGCCGGCCCTGCTGGCCATGCTGGTATGGCTGCCGCAGGCCCGCCAGGGGCATGGCCTGCACAAGGTGGCCTATCGCGTGCGTGGGCTGTGGCGTGATCCGCTGGCCTGGCAGGTGACCCTGTACATGGGCCTGCAGTCGTCACTGGCTTATATAGTCTTTGGTTGGTTGCCATCGATCCTGATCGGCCGCGGCCTGAGCCCGACCGAGGCGGGGCTGGTGCTGTCGGGGTCGGTGATCGTGCAACTGGTCAGTTCGCTCAGTGCGCCCTGGCTGGCCACTCGCGGCAAGGACCAGCGCCTGGCGATCGTGCTGGTCATGCTGATTACCCTGGCTGGCCTGTTCGGTTGCCTGTATGCGCCGCTTTCCGGGCTGTGGGGCTGGGCGGTGGTGCTGGGCCTGGGGCAGGGCGGTACCTTTGCCCTGGCGCTTACCTTGATCGTGCTGCGCTCGAAAGATGCCCATGTCGCTGCGAACCTGTCGAGCATGGCGCAGGGGGTGGGTTATACCCTGGCGTCGATGGGGCCGCTTGCGGTGGGGCTGGTGCATGACTTGACCGGTGGCTGGTCGGCAGTCGGGTGGATTTTTGCCGTGCTTGGGGTGGGTGCCATCGTGTTCGGCCTGGGGGCCGGGCGGGCGTTGCATGTGCAGGTGAGCAGCGAGAAAGTCTGAAGGGGGGGGTAGCAGTGCTGGCCTCTTCGCGGGTAAACCCGCTCCCACGGGAATCGCACACATCTTGAAGCAGTGTGGTACCTGTGGGAGCGGGTTTACCCGCGAAAGGGCCGGTACTGGCATAACCAACCGGGGCAGATTATCGTGCTGCTTTCATCCCCAGGACGGACCAGCCCCCATGAGCGACGCCAACCGCGACCTGATCACCCGCTTCTACCAGGCCTTCCAGCGCCTGGATGCCGAGGCCATGGTCGCCTGCTACAGCGACGATATCGTCTTCAGCGACCCGGTCTTCGGCACCTTGCGTGGCAAGGATGCAGGCGACATGTGGCGAATGCTCACCAGCCGGGCCAAGGACTTCACCCTGACCTTCGACAACGTCCGCGCCGATGAACGCACCGGGGCCGCACATTGGGTGGCCACCTACCTGTTCAGCCAGACCGGCCGCATCGTGGTCAACGATATCCAGGCGCGTTTCGTGATCCGTGACGGGCGGATCTGCCTGCACGATGACCAATTCGACTTGTGGCGCTGGTCGCGGCAGGCGCTGGGCGTGCCAGGCATGCTGCTGGGCTGGTCGCCGCTGGTGCAGAACAAGGTACGCCAGCAGGCGTTCAAAGGATTGCGCGCATACCAGCAGGCCCAGGGTGAGTGAATCCGTCCAGATCGCCGCCAGCAAACCTTGGTATGTCTACCTGGTAAGGGCGGCCAATGGTTCGTTGTATTGCGGCATCAGCGATGACCCGCAGCGGCGCTTTCTGGCGCACCAGAAAGGGCAGGGCGCGCGTTACTTCAAGACCAGCCCGGCCCAGGCGCTGGTGTATGTGGAGCAATGGCCGGACAAGGGCGAGGCGTTACGCCAGGAGCGGCTGGTGAAGCGGCTGCGCAAGTCGGCGAAGGAGGCGTTGGTTGCTTCCTATGGCGCAGTATTGGCTGCCAATTAGGGCCGCTTCGCACCCCATCGTCGCGGTTCGTCGCTGTGGCAAGCCAGCTCCCACTTCGACTGCATGGACCTCTGGCCTGTGCAGTACCTGTGGGAGCTGGCTTGCCGGCGATGGGCTGCCCAGCAGCCCCGGGGCCATCAGTCCTTGCGCCGCTTCAACTGATCCACCAAGGTGGTCGGAAGGCCCTTGATGATCAAGGTCCCTGCCTCTTCGTCATACTCGACCTTGTCCCCCAGCAGATGCGCTTCGAAGCTGATCGACAACCCCTCGGCACGCCCGGTGAAACGGCGGAACTGGTTGAGGGTGCGCTTGTCTGCGGGGATTTCCGGCGACAGGCCGTAGTCCTTGTTGCGGATGTGGTCGTAGAACGCCTTGGGCCGGTCCTCGTCGATCAGGCTGGACAGCTCTTCCAGCGTGACCGGCTCGCCCAGCTTGGTCTGGGTTGTGGCGTACTCGACCAGGGTCTGGGTTTTTTCGCGGGCGGACTCTTCCGGCAGGTCTTCGCTCTCGACGAAGTCACTGAAGGCCTTGAGCAGGGTGCGGGTTTCCCCCGGGCCGTCGACGCCCTCCTGGCAGCCAATGAAGTCGCGGAAGTAGTCCGAAACCTTCTTGCCGTTCTTGCCCTTGATGAACGAAATGTACTGTTTGGAGTTCTGGTTGTTCTTCCACTCCGACAGGTTGATGCGCGCCGCCAGATGCAACTGGCCAAGATCCAGGTGGCGCGAAGGCATCACATCGAGCTCGGCGTTCACCGCCACGCCTTCGCTGTGGTGCAGCAGGGCGATCGCCAGGTATTCGGTCATGCCTTGCTGGTAGTGGGCAAACAGGATGTGGCCGCCGGTGGACAGGTTGGACTCTTCCATCAGCTTCTGCAGGTGCTCCACGGCCACGCGGCTGAAGGCGGTGAAGTCCTTTTCTTCGTCCAGGTACTGCTTCAGCCAGCCGCTCAGCGGGTAGGCACCGGACTCGCCGTGAAAAAAGCCCCAGGCCTTGCCTTGCTTGGCGTTGTAGCTGTCATTAAGGTCGGCCAGCAGGTTTTCGATGGCGTCGGAGGCGGCCAGTTCGGAATCGCGGGCATGCAGCACGGCGGGGCTGCCATCGGGCTTTTTGTCGATCAGGTGAACGATGCAATGACGGATTGGCATGGGATTCTCGGCGAGCTGCAAAAGTCGGCCAGTTTACCCCAGACGCAAGGCGATGCAGTGGCCGGATGTTGGCAGAAATGCCGGTTGTTCGTTTTTTGTTCAAATTTGCGCGTTTTAAGCTAAAACCCCCGAAAAACCTGCATTAAATCGAAGCGCGCAGCGGATATTTATCCGTTCCTGTGGTAGCTTTGCGCGGTCTTGCGCCCTTGTGTGGCGCATTGCTGGCAGCGTGCTGTCGTCGTGTCGAACCAAACGTCGATTTGCGTATCTACATACGCGATTGGCGCGGCCCTCCACTTACAGGGGCTGGCCCGATAACGTCGTAGTTCGCTGCATAACCATCGAATTTGATAGGGAAGGAACACCACCATGGCATTGACCAAAGACCAACTGATTGCCGACATCGCCGAATCGATCGCCGCGCCAAAAGCCACCGCCAAGAACGCTCTGGAGCAACTGGGCCAGATCGTTGCCGATCAGCTGGAAAACGGCGCTGAAATCACTCTGCCAGGCATCGGCAAGCTGAAAGTCACCGAGCGTCCTGCCCGTACCGGCCGCAACCCTTCGACTGGCGCTGCCATCGAAATCGCTGCCAAGAAAGTCGTCAAGTTCGTTCCAGCCAAAGTGCTGACCGACGCCATCAACAAGTAATTGTTGAAGCTTTGACAAAACCGCGCCCGGCTTGCCCGGGCGCGGTTTTTTCATGCCTGGGTTTTACGCCCGGCGTGCCAGGCCTGGCGCGCGGCATCGTCGTGGAAGCTCCAGGCGACCATGCGGCTTTGCTTCTGCCCTTGGCCCATTTCGCTGATGCGCACGGCCTTGGCGCCCGCTTTCCTGAGCGCGGCCTCGATCCCCGGCAGGTTGCTGGCCTTGGACACCAGGCTGGTGAACCACAGTACCTGTTCGGCGTACTGCACGCTTTCACCGACCAGTTGGCTGACAAAGCGGATCTCGCCGCCCTCGCACCACAGTTCGTTGTTCTGGCCACCGAAGTTGAGCACCGGCAGCTTGCGCCTGGGGTCCTGCTTGCCCAGGTTCTTCCACTTGCGCTGGCTGCCACGGGTGGCTTCGTCGCGTGAGGCATGGAAGGGCGGGTTGCACAGAGTCAGGTCGAAGCGTTCGCCCTCCTGCAGCAGGCCACTGAGGATGTGCGCACGGTTGGCCTGCTGGCGCAGGGTGATGGCCTTGCTCAGGCCGTTGGCCTGGACGATGGCCTTGGCCGAAGCCAGGGCCACGGGGTCGATGTCCGAGCCGAGGAAGCGCCAGCGGTAATCGCTGTGGCCCAGCAGCGGGTAAATGCAGTTGGCACCCACGCCGATGTCCAGCGCACGCACCTGGGCGCCCTTGGGGATCTCGCCGGCATTGTCCTCGGCCAGCAGGTCGGCAGCCACGTGGATGTAGTCGGCACGGCCGGGAATCGGCGGGCACAGGTAGTCGGCAGGTATATCCCAGTGCTGGATGCCGTACTGGGCCTTGAGCAGGGCACGGTTGAACACCCGTACGGCTTCGGGGTTGGCGAAGTCGATGCTGGGCTTGCCGTGGGGGTTGGTGATGGTGAAGCGCGCCAGGTCAGGGTGGGCCTTGATCAGGCTGGGGAAGTCGTAGCGGCCCTGGTGGCGGTTGCGCGGGTGCAGGGTGGGTTTGTTCGGGGTCATGGCAGTGTCCAGCCCTATACGAGCGGTGGCTGATAGAGCCTGGGGCTGCTTTGCAGCCCTTTCGCGACACAAGGCCGCTCCTACAGGATTGCGGCGCCCTTCAGACCGGCGCCGTCCCTGTAGGAGCGGCCTTGTGTCGCGAAAGGGCCGCAAAGCGGCCCCAGCTTTTTCTCTAGTGATTAAAGCGCTGCAATCCGAGCATGCTGCTCGGTGAAGTTGGCCAGGGCCTGTTCGGACTCGGCCAGCTTGGCGCGCTCTTTTTCGATCACGGCAGGCGGTGCCTTGTCGACGAAGGCGGCGTTGGACAGCTTGCCACCCACGCGTGCCACTTCACCCTGCAGGCGCTGGATTTCCTTGTTCAGGCGCGCCAGCTCGGCATCCTTGTCAATCAGGCCGGCCATTGGCACCAGCACTTGCAGGTCACCGACCAGGGCGGTGGCCGACAGCGGCGCTTCGTCGGCATCGCCCAGTACGGTGAACGATTCGACCTTGGCCAGCTTCTTCAGCAGGGCTTCGTTTTCCTGCAGGCGACGCTGGTCGTCGGCGTTGGCGTTCTTCAGGAACAGCGGCAGCGGCTTGCCCGGGCCAATGTTCATTTCGGCGCGGATGTTGCGCAGGCCGACCATCAGTTCCTTGAGCCACTCGATGTCGCCTTCGGCGGCGGCGTCGATGCGGCTTTCATTGGCCACCGGCCACGGCTGCAGCATGATGGTCTTGCCTTCGATGCCGGCCAGCGGCGCGATGCGCTGCCAGATTTCTTCGGTGATGAACGGCATGAACGGGTGCGCCAGGCGCAGCGCCACTTCCAGCACGCGCACCAGGGTGCGGCGGGTGCCACGGGCGCGCTCGACCGGGGCGTTCTCGTCCCACAGCACCGGCTTGGACAGCTCCAGGTACCAGTCGCAGTACTGGTTCCAGATGAACTCGTACAGCGCCTGGCTGGCCAGGTCGAAGCGGAACTGCTCCAGCTGGCGGGTCACTTCGGCTTCGGTACGCTGCAGCTGCGAGATGATCCAGCGGTCGGCCAGCGACAGCTCGTAGGCTTCGCCGTTCTGGCCGCAGTCCTCGCCCTTGTCCAGCACGTAGCGGGCGGCGTTCCAGATCTTGTTGCAGAAGTTGCGGTAGCCTTCGACGCGGCCCATGTCGAACTTGATGTCGCGCCCGGTGGAGGCCAGCGAGCAGAAGGTGAAGCGCAGGGCGTCGGTGCCGTAGCTGGCGATACCTTCGGGGAACTCGGCCTTGGTCTGCTTGGCGATCTTCTCGGCAAGCTTGGGCTGCATCATGCCGCTGGTGCGCTTTTCCAGCAGGGCGTCGAGGGTGATGCCGTCGACGATGTCCAGCGGGTCCAGCACGTTGCCCTTGGACTTGGACATCTTCTGGCCCTGGCCGTCACGTACCAGGCCGTGCACGTACACGGTCTTGAACGGTACCTGCGGGGTGCCATCCTCGTTCTTGATCAGGTGCATGGTCAGCATGATCATGCGCGCAACCCAGAAGAAGATGATGTCGAAGCCGGTCACCAGCACATCGGTGGAGTGGAACTTCTTGAGGAACTCGGTCTGCTCCGGCCAGCCCAGGGTGGAGAAGGTCCACAGGCCCGAACTGAACCAGGTGTCGAGTACGTCGTCGTCCTGACGCAGGACCACATCGGCGCCCAGGCTGTGCTTGGCGCGCACTTCTTCCTCGTTGCGGCCGACATAGACCTGGCCAGCCTCGTCGTACCACGCCGGAATGCGGTGGCCCCACCACAGCTGGCGGCTGATGCACCAGTCCTGAATGTCACGCATCCAGGAGAAGTACATGTTTTCGTACTGCTTGGGCACGAACTGGATGCGGCCATCTTCCACGGCGGCGATGGCAGGTTCTGCCAGCGGCTTGGTGGAAACGTACCACTGGTCGGTCAGCCACGGCTCGATGACGGTGCCCGAACGGTCGCCTTTCGGTACTTTCAGGGCATGGTCGTCGATGCTCACCAGCAGGCCCTGGGCATCCAGGTCGGCGACGATCTGCTTGCGCGCGACGAAGCGGTCGAGGTTGGCGTACTGGGCCGGCAGGCGGGTGTCCACCTGCTCGTTGACGCTGCCGTCGAGGTTGAAGGCCTGCGCGCTGGCGAGCACGAAGGCGTTCTTGTCGAAGATGTTCAGCAGCGGCAGGTTGTGGCGTTTGCCGACTTCGTAGTCGTTGAAGTCGTGGGCCGGGGTGATCTTCACGCAGCCGGTACCGAACTCGGGGTCGCAGTAGTCGTCGGCGATGATCGGGATACGGCGGCCGACCAGCGGCAGTTCGACGAACTTGCCGATCAGTGCCTGGTAGCGCTCGTCGTTCGGGTTGACCGCCACGGCGGCGTCACCCAGCAAGGTTTCCGGACGGGTAGTGGCGACGACCAGGTAGTCCTTGCCTTCGGCGGTCTTGGCGCCGTCGGCCAGTGGGTAGCGCAGGTTCCACAGGTGGCCCTTCTCGTCGTGGTTTTCCACTTCGAGGTCGGAGATGGCCGTGTGCAGCTTGGTGTCCCAGTTGACCAGGCGCTTGCCGCGGTAGATCAGGCCGTCTTCATGCAGGCGCACGAAGGCTTCCTTGACCGCTTCGGACAGGCCGTCGTCCATGGTGAAGCGCTCGCGGCTCCAGTCGACCGACGAGCCCAGGCGGCGGATCTGACGACTGATGTTGCCACCGGACTGGTCCTTCCACTCCCAGACCTTTTCCAGGAACTTTTCGCGGCCCAGGTCATGCCGGTTCTGGCCCTTGGCCTCGAGCTGGCGCTCGACCAGCATCTGGGTGGCGATACCGGCGTGGTCGGTGCCAGGCTGCCACAGGGTGTCGCGGCCTTGCATGCGGCGGAAACGGATCAGGGCGTCCATGATCGCGTTGTTGAACCCGTGGCCCATGTGCAGGCTGCCGGTGACGTTCGGCGGCGGGATCATGATGGTGTAGGACTCGCCTGCACCTTGTGGGGCGAAATAGTTCTCGGACTCCCAGGTGTTGTACCAGGAAGTTTCGATGGCGTGCGGCTGGTAGGTCTTATCCATGCGCGGCGGGACCCTGTGCATTTATTCGGGAAAGCCGGGAAGTATAACCAAGCTGGGGGCCGCAGGCGACAAGCTGCTGCTATCTGGCAGGGCAGGCATGGCCTCTTCGCGGGTAAACCCGCTCCCACAGAGACCTCACAAGTCTTAGGGCTCCTGCGATCCCTGTGGGAGCGGGTTTACCCGCGAAGCAGGCGCCGCCGAATTTTCAGGCTTACTCCGAACGCTTGATCAACCGCTCGATCCGCGCATCCAGCCGGCGCTTGATCTCGTTCTCGATATGCGGGGTAAAGTCATTGATCACATCCTGCATGATCATTTGCGCCGCCGCGCGCAGCTCGCTTTCCAGGTGCAGCAGGGTGTCCTGGCGGCGGGTCTGCGGGTCATCTTCGGGCTCGGCAGCTACCGGCTCGGCCGCTGGCGCGTGGTTGCCGGGCGCTTCTTCAAGCAGCAACGGGATCTGCTCCACCGTCTCGGTCAGCAGCGGTGGTTGCAGGTCGGCGTCGCCAAGCAGCTGGCGTATCGACTCGAGGTCATCGAGCAGATGGGCGGAGTCGGGCAGGGGGGAGGGCTTGTCCATCGTCGTCAAAGTCGCTGTAAGCGGTGGTCTTGCAGAGCATAGCCCTGTTCACGGTAGAAACGGAATCGTTCACGGGCCGATTGGCGGATGCCAGGCTCTTCAATGACGATTTCGGCCACCCGCTCGAACTGGCCGACAAAGCCCGGTACGCCCGTGCCCAGGTTGATCAACAGGTCGTGGTGGTCGCCCGCGCTGTCGGCCGCCAGGCCCAGTGCCACGCTGGCATCGGCATGCATTTCCGCGAGATCGTGGGGCACGAAGGCCTCGCCCTTGAAGCGCCACAGGCGTTGATCCAGCTCGCTGCGCTGCTCGGCGTCCTGGCAGTGCAGGTAGACCCGGTGGCCGAGGCGCCAGGCCTTTTCGCACAGCTTGCAGGCGAAATCGAGCCGCGCCGACAGTGAGTCGGTTGGCAGGATGTAGAAATCTACTTTGCTCATGATGGTATCGCCGGCCGGTGGCGCGGGGCGCCACCGGCTTCATGGCGTCAGGCGCCGGCGCGGTCCAGCAGGTACTGGGTCAGCAGGGGCACAGGGCGGCCAGTGGCGCCCTTGTCCTTGCCACCGCTGACCCAGGCGGTGCCGGCGATGTCCATGTGCGCCCAGTCGTAGGCCTTGGCAAAGCGCGACAGGAAGCAGCCGGCGGTGATGGTGCCGGCCTTCGGCCCGCCGATGTTGCCCATGTCGGCGAACGGGCTGTCCAGTTGCTCCTGGTACTCATCGAACAGCGGCAGCTGCCAGGCACGGTCGTCGGCGCGCTTGCCGGCGTCGAGCAACTGGCCGACCAGGTCGTCGTTGTTGCCCATCAGGCCGGTGGTGTGGCTGCCCAGGGCGACGATGCAGGCACCGGTCAGGGTGGCGATGTCGATGACTGCCTGCGGCTTGAAGCGCTCGGCGTAGGTCAGGGTGTCGCACAGCACCAGGCGGCCTTCGGCGTCGGTGTTGAGGATTTCCACGGTCTGCCCGCTCATGGTGGTGACGATGTCACCCGGGCGGGTGGCGCCGCCGCTCGGCATGTTCTCGGCGCAGGCCAGCAGGCACACCAGGTTGACCGGCAGCTGCAGCTCGAGCACCGCACGCAGGGTGCCGAGCACGCTGGCGGCACCGCACATGTCGTATTTCATTTCGTCCATGCCGGCACCAGGCTTGAGGCTGATGCCGCCGGTGTCGAAGGTAATGCCCTTGCCCACCAGCACGAACGGCTTGTCCGCCTTCTTGCCGCCCTGGTAGTTGAGCACGATCAGGCGTGGTGGCTGGTCGCTGCCCTGGCCGACGGCGTAGAACGCGCCCATGCCCAGGTCCTTGATCTTCTTTTCGTCCAGTACTTCGACTTTCAGCGCCTTGTGCGCCTTGCCCAGGTCCTTGGCCTGTTCGGCCAGGAAGCTAGGGTGGCACAGGTTAGGCGGCAGGTTGCCCAGGTCGCGGGTGAAGGCCATGCCGGTGGCGATGGCGCTGGCATGCTTGACGGCACGTTCGACCTCGGCCTGGCCGGCCTTGTCGGCCAGCAGGGTGATCTTTTTCAGCGCGCGCGGCTCGGCCTTCTGGCTCTTGAAGCGGTCGAACACGTATTCGCCGTCGAGCAGGGTTTCGGCCAGCAGGCGGTACTTGCCGTAGTGGGCGTCGCGGTTGCTGACCGCGATGTCGTCCAGGGCCAGCACGGCGTCGGTGCCGTTCAAGCCTTTGAGCACGCCGGCGACGCTGGCGACCAGTTTGCGCCAGGCGCGGTCGCCCAGGGCTTCGTCCTTGCCGCTGCCCACCAGCAGCACGCGCTCGGCCTTCAGGCCCGCGAGGTTCTGCAGGAGCAGGGTCTGGCCGGGCTTGCCGGCCAGGTCGCCACGCTTGAGCACGGCACTGATGGCACCTTCGCTGGCCTGGTCGACCGCCTTGGCCACGCTGCCGAGCTTGCGGTTTTCACCTACCGGGAGGACCAGGGTGGCGGTTTTTACGGATGCAGCAGCTACGCTTTTTACAACCAGTTCCATGTCAGGATCCCCGAATGATCGATACAGTCGGCGCTGTGTATTCCAGCGCTCTGGACAGGCCTGGCCGCGTAGTCGCGCGCCAGCGGAAAAGCTGCCAGTTTGAGCCTGCGGCAAGCGTGCTGACAACCCCGTTGTGCGCCTTCATGCGCGGCGAAGTGACAGGGGCGGTCAATCACAGGATAATGCGCGCACTTTACATGGAGGTTCGCCTTTGGCGAACCGGCATTGGTCTTGGCTGTACTAAGTCATTGTCTGGCGCCATTGATTGGCAGTCCGCCCTGACAACCCAGGAGTGTCTGGTTTGATCGTCTTTCGTTATCTGTCCCGCGAGGTCCTGGTGACCTTGAGCGCCGTCAGCGCCGTGCTGCTGGTGATCATCATGAGCGGGCGCTTCATCAAGTACCTGGCCCAGGCTGCCCAGGGTGTGCTCGACCCGAGCGTGCTGTTCCTGATCATGGGCTTCCGTCTGCCGGGCTTCCTGCAGTTGATCCTGCCGTTGGGGCTGTTCCTCGGCATTCTCCTGGCGTACGGGCGCCTGTACCTGGAAAGCGAGATGACCGTGCTGTCGGCCACCGGCATGAGCCAGCAGCGCCTGCTGGGCCTGACCATGGCGCCGGCCGCCCTGGTCGCCCTGCTGGTGGCCTGGCTGAGCCTGAGCCTGGCGCCGCTGGGGGTGGCCCAGGTGCAGCAGATCATCGCCCAGCAGGACGCCCTGACCGAGTTCGACACCCTGGTGCCGGGCCGCTTCCAGACCCTGCGCGACGGCTCGCGGGTGACCTACACCGAAGAGCTGTCGGATGACCGCATCAACCTGGCCGGGGTGTTCATTTCCGAGAAGCGCTTCAACCAGGACAAGACCAAGGACCGCGCCCCGTCGGTGCTGGTTGCCGAAAAAGGCCACCAGGAAATCCAGGCCGATGGCAACCGCTACCTGGTGCTGGAAAACGGTTACCGTTACGACGGCAACCCGGGCCAGGCCGATTACCGTGCGATCAAGTACGACACCTACGGCGTGCTGCTGCCCAAGCCGGAAGTCGCCGAGGAAGTGACCGACCGCGAAGCCATCCCCACTTCCGAGCTGATCGGCAAGAAGGGCCTGCGCGAGCGCGCCGAGCTGCAATGGCGGTTGTCGCTGCCGATCCTGGTGTTCATCGTCACCATGCTGGCGGTGCCGCTGTCCCGGGTCAACCCGCGCCAGGGCCGCTTCCTCAAGCTGCTGCCGGCAATTCTTCTGTACATGGCTTACCTGACAATGCTGATTTCCGTACGCGGCGCCCTCGAGAAGGGCAAACTGCCGATCGCCCTGGGCATGTGGTGGGTCCACGGCCTGTTCCTGCTGATCGGCCTGGGCCTGATGTACTGGGAGCCGCTGCGCCTCAAGCGCGCCGCCCGTCGTGCGGAGGTGGCCCATGGGTAAGCTCGACCGCTATATCGGCCAGAGCGTGCTGCTGGCCATCCTTGCCGTGCTGGGGATCATCCTCGGCCTGGCTTCGCTGTTTGCCTTCATCGACGAGATGAGCGACCTGAGTGACACCTACACGGTGATGGAGGCGGGCAACTTCGTCTTGCTGACCGCACCACGGCGCCTGTACGAAATGCTGCCGATGGCCGCCCTGATCGGCTGCCTGATCGGCCTGGGCAGCCTGGCCAGCAGCAGCGAACTGACCATCATGCGTGCTGCCGGGGTTTCCATCGGGCGCATCGTCTGGGCGGTGATGAAGCCGATGCTGGTGCTGATGCTGGTCGGCTTGTTGATCGGCGAGTACGTGGCGCCGGTGACCGAGAACAAGGCCCAGGCCGACCGTTCCCTGGCCCAGGGTGGTGGTGATGCGCAAAGTTCCAAGCGCGGCATGTGGCACCGCCAGGGCGAGGAGTACGTGCACATCAACGCCGTGCAGCCTAACGGCCTGCTGCTGGGTGTGACCCGTTACCGTTTCGACAGCGAGCGCAAGATTGTCACCTCGAGCTTCGCCCGCCGTGCACAGTACCAGGACGACCACTGGATGCTCAGCGATGTGCGCACCACATTCTTCCGTGGCGACCACACCGAAGTAGTGACCGCGCCGCAGGAGCGCTGGGACGTTTCGCTCACGCCGCAACTGCTCAACACCGTGATCCTGGCACCGGAGTCGCTGTCCATTACCGGGCTGTGGGACTACATCCACTACCTGTCCGACCAGGGCCTGAACAATGCCCGTTACTGGCTGGCGTTCTGGACCAAGGTATTGCAGCCGATGGTGACCGCGGCGCTGGTGCTGATGGCCATTTCCTTCATCTTCGGCCCGCTGCGTTCGGTAACCCTTGGCCAGCGGGTGTTCACCGGTGTACTGGTGGGCTTCGTGTTCCGCATCGCCCAGGACCTGCTGGGGCCTTCGAGCCAGGTGTTCGGCTTCCCGCCGCTGCTGGCGGTGGTGATCCCGGCGGGCATCTGTGCGCTGGCCGGTGTGTGGTTGTTGCGCCGGGCCGGATAGTGGCCTGAGCTGCACAAAAAAGCCGACCTCAGGGTCGGCTTTTTCATGGGTGTTCGCTTGTGCTGGCCCCTTCGCGGGTAAACCCGCTCCCACAGGAATCGCACCGGTCGTGATGCCTGTGCTGTACCTGTGGGAGCGGGTTTACCCGCGAAGAGGTCAGCACAGGCAATACAAGTCTCAGCTCACTTCTTCTGCTTCGGCACCCGCACCAGCTGGCTTTCCGAATAGATGTCATGCCAACCGCGCTTGCGCTTGTCGACCAACACCCAGAAAAAACCCAACCCCAGGCACAGCCACGAGGCAATCGACACCACGAACCGCAGCAGCGCCTGCCACAGGCTGATGGCCGTGCCATCGGTGTTCTGCACGCGCACACCCCACACCTGCATGCCCAGGGTCTGCCCACCATGGGTCCAGAACTTGGCAAAGAAACCGAACAGGACGAACAGCAGCACGGTGGACAGCAGTGGGTCGCCGTCGAGTGCGCCAGCCTCGGTCAGCTCACGCATGCGTGCTTCGCCGATGATCGCCATCTGGATCAGCTTATAGGCGCCGGCCGTCACGATCAGTAGCGCCGTGCACAACAGGAAGTCATAGAACATCGCCGCCAGGCGCCGGCCCAGGCCGACCGGTGGAAAATCACCCTTGGGTGAAAGCAGAGGCTTGGACATGCAGAACGGCTCCAGAAGACGAAGCGGCTATTCTACGGGCAAAAAAAAGCCCCTGCACTTGGCAGGGGCTTTTTTGAAGTCGGGTTCGGCTTAGCCAAGAACCTGAACTTTGTCAGCTTGCAGGCCTTTCTGGCCCTGCACTGCTTCGAAGGAGACTTTCTGGCCTTCTTTCAGGCTCTTGAAGCCGTTGCCTTCGATAGCGCGGAAGTGCACGAACAGATCAGCACCGCTTTCTGGGGTGATGAAACCGTAACCTTTTTCGTCATTGAACCACTTGACGGTACCGTTCTGACGCTCAGCCATTGTCTTATTTCCTATGAAGCTTGAATTTTGATGACAGTTTCTTTTGCAATAACAGGAAGCAAAAGATTACTGGGCTGGGTTGCAGGAAAGTAAGAGACGTCGAACGGGTTGTAGCAGATTGCGGCTACTGGCCCAGGTCACGAACTGTTGCGACCCATGCAAACACAGTGCAGTGACTCTACGCCAACTCCCGAGCGAAAAACAAGCCCTTGGTCGTATGGAAAATCGGCCGTTTGCCGATAACCGACCGATTTGTCGGACACGGCATGGCGCCTGGCCTGGCGCCATGTTCCAAAAGTTATTGGACAGGTTCGAAAACGAATATGTCGAAGCTGACCGCAACCTTCACAAAGCAGCTTCAGCCCCGGTAGTAACGTTGTGTCACGAAAGGCATTTTGCTGACTTTCAAGGCAACCTTCTTTCCGCGCACAACGGCAAACAGTGGCGTGTCGATAGCAGTATGTTCACTATCGATATAACCCATTGCTACAGGTGCACCGAGTGTCGGGCCGAAGCCGCCGCTGCACACTTTGCCTACAGGTTTATCGCTTGCATCGACAATATCCGCGCCTTCACGTACTGGCGTACGCTCCTGCGGCAAAAGGCCCACACGTTTGCGCGCCACGCCATCGCGCTGGTGGGCGAAGATGGCTTCGGCACCCGGGAAGCCTGCGGCACGCGCGCCATCGGCACGGCGAACCTTGGAAATGGCCCACAGCAGGCTGGCTTCCACCGGCGTGGTCTCCGTGTTCATGTCGTGGCCATACAGGCACAGGCCGGCTTCAAGGCGCAGGGAGTCGCGCGCACCCAGGCCGATCGGCTGTACTTCGGGCTCGGCCAGCAGGCGGCGGGCCAAGGCTTCGGCGGCATGTGTCGGTACCGAAATTTCGTAGCCGTCTTCGCCTGTGTAGCCCGAGCGGCTGACGAAGCAGTCTTCACCGAGCAGTTTCACCGGGCGGAACTGCATGAAGGTCATGCCGGCCACTTCCGGCGCCAGGCGCTCCAGCACCTTGACCGCCGCCGGGCCTTGCAGGGCCAGCAGGGCGCGCTGCTCGAACAGCGACTGCACCTCGCAACGGCTGCCGATGTGCGCTTGCAGGTGGGCCAGGTCCTGCTCCTTGCAGGCGGCGTTGACCACCAGGAACAGCGTGTCGTCGCCCAGGTTGGCGACCATCAGGTCGTCGAGGATGCCGCCTTGCTCATTGGTGAACATGGCATAGCGCTGCATGCCCACCGGCAGGTCGATGATATCCACCGGCACCAGGCTTTCCAGGGCCTTGGCCGCATCGCCGCCGCGCAGGGTGATCTGGCCCATGTGCGAGACATCGAACAGGCCGGCCTGCTCGCGGGTGTGCAGGTGTTCCTTGAGCACGCCCAACGGGTACTGCACCGGCATGTCATAGCCGGCGAACGGCACCATGCGCGCACCCAGTTCCAGGTGCAGGGCGTGCAGTGGGGTCTTGAGCAGTGTTTCGGACATCGGTGACTCCTTGCTGTTGTTGTCGGGTCAACACTCGATGATGTTGACGGCCAGGCCGCCACGGGCGGTCTCTTTGTATTTGCTTTTCATGTCGGCGCCGGTCTGGCGCATGGTGCGGATGACCTTGTCGAGCGACACGTAGTGCTGCCCGTCGCCGCGCAAGGCCATGCGCACTGCGTTGATCGCCTTCACCGAGCCCATGGCGTTGCGCTCGATGCAAGGCACCTGGACCAGCCCGCCGATCGGGTCGCAGGTCAGGCCCAGGTTGTGTTCCATGCCGATTTCGGCAGCGTTTTCCACCTGTTGCACGCTGCCACCCATCACTTCGCACAGCGCCCCGGCGGCCATCGAACAGGCCACGCCGACCTCGCCCTGGCAGCCAACTTCGGCACCGGAGATGGAGGCGTTTTCCTTGTACAGGATGCCAATGGCTGCGGCGGTGAGCAGAAACCGCACTACCCCGTCCTCGTTGGCACCCGGTACGAAGCGCATGTAATAGTGCAGCACCGCCGGGACGATGCCCGCCGCGCCGTTGGTAGGCGCGGTGACCACACGCCCGCCATAGGCGTTTTCCTCGTTCACCGCCAGGGCATAGAGGTTGACCCAGTCGAGTACCGACAGGGCATCGCGCAGGCTGGCTTCGGGGTGGCGGCTCAGTTGGCGGTACAACGCCGGCGCCCGGCGCTTGACCTTCAGCCCGCCAGGCAGGATGCCTTCATGCTGGCAACCGGCTTCGACGCAATCCTGCATCACCTGCCAGATGCGCAGCAGCCCGGCACGGGTTTCCGCCTCGGGGCGCCAGGCCGCCTCGTTGGCCAGCATTACCTGGCTGATCGACAGGTTTTGCCCGGTGCAATGGCCGAGCAGCTCCTTGGCGGTCTTGAAAGGGTAGGCCAGTGGTGTGCTGTCCTCGACGATGCGGTCGTGTCCGGCGGCGTCCTGGTCGACCACGAAACCGCCGCCCACCGAGTAGTACTCGCGGCTGCGGATTTGCAGGCCTGCCTCGTCGAAGGCGCGGAAGATCATGCCGTTGGGGTGGTAGTCCAGCGGCTTGCGGATCATCGCCAGGTGCTGCTTTTCGGTGAAGGCGATGCCGTGCTCTCCGAGCAGGTTCAGCCGCCCGCTGTCGCGGATGGCCTGCAGGCGGGCAGGGATGGTGTCGGTGTCGATGACATCGGGGTGTTCGCCTTCGAGGCCCAGCAGCACGGCCTTGTCGCTGCCGTGGCCCTTGCCGGTGGCGCCGAGCGAGCCATACAGCTCGGCCTTGACGCTGGATGTGTGGGCAAGCAGGCCATCACGGCGCAGCCCTTCGGCGAAGCGCGCGGCGGCGCGCATCGGGCCGACCGTGTGGGAGCTGGAGGGGCCGATGCCGATCTTGAACAGGTCGAAGACGCTCAGTGACATGGGACCTCCTGCCAGAGATGCTGGGTGGACATTGAACCCTGTGGGAGCGGGTTTACCCGCGAATGCGGCGGTAAAGCCACAATCGTATTCGCGGGTAAACCCGCTCCCACAGGGCCCGCCATCCAAGGGTAGGTGGCGGGGGAGGGGCTATCAGGCGTCCTGATAGCTCTCGATCGACGGGCAGGCGCACACCAGGTTGCGGTCGCCGAACACGTTATCGACCCGGCCGACCGGCGGCCAGTACTTGCCTTCCACCAGGCTCGGCAGCGGGTACACCGCCTGCTCGCGGCTGTAGCCATGGGCCCATTCGCCAACCAGCTCGGCCGCAGTGTGCGGGGCGTTCTTCAGCGGGTTGTCGTCCTTGTCCAGGCTGCCGTTCTCGACCGCGCGAATTTCTTCGCGGATCTGGATCATCGCATCGCAGAAGCGGTCCAGTTCTTCCTTGGACTCGCTTTCGGTCGGTTCGATCATCAGCGTGCCTGCAACCGGGAAGGACATGGTCGGGGCGTGGAAGCCGAAGTCGATCAGGCGCTTGGCCACATCGTCTACGCTGATGCCGCTGGTGTCCTTCAGCGGGCGCAGGTCGAGGATGCACTCGTGGGCAACCAGGCCATTGCCGCCGGTATACAGAACAGGATAGTGCTCTTCCAGGCGACGGGCGATGTAGTTGGCGTTGAGGATCGCCATCTGCGAGGCACGCTTGAGTCCGGCACCGCCCATCATGCGGATGTACATCCAGGTGATCGGCAGGATGCTGGCGCTGCCGAACGGCGCGGCGCAAACCGCGCCCTCGGTGTTTTCCAGCTGCGCGTGGCCGGGCAGGAACGGCGCCAGGTGCGACTTGACACCGATCGGGCCGACGCCCGGGCCGCCACCGCCGTGCGGGATGCAGAAAGTCTTGTGCAGGTTCAGGTGCGAAACGTCGCCACCGAACTTGCCCGGGGCGCACAGGCCGACCATGGCGTTCATGTTGGCGCCGTCGATGTACACCTGGCCACCGTTGTCGTGGATGATCGCGCAGATTTCACCGATCGCTTCCTCGAACACGCCATGGGTCGACGGGTAGGTGATCATGATCGCAGCCAGGCGCTCGCGGTGCTCGATGGCTTTGGCGCGCAGGTCTTCGACATCGACGTTGCCGCGGGCATCACAGGCGGTGACCACCACGCGCATGCCGGCCATGTGCGCGGTTGCCGGGTTGGTGCCGTGGGCCGACGACGGGATCAGGCAGATATCGCGGTGGCCTTCGCCACGGCTGCGGTGGTAGGCGCGGATGGCCAGCAGGCCTGCGTACTCGCCCTGGGAGCCGGCGTTGGGCTGCAGCGAAACGGCGTCGTAACCGGTGGCGGCGCAGAGCATGGCCTCCAGCTCGGTGGTCATCTGCAGGTAGCCCTGGCTCTGCTCGGCTGGGGCAAACGGGTGCAGATTGCCGAACTCGGCCCAGGTGACCGGGATCATTTCGCTGGCGGCGTTCAGCTTCATGGTGCACGAGCCCAGCGGGATCATGCTGCGGTCCAGCGCCAGGTCCTTGTCGGCCAGGCGGCGCAGGTAGCGCATCAGCTCGGTTTCGCTGTGGTAGCGGTTGAATACCGGGTGCGCGAGGATGGCCGACTGGCGCAGCAGGGCGGCAGGCAGCAGCGAGCCGGTGCTGGCGGCCAGGGCGGTGAAGTCCGGCTGGGCCTGGTCGCCACCGATCAGCTGCCACAGGGCCTCGACATCGGCCTGGCTACTGGTTTCGTCCAGCGACAGGCCCACGTGGGCGGCGTCGATCTGGCGCAGGTTGATGCCCTGGGCGCGCGCCTTTTCATGCAGGCCGGCAGTGGCATTGCCGGTGGCCAGGGTCAGGGTGTCGAAAGCGCTGGCGCCCACTACCTGTACGCCTAGCGTTTTCAGGCCGGCGGCCAGGATCGCAGTCAGGGCATGGGTACGTTCGGCGATGCGCTTGAGGCCGGCCGGGCCGTGATACACGGCGAACGTGCTGGCGATGTTGGCCAGCAGCACCTGGGCGGTGCAGATGTTGCTGGTGGCCTTTTCGCGGCGGATGTGCTGTTCGCGGGTCTGCATGGCCAGGCGCAGTGCGGTCTTGCCGAAGCGGTCGATCGACACACCGACCAGGCGGCCCGGCATGTCGCGCTTGAATGCGTCACGGGTGGAGAAGTAGGCCGCGTGCGGGCCACCGAAGCCCAGTGGCACGCCGAAGCGCTGGGCGCTGCCGATGGCCACATCGGCACCGAACTCGCCCGGCGGGGTCAGCAGGGTCAGGGCCAGCAGGTCGGCGGCAACGGCGACCAGGGCATTGGCTGCGTGGAAGCGCTCGACCACTTCGCGGTAGTCGAACACTTCACCGTTGCTGGCCGGGTACTGCAGCAGGGCGCCGAAGAAGGCGCTGACATCGCTCAGCTCGCGCTCGTCGCCGACCACGATCTCGATGCCCAGCGGTTCGGCACGGGTGCGCAGAACGTCGAGGGTTTGCGGGTGGCAGTGCACTGAGGCGAAGAAGGCGTGGCTGGCCTTGTTCTTCGACAGGCGCTTGCAGAAGGTCATGGCCTCGGCGGCAGCGGTGGCTTCGTCGAGCAGCGAGGCGTTGGCGATCGGCAGGCCGGTCAGGTCGCTGATCAGGGTCTGGAAGTTCAGCAGCGCTTCCAGGCGGCCCTGGGAAATTTCTGGCTGGTACGGGGTATAGGCGGTGTACCAGGCCGGGTTTTCCAGCAGGTTGCGCAGGATCGGCGCCGGAGTGTGGGTGTTGTAGTAACCCTGGCCGATGTAGCTCTTGAACAGCTGGTTCTTGCCGGCGATGGCCTTGAGCGCGGCGAGCGCGTCGGCTTCGCTCTGGCCGTCGTGCGAGCCGAGCACGCTGGTGCCCTTGATGCTGTCGGGAATGACCGCGGCGGTCATGGCTTCCAGCGAGTCGAAGCCGAGGGCGGCCAGCATGGCCTGCTCGTCAGCGGCGCGCGGGCCGATGTGGCGGGCGATGAATTCGTTGGCGGTGCCGAGGTTGATGGTCATGGCGGGGTTCCTCAGGCGTCGTCGTTGGCTTTGATCAGGCGGTCATAGGCGTCCTGGTCGAGCAGGGCGGTGACTTCGCTGGCATCGGCGGGGATGAAGCGGAAGAACCAGCCTTCGCCCATCGGGTCTTCGTTGACCAGTTCCGGGCTGTCCTCGAGCTGGTCGTTGATCTGGACCACTTCGCCGGTCAGGGGCATGTACACACCGCTGGCGGCCTTGACCGACTCGACGGTGGACGCTTCGCTGCCTTTCTCATACTGCTGCAACTCTGGCAGTTGCACGAAAACCACATCGCCAAGGGCGTTCTGGGCGTAGGCGGTGATGCCCACGGTAACGCTGCCATCGGCTTCGACGCGCAGCCATTCGTGATCTTCAGTGAAACGCAACTCGCTCATGGGGAATCCTCGGGAAGCAGGGCGTTGGGCGCGGTGGCTCCGCGCTCTTGGGGTTGGGATTCCCTTAGCAAAAATGCGGCCAATCGGCAAAATCCGTTATAAATCAAAGTGTTAACTTGAATGCGTAATCATTTTGTCATTCTTGTGGAATGAAAACGCTACAGCGGATGGGGTATTGAAAAGGGTTTGGGGATCAAACCCTTGCACAGACGGATCTGAAGGACTCTGTATTGATTTCAATACGTTGTACCGAAATCAATACAGCGGGGTGTATGGGGTCAGCTTGCGACAAAAAACGGCAATGCCAGGTACAGCTTGATGATGATCACATTGATGATGTCGATGAAGAATGCACCCACCATCGGTACTACCAGAAACGCCAGCTGAGAGGGTCCGAAGCGGTGAGTCACGGCTTGCATGTTGGCGATGGCGGTAGGTGTGGCACCCAGGCCGAAACCACAATGCCCGGCTGCCAAGACCGCTGCGTCGTAATTGCTGCCCATGACCCGGAAGGTAATGAAGATTGCGAACAGCGCCATGAGCAACGTTTGTGCCGCCAGGATAATCAGGAAGGGCAGGGCCAGGGCTGCCAGGTCCCACAACTTGAGCGACATCAGTGCAATGGCCAGGAACAGCGACAGGCTGACATTGCCCAGCACCGAGACTTCGCGCTCGAACACTTGGTACACGCCCAGTGCAGAAAGACCATTACGCAACAAGACGCCAACAAACAATACGCAGACGAAAGTCGGCAATTCAAACGCTGTGCCTTGCAGTTGGCTATTCAACAAGGTGCCGCCAAGCAGACTGACCGATATCAGCGCCAACGTCTCGATGAATGAGAATGGCGTAATCAGGCGTTCTTTTTCAGGCTCTTCAAAGCCCTTTGGCAAGTGCGCTATCGCCTGATCGGCGCCGGGCGTTTGCACGCGCCTGATCAACAGGCGGGCGACCGGGCCGCCGATCAGTCCGCCCAGCACCAAGCCAAAGGTGGCGGAGGCCAAGGCCAGTTCCGAGGCGGAGGCCAGGCCATATTTTTCGCTGAAGGTACTGCTCCACGCCGCACCTGTGCCGTGGCCGCCGGATAGCGTGATGGAGCCGGTCAGCAGGCCCATAAGCGGGTCCAGCCCCAACATCGTGGCCAGGCCGATGCCCATGGCGTTTTGCACCACGAGCAAGCCGGTCACCACGACCAGGAAGATTCCGACCACGCGCCCGCCTTTTTTCAAGCTGGCGAAGTCAGCGTTCAGGCCAATGGTGGCGAAGAACGCCAGCATCAGGGGTGCTTGCAATGATGTATCGAACTGCACTTTCAGGTCGAAACTGCGCAAGGCCAGCAAGATCAGGGCAACGACCAGGCCGCCTGCAACAGGCTCGGGGATATTGTAGGTTCGCAGGACAGCGACACGTGTCACCAGCCCGTGGCCCAACAACAGCACCAGTGAGGCGGCGACTAATGTGCCGTAGAAGTCGAGGTCAAGCATGAGAGGCGCTCTCTCCATCAATTGGATGAGCGCCATTTTCGCAGCAGTGATTGTTGAAGTATTGGTCAGACCCGTAGGGGTAATCTGAAGTTAAGCGGTAAAAAGCCTCAGCTTCTGCCTGGAATACCGTATTTGCGCAAACGTTGCGCAATGGCGGTGTGCGAAGTTTGCAGACGCCCCGCCAGTTGCCGTGTCGACGGGTAACTGGCATATAACCGTTGCAACAGCTCACGCTCGAAATCCCCTACTGCTTGCTCCAGGCTCGCCACGTCGCCGTCCTGGCCACGCGCCACCGATGTCCCGGCTATGTCCAGGTCACCGATATCCACCAGGTTGCCTTCGCAGATCGCTGCCGCGCGGAATATCACGTTCTGCAGCTGGCGCACATTGCCCGGCCAAGGGTTGGCCAGCAGTGCCGAATGGGTGGCCGGGGTCAGCCGGCAGGGCGGGCGCTGGATCTGCGTGCAGGCCTGCTGCATGAAGAAATGCGCCAGCATCAGAATGTCGTGGCCACGCTCGCGCAGCGGCGGTACCTGCAGATTGAGCACGTTCAGGCGGTAGAACAGGTCTTCTCGGAAGCTGCCTTCGGCGACCATGCGCTCCAGATCGCGGTGGGTGGCGCTGATGATGCGTACATCCACCTTCACTTCGCGGTCGCCACCTACCCGGCGGAAGCTGCCATCGCTGAGAAAGCGCAGCAGCTTGGCCTGCAGGTACGGCGACATCTCGCCTATTTCATCAAGGAATACCGTGCCCTGGTTGGCCAGCTCCATCAGCCCCGGCTTGCCGCCCCGTTGTGCGCCGGTGAAGGCGCCGGGGGCGTAGCCGAACAGTTCGCTCTCGGCCAGGCTCTCGGGTAGCGCGGCGCAGTTCAGGGCCAGGAATGGCGCCGCGTGGCGGCTGCTGATGGCGTGGCAGGCGCGGGCTACCAGCTCCTTGCCGGTGCCGGTTTCGCCATGCACCAGCAGCGGTGCATCGAGCGCCGCCACGCGCAGCGCGCGGGCCTTGAGGGTGCGGATGGCCGGTGATTCGCCGAGCAAGGCATCGAAGCCTTCGGCATGGTCGTGGTGCAGGGCCGACAGGCGTTCGCCCATGCGCGTGGGTGGGTACAGCGTCAGCAGGCCACCGGCGTTGGTAATGGGAGTTGCATCCAGCAGCAGACTGTGGCCGTTCAGCTGCATTTCGCGCATAGGCAGGTGGAAGTTGTTTTCCAGCAGTGCCTGCAGCAGCGCCGGGTCGCCGAACAGTTCCCCTACCGAGCGCCCGGCCGATTCACGGCCGCACAGCTCGATCAGTGCCGGGTTGGCCAGCAGCACCTTGCCGGCGCTGTCCACGGCCAGCACCGGGTCGCTCATCGCTGCCAGCAGGGCATCGAGCTGCAGGTGTCGGCGTTGGCCGGGCAGGATGTCGACCACCTCCACCGATCGCACGCCATGCACCTCGAACAGCGCGTCGTGCAGTTCTTCGAGCACGGCGGGGCTGAGGGTGGGGGCGTCGATATAGACGTTCGGCGGGACCATCTCCACGGCGTCCAGGTTGAGGTTGCGGGCACCGAGCAGGGCGAGGACTTCCTGGGTGATGCCGACGCGGTCGATGAAGCTGACGTGGATGCGCATGGGGAGGGTGCGGTTGTGGCTGGGGAGGGCGGTAGTATGCCTCAACATTGTCGGGGCCGCTTTGCGGCCCATCGCGACGCAAGGCCGCTCCCACAAGTATCGCGCAGGCCTTGGGGTCAGCGGCCAACCTGTGGGAGCGGCCTTGCGTCGCGATGGGCTGCAAAGCAGCCCGCGGTTCTTGAAATCACTCCAGATGTTCAGGCTTGATCGGATCGCCCGACTTCACATCAAGCTTTTCGCGAATGTCCGCGAACATATGGTCATAAAGCTTGTGCGGCGAACTCAGGTTTTCGAATTTCTTCGGTGGCGTCAGGTACGACTGCGCCTTGCGGGTCAGTAGCATGAGGAAGCTGGGCAACACCTGGTCCTTGGCCAGGAAGAACTTTTCTTCCACTGGCTTGCCTTCGATGCTGCCATGCATCTTGAACTGGATGCCTCTGCCTTCCTTGGGATCCGACGCGGCCTCGTATTCGATGTTCAGGTCATAGCTGTGGTCGTTCTTGTTCAGCGCGGTGCGCTCGATGTGTACATGACCGGGCTGGTACTGGGCCATGGCGGACTCCTCTGGAAGGTGAAAATGGCGGGCCCATCGGCCCGCCCACTGCATTCAACGGTAGCTGATCCCTGGCTTGGCGGTGGACACCCGCGTACCAGCAGTGCCTTTGACGATGTCTTCGATGTTTTCCAGCGAACTGATCACCGCCACCTTGCCGGTATTACGGGCAAAATCGCAGGCCGCCTGCACCTTCGGCCCCATGGAGCCGGCAGCGAAGCCGAGGCGTTCCAGTTCGTCGGGGTGCGCCTGGGCGATGGCTTTCTGGGTCGGCTTGCCCCAGTCGATGTAGGCCGCATCGACGTCGGTGGCGATGATCAGCAGGTCGGCGTCCAGCTGCTCCGCCAGCAGGGCAGAGCACAGGTCCTTGTCGATCACCGCCTCGATGCCCTTGAGCTTGCGGTTCTCGTCGTACATGGTGGGGATGCCGCCGCCGCCGGCGCAGATCACGATGCTGCTCTTTTCCAGCAGCCACTTGATCGGGCGGATTTCGAAGATGCGCTTGGGTTTCGGGCTGGCTACCACGCGGCGGTACTTGTCGCCGTCAGGCTTGACCACCCAACCCTTTTCCTTGGCCAGGCGCTCGGCCTCTTCCTTGCCGTAGACCGGGCCGATGAACTTGGTCGGGTCCTTGAAGGCGGGGTCGTTGGCGTCCACTTCGACCTGGGTCAGCAGGGTGGCGAACGGCACTTCGAAGGCCAGCAGGTTGCCCAGTTCCTGTTCGATCATGTAGCCGATCATGCCCTCGGTCTCTGCACCCAGCACGTCCAGCGGGTAGGCCTCGTCGGGCTTGTAGGACAGGCCCTGCAGCGACAGCAGGCCCACTTGCGGGCCGTTGCCGTGGGCGATGACCAGCTCGTTGCCAGGGTGGATCTTGGCGATCTGTTCGGTAGCGGTGCGGATATTGGCGCGCTGGTTGTCAGCGGTCATCGGCTCGCCGCGACGCAGCAGGGCGTTGCCGCCCAATGCAACAACGATACGCATGGGGAATGTCCTTTAACGAAAGAAGGGAGCGCTGTTCTCTACCGGTATCGCCGCTCCCTTGTGGAAGCGGGTTTACCCGCGAAAGCGTCAGCCCATGCAGCGCGGCTGGTGCTACTGACGCATTCGCGGGTAAACCCGCTCCCACAGGGAACCGGGGTACCCGGCTTGTCGTGTCAGCCTTTACAGGTCAGCCAGCGTCGAAACCAGAATCGCCTTGATCGTGTGCATGCGGTTTTCTGCCTGCTCGAAGGCGATGCAGGCCGGCGACTCGAAGACGTCGTCGGTCACTTCGATACCGTTGGCCAGGTCCGGGTACTGTTCGGCGATCTGCTTGCCTACCTTGGTTTCGGAGTTGTGGAACGCCGGCAGGCAGTGCATGAACTTGGTCCGCGGGTTGCCGGTGGACTTCATCAGTTGTGTATTCACCTGATACGGCTTGAGCAGCTTGATGCGCTCACCCCAGGCTTCGATCGGCTCACCCATCGATACCCACACGTCGGTGTGCACGAAGTCCACACCCTTGACCGCGGCAACCGGGTCTTCGGTGAGGGTGATGCGCGCACCGCTTTCCTCGGCGTACTTGCGGCAACGCTCGACCAGGTCGTCATGCGGCCACAGCGCCTTGGGCGCGGCGATACGCACGTCCATGCCGAGCTTGGCGCCGATCAGCAGCAGCGAGTTGCCCATGTTGTTGCGGGCATCGCCCAGGTAGGCGTAGCTGATGTCGTGCAGTGGCTTGTCGCTGTGCTCGCGCATGGTCAGCACGTCGGCGATCATCTGCGTCGGGTGGTATTCGTCGGTCAGGCCGTTGAACACCGGAACACCGGCGAACTTCGCCAGTTCTTCGACGATTTCCTGCTTGAAGCCACGGTACTCGATGGCGTCATACATGCGCCCGAGCACGCGGGCGGTGTCCTTCATGCTCTCCTTGTGGCCGATCTGCGAAGAGTTGGGGTCGATGTAGGTAACGTTGGCGCCCTGGTCATAAGCGGCCACTTCGAAGGCGCAGCGGGTACGGGTAGAGGTTTTTTCGAAGATCAGGGCGATGTTGTTGCCCTTCAGGTGCTGCTGCTCGGTGCCGGTGTACTTGGCGCGCTTGAGGTCACGGGACAGGTCCAGCAGGTAGCGCAGCTCGCGGGTGGTGTGGTGTTCCAGGCTGAGCAGGTTGCGGTTGTGAATATTGAACGCCATGACATTTCTCCTTGAGTTTGGTGAACGCACCGGCCGCCGCTTCGTGAGGGCGGCCGGGGGTAATGGTCGTTAGTAGTCGATAGGGTCACGCACGATCGGGCAGGTCATGCAGTGGCCGCCGCCACGGCCCCGGCCCAGTTCGCCGGCGCTGATGGTGATGACCTCGATCCCGGCCTTGCGCAGCAGGGTATTCGTGTAGGTGTTGCGGTCGTAGCCAATGACCACGCCCGGCTCGATGGCCACCACGTTGTTGCCGTCATCCCACTGTTCGCGTTCGGCGGCGAAGCTGTTGCCGCCGGTCTCGACCACGCGCAGCTTGACCCCCAGTTGCTCGCCCACCACCTCGATGAACGACTTGTTGATGCGGCGTACATCCATGCCGTAAGGCTTGCTTTCGTCGGGGCGGATGATGAATGGAATGATCTCTTTCACCACTTCCGGGAAGACCGTGACCAGGTCGCGGTCGCAGAAGCTGAACACAGTGTCCAGGTGCATGGCGGCGCGGGACTTCGGCAGGCCGGCGACGATCACTTCCTTGACTGCGCCCTTGGCGAACAGGTTGCGCGCCAACTGGCCGATGGCCTGACGCGAGGTGCGCTCGCCCATGCCGATCAGCACGATGCCGTTGCCGATCGGCATCACGTCACCGCCTTCGAGGGTGGACTGGCCGTGTTCCTTGTCCGGGTCGCCGTACCAGACTTCGAAGTCGGCGTTGGTGAACTCCTTGTGGAACTTGTAGATGGCGGTGGTCAGCAGGGTTTCCTGACGGCGCGCCGGCCAGTACATCGGATTCAGGGTGACACCGCCGTAGATCCAGCACGTGGTGTCGCGGGTGAACTGGGTGTTGGGCAGCGGCGGCAGAATGAAGCTGGAGTGGCCCAGGTAGTCGTTGTACATCTTGACCACATCGGCGCCTTCGCTTTGTGGCAGGTCCTGGCCGGCCACGCCGCCAATCAGGAACTCGGCCAGATGGCGCGGCTCGAGGCCTTCGAGCCAGCTGCGCACTTCGTTGTTCAGGCCCACACCGACGGTGTCATCGGTGATCTTGCGGTCGAGGATCCACTTCAATGCTTCGGGTTGCTGCACGATATCGGTCAGCAGGTTGTGCATTTCCAGCACATCGACACCGCGCTCGCGCATCTTGGTGACAAAGTCGAAATGGTCACGCTTGGCCTGGTCGACCCAGATCACGTCGTCGAACAGCAGCTCGTCACAGTTGCTCGGCGTCAGGCGCTTGTGCGCCAGGCCCGGGGCGCAAACCATCACCTTGCGCAGTTTGCCGGCTTCGGAGTGGACACCGTACTTCTGTTTTTCAGCGGACATGATTTCATTCCTCCAGTTGAACGAAGACGTGGGTCAAAGAGTCAGGAAGCCGTCGTACAGGCCAAAGGCTGCCACCAGGGCGCCGATGACCACGGCTGCAAAGATCAGCTTTTCCACGTTGGTGAAGACAGGTTGGCCGACTTCACGCTTGGCCTTGGCGAACAGGATGGCGCCAGGTGCGTAGAGCAGGGCCGAGAGCAGCAGGTATTTCACACCGCCGGCGTACAGCAGCCAGACGGCATACAACAGGGCGATGCCGCCGATGATCAGGTCTTTCTTGCGCTCAGCCAGGGCCTGTTCGTAGGTTTCGCTGCGCCATGCCAGCAGGAAGGCGTAGGCCGCCGACCACAGGTAAGGCACCAGGATCATCGATGTGGCCAGGTAGATCAGCGACAGGTAGGTGCTGTTGGAAAACAGCGTGATCACCAGGAAGATCTGCACCATGGCGTTGGTCAGCCACAGGGCGTTGGCCGGTACCTGGTTGGCGTTCTCGCGGCGCAGGAACTCCGGCATGGTGTGGTCCTTGGCGGCGGCGAACATGATCTCGGCGCACAGCAGCACCCACGACAGCAGGGCCCCGAGCAGCGAGATGATCAGGCCGACGCTGATCAGCACCGCACCCCAGTGGCCGACCACATGCTCCAGCACGGCAGCCATCGACGGGTTCTGCAGCTTGGCCAGTTCCGGTTGGGTCATGATGCCCAGCGACAGTACGTTGACCAGCACCAGGAACAGCAGCACGGTAACGAAGCCGATGACCGTGGCCTTGCCCACGTCAGAGCGTTTTTCCGCCCGCGACGAGAAGATGCTCGCACCCTCGATGCCGATGAACACCCAAACGGTGACCAGCATCATGTTGCGCACCTGGTTCATCACGCTGCCAAGTTCTGGCGTGCCCACCGCCCAGATGTCGGCGGTGAAGATGTCGAGCTTGAAGGCGAACAGGCAGATCAGGGCAAACAGCAGCAGCGGCACCACCTTGGCCACGGTGGTGACCAGGTTGATGAACGCCGCTTCCTTGATGCCGCGCAGCACCAGGAAGTGCACCGCCCACAGCAGCACCGACGCGCCGATGATGGCGGCAGGGGTGTTGCCTTCGCCGAAGATCGGGAAGAAGTAGCCCAGGGTGCTGAACAGCAGTACGAAGTAGCCGACGTTGCCCAGCCAGGCACTGATCCAGTAGCCCCAGGCCGAGGAGAAGCCCATGTAGTCGCCGAAACCGGCCTTGGCATAGGCATACACCCCGCCATCCAGGTCAGGCTTGCGATTGGCCAGGGTCTGGAACACGAATGCCAGGGTCAGCATGCCGACCGCGGTGATTGCCCAGCCGATCAGCACAGCGCCAACCCCTGCGCTGGCCGCCATGTTTTGCGGCAGCGAGAAGATCCCGCCACCAATCATCGAACCGACGACAAGTGCAACTAACGCGCCGAGCTTTAGTTTTCCGGATGAATCAGACATTTAACAACTCCTGCCAGGAGAAAGTTGACGACAGAGTAAATCCGACGCCGCTGCCATTCGCTGACTTGGGTCAGTTCATGGCGACGTGAAGTAGGAAAATTCCTTCACGAAGCTCCTGGAGAGTGCCGACAACTTATGCTGCAAGCCTTGCACGCTGGCACCTCCATGTCCTTCTAGAGCAAACGCTCTGTTCAGCCTGCGATGCTTGAAGCTAGCCGCTTTTGCCGCTTTCGCAAATTTTTCACAAGAATTTCGAGTTTTATCGGGTTCTTTTCTAGTTGCTCGGGAGCTGCTAATTTTTTACCAATGAGGGCCATAGACAAAGCAGTTATTAGTGCTATAGCTTCATTGATCAGGATCATTATAAGTAACAGCATTTAATGGATCGCATGGCTGTTTCAAGCCCATGACAGCGCGCAAAAAAAGGAAGGCTCATGAGCGAACCGGGACAGAAGCTGCGCCTGGGCGCGCTGATCGCATTGGTGGTCGGCTCGATGATTGGTGGTGGAATATTCTCGTTGCCGCAGAACATGGCGGCGCGTGCCGATGTGGGCGCGGTGCTGATCGGCTGGGGCATCACAGCTGTTGGCATGCTGGCGCTGGCGTTCGTGTTCCAGACCCTGGCCAACCGCAAGCCGGAGCTGGATTCGGGGGTGTATGCCTACGCCAAGGCCGGTTTTGGCGAGTACATGGGCTTTTCCTCGGCCTGGGGCTACTGGATCAGTGCCTGGCTGGGCAACGTCGGCTACTTCGTGCTGCTGTTCAGCACCTTGGGCTTCTACTTCCCGGTGTTCGGCGAGGGCAACACGCCAATCGCCATCGGCTGCGCCTCGCTGCTGCTGTGGGCGGTGCACTTCCTGGTGCTGCGCGGTATCAAGGAGGCGGCGTTCATCAACCAGGTGACCACCGTGGCCAAGGTGGTGCCGTTGCTGATTTTCGTGGTGATCGCGGCGTTCGCCTTCCGCGCCGATATCTTCACGCGTGATATCTGGGGCCTGAGCAACCCGCAGTTCGGCAGCGTGCTGGAGCAGGTGCGCAACATGATGCTGGTCACCGTGTTCGTGTTCATCGGCATCGAAGGCGCCAGTGTGTATTCCGGGCGTGCCGAGCGCCGGTCGGATGTGGGCAAGGCTACGGTGATCGGTTTCCTGGGGGTGCTGGCGTTGCTGGTGCTGGTCAACGTGTTGTCGCTGGGGGTGATGACCCAGCCGGAACTGGCCGGGCTGCAGAACCCGTCGCTGGCTTCGGTACTGGAGCATATCGTCGGGCCGTGGGGCGCCTTGCTGATCAGTATCGGCCTGGCGGTTTCGCTGCTTGGCGCGCTGCTGTCCTGGGCGTTGCTGTGCGCCGAGATCCTCTTCGCCACGGCGCGGGACAAGACCATGCCGCGCTTTCTGGCCAAGGAAAACGCCAACCATGTGCCGGCCAACGCCCTGTGGCTGACCAACTGCATGATCCAGGGCTTCCTGCTGATCACGCTGTTTTCCGCCGGTACCTATACCAGCCTGATCTACCTGGCCTCGTCGATGATCCTGGTGCCCTACCTGTGGTCGGCGGCCTACGCCGTGCTGTTGGCGGTGCGTAAAGAAACCTACGATGGGCAGCCGGCCCTGCGCCGCAAGGACCTGCTGGTGGCGCTGGTTGCCTTGGTGTATGCCGTGTGGCTGTTGTATGCCGGCGGGCTCAAGTACCTGCTGCTGTCGGCGCTGCTGTATGCGCCGGGCGTGATCCTGTTCGCCCGGGCCAAGCATGAGCAGGGAAAAGCCTTGTTCACCACCTGGGAAAAGCTGATTTTTGCCGCCGTGCTGGCAGGTGCCGCGCTGGCGGCCTATGCCCTGTACTCAGGGCTGCTGAGCTTGTGACGGGGCAGGGCAGGGGGCGTGCTCCGGGCGTGACCAGATCCACAGGTTGCCCAGGGTCATGCCGGCAATGGCCAGGAACACCGGCCAACGGTGTTCCAGGAGCGTCAGCATCAGGCCCGCGCACAGCAGCATGCTGAGGGTCGCGCTGACCTTGGCCCGCCGCTGGATCACCTTGCCATTGCGCCAGTTGTGCAGGATCGGCCCGAACAGCCGGTGGTTTTCCAGCCAGGCAGACAGGCGCGGTGAACTACGGGTGGCCGCCCAGGCGGCCAGCAGGATGAATTCGGTGGTCGGCAGGCCGGGTATGACGATCGCGACCAGGCCCACACCCAGGCTCACGTAAGCCAGGATCGCATACAGCAGGCGGGCGAGTTTCGAGCGGGCAGGTCGGGTCATGGTCTCACTGCTTAAAACGGTTCGGCCACCGGTAGGGTGGCCGGGTACGGCGTATCAAACCAGCGCGGCATCCGCAGCATAAGCGTGCTTGAGCAGCTCGGTGAAGCGCTCGAACGCCGCAACTGCGCCGCGTTCGGCAGCGGCTTCCTCTTCCTCCGACAGGGCCAGGCCATCAAGAATGCGGGTGAACTGCTTCCAGCCTTCGGCACGGCCACCGGCCGGTTCGCCCAGGTGTCGGGCACCAAAGCTGTCGGATAGATCCAGGGCCACGGCACGCTTGATCAGAAACGCAGCGCCCAGTTTGGAGCCTTCAGAGACGAAGATCCAGCCCATTGCCTCGCCCAGGCTCGGGTTACACAGCGCACCCGGTACGGCTGGCGGTACTTCGGTGTCGAGATCGGCGAGGTCCAGGCGGGCCTGTTCGGCACGGCAGCGCTCGGCCAGGTCGGGGACGATGGCGATCAGTTGCGGGTCGTTGTACAGGGCCTGCAGCTCGGCCTGGAACAGGTACTGGGCGACCACGAAGCGGGCGAAGCTTTCGCGGCTGTCGAAGGGTGCATGGGCTTTGACCAAGGCATCCAGTTCGGCGTGGGGAGCGTGGGTGATCTGGTTGAGGCGCTGGGAGCGCAGGGCTGGGCGGTCGGTCATGGGGCAGTCCTTGGAAAAGGGGCATTCAGAGACAAGACGAAACAGCGGGGGCGGGACAGTAAAAAAAGCTGGTATTTGTGCTGGTAGTGCTGGCCTCTTCGCGGGTGAACCCGCTCCCACAGGTATTGCGCAGACCTCGGGCCTGTAATGTTCCTGTGGGAGCGGGTTTACCCGCGAAGAGGCCGGCGCTGACGAAACAAACCTGTCAGCGATAATCCAGGTCAGATATCCCAAACCACATTGATGCCGAAGTTGCGCCCCGGCATGGTCAGGCGGTCGATGTTGGCCGGCTGGGTCACGGCCGCTTCACCCTGGCCGTCGTAGCTGCGCACCGAATCCCACTGCCAGTACTTCTTGTCGGTGAGGTTGTACAGGCCGGCGTTGATGGTCACGTCGTCGGTGACCTTGTAGTAACCGGTCAGGTCCAGTACCCCGTAGCCCGGGGTGCGGAACTTGGAGCTCGAGCCGTCGGGCGAGTAGAAGGTGCTGTCGTCGACGCGGGTCTTGCGCTTGACCAGTGTCCAGCTCAGCAGGCCGCCGTAGTGCTGTTGTTCATAACCCAGGCCGAACACGCCCTTGAGCGGGTTGACGGTGTTCAGTGGTTCGCCGGTGTCATCGTTGCGGCCATGGGTGTAGGCGATCGAGCCCTGGGTATACAGGCCCTGCGGTGCACCGAAGTGGTCGAGGTTCAGGCGGCCCTTGACCTCGGCACCCTTGATGGTGGCGTGCTTGATGTTGTTGGCCTGGAAGGTCTGCTCCAGGTTGGCGCTTTTCACGGCGTCCTCGTCGATGAAGTCGCGGTACTTGTTGTAGAACACCGCCACGTCGAAGTTGCCGGCGTCGAAGTTGCCACGCAGGCCGGTTTCATAGCTTTTGCTCTTTTCCGGCTCGAGGCCCGGGTTGCCTTCTACGCGGTAGCCTTGCTCGATATTCTCGAACTTCCCGTACATGGATTTGGCAGTCGGGGTGCGGAAACCTTCGGCGTACTGGCCATACCAGGTGTAGTTGTCGTTGAAGGCGTAGGTCAGACCGAACTTGGGTGAGATACGGTGCCACTTCTTGTCCGAGTCGTCCTGGGAGGTGGGTGCGGTCCCGGAGGACTCAAGGCCACGCAGGAATTCCTCGGTGAACCTGGGCTCCATTCGCGTGTAGTCGTAACGAGCGCCAGGCATGAAGGTCCAGTTGTTCCAGCGGATTTCATCCTGCACGAACAGGCTGTAGGTGTTCACGGTCGGGTCCGGGAAGTCGCTGACCAGCACCTGGCCGTCTGCCGGGCGCTCGGCGCCAGGGCCGGAACAACCTGAGCCAACGGTCAGGCAGGTGCCGGTGCCGCTGCGCGAACCGGTGACCTTCTCGTGCTTGAGGGTGGTGCCATAGGTCAGCAGGTGCTCGGTGGCACCGAGGCTGAAGGCCTTGTCCAGCTGGGCGTCGAATACCCACTGGCGGTCCTTGTAGGTGGTATCGCGGGTACGCAGCACCTGACGGCCAGGCGGTGCGTAGACCTCCTCGGTGTACTGGTCGGTCTTGGCGATCTGGTAGTTCAGGCTCCACTTCACATGGTCGGCGACCAGCGAATCCAGGCCGAACTCATGGTTGATGCCAAAGCGTTCACGGGTGATGGTGTCGTTGCCGCTACGCGCCTTGTAGTAACCCGAAGCACCACGGCCAGGAATGAACGGCCCGCCCACCGCACTGAGGATGTTCTGGTCGCGGTCATCCTTGTAACGCTCGTAGGTGAAGCCCAGGCGCGCGTCGTCGGCGTAATTCCAGCCCAGCTTGGCCAGTACGTTTGTGGTGCGCACGTCCATCGGGTTGGCTTCGGTACGCGACAGGCCGTCACCGCTGTGGCCGCCGTGGGTTTCGGTTTCGTGACCGTTGCGCTGGCTCAGGTGCACCAGGCCGTCGAACTCGCCCTGGCGGCCGGCGACGGTGGCGGAGGTCAGCCAGCTTTCGTCGGCCGAGCTGTAGCCGGTCTTCAGGCGGGCACCTGCGTCCTTGCCGGGCTTGATGATGTCGTCAGGGTCGAGGGTGAAGTAGCTTACTGCCCCCCCGATGGCGTTGCTGCCATACAGCACCGAGGCCGGGCCGCGGAGGATTTCCACACGCTTGACGATCTCCGGGTCCACGTAGTTGCGCTGGGTCTGGGCGTAGGGGCCGAAGAAGAAACTGTCGGGGATCGACACGCCATCGACCTGGGTGAGGATGCGCTCGCCGTCGATGCCACGGATGTTGTAGCCGTTCAGGCCGCTGCGCTGTCCGGTGCCGGCTACCGACACGCCCGGTTCGTAGCGCACCAGGTCCTGGATGTTGTTGACGTTCTGCCGGTCCAGCTGCTCGCGGGTCTGCACGCTGACGGTGCTCGGCACCTGGCTGACGTCCTGGGCGCTGCGCGTGGCGCTGACGGTGACCTGCTGCAGGGCGATCACATTGGCGCTGGCCTGGCGTTCGAGCACCACATTGCCGTTGCTGATCTTGCGAAAGCCCAGGCCGGTGCCGTGCAGCAGGCGCTTGAGTGCGGCATCCGGCGGTAGCGAACCTTGCACCCCTGGCGAGGCAACGCCGTCGGCCAGCTCGGCGCTGAAGCCGACCTGCCAGCCGGTGACCTGGCTGAAAGCATTGATGGCCGAAACCAGCGGCTGCTGGCCGATGCTGAAGCGGTAGTCGCCCATGCGCGGGCTGCTGGCCTGGGCCGGCTCGGCGGCCAGTGCCGGCAGGCTGATGGCGCCGCTGGCGAGCAGGGCCAGGTTCAGTAGGGAAAGGCTCAGGAGGGACAGCTGCCCTCCATGGCGAGGACGGGTGGAGGGGCGGGTAGGACCTGTGGACATCGGAAGCGCTCCCTGACGCGCGGACTGTTATAGGTGATGGCTGTCCTCGTTTTCAAACGAGAATCAGTTGCATTGGCTATAACGAGACGGGCGGGGTAGCGTGACTGCGTAAAAAAAGTTGGATTGCGGTCTGGCGATCCGTATCCCGACTTCTATGGGAGCGTGTCGGGTTTCAGATTTGCGGATCAGTTCAGGATGACCAGCGCCGGGAACTCATGCAGCTGTGCCGAGGTAATGTGGGCCAGCGCGCGCAGGGTTTCCAGCGGCTGGTCGAGGCGGTAGTTGCCGGTGACCGCCATGTCTTCCAGTTGTGCATTGCGGTTGATGATCCAGCCCGGGTAGTAGCGCTGCACCTCGGCCAGCACCTGGCTCAGCGGGCAGTTCTCGAACACCAGGCGGCCGTCGACCCAGGCCAGGTCCTTGTGCATGTCGGGGCGCTGGCGCTGGCCGAATCCCTGGGGGCCGACGCTGATGCTGTCGCCGGCACTCAGGCGGATGCGCTGGTCGCGAGCCCCCTGCAGGTCGACATCGCCGCGCTGCACCCGCACCTGTGCCTCGCCGTCGAGATAGCGCACGGCAAAGTCGGTGTCGCGCACCTGCGCGCGCAACGGCCCGGCCTGCACTTCAAGGGGCCGCAGCGTGCCTTCGGGGACCTGGAAATAGGCCTCGCCCTGCAGCAGGCGGGCGACCTGGCGGCCATCACGCTGCTCGCTGGCAAATGCCGAATTGGTGTTGAGCAGCACTTTTGCCCCGTCTTCCAGCTGCAGGCGCTGGCGCTCTCCCACCACCGTCAGGTGGTCGGCCTGCAAGCGCATGGGCAGGTTGCCGAGGGTGAACAGCCCGACCAGCAGCAGCGCCGCCGTTGCCAGGGGTTTCCAGTGGCTGCGCAGGCGCCCGCGCCACGAGCGGCGCTGTTGCTGATGCATCTGCACGGCCACCTGGTGCAGCGGTGCGCCATTCCACAGGGCTTCTGCCTCGACATAGGCCTCGGCATTTTCCGGCGCTGCGCTCAGCCAGGCCTCGAAGGCCTGGGTGTCCTCGGCGTCAGCGCATTGCAGGCGCACCAGCCAGTCCAGCGCCTCGTCCATGGCACGAGCACGGGCGCTGGGCCCGGCGGGTGACGGGCGAGGGGGGCTGTCGGTCACGGTGAATCCTTGAATGGTTTTTTGCGAATGATCAAGGCTGAGGCGGGGCGTGGCAAGGGCTTTGCGTTGCCTCACTTGAGGCGGTCGGCGACACCCATGCAGATCGCCATGATCAGTTTCAGTTCCTTCTGTACCGTGCTGGGTGAAACATTCAGTTGTTCGGCTATTTCCAGATAGGTAGCGCCGTGCAGGCGGCTGAGGATGAAGATGCGCTGCTGGCGTTCGCTCAACTGGTTGAGGCTGATGCTCAGGTGCCTGAGCAACTGTTCGGCATGGGCTGCATCCTCGCTGCTGGTAGCGGGCGCGGCCACGCTGTGCAGCACCTCGTCGGGCACGTCGTCGACCAGCATGCGCGATTGCACCCGGCGCGCGCGCAGATGGTCGAGGGCCAGATTGCGTGCGGTCTGGAACACGAACGGTTCGATGTGTTCGATGGGCCGCTCACCGATTGCGCGGGATACCCGCAGGTAGGTTTCCTGCAACAGGTCCTCGGCCGTGGTGGGGTTGCCCACCATGCGCTGCAAGGTGCGCAGCAGGGTAAGGCGCTGGACGAGGAAGACAGAGTTGAACCGGGACTGACTCACTGGGGGACCTGGCCGACGAAAGGTTAATGATAATGCTTATCATCCATATCGAAGGTCAAGCTTGGAAATGTTAGGAAAAGGTAAAGATTGTGAGTGGGTGGGCGCATGGCGGGATAGTTTGTGCGCCTGTGAGATCGAGCGCCGCCCGCGCGGCGCTTCGCGGGACAAGCCCGCTCCCACATTTGTTGCAACGTGGCCATGCCTGTGAAAGAGGCGTTGCCCGCCCTTGGTGCATGACTTGAGGCCGGAAGTGCGGCAGCCGCGCCAGCCTAGAAATCGCGTCAGGGCAACAAGGCAGGCAACCATGGCCTGACAGGTTCGGCACGTTGCCACAAATGTGGGAGCGGGCTTGTCCCGCGAAGCGCCGCGCGGGCGGCGCTCGATCTCAAAGGCGGCAAAAATGCCATGTCATGCTCAACGGGCCCGGCACAGGGCCAAACAGTTATCCAGCATGCGGTTGGAGAACCCCCACTCGTTGTCATACCAGGCCAGCACCTTGAGCATGCGCCCGTTGGCCCGGGTATGGTTGGCATCGAAGATCGACGACAGCGGGTTGTGGTTGAAATCGCAGGAAACCAGCGGCAAGGCGTTGTAGCCCAATACCCTGGAATGCTTGCTGGCCTCGAGGAACAGCTGGTTGACCTGCTCGGCCGTGGCTTCGCGCTTGAGGTTGACGGTGAGATCGACCAGCGACACGTTGATCACCGGCACCCGCACCGCCATGCCGGTAAGCTTGCCGGCCAGCTCCGGCAGCACCAGGCCCACGGCCTCGGCAGCACCGGTCTTGCTCGGGATCATCGACTGGGTCGCCGAACGCGCACGGTACGGGTCGCCGTGGTACACATCGGTCAGCACCTGGTCGTTGGTGTAGGCATGGATGGTGGTCATCAGGCCCTGTTCGATGCCGAACTCGCGGTGCAGCACCTGGGCAATCGGTGCCAGGCAGTTGGTAGTGCAGGAGGCATTGGAAATGATCTGGTGCGAGGCCCGCAGGATGTCATGGTTGACCCCGTACACCACAGTGGCATCGGCGCCTTTGGCTGGTGCCGAGACAATCACCTTGCCAGCCCCCGCAGCCAGGTGTGCGGCGGCCTTGGCGCGTTCGGTGAACAGCCCGGTGCATTCGAATACCACGTCGATCGCCTCGGCCTTCCAGGGCAGTTCGGCCGGGTTGCGGATGGCACTGACCGCGATACGGTCACCATTGACCGTCAGGCTTTCGTGGTCGGCCTCGACGCTGGCGTCGAAGGTGCCGTGCACGCTGTCGTACTTGAGCAGGTGGGCATTCATGGCGCTGTCGCCCAGGTCGTTGATGGCGACGACCTGCAGGTCCTGGCGGTAGCCTTGGGTATACAGTGCGCGCAGGACGTTGCGCCCGATGCGGCCGAATCCATTGATGGCGATGCGTAGGGTCATGGCAGTACCTCTGGCAGTCCGAGTGAAACCTGTGGCACAAAGGAGCTTCACTGAAACGGTTTTGTTGTTGGAATTACAAGATTATTCACCTTCCGATAGAAAACAAGCCTTTTTAGTGGCAGTATTTTGTTTAAATATACAACGAGTGGTTGGGCGATGTGCCTTCATCGATGCAGCGGCTCCTCTACCTTGAGCCTAGGCCGCAATCGTTTGGAGGGGAAATGCCCGGCAAACCGCCCTTACAATTAGCCTGGAGTCCAGTACATGCATCCGCGCATCCTTGAGGTCACCCAGCGGCTGGTCGAACGTAGCCGTGCCACCCGCGAACGCTACCTGCAACTGATTCGCGGCGCGGCAAGTGACGGCCCCATGCGTGCCAGCCTGCAGTGCGCCAACTTCGCCCATGGCGTGGCCGGTTGCGGCAGCGACGACAAGCAGACCCTGCGCCTGATGAACGCGGCCAACGTGGCCATCGTCTCGGCCTACAACGACATGCTTTCGGCGCACCAGCCGTACCAGCACTTCCCCGCGCAGATCAAGCAGGCCCTGCGCGAGGTCGGCTCGGTCGGCCAGTTCGCCGGCGGCGTGCCGGCCATGTGCGATGGCGTGACTCAGGGCGAGCCGGGCATGGAGCTGGCCATCGCCAGCCGTGAAGTGATCGCCATGTCCACCGCCGTGGCCCTGTCGCACAACATGTTCGACGCCGCGCTGATGCTGGGCATCTGCGACAAGATCGTCCCCGGCCTGATGATGGGTGCGCTGCGCTTCGGCCACTTGCCGACCATCTTCGTCCCGGGCGGGCCGATGGTCTCCGGTATTTCCAACAAGCAGAAGGCTGATGTGCGCCAGCGCTACGCCGAGGGCAAGGCCAGCCGCGAAGAGCTGCTGGAGTCGGAGATGAAGTCCTACCACAGCCCGGGAACCTGCACGTTCTACGGCACTGCCAACACCAACCAGCTGGTGATGGAAGTGATGGGCCTGCACCTGCCGGGGGCCTCGTTCGTCAACCCGTATACACCGTTGCGTGATGCGCTCACCGCCGAGGCCGCACAGCAGGTCACGCGCATGACCAAGGCCAGCGGCAGCTTCATGCCGCTGGGTGAAATCGTCGACGAAAAGGCGCTGGTCAACTCCATCGTTGCCCTGCACGCCACCGGCGGTTCGACCAACCACACCCTGCACATTCCGGCGATTGCCCAGGCTGCGGGTATCCAGTTGACCTGGCAGGACATGGCCGACCTGTCCGAAGTCGTGCCGACCCTGTCCCATGTCTACCCCAACGGCAAGGCCGACATCAACCACTTCCAGGCTGCGGGCGGCATGGCCTTCCTGATCCGCGAGCTGCTCGATGCCGGGCTGCTGCACGAAGACGTCAACACCGTGGCCGGCCATGGCCTGCGCCGCTATACCCAGGAGCCGTTCCTCGACAATGGCAAGCTGGTGTGGCGCGAAGGGCCGCAGCACAGCCTGGACGAAAGCATCCTGCGCCCGGTGGCGCGGCCGTTCTCGGCCGAAGGCGGCCTGCGGGTGATGGAGGGCAACCTCGGCCGCGGCGTGATGAAGGTGTCCGCTGTCGCTCCCGAGCACCAGGTGGTCGAGGCCCCGGCGCGGGTGTTCCACGACCAGCAGTCGCTGGCCGATGCGTTCAAGGCCGGTGAACTGGAGCGCGACTTCGTCGCCGTGGTGCGCTTCCAGGGCCCGCGCTGCAACGGCATGCCGGAGCTGCACAAGCTCACGCCGTTCCTCGGCGTGCTGCAGGACCGTGGCTTCAAGGTAGCGCTGGTCACCGACGGGCGCATGTCTGGTGCCTCGGGCAAGATCCCGGCGGCCATTCACGTTTGCCCCGAGGCTTATGACGGCGGCCCGCTGGCACGGGTGCGCGATGGTGATATGGTGCGGGTCGATGGTGTCAAAGGCACGCTGCGGGTAATGGTGTCGGCCGAAGAACTGGCCAGCCGCGACCTGCCGCCAGCGCCGCAGGGCAACGACCTGGGCTGCGGGCGCGAGCTGTTCGGCTTCATGCGCATGGCGTTCAGCCCGGCAGAGCAGGGCGCCAGTGCGTTCACCTCGGCCCTGGAGAACCTCAAATGAAGGACCTGCTGGTTGGCGACATCGGCGGCACCAATGCCCGTTTTGCGTTGTGGCGTGACAACCAGCTGCATGAAGTGAAGGTTTTCGCGACCGAGGACTACACCAGCCCGGAACAGGCCATCGAGGCGTATCTCGACGGGCTTGGTATTGCTCGCGGTGGGCTGATTGCGGCCTGCCTTGCAGTGGCCGGGCCGGTCAACGGTGACGAGTTCCGCTTCACCAACAACCATTGGCGCCTGAGCCGCCTCGCGTTCTGCCAGAGGCTGCAGATCGAGCAGCTGCTGCTGATCAATGATTTCACCGCCATGGCGCTGGGCATGACCCGTCTGCGCGAAGGCGAATTCCGTGAGGTATGCCCGGGCCAGGCCGACCTTTCGCGTCCCGCGTTGGTCATCGGCCCGGGCACCGGCCTGGGCGTTGGCTCCCTGTTGCGTCTGGGCGACCAGCGCTGGTGCGCCTTGCCGGGCGAGGGCGGGCACGTCGACTTGCCAGTGGGCAATGCCCGTGAAGCGGCTATTCACCAACAGATCCACAGCCAGATCGGCCATGTCAGCGCCGAGACTGTGCTCAGTGGCGGTGGGCTGCTGCGCCTTTACCAGGCGATCTGCGCACTGGACGGCGACACACCGCGACACAAGACACCGGCACAGATCACCGATGCCGCGCTCGGCGGCGAGCCACGGGCGTTGGCGGTGGTCGAGCAGTTCTGCCGGTTCCTCGGCCGAGTCGCTGGTAACAATGTTCTGACACTGGGCGCACGGGGCGGCGTCTATATTGTCGGCGGCGTGATCCCGCGCTTTGCCGAGCTGTTTCTGCGCAGTGGGTTCGCCGCGAGTTTTGCCGACAAGGGTTGCATGAGTGGGTATTTCGCTGGCGTGCCGGTGTGGCTGGTGACGGCGGAGTTTTCCGGGTTGCTGGGGGCCGGGGTGGCCTTGCAGCAGGCGTTGGATCATGGATAGGTGAAATGGGGGCCGCTGCGCGGCCCATCGCGACACAAGGCCGCTCCTACACGGGGCAGTGCATATTTCCGGCGCGGCGCGGTCCCTGTAGGAGCGGCCTTGCGTCGCGATGGGGCGCGAAGCGGCCCCAACAGCAGGCAACAAAGACCTGTAACTGACAAGAGGAAGGACCACCTTGACCACTGCCGGCAAATCGATCCTGATGGTCGACGACGACCAGGAAATCCGCGAACTGCTGCAAACCTACTTGAGCCGCTCCGGCTTCCAGGTGCATGCCGAAGCCGACGGCAAGGGCTTTCGCCGCGCGCTGGAAACCACCCCCTGCGACCTGGTCATCCTCGATGTCATGCTGCCCGACGAAGACGGCTTCAGCCTGTGCCGCTGGGTACGCCAGCACCCGCGCCAGGCCCGGGTGCCGATCATCATGCTCACCGCCAGCTCCGACGAAACCGACCGGGTCATCGGCCTGGAGCTGGGCGCTGACGACTACCTGGGCAAGCCGTTCAGCCCCCGTGAACTGCAAGCGCGGATCAAGGCCCTGCTGCGCCGCGCCGAGTTCGGCCAGGCGGCACCCGGCAGTGCCGTGCTGGCCTTCGACGACTGGCGCCTGGACACGGTCAGCCACCGCCTGTTCCATCGCGACGGCGAGGAGGTGATTCTCTCCGGCGCCGATTTCGCCCTGCTCAAGCTGTTCCTCGACCACCCACAGCAGATTCTCGACCGCGACACCATCGGCAACGCCACCCGTGGCCGCGAGCCGATGCCGCTGGACCGCATCGTCGACATGGCGGTCAGCCGTCTGCGCCAGCGCCTGCGCGATACCGACAAACCACCCCGGCTGATCCGCACCGTACGCGGCAGCGGCTACCTGCTGGCTGCCCATGTCTGCAGTGCGCCCTGAGCGGCGCTGGCGCCTGCTGCCGCGCTCGCTACTGGGGCGCATGCTGCTGCTGACCCTGCTGGTGGTGCTGCTTGCCCAGGGGCTGTCGAGCATCATCTGGGTTGCCCAATTGCGCGCCAGCCAGTTGCAGGGCCTGCGTGCCAGCGCCAGCAGCCTGGCTCATTCGATGAGTGCCAGCGTCAGCTACTTCCGCTCGCTGCCGGTCGCCTACCGGCCGATGGTCCTGGACCAACTGCGCAGCATGGGCGGCACGCGCTTTTTCGTGTCGCTCAACGCCAAGCCACTGGACATGCCGCTACTGCCCGTTACCCCGCGCAAGCAGGCGGTGATCGATGTGTTCCAGCAAGTGCTGCATGAGCGCCTGGGTTCGCAAATGGAAATTTCCGTGGAGTTCGTCAGCCCCGACGACCTGCGCATCTTCAACAGCGGCCTCAAGCTCGACGAACTGCCACGTTCCTGGGCGCATTACTCACTGACCCTGGAACCGCTCAACCCGCCGGTACTGGTCACGCAGATCCGCCTGGACGAGGGCGAATGGCTGTACATCGCCTCGCTGCTGCCGGAGCCCTACACCAGCCTGGAGGCCGAGCGCCTGCCGCGTCAGCAGATCGGCTTCATCGTGCTGACCACGGCTTTGCTGCTGTTGTTCATCGGCTTGCTGGTGCACTGGCAAAGCTGGCCGCTCAAACGCCTGGCACGGGCTGCGCGGGAGATGTCGCTGGGCGCCGATGTGGCGCCGGTGGCCGAAGGCGGTGGCAGCGAGGTGGTCGAGGTGGGGCGTGCGTTCAACAGCATGCGCGAGCGCATCAGCCGCTACCTGACCGAACGCAGCCAGTTGTTCAGCGCCATTTCCCACGACCTGCGCACGCCGATCACCCGCTTGCGCCTGCGCGTCGAGCTGCTGGAGGACGAGCGCCTGCAGGCCAAGTTCAGCCAGGATCTGGACGAGCTGGAGCTGTTGGTAAAAGGTGCATTGCAGTGCGTTAAGGACACCGACATCCACGAGAATATCGAGCCGGTCGACCTCAACCAGGTGCTGGAAATCCTGGCCGAGCCTTACCTGGGCGATGGCCGCATCACGCTCGAAGGCCGTGCGCTGGCGCCGTACCCCGGCAAGCCACTGGCGCTGCGGCGCTGCATCGGCAACCTGATCGACAACGCCATCAAGTACGGCGAGCGGGCACGGCTGCGCATCATCGATAACGCCGAGGGGTTCGTCCTGCAGGTGGATGACCAGGGGCCGGGGGTGCCGCAGCAGCAGCTGGAGCAGGTGTTCGAGCCGCACTTCCGTCTGGCCGGGCAGCAGCAGGGGTACGGGCTGGGGTTGGGGATTGCGCGCAACATTGCCCATAGCCATGGCGGGGAGGTGAGCTTGCTCAACCTGCGTGAGGGCGGGTTGCGGGTGACCTTGTATCTGCCAAGGGGCATGGACTGAGGGTATGGGTTACTGGTGCCGGCCGCTTCGCGGGTGAACCCGCTCCCACAGGTTTTTGCACCAGCCTCGGGCTTTGCATGGGCCTATCGGCCCGCTGTGGGAGCGGGTTCACCCGCGAAGAGGCCGGCACAGGCAAGCGAAATGTCACTCCCTGGTGACAATCCTGCCGTCCTTCGTGACATCCCGGCAAACCCCACTAGCTAGAATTCGCAAACGACTGGCAAGGATCAAGCTGGCCCATGAGCACCTCCAACCTGCCTTCCACCCGCTGGCTCGACGCCCCGGCCCACACCGCCTGGCGCATTGCCGAAGGGCAGCGCCTGCTGACCTTCGCCACGGCTTCGAAACTGCCCGATGGCTTCGGCAGCCTCGACGCCGCAGGCCTGCTCGCACCGGGTGCCCGAGCCGAAACCCTGATCACCGCTCGCATGACTCACTGTTTCGCCCTGGCCCACCTGCAGGGCGTGCCCGGTTACCTGGCCTATGCCGAACACGGTGTGGCTGCCCTGCGCGGCGCGCTGCAGGATGCCACCTACGGCGGCTGGTTCGCCCACCCCGGTGGCCATGACGACAGCGGCAAGGCGGCTTACCTGCATGCCTTCGTCGCTCTGGCCGCCAGCTCGGCGGTGATGGCAGGTGCTGGCGGTGCACCAGCCCTGCTGGCAGACGCGGTGCAGGTGCTCGAAGCGCATTTCTGGAGCGAAGAGGAGGGCGCCCTGCGGGAAGCCTTCTCCCGCGCCTGGCAGTTGCCCGAGCAGTACCGTGGCGCCAACAGCAACATGCATGCGGTCGAGGCCTTCCTGGCCCTTGCAGACGTCACTGGCGACAGCCTGTGGCTGCAACGCGCCTTGCGCATCGCCGAACGCATCATCCATACCCATGCCGCCACCAACGGCCACCGGGTCATCGAGCATTTCGATGCCCTCTGGCAACCAATGCCGCACTACAACCAGGCGCACCCGGCCGACCACTTCCGGCCTTATGGCTCCACGCCCGGGCATGCCCTGGAGTGGGCGCGGTTGCTGCTGCACCTGGAAGCCAGCCTGGAACAGGTCGGCCTGCATGCCCCGCAGTGGCTGCCGGACTGTGCCCGCGCATTGTTCGATACAGCCTGCCAGCAGGCCTGGAGCGTCGATGGCGCGCCCGGTTTCGTCTACACCCTGGACTGGGCCGACCGCCCGGTGGTGCGCGCGCGCCTGCACTGGGTGCACGCCGAAGCCTGCGCCGCCGCCGCGGCCCTGTTGCAGCGCACGGGCGAGGCGCACTACGAGCAGTGGTACCGCCGTTGCTGGGACTTCATCGCCAACCATTTCATTGACCATGGCGCTGGCAGCTGGCACCACGAACTCGATGCGCACAACCAGCCGGCCGCAACCATCTGGCCAGGCAAGCCCGACCTCTACCATGCCTACCAGGCGCTGCTGCTGCCGGGCTTGCCACTGGCACCCAGCCTGGCCAGCGGCCTGGCCGGCAATGTAACCAAACGATGACATTCACGCATCGCTTCGTTACCTGGCGAGGCGAGCACGCTGTTTAGACTTCATGCAACGCAAGCGATCGACTTGCACGGCATAACAACAAGAAAGGTGCTTCGATGAATTCCACGCTCCGTCTCGCTGCCGCAATCTCACTGGCCTCCTTGTTCCCGCTGAGTGCCTTGGCTGCCGAACCCAAAGGCAGTGTCGAGGTGGTGCACTGGTGGACCTCCGGTGGTGAAAAAGCGGCGGTCGATGTGCTCAAGGCCCAGGTCGAAAAGGATGGCTTCACCTGGAAGGACGGCGCCGTCGCCGGTGGTGGTGGTGCCACCGCCATGACCGTGCTCAAGAGCCGCGCCGTGGCAGGCAACCCGCCGGGTGTCGCGCAGATCAAGGGCCCGGACATCCAGGACTGGGCGGCTACCGGCCTGCTCGACGCCGATGTGCTCAAGGGCGTGGCGCAGGACGAGAAGTGGGACTCCCTGCTCGACAAGAAGGTCGCAGACACCGTCAAGTACGACGGTGACTATGTCGCCGTGCCGGTGAACATCCACCGCATCAACTGGCTGTGGATCAACCCCGACGTCTTCAAGAAGGCCGGCATCGACAAGGCGCCAGCCACCCTCGACGAATTCTATGCCGCCGCCGACAAGCTCAAGGCTGCCGGCTTCATCCCGCTCGCCCATGGTGGCCAGCCGTGGCAGGACAGCACCGTGTTCGAAAGCGTGGTGTTGGCGGTGATGGGGGCCGATGGCTACAAGAAGGCCCTGGTCGACCTCGACAGCACGGCCCTGACCGGCCCGCAGATGGTCAAGGCGCTGACCGAACTGAAGAAGGTCGCCACCTACATGGACCCGGATGGCAAAGGCCAGGACTGGAACCTGGAAGCGGCCAAGGTCATCAATGGCAAGGCCGGCATGCAGATCATGGGCGATTGGGCCAAGAGCGAATGGACCCTGGCGAAGAAAACCGCCGGCAAGGATTACCAGTGCGTGCCATTCCCCGGCACCGACAAGGCCTTCCTGTACAACATCGACTCACTGGTGGTGTTCAAGCAGAACGACGCCGGCACCTCGGCCGGCCAGCAGGATATTGCCCGCAAGGTGCTGGGCGAGGACTTCCAGAAGGTCTTCAGCACCAACAAGGGGTCGATCCCGGTGCGCAACGACATGCTTGCCGACATGGGCAAGTACGGTTTCGACGCCTGTGCGCAAACCTCTGCCAAGGACTTCCTGGCCGACGCCAAGACCGGCGGCCTGCAGCCGAGCATGGCGCACAACATGGCTACCACGCTGGCCGTGCAGGGCGCGTTCTTCGATGTGGTGACCAACTACATCAACGACCCCAAGGCCGACCCGGCCGATGCGGCGAAGAAACTGGCAGCGGCGATCAAGGCTGCCCAGTAAAGCTGACGCGATCCCGTTGTAGGAGCGGCCTTGTGTCGCGATGGGCTGCGCAGCAGCCCCATAACCTGCGCACTCGATCTTTAAGGTAGGTAATCGACCTTGAGTCCTTTGGGGCTGCTGCGCAGCCCATCGCGACACAAGGCCGCTCCTACAGGGGAGTGCGGCGCCTTCGAGGTGAACCATGACCACAGCAACCGCCCAACTGCGGGCCTCACCCCTGGACGCGCTACAGCGCTGGCTGCCCAAGCTGGTACTGGCCCCAAGCATGTTCATCGTCCTGGTGGGCTTCTACGGCTACATCCTCTGGACCTTCGTCCTGTCCTTCACCACTTCGACCTTCCTGCCGACCTACAAATGGGCCGGCCTGGCGCAGTACGCCCGGCTGTTCGACAACGACCGCTGGTGGGTGGCAAGCAAGAACCTGCTGCTGTTCGGCGGCCTGTTCATCGTCATCAGCCTGGTCATCGGCGTAGTGCTGGCGGTCTTGCTGGACCAGCGCATTCGTCGCGAAGGTTTCATCCGCACCATCTACCTGTACCCCATGGCGCTGTCGATGATTGTCACCGGCACCGCCTGGAAATGGCTGCTCAACCCCGGCATGGGCCTGGACAAGCTGCTGCGCGACTGGGGCTGGGAGGGCTTTCGCCTGGACTGGCTGATCGATCCCGACCGGGTGGTGTACTGCCTGGTGATCGCTGCCGTGTGGCAGGCCTCGGGCTTCATCATGGCAATGTTCCTCGCCGGCCTGCGTGGCGTCGACCCGTCGATCATCCGCGCCGCGCAGATCGACGGCGCCAGTCTGCCGCGCATCTACTGGCGCGTGGTGCTGCCCAGCCTGCGCCCGGTGTTCTTCAGCTCGCTGATGATTCTTTCGCACATTGCCATCAAGAGCTTCGACCTGGTGGCAGCCATGACGGCCGGCGGCCCAGGCTACTCGTCCGACCTGCCGGCGATGTTCATGTATTCGTTCACCTTCAGCCGCGGTCAGATGGGCATGGGCTCGGCCAGCGCCATCCTCATGCTCGGTGCGATCCTGGCCATCCTCGTGCCTTACCTGTACTCGGAGCTGCGGAGCAAACGCCATGCATAGCCCTCTCGACAAAGTGGTGCCGAGCCCGAGCCGCATCGCCATCCATGCGGTGCTGTTGCTGGCGGTGCTGCTGTACCTGGTGCCACTGGTGGTGATGCTGCTGACCAGCTTCAAGACCCCGGAAGACATCAGCACCGGCAACCTGCTGAGCTGGCCGGCGGCAATTACCGGCATCGGCTGGGTGAAGGCCTGGAGCACGGTCAGCGGTTACTTCTGGAACTCGATCATGATCACCGTGCCAGCGGTGCTGATCTCTACCGCCATTGGCGCACTGAACGGCTATGTGTTGTCGATGTGGCGCTTCCGCGGTTCGCAGCTGTTCTTCGGCCTGCTGCTGTTCGGCTGCTTCCTGCCGTTCCAGACCGTGCTGCTGCCGGCCTCGTTCACCCTCGGCAAGCTCGGCCTGGCCAGCACCACCACTGGCCTGGTACTGGTGCACGTGGTCTACGGCCTGGCCTTCACCACGCTGTTCTTCCGCAACTTCTACGTGAGCATCCCCGATGCGCTGGTCAAGGCTGCGCGCCTGGACGGCGCCGGGTTCTTCACCATCTTTCGCCGCATCATCCTGCCGATGTCCACGCCGATCATCATGGTCTGCCTGATCTGGCAGTTCACCCAGATCTGGAACGATTTCCTGTTCGGCGTGGTGTTCTCCAGCGGCGACTCGCAACCGATAACCGTGGCCCTGAACAACCTGGTCAACACCAGCACCGGGGCCAAGGAATACAACGTCGACATGGCGGCGGCGATGATCGCTGGCCTGCCAACCCTGCTGGTCTACGTGGTGGCAGGCAAATATTTCGTCCGCGGGCTGACTGCTGGCGCGGTAAAGGGGTAAGTCATGGCAACGCTCGAACTTCGCAATGTGAACAAGACCTACGGCAGCGGCTTGCCGGACACCCTCAAGGACATCCAGCTGTCGATCAAGGACGGCGAGTTCCTGATTCTGGTCGGCCCGTCTGGTTGCGGCAAGTCGACCTTGATGAACTGCATCGCCGGGCTGGAGCAGATCACCGGCGGTGCGATTCTCATCGACCAGCAGGACGTCAGCGGCATGAGCCCCAAGGACCGCGACATCGCCATGGTGTTCCAGTCCTACGCGCTGTACCCGACCATGAGCGTACGCGAGAACATCGAGTTCGGCCTGAAGATCCGCAAGCTGCCCCAGGCCGCCATCGACGAGGAAGTGGCGCGGGTGGCCAAGCTGTTGCAGATCGAGCACCTGCTGGCGCGCAAGCCGGCGCAGCTGTCCGGTGGCCAGCAGCAGCGTGTGGCCATGGGCCGGGCGCTGGCACGGCGGCCGAAGATCTACCTGTTCGATGAACCGCTGTCCAACCTCGATGCCAAGCTGCGCGTCGAGATGCGTACCGAAATGAAACTGATGCACCAGCGCCTGAAGACCACCACCGTGTACGTCACCCATGACCAGATCGAGGCCATGACCCTGGGCGACAAGGTGGCGGTGATGAAGGACGGCATCATCCAGCAGTTCGGTACCCCACAGCAGATCTACAACGACCCGGCCAACCAGTTCGTCGCCAGCTTCATCGGTTCGCCGCCGATGAACTTCATCCCGGTGCGCCTGACCAAACAGGATGGCCGCCTGCTGGCGCTGCTCGACAGCGGCCAGGCGCGCTGCGAACTGCCTCTGGGGCTGGGTGCCGACGAACTCGAGGGGCGCGAGATCATTCTGGGAATCCGCCCCGAGCAGATCGCGCTGGGCTCCGGGGAGGGCAACGGCATGCCGGGCATCCGCGCCGAGGTGCAGGTAACCGAGCCCACCGGGCCGGACCTGCTGGTGTTCGTCACCCTCAACCAGACCAAGGTCTGCTGCCGCCTGGCGCCGGATGTGGCGTGCCGGGTCGGCGACAGCCTGAACCTGCAATTCGACCCGGCCCGGGTGTTGCTGTTCGACGCCGCCAGCGGCGAGCGCCTGCACCTGGCCACTACTGCCGCAACCATGAAAGACAACGTGGCGCACTTCAAAGGCCGATAACTCGTCTACACCGTCAATAAGAAAAAAGAGGACGCAAAGGGATGGAACAGCGCAAACGCATCAGGACATTGGGCTCGCTGGCCTTGCTCGCTCCACTGGCGATGGCCGCCGGCAGCGGCGCGCAGGCTGCCGAGGCCTTTTCCAGCGAATCGAAGTGGATGACCGGCGATTGGGGCGGCACCCGCACCGAGCTGCTGGAAAAGGGCTATGACTTCACCCTCGATTATGTCGGTGAGGTTGCCGGCAACCTGCACGGTGGTTACAACGACGACAAGACCGCGCGCTACAGCGACCAGTTCGCCCTCGGCGCGCACCTGGATTTGCAGAAAATCTTCGGCTGGCACGATGCCGAGTTCAAGCTGGCGATCACCGAGCGCAGCGGCCGCAACCTGTCCAACGACCGCATCAGCGACCCGCGCGCCGGGCAGTTCAGCTCGGTGCAGGAAGTGTGGGGCCGCGGCCAGACCTGGCGCCTGACCCAGATGTGGGTCAAGCAGAAGTACTTCGACGGTGCACTGGACGTGAAATTCGGCCGCTTCGGCGAGGGCGAGGACTTCAACAGCTTCCCCTGTGACTTCCAGAACCTGGCCTTCTGCGGCTCGCAGGTGGGCAACTGGGTCGGCGGTATCTGGTACAACTGGCCGGTCAGCCAGTGGGCGCTGCGGGTGAAATACAACATCACCCCGGAATTCTTCGTTCAGGTCGGTGCCTTCGAGCAGAACCCTTCCAACCTGGAAACCGGCAACGGCTTCAAGCTCAGTGGCAGCGGCACCAAAGGCGCTATCCTGCCGGTGGAGGCGGTGTGGTCACCCAAGGTCAACGGCCTGCCGGGCGAATACCGCCTGGGTTACTACTACAGCACGGCCAAGGCCGACGATGTGTTCGATGACGTCAACGGCAACCCGCAGGCGCTCACGGGCGAGGCCTTCAAGTCGCACTCCAGCAAGCATGGCTGGTGGGTGGTGGCACAGCAGCAGGTCACTGCCCATGGCGGCGACGTAAACCGTGGCCTGAGCCTGTTCGCCAACTTCACGGTGCACGACAAGGCCACCAACGTGGTCGATAACTACCAGCAGGTTGGCCTGGTCTACAAAGGCGCCTTCGACGCCCGGCCCAAGGACGATATCGGCTTCGGCGTGGCGCGCATTCATGTGAATGACGATGTGAAGAAGCGCGCCGAACTGCTCAACGCCCAGAGCGGCATCAGCGATTACGACAACCCGGGCTTCGTACCGCTGCAGCGTACCGAGTACAACGCCGAGCTCTACTACGGCTTCCACGTTACCAACTGGCTGACCGTGCGGCCCAACCTGCAATACATCAAGAGCCCGGGCGGGGTGGATGAGGTGGACAACGCGCTGGTCGCAGGTTTGAAGATTCAGTCGTCATTCTGAGAGCAATTGTTGTAAATTTACGCCAATCCACTTCGGTACCCGGCACCCACTGGTCTTCAGTGGTTGTCGGGGATAGGCCGAGACAGCGCTATCTCAAACAACAAGAGCTCTGAACCATGCCCGAACATCCGCTCCATCGCTTCTTCACCTCGCAGCGGCCGCGGCCGACATTCGAGTGGGAGCGTTACCAGCAGCGCGATGTGCTGATCATCGACCATCCCCGTTGCCAGGCGGTGTTCAGCCGTCAGGGTGCGCAATTGCTGCATTTTCAACCGGCGGGTGAACGGCCCTGGCTGTGGTGCGCCGAGCAGTGGCCGCAGGTTGGGGCGATCCGCGGTGGTGTGCCGGTGTGCTGGCCATGGTATGGCCGCCACCCCAGCGAGGACTTGTGGCCGGCCCATGGCTGGGCGCGCCTGCTCGACTGGAAGCTGGTGGGCAGCCGGGAGGACGAAGAGGGCGTAACCCTGAAATGGCGGCTGGACCTGTGCGACTGGCAGGTCGACCTGCACGCCCGGCTGGGTAGCCGCATGGAACTGAGCCTGAGCACCGAGCACCAGGACAGCGAACCCTGCCAGCTGAGCCATGCCCTGCTGGCCTACTGGCGCATCAGTGACGTGTCCGAGATAGCGCTGTCCGGGCTCGAGGATATCGAAGGCTACGACCGCCTGAACCGTCAGGCCTGCCGTGAGGATGGCGCGCTGAAGCTCAAGGGCGGCTGCCAGAAGGTCTACCCCGGCACGCCGCGGGTGCAACTGCAGGACCCGGCCTGGCAGCGCGAGCTATGCATCGATACCGGTGACAGCGACGACACGGTGGTCTGGCACCCGGGCAATCGCCCGCTGATGGGCGTGACCGGGCGTGAATGCCAACGCTTCGTCTGCGTCGAGGCTGCCAGCGGCGGTGGCGAGGGCCTGAGCCTGGCGCCGGGGCAGCGTGCCCACCTGCGCCTGCAGGCGCACCGGCTTAGCTGAGCTCGTCGTCCTCGATCGGGTAGCGGCTGGCGTTGAGGCTTTCCTTGATCTTGCGCAGGTGCGGCTGGAAGTCCACGCCGCGGCGCAGGGTCATGCCGGTGGCCAGCACATCGAGCACGGTCAGCTGGATGATCCGTGAGGTCATCGGCATGTAGATGTCGGTGTCTTCGGGCAGCGGAATGTGCAGGCTCAGGCTGCAGGCATTGGCCAGTGGCGAACCGGCGGCGGTCAGCCCCAGCACCGAGGCGCCGTTCTCTCGGGCCAGGCGGGCCACATCGACCAGTTCGCGGGTACGCCCGGTGTAGGAGATGATCACGAACAGGTCGCCGGTGTGCGCCACCGAGGCCAGCATGCGCTGCATCAGCACGTCGGCGTGCGCCGATACTGCCAGGTTGAAGCGGAAGAACTTGTGCTGGGCATCCAGCGCCACCGGGGCCGAGGCGCCCAGGCCGAAGAAGTGGATCTGCCGGGCCTGGATCATCATGTCCACGGCGCGGCTGACCTGCTGCGGGTCGAGCTGCTGGCAGGCGCTGTCGAGCGAGGCGATGGCACTGGCGAAGATCTTCTGGGTGTAGGCTGCCGGGTCATCGTCGGCCTCCACCGCGCGGCTGACGTAGGCGGCGCCGCTGGCCAGGCTCTGCGCCAGCTGCAGCTTGAGCTCGGGGTAGCCGCTGACGCCGAACGAGCGGCAGAAGCGGTTGACAGTCGGTTCGCTGACCTTGGCCGCCTGGGCCAGCGCAGCGATGCTGAAGCGGGTGGCTTGTTGCGGGTTGAGCAGGATGACTTCGGCGACTTTGCGTTCGGCCTTGTTCAGCTCGTCGAGGCGGCCCTGGATCTGTTCCAGGAGGTTTCGCACGCGGTCCATGGGTGTGTCCTTGGGTCGGGAAGACAGCCGGCTGTGGAAGCAGCAGGCTTTTTGCACGGTCGTCTATCGTACTGTCGGCGCGGTTGGCGTACCACTTGTCTGTAACACTTGCGTGTAATGTTGTGGTTTTTACTACATTATCCCTTGAAAACCGTATGTGAAAGCGGTATTCCTAGACCAACTTTAGGAAAGAACCAACATCATGGCTGCAATCAGTGTCGAACCTTGCACCTTTGCCCTGTTTGGCGCCCTCGGCGATCTGGCATTGCGCAAGCTGTTTCCTGCGCTTTACCAGCTTGACCGGGCCAACTTGTTGCACCCGGAAACCCGCCTGCTGGCGCTGGCCCGCGAGGCAGGTAGTGCGCAGGGCCACCTGGACAGCATCGAAGCGCACCTGCGCCGGCATGTACCCGAGGCCGATATCGAGCCCGCCGCGCTGGGCCGTTTCCTTGCCAGGCTGAGCTACCAGCATCTGGACTTCCTCCAGCCCGAGGGCTACCAGGCCCTGGCCGAGCAGTTGCCTGGCGAGCTGCCGCTGATTGCCTACTTCGCCACCGCTGCGGCGGTATACGGGGCCATCTGCGAAAACCTCGACAAGGCCGGGCTGGCCGCACGCACCCGTGTGGTGCTGGAGAAGCCCATCGGCCACGACCTGGAGTCGTCGCGCCGGGTAAACGATGCCGTGGCACGGTTCTTCCCGGAGGGCCGGGTCTACCGCATCGACCACTACCTGGGCAAGGAAACGGTGCAGAACCTGATCGCCCTGCGTTTCGCCAACAGCCTGTTCGAAACCCAGTGGAACCAGAATTCCATCTCCCATGTGGAGATCACCGTCGCCGAGAAGGTCGGTATCGAAGGCCGCTGGGGCTACTTCGACAAGGCCGGCCAGCTTCGCGACATGATCCAGAACCACCTGCTGCAGCTGCTGTGCCTGATCGCCATGGACCCGCCCAGCGAACTGTCGGCCGATGCCATCCGTGACGAGAAGGTCAAGGTACTCAAGGCCCTGGCACCGATCACCGGTGAAGGGCTGAGCACCCGTGTGGTGCGCGGTCAGTACATCGCCGGCTACAGCGATGGCAAGCCGGTGCCCGGTTACCTGGAAGAAGACAACGCCAACGCCCAGAGCGACACCGAAACCTTCGTCGCCCTGCGTGCCGACATCCGCAACTGGCGCTGGTCGGGGGTGCCGTTCTACCTGCGTACCGGCAAGCGCATGCCGCAGAAGCTGTCGCAGATCGTCATCCACTTCAAGGAAACCCCGCACTACATCTTCGCCCCGGAACAGCGTTTGCAGATCGGTAACAAGCTGATCATCCGCTTGCAACCGGACGAAGGCATCTCTTTGCGGGTGATGACCAAGGAGCAGGGCCTGGACAAAGGCATGCAACTGCGCAGCGGCCCGTTGCAGCTGAATTTCTCCGATACCTGGCGCAGTGCAAGGATTCCGGATGCCTACGAGCGGCTGTTGCTCGAAGTGATGCGCGGCAACCAGAACCTGTTCGTGCGCAAGGACGAAATCGAGTATGCCTGGAAGTGGTGCGACCAGCTGATCGCCGGCTGGCGTAACGCGGGCGATGCACCCAAGCCATATGCGGCAGGCTCCTGGGGGCCGATGAGCTCGATTGCACTGATCACACGCGATGGGAGGGCGTGGTATGGGGATATCTGAACTGAAACTGCCGGCGGTTGTGAACGTCCATGAACTGGCGGATGCGGCCGCGCTTGCGGCCACCCAGGCCCATGACGTCGCCGAGCGCCTGCGCGCGGCAATTGCCGCCAAAGGCCAGGCCTGCGTGGTGCTGTCCGGCGGCCGCAGCCCGGTGCCGTTCCTCGAGAAGCTGGCCAGCGAGAACCTCGACTGGGCCAAGGTCACCGTCAGCCTGGCCGATGAGCGCTGGGTGCCTGTCGAGCACGCCGACAGCAATGCCGGCCTGCTGGCCCGTCACCTGTTCAAGGGGGCGGCGGCCAAGGCCCGCTTCGTTGGCCTGTATCAGCAGGCGGAAAACCTCGATGCCGCTGCGGACAAGGCCGACCAGGCCCTGGCCGAGCTGCCGCCGATCGACGTGCTGGTGCTGGGCATGGGGGATGATGGCCATACCGCCTCGCTGTTCCCCGCCAGCCCCAACCTGGAAGCAGGCCTCGACCTGGCCAGCCCGCGCCGCTGCCTGCCTTTGCTGGCACCGAGCGTGCCGCACCAGCGCCTGTCGATGACCCGCTCGCTGTTGGCCACCTCTGCCTTTACCGCGCTGTCCGTACAAGGGCAGGGCAAACTCGCTACCCTGCGCGCCGCGCTGGCTGGCAACGACCTTACCGAAATGCCGATTCGCGCTTTTCTTCACGCCCCCCTGGACATCTACTGGTGCCCATGAGCCAAGGATCCACAGTCATGACCACCCTCGAACGCCCACAGCCCAAGCTCTCGATGGCCGACAAAGCCGCACGGATCGACGCCATTTGCGAAAAGGCGCGCATCCTGCCGGTGATCACCATTGCCCGCGAGGAAGATATCCTGCCGCTGGCTGACGCCCTGGCCGCCGGCGGTATCCGTACCCTGGAAGTGACCTTGCGCTCGCAGCACGGCCTGAAGGCCATCCAGGTGTTGCGCGAGCAGCGCCCGGAGCTTTGTGTCGGTGCCGGCACCGTGCTCGATCGCGGCATGTTCGCCGCGGTTGAAGCTGCGGGTGCGCAATTCGTCGTTACCCCAGGCATCACCCAGGATATTCTCGAAGCCGGTGTGGATAGCGAGATCCCGCTGCTGCCAGGTATCAGCACGCCGTCCGAAATCATGATGGGCTACGCCCTGGGCTACCGCCGCTTCAAGCTGTTCCCGGCGGAGATCAGTGGCGGCGTTGCGGCGATCAAGGCTTTCGGTGGCCCGTTCGGCGATATTCGTTTCTGCCCTACGGGCGGTGTGAACCCGGCCAACGTGCGCAACTACATGGCGCTGCCCAATGTGATGTGTGTGGGTGGCACCTGGATGCTCGACAGCAGCTGGATCAAGAACGGCGATTGGGCGCGAATCGAAGCGTGCAGTGCGGAAGCGATGGCGCTGCTGGACGCCAACTGAATTTGTTGTGTGCTTTACGGCTTATGGGGCGCTTGGTCGGCGCCCCTTTTTTTTGCCTGCAGTCTTTGCATTGCCTGTGGGGGCCCTTTCGCGGGCTCGCCCGCTCCCACAGGTACTGTACAGTTGCTGAGTGCAGCGCGATCCCTGTGGGAGCGGGTTCACCCGCGAAGAGGCCGGCACAGGCACACAAAAAAGCCCGCATCAAACGATGCGGGCTTCTTCATTAATCACACCAGGGCTCAGGCTGCCTTGGCTTCCTGCTGGCTCAGCGAGCGGTTCAGTGCGCTGAACAGTGCCTTGAAACTGGCCGTGGTGATGTTTTCATCGATGCCCACGCCATGTACCGGGCGGCCACCGGCCACGCGCAGTTCGATGTAGGCCGCGGCCTTGGCATTGGTACCGGCGCCAATCGCATGCTCGTTGTAGTCCATGATCTCCACGGCAATCGGCAGGCCGGCCACCAGCGCCTCCAGGGCGCCGTTGCCCTTGCCACGCCAGTGCAGGGTGGTTTCGCCTTCACCGGCGACTTCCACTTCCACGGCACTATGGCCGTTCTCTTCCTGCAGGCGATGGCTGACCAGCGCGTAAGGGGCGTTGGCCTGGAGGTATTCCTTGTGCAACAGGCTGTAGATCTGCTGGGCGGTCATTTCCAGGCCCAGGCGGTCGGTTTCACCCTGTACCACCTGGCTGAATTCGATCTGCATGCGGCGTGGCAGGCTGATGCCGTATTCCTGTTCGAGCAGGTAGGTGATACCGCCTTTGCCCGACTGGCTGTTGACGCGGATCACTGCCTCGTAGCTGCGACCGATGTCGGCCGGGTCGATCGGCAAGTAAGGGACTTCCCACAGCTCGCCTTCCTGCTGCTTGGCGAAGCCCTTGCGGATCGCGTCCTGGTGCGAGCCGGAGAACGCGGTGTGGACCAGGTCGCCCACGTATGGGTGGCGTGGGTGCACCGGCAGCTGGTTGCACTCTTCGACCACCTTGCGCACGCCGTCGATGTCGGAAAAGTCCAGCAGCGGGTCGATGCCCTGGGTGTAGAGGTTCAATGCCAGGGTCACCAGGTCGACGTTACCGGTACGCTCGCCGTTGCCGAACAGGCAGCCTTCGGCGCGATCGGCACCGGCCATGAGGCCCAGCTCGGTGGCGGCAATGCCAGTGCCACGGTCGTTGTGGCAGTGCAGGCTGATGATTACGCTGTCGCGACGGCTGACATTACGGCAGAACCACTCGATCTGGTCGGCGTAGATGTTCGGCGTGGACACTTCCACGGTGGCCGGCAGGTTGAGGATGATCTTGTGCTCAGGCGTCGGGTTCCACACCTCGATCACCGCGTCGCAGACTTCCTTGGCGAACTCCATCTCGGTGGCGCTGAAGGTTTCCGGCGAGTACTGGAAGGTCCACTGGGTTTCCGGCTGCTGGGCGGCGTACTTGACGAACAGCTTGGCTGCGTTCACCGCAATGTCCTTCACGCCTTGCTTGTCCTGGTTGAAGACGATGCGGCGGAACGACGGGCTGGTGGCGTTGTACAGGTGGACGATGGCCTTTTTCGCCCCGCGCAGCGATTCGAAGGTGCGGGCGATGAGGTCTTCACGGGCCTGGGTGAGCACCTGGATGGTAGTGTCGTCCGGGATGTGGCCGTCTTCGATCAGCATGCGCACGAAGTCGAAATCGGTCTGCGAGGCGGACGGGAACGAGGCTTCGATTTCCTTCACGCCAACCTGCACCAGGGTCTTCCAGAAACGCAGCTTCTTCTCCGAATCCATTGGCTCGATCAGCGACTGGTTGCCATCACGCAGGTCGGAACTACACCAGATTGGTGCGGCAGTGATGGTCTTCGACGGCCAGGTACGGTCAGGCAGGTCGATGGTCGGGAAAGCGCGGTATTTCTTCGAAGGGTCTTTGAGCATGGTCATGGAAGCAATCCTTTTGTGTGCGGCCGAGATCGGGCCTGCCGGGCGATAACGAGATGTAAAGGCGAGGCGACGCGATTCAGCCTGGTAGTCGGGCGCTGACCAGGCAGAGGCTGCGATGTTGTCGGAGCAGGATGAGGGTGCTGAAGGTTTTCATGCTTTCAACCCTAACCAGTGGGGTGGGGGATGGCAAGCGTTCAGAAAAAATTGAGAGGAATGCTTAAAAAATACCAATAGGCGAGATTTTATGGCTTTATTTTACTGAGTGCTTCTTTATTTTTGCGCGGTATTTTTCGATGGCGCAACACAGTTGAACTGATGTCGACTGTGCTGGCCCTTTCGCGGGTAAACCCGCTCCCACAGGTGCAGCGCTATCCCTGTGGGAGCGGGTTTACCCGCGAAAGGGCCAGTACTGCCAACTCAGATCTCAGGGCTGGAACGCCCCAATGAATATCGCCGGATCCACCCGCGCATCATTCAGGCTGACGTTCCAGTGCATGTGCGGCCCGGTAGCCCGCCCGGTCGAGCCCACACGCCCGACCACTTCGCCCCGGCGCAGCTGCTGCCCAACCTGCACATCGATCTTCGACATATGGCAGAACATGCTGATAAAGCCCTGTCCGTGGTCGACGAACACCGTGCGGCCATTGAAGAAGTAATCGCCCACCAGGATCACCTTGCCATTGGCCGGGGTCTTGATTGGCGTGCCTGCCGGCACCGCGAAATCCAGCCCGGCAT